>Ga0315910_10000646_pt1 | contig 33949 bp, 32 predicted proteins | sample EdamamesoilMG_FD_204470 | JGI IMG/M metagenome (GOLD analysis project Ga0315910, IMG submission 204470) | Garden soil microbial communities collected in Santa Monica, California, United States - Edamame soil | ecosystem: Environmental > Terrestrial > Soil > Garden | place: USA: California... | reverse complement strand
GTGGCCGCGCACAGCCCGAGGGCCGCGCGCGCGTCGTTGCGCAGCACGTTGACGCCCACCGGGCGCGCCCCGGCCGCGGCCTGGACCTCGCGCAACGCCAGGGCCAGGGCCGCGACCGTCTCGGGCGGCACGCGCGCGGCGTGGAACGGCACGTCGCCGTAGTTCTCGACCAGGAGCGCGTCCGCGCCGCCCTCGACCAGCGCGCGTCCGTCGGCCGCGGCGCGCGCCAGCAGGGCCTCCATCGAGGCGTGGCGCGGCGAGCCGGGCGTCGCCAGGCAGTGCACGACGCCGATCAGCACCGGGCGCGGGCCGCGCAGGAGCTCGGCCAGGCTCATCCGCGCTTCTTCCTCTCCCTGGCGGCGTAGTTCGCGAGCACGAAGACGCGCCAGGCGTCCTCGAACTGGAACGGCGAGAGCCCGACGGTCTCGGCCAGGGCCTCCTTGAGCGGCCTGCGGGCCTTGAGCGCGCGCGCCAGCGGCCCGAGCTGGCGCGGGTGCGCGCGGCGCACGAAGTCGACGTAGGACCAGGCGAAGAGCTGCTCCTCCGGCAGGATCTCGGTCGTGTTCTTGCCGGCGATGCCGAGGAACCCGGGCGCCGCGCCGGTCTCGACCGCGGCGCGCACGGGCGGCTCCCAGGAGCCGCGCGTGAGGTCGAGGATCGTGTCGGTCTCGACGTAGCAGTAGTGGCGCACCTCGCCGAAGAGCGCCATCTCGTAGGCGTGCGCCAGGCCCTCGTCGAGCCAGCCGGCGCGGATGTTCCCGGGCCAGATCCCGTCCCACACGTTCGAGAGCAGGCAGTGGGCGACCTGGTGCGCGAGCGCCTGGTGCAGCTCGAACTCCTCGTGCAGCCACTCCTTGTCGTAGAAGATCGTGACCACCGGCTCCTTGCCCATCAGCTTCGACTCGGTCGAGGAGCTCTGACGCGTGTAGAGCAGGGAGGCCTTCTCCTGGTCCGCCTGCCGCGCCCACAGGTAGACACGCGTCGGCGCGAGGTAGTCGGCGTCGGTCGCCCCGAGGTCCGCGCTGACCTGGGCGTGGAGCGCCTCGAGCCGCTCGAGGTAGACGTGCATCCCGCCGTGGGCCGTGGCGCCGCCCTCGACGTCGAGGCGCGGGATGTCGAAGACCAGCGCGAAGTGCGCGCTCTCGGCGTGCACCAGCGGGCGTCCGAAGGTCTCGTCGGTGGGCTTCGTGGTCGCGAGCCAAGCGCGCTGTGCCGCCTGCTCGGCCAGGTACTCCGCCCCGGGCTCGGGAGAGCACCTGGCGCACGGGACGCGGTGCGTGCCGGCGCAGCTCGCACAGGCGGCGGCCACCGAGCAGTGCTTCGCCGCGCTGCCCGTGCAGGCGTGCTTCGCCTCCGCCGGGCAGGTGAGGAAGCCCGTGTCCTTGCAGCGCTTGCAGTCCGGCGCCGCGGCGGGGACGAGGAGGAGGGCGCACAGGAGGGCCCGCATGGCCCCCATCATGCCGCCAGGAGCCCGCGCCGGGCGAGTTCGGCCGCCAGGACCTCGGCCGAGGTGAAGCGCAGGGTCTCCATCCCGAGCGCGCGGGCCGCGGCGCAGTTCTCCTCGCGATCGTCGAGGAAGAGGCACGCCCTGGGCTCGACCCCGAGCGTCCGCGCGGCCAGGCGGAAGGCCTCGGGATCGGGCTTGCGCAGGCCCGTGTCGCAGGAGACGAAGCTCCAGGAGAGGTAGCGCGAGAGGCCGAGGCGCGCCTCGATGCGCCGGTACCAGATCGGGTAGTTCGAGAGCGCGTGGATCGCGTGCCCGCGCGCCGCCAGGGCCGCGAGCACCGCCTCCATGCCCGGGAGGTACCGGTAAGCCGCGCTGACCGCCGCCAGGAAGGCCTGGTGGTCGAAGGCGCGCCGATCGCGGAAGAAGCCGCGCAGGAACTCGCCCTCCTCGAGGCGCCCGAGCTCGAAGTCGATCCAGGCGGTCGGGTGCTTGGCCTCGATCAGCTCCGCCAGCGTCATCCCGAAGAAGGCCGGCATCTCGCGATGGAAGGGCTCGTGCACGAGCGTGTCCATCACGTCGAAGAGCAGCACCGGCGGGCGCTGCGCGCTGTGGGACGTCGACACGGCGCGTGAGGGTTTGGAGCCAGAGACGGGATTTGAACCCGTAACCCCCGCTTTACGAAAGCGGTGCTCTACCGTTGAGCTACTCTGGCGTCCGCTCCGGCCCTGGGCCGGAGAATCCGCTGGGGCTGATCAGCGCGTCAGGAGCGCACGCATCAGCTCGACGCGCGCGTCCTTGGTCAGGTTCAGGCGTCCGAGGGCGCCGGCCGTGGCCGCGCGGACCGCGAAGGAGCCGTCCTTCTGCGCGATCTCCTGCAACTTCTGGATCAGGGCGGCGTCGGCAGTCCCGGTGCGCGCGAAGATCGAGGCGAGAGCCCGGGCCGCGCCGGCGCGCACGGCCTCCGGACGCTCGGCGTCGGTCAGGACCACGGCCACGCGCTCGACGTGGGCCGCGCCGCCGACGAACTGCAGCACGCCGAGGGCCGGCGCGACCACGTCGTCCGGGCGGCTGGCGAGCGTCCCGGCCAGCGCGTCCATCACCGGCGCGACGTCGGTCTTGCCGCCGGCCGCCAGGAGCTGGAGCGTCTCGGCCGCGCGCACGGCGAGCTGCAGCGCCTCCTCGCGATCGCGGTTGAGGGGCTCGCCGGCGGCGGCCTCGGTGGCGCTGGCCAGGTCGTCGCCCGGCGCGAGGACGCCGTTGATCTTGTCGCCGAAGGCCGCGGCGTCGGTGTCGGGCCCCGAGGCCTTGATGAAGATGCGCGTGCGCGCCAGGCGCGGTTCGCTGCGCAGCTCGTTCACCACCTGGCGAGGGGTCAGGCCGGAAACCTTCTCGTCGATGATCACGAGGTCGACGCCCGGGAGCGAGCGCATCGAGACCAGGCCGCGCGTGCCGGAGGGCCACCAGCTCACGTGGTAGCCCTGCTCCTCGAGCTGCGAGGCCAGGCGCCGTCCCTCGGCCTCTTCCCCGCCGATGATCGCCCCGATGCGCAGCACCTCGCGCGTCGCGGCCGTGCCGAGCGCAGCCACGGCGTCGGCCCCCGCCGCCTCGCGGTTGCGGTAGGCGATGCGCCCCAGGGCCACGGCGGCCTCGCCCTGCACTGCGCCGCTGCGCGAGGCGCCCAGGGCCGCCTTCAGGTTCGCCGTCGCGGCCCTGCCCGAGCTCGCCAGCAGCCGGCACAGCCCCGAGGCGGCCACGAAGTCGCTCTTGGAGATGGCCCAGCCCAGGGCGAGATCCAGGGCCTCGGGTCCGGCCACCTGGGCCGCCAGCTCGTCCGACTGCAGGCGCTCGGCCCAGCCTTCGGCCTCCTGGCCCGCCGCCAGCCACTCGTCGAGGCGCCCGATCTCGGTCACCGCGCAGCGCGCGATGCCCGCCAGGGCCGGCCCGCCGTCGGCCTGCAGGGCCAGGGCGCGGTAGTAGCTCTTCTTGGCCAGCTCGGGCGCGTAGAGGAAGCGCGGGACCTCGGTCGCGGCCAGGCCATTGCCCTCCCAGCGCCACAGCACGTCCGAGTACTGGTGCGGCGCGAGCACGCTGTCGTCCTCGCGGTAGTAGGCCTCGCCCAGCGCGAAGTAGAGCGCGCCCGCATCGCCCGCCCCACCCATGCGGCCGAGGGACTGCGAGGCGGCGCCGCGCACGCCGGTGTCCGGGTCGCTGGCGGCGGCGCGCGAGAGCACCGGCTTGGCGCGCTCGTCCTTGATGTAGCCGAGGGTCAGGGCCACGTTGCGGCGCAGGACGGTGTCCGGCGCCTCCATGGCCTCGATCAGCGGCAGGACCACGTCCGTGCCCATGCGCGTCAGGGCCGCGATGGCGTTGACGCGCATCGGCTCCGGGCCGCTCTCCGCCAGCGAGTAGATCAGGATCGGCACGGCGTACTCGCCGTACTCGGAAGCGAGCTGATTGATCACCTTGGTGCGCGCGATCACGTCCTCGCTGGCGAGCTCCTTGACCAGCGTGCGGATCGCGTCGGGGTTGTTCTGGCGCTGCTTGCGGCCGAGACGGGCCTTCTCGACCAGCTCGCGCGCCACGAGCTCGAGCTCGCCGCCCTGGGTCAGGAGCTGGAGCCATACGCGGTTCTCCGTGTTGACCCACAGCTCGAAGGCATCCTCGTTGGAGAGGTCCGCAGCCACGACCTTCCGCAGGAGCTCCAGAGCCTCCTGGGGGGCGCCGCGCTGGAGCGCCTCGACCGCGGCCTGGAAGTCGTCCGTCTGGGCGGCCGACAGCGGGAGGGAGAGAGCGGCGGCGAACGCCACGGAGCAGAGCGACCGGCGGATCATGGCGAAGCGGGAGAGGACCCGCGAAGGTCCTCGGCAGGGGAGGGACGGGGCCCGGTCAGGCTCGCAGGGTCGGGTCTCGGCGCGCGCGCTCGACGACTCCAACCCCTGGCTTGGAAACGGGGTTGCGGGATGATAACGAGGGTCCTTCAGGGATCAAGGAAGGGCCCGAAGAGCCTATCCGGGATCGCGCCTCCGGCTACGGGAAAGGACCCTGCGGTGGGGTCGTCTCCCGGATCGGCGGGCAGCTCAGCTTGCCCAGGACCCCCCCGTGGCGCGCGCCGGTCAGGCCCGGCTCGGTCGAGGGCCGGTGCAGCACGGCGCGCACGGCCAGGTGCGCGAAGACGGTCGCCTCGCGGGCCTCGGCGGCGAGCCCGTGGGCGTCGCTCGCGCTCGTCGGCAGGCCTGTGCGGCGCGCCAGGGCCGCCGCCAGGGCGCGGTTGCGCGCGCCCCCGCCGCACAGGACGAGGGCCCGCGGGCGCGCCGGCAGGAAGCGCTCGCAGGCCTGGGCCACGCTGGCCGCGACGAGCTCGGTGGCGGTCGCCAGGAGGTCGTCGGAGGGGAGGCCCAGGGCCTCGGCGCGGGCGTGCACGCCCGCGACGTAGGGCTGGCCGAAGGTGTCGCGCCCGGTGCTCTTCGGCGGCGCGCGGTCGAGGAAGGGATGGGCCAGGAGCTCCGTCAGGAGCGCCGGCGCGACCCGCCCGCGAGCTGCTGCGGCCCCGTCGCGGTCGAAGGGCTGCCCGAGCGTGAGGCGCGCGAGGCCGTCGAGCAGCGCGTTGGCCGGGCCCGTGTCGAAGGCCAGCGGCGCGCCCTCGGCCGCGAGGTAGGTCACGTTGGCGATGCCGCCGAGGTTGAGGATCAGGGCGGGGCGCGCGAGGTCCGGGAAGAGCTCGGGATCGAGCGCCGCCGAGAGCGGCGCGCCCTCGCCACCGAGGGCCAGGTCCGCCGGGCGGAAATCGCTCACGGTGAGCGCGCCGGCAGCAGCGGCCACGAAGTCGCCGTCGCCGAGCTGCAGCGTGGCGCCGCCCGAGGGCTCGAGCCCGTCGTGGTGGTAGACCGTCTGGCCGTGGCTTCCGACCAGGTCGAGCGCGAGGCGGTGCTCGTCGGCCAGCGTGCGCGCCGTGGCGCCGAAGGCGCGTCCGAGATCGCGCGTGAGGAGCGCCATTCCGCGCGCGTCGAGCGTCGCTCCGTCCAGCGCGGAGCGCAGCGCGACGCGCAGCGGCTCGGGGAAGGGTCGCGTGCCGAAGGCGAGCGGCGCGGGCCGTCCCGCGACGCCGAAGCGCAGCAGGGCCACGTCGATACCGTCGGCCGAAGTGCCGGAGAGCACGCCCGCGACGACGGCCTCGCCCCGCGCGAGCCGCGCCCACAGGCGCACCAGGGGATGCTCGACTCCGGACATCGCGCGCTATGGTAGGCACGCGGAGCACGCGACGCATGCCGGCCAGCGAGACCAGGAGCACCCGGAGCAAGACCACCGTGCTCGTGGTCGACGACGACCCGGATATCTGCCAGGCGCTCGAGATGCTGCTCTCCTACGAGGGCTTCGAGGTCTGGACGGCGGCGAACGGCAAGCTCGCCCTGGGCCGGCTCGAGCGCGAGCGCGCGGGCGGGCGGCGCGCCGAGCTGGTCGTGACCGACGTGAAGATGCCCGAGCTGGACGGGCTGGCGCTGCTCGAGAGGCTCCAGGAGCTCGCGGATCCGCCGGCGGTCGTGATGATCTCGGGCCACGGCGACGTGGCCACGGCGGTCGAGGCGGTGCGGCGCGGGGCGGTCGACTTCCTGGAGAAGCCCCTCGACCAGAACCGCGTGCTGGTGGCGCTGCAGGGGGCGCTGCGGCAGACGCGCCTGGCGCGCGAGAACACGCGCCTGAAGCGCGCGCTCTCCGAGCGCTGGGAGCTGATCGGCGAGAGCGAGCCGATGCGGCGCCTGCGGGCCGAGCTGGAGCGCGTGGCGCGCTCGGACGCCCCGGTCCTGATCACCGGCGAGAACGGCACCGGCAAGGAGGTCGTGGCCCGCAACCTGCACTTCTCCTCGGACGTCTCGGAGGGCCCCTTCGTGGCCGTCAACTGCGCCGCGATCCCCTCGGAACTGATCGAGTCCGAGCTCTTCGGGCACGAGCGCGGCAGCTTCACCGGGGCCCACGAGCGCCGCATCGGCCACTTCGAGGCGGCCCACGGGGGGACGCTGTTCCTGGACGAGATCGGCGACATGCCGCTGGCGGCCCAGGCCAAGGTCCTGCGCGCGCTCGAGACACGCGAGATCACGCGCGTCGGCGGCAGCAAGGCCATCGCCGTGGAGATCCGCGTCGTGGCCGCGACCAACGCGGACCTGGCCCAGGCGGTCCAGGACAAGACCTTCCGCATGGACCTCTTCTACCGCCTCAACGTCGTGCCGCTGCGCGTGCCGGCGCTGCGCGAGCGGCCGGACGACGTGCCGCTCCTCGCGCGGCACTTCCTGGCGGCGATCGCAGCCCGCAGCGGGCGCCGGCCGCGCGAGATCGAGCCCGCCGCCCTGGCCTACCTGCAGGCGCTCCCCTACCCGGGCAACGTGCGCCAGCTCAAGAACCTGCTCGAGGCGGCCCACGTGCTGGCCGAGGACGGGATCACGCGCGCCGACCTCGAGCGCATCCTCGAGAACGGCCCGGGCCTGGCGGCCCCCCCCGGCGCGCCCGCGAGCGGGCTCGAGGAGCCCTTCGGGGCCGAGACCTTCGAGGAGTTCAAGGAGAAGAGCGAGGCGCTCTTCTTCCGCCTGAAGCTGGCCGAGAACGAGGGCAACGTGAAGCGCACGGCCGAGCGCCTGGGGATGCAGCGCAGCCACCTCTACAAGAAGCTCGACCGCTTCCACCTGAAGTAGCTCCCGCTCTTCCCTGCTTCGTTCTTCCTCTGCGCCCTCCGCGTCTCCGCGCTGCTCCGATTCCAATCCGAAGAGCTGGGCGTCCGGCGAAGCCGGACGCCACCAGCCACCCTTCTGGAGCCGTCGGCCCTGCAATCCCGTGGTGGATTGGACGCGCCTCCCTTGGGTTGCGGGTGCAACCCGCGCCGTGGGGCGCGGAGGAGACCAGGAAACGAAGCGGCCGGAGCCCGCCAGCGCGGGCCCCGGCCGGTGTTCTGGCGCTACAGGACCTTCTTCTTCTTCGTCGTGCTGGCCGCCGCCGGCTCGGACTTGGCCGTCTTCGGCTGCTCGGCCGGCTTCTTCGCCTCGGGCTTGGCCGTGCTCGGCGCCTTGGCGCCGGCCGGCAGCTTCAGCTTCATGCCAACGCGCAGGTCCTCGGCGCGCTTCAGCACGTCCTGGTTGAGCTCCAGGATCTCCTTCCAGCGCGTCGCCGTGCCCAGCGCGGCCTGCGAGATCTCGGAGAGCGTGTCGCCGGCGCGGACCTCGTGGACAAGGGCCGCGGCACCACGAGTCGGCGCGCCGTCGCGCGCGGCGGCCGGCGTCGGCTGCGCGCCCGGCGGCGTCAGGAAGCTCGGAGCCGACTCCGGCGCTTTCGCCGCGGGCGTCTCCGTCGCGGCCACCGGCGTCGTCGTCGCGCTGGCCGCGTCGGTGGCGAGCAGGTCGTACACCGGCACGAGGATGCTCTTGCCGGGCGTGAGCTCGCTCAGGTCCTCGTTGGCGAGGTGCAGGTTCCGCGTGAAGCTGCCGTCCTGGTAGAAGCGCTGGGCCAGGCTCGTCCACGTGTCGCCCTCGACGACGGTGTAGAGCATGTACTCGTCCATGAAGGAGGGGCGCAGACCGCTCTGGTCGAGCAGGATCGGGCGCGTGGGGTCGCTGGCGGGCTCGAGCTGCAGCGCGGGCGTGAGCCCGGCCACGGGGGCCGGCGCCGGCGCGGGCTCGACCTCGGCCCCGGCGTGGAGCAGGAGGCTCGGGGCCGCCTCCTGCGAGCTCGCGTCCTGGCTCGCACCGAAGGCCTGGTCCAGGCGCACGCCATCCCCGAGCCCGGCCTTGCCGTCCAGGAGGTCGCGCGCCCCGTCGAGCGGATCCGCGGCCTGTGCCTCGCCCTTCCCGCGCGTGAGGGAGACAGCCAGGACGATGGCCGCAGCGAAGAGCACGGCCAGCACGATCAGCTTCTCGATCTTGCCCATTGGAGGCTTGCCCATCTGATGAGGACCTAAAACCTTGCTTGGATTGGACTTGTGGGTGTTCTTGGGGGCCCGTCCACGCGCCCGCGCGGAGGCCGCAGAGCCCGCCTGAGGCGCGCTCGGCGCCCGGGGGTCCGCGCTCGCATTCACCCAAAGGCGTCCTGCGTTTTCAAAGGGAAAGGCGACAATCCTACGAAGGGCTGCGTGCCAGGGAGTCGCCTCCACAGCCGGCGGTAGACGCGCCGGTCGAGGCTCGGCTCCGGATTGTGGCCCCGACCAGTCGCCGCTATCCTCCCCCGGTCCAGGGCGCGGTCGCCCGTCCTCGATCCTCCGCGGGCGGCCGGAACTCGTGCTGGACGGAGCTGCATGACCCGTTCAACGCGCGCTGGATTCGTTTCCTGGCTGGGCCTCCTGGCCCTCGGCCTCTGCGCCTGCGCCGGCCCGGGCGGCGGCGCTGGCGCGGGCACGAAGGTGCTCGTCACGCTGCACAACTACCGCGGCGCGGAACGCTTCGAGCTGGCGAGCGAGTCCCACACCGAGCGCGTCACCTACTACTCGAGCGCGCGCGACGACGCGGCGCGCAAGGTCCAGACGGACGAGGTGATGAGCGCCTTCCTGCGCGAGCTCGAGCGGCTCGGGCTCGGCACGCACGCGCGCGCGGGCCGCGCGCCCGCCGCGGCCACGGGCGACGTGATCCGCTGGGGTATCGAGGTCTCGAGCGGCGAGCGCCAGGTGCACTGGCTGGTCGGCACGGGCTCGAAGCCCGAGGACTGGCAGGCCTTCGAGCGCTGCCGCGACACCTTCCTGCAGCTCTACAACAGCACCGTCTCCTACCAGGCGGTCCAGAACCAGAGCGGCAAGCAGTTCTTCGACGAGCGCGCCCAGGCCGCGAGCCAGAAGGGCGGGCGATGAGCCCCGCCCGCGGAGCCGCGCCCGACGCCCCGGCCCCGCGGGCCCTGGCGGTCGTCCCGGCCCGCCTCGCCTCGACGCGCCTGCCGCGCAAGATGCTGCTGCGCGCGAGCGGACGCTACCTCTTCGAGCACACCGTGCTGGGCGTGCGCCGCGCGCGCACGCTGGCGCGCGTGGTCCTGGCCACGGACGCCGAGGAAATCGCCGCGGCCGCGGCCGAGGTCGGGATCGAGGCCCTGCGCACCTCCGCCGAGCACGCCAGCGGCACCGACCGCGTGTTCGAGGCCTACCAGCAGCTCATCGCGCGCGGCGAGGGCCCCTTCGACGTGGTGCTCAACGTCCAGGGCGACGAGCCCGAGGTCGAGGGCGAGAGCCTGGACCCGCTCGTGCGCGCCTTCGCCGATCCGGCGGTCGAGGTGGCCACGCTGTGCACGCCGCTGGCGGACCCCGCCGCGGCGCGCGACCCCTCGGTCGTCAAGGTCGTGCGCGACCGCCAGGGCGACGCGCTGTACTTCTCGCGCGCGCCGATCCCGGCCGACGCGCCCCAGGCACGCCCGGCCGCCGACACGTCCTACCGGCGGCACCTGGGCGTTTACGCCTTTCGTCCCGCGGCCCTGGCGCGCTTCTGCGCACTGCCGCGTGGCACGCTCGAGCAGCGCGAGAGCCTCGAGCAGCTGCGCTGGCTCGAAGCGGGCCGGCGCATGCGCGTGCTCGAGACCGCCGAGGGCCCGACCGGCATCGACACGCCCGAGCACTACCAGGCCTTCCTGGCGCGCGAGCGCGCGCGCCAGGACACGAATCAGCCGACGACACCCCCCCTGCACGCGCGGAGCCCCGCATGACCAAGCACATCTTCATCACCGGCGGAGTGGTCTCGAGCCTCGGCAAGGGCCTGACCTCGGCCTCGATCGGGCTGATCCTCGAGCGGCGCGGGCTCTCCGTGTCGATGCAGAAGCTCGACCCCTACATCAACGTCGACCCGGGCACGATGAGCCCGTTCCAGCACGGCGAGGTGTACGTGCTGGACGACGGCACCGAGACCGACCTCGACCTCGGGCACTACGAGCGCTTCACGCACGCGCACCTGACGCGCAACTCGAACTTCACGACCGGCAAGATCTACCAGACGGTCATCCAGCGCGAGCGCCGCGGCGACTACCTCGGGCGCACGGTGCAGGTCATCCCCGACATCACCGACGCGATCAAGGAGGCCATCGTGGCCGGCGCGCGCGACGCGGCCGACCGCGAGGTCGACGTGGCCATCACCGAGATCGGCGGCACCGTGGGCGACATCGAGAGCCTGCCGTTCCTGGAGGCGATCCGGCAGTTCGCCCTGGAGCGCCCGCGCGGCGACTGCCTGTTCGTGCACCTGACGCTGCTGCCCTTCATCAAGGCCTCGGGCGAGCTCAAGACCAAGCCCACCCAGCAGTCCGTCGGCAAGCTGCGCGAGATCGGGATCCAGCCGGACGTGCTGGTGTGCCGCACCGAGAAGCCCATGTCCGAGGAGATGGCCAAGAAGATCTCGCTCTTCTGCAACGTGCGCAGGGAAGCCGTGATCGAGGAACGCGACGTCGAGTTCTCGATCTACCAGGTACCGGTGATGCTGGTCGAGGCCGGGCTCGACCGCCTGGTGGCGCGCCACCTGGGCCTCTCCCACGAGGCCGCCACGGACCTCACGGACTGGGAGGCGATGCTCTCGGACGTCAAGAGCGCCCGGCGCAAGGTCGAGATCGCCATCGTCGGCAAGTACATCGAGCTGCACGACGCCTACAAGTCGATCTACGAGGCGCTCCACCACGCCGGGATCGCGAACCACGCGCGCGTCGTCCTGCGCAAGATCCGCGCCGAGGACGTGCTCGACCAGGGCCTCGCGGTCCTGGAGGGCGCCGACGGCGTGCTGGTGCCGGGCGGCTTCGGCGAGCGGGGTCTCGAGGGCAAGATCGCGGCCGTGCGCTGGGCGCGCGAGAACCGCGTGCCCTTCTTCGGGATCTGCCTCGGCCTGCAGTGCGCCGTGATCGAGTTCGCGCGCGACGTCCTGGGCCTCGCCGAGGCCAACACGGCCGAGCACAGCCTGGCCACGCCGCACCCGGTGATCCACCTCCTGCCGACGCAGCAGGGCGTCTCGGACAAGGGCGGCACGATGCGCCTGGGGGCCTACGAGTGCCGCCTCGCGCCCGGCTCGCTCGCCAGCCGCCTGTACGGGGCCGAGCGCGTCTCCGAGCGCCACCGCCACCGCTACGAGGTCAACAACGAGTACCGCGAGCGCTTCCGCGCCGCGGGCCTCGTCCCGAGCGGCGTCAATCCCGAGCTGGACGTGGTCGAGATCATGGAGCTGGCCGACCACCCCTTCTTCGTCGGCGTGCAGTACCACCCCGAGTTCAGGAGCTCGCCCCTCGCGCCGCACCCGATCTTCCGCGGCTTCGTGGCCGCGGCCCTGGGCTCGCGCTCGCGCGCCGGGCGGCCCGACCTGGTGCCAGCGGAGCGCGAGGCATGAACGCGCCCGCCGACACGAGCACCCGCCGCACGGCCGAGGACGCGCCCCTGCCGGGCGGCGACTTCCGGCTCTTCCTCCAGAAGCTCGGCTACCAGGCGCTGATCGCGCTCGGCGTGCTGGAGAACCCGCTGACGAAGGCGCGCACGGCGCACCTCGGGCACGCCCAGGGCCTGATCGACGACCTGATGATGCTGCGCGCGAAGACGCGCGGGAACCTCGAGCCCGAGGAGGACCAGCACCTCGAGCAGGTGATCGGCGAGCTGCAGCGCCACTTCGTGCACCTGAAGCAGCAGAGGGCCGAGGGCTCGTGAAGCACCTCCTGCGAGCCACCTTCGTGCTGCTCTTCGCAGCCGGCGCGCTCTCGCTCGTGCACCAGGAGCCGCCCGCGATCCGGCTCGAGGCCGGCCCGGACGCCTACGAGTGGGTGCGCGGCTGGGGCGCGCTGCCGGGCGGCAAGGCCCTCGGGAACACCCACGGCTGCATCGTGGTCGACCGCGAGGACCAGGTGTACCTGTGCACCGACACGGCCGACGCGGTGGTCGTGTTCGACCGCGACGGCAAGCTCGTGCGCACCTTCGGAAAGGAGCTGGCGGGCGGGCTGCACGGGCTGGCCCTGGTCGAGGAAGGGGGCCAGCAGTTCCTGCTGATGGCCCACATCGGCCGTCACCAGGTGCTGAAGGCGACGCTCGCGGGCGAGATCCTGTGGACCCTCGACTACCCGAAGGAGTCGGGCCTCTACGAGAAGCCCGAGCAGTACGCCCCCACCAGCGTCGCCCCGCTGCCGGACGGCGGCTTCCTCGTGGCCGACGGCTACGGCCAGTCCTGGATCCACCGCTACGACCGGGAGCGCCGGTACGTGAAGAGCTTCGGCGGCCCGGGCAGCGAGCTCGGCAAGCTGCGCACGCCCCACGGCATCTGGGTCGAGACGCGCGGCGCGACGTCGGAGCTCTTCGTGGCCGACCGCGAGAACAACCGCCTGCAGGTCCTCGACCTCGACGGCCAGCCGCTGCGCGAGATCAAGGACGTCGAGCACGACCTCCTGCGGCGCCCCTGCCACATCCACCCGGGCCCCGAGCGCTACGTGGTGGCCGACCTGGCCGGCCGCGTGACGCTCCTCGACCGCACCCTGGGCCTGATCGGCCACCTGGGCGACAACCCGGATCCCGGCAAGCGCGCCCGCAACGACGTCCTGCCGGCCGACTGGAAGGACGGCGAGTTCGTCTCGCCCCACTGCGCCAACTTCGACTCGCGCGGCGACCTCTACGTGACCGACTGGGTCTCGACCGGCCGGATCACGAAGCTGCGGCGGGTGGAGTAGCGCCGGTCAGCGGCCAGGGCCCGGCTCCCGGGGCACGAGTTCGAGCACCACGTCCTGCGCGCCCGCCCGGGCTCGCAGCGTCCCCGGGAGACGGTAGCCGGTCGCGCTCGCGCGAAGCTCGTAGGTCCCCGGCTCGAGCGGCCCCAGCTCGAAGCGACCGTCCTCGTCGCTCTTCGCCACCGGCCCGTCGACGATCTCGATCCGGGCGACGATGCCTCCTCCCTCCGGACGGACGACGCGCCCACGCAGGTACAGCCCGCGCGTGACGCGGAAGTCGAAGGTGCGAGTCGATCCGACGTCCTCGGGGATCACGACCGGCCAGACGAACGCAGGCGTCGACTCGTTCGCCGGCGAGTTCCGGACGTGGTTGCGCGGCGCCGGTCCGATCCACCAGGTCCCTGGGCTCAGGTGCTCGAACGCGTAGCGGCCCTGCTCGTCGGTCCGCGTCCCGGCGGAGCCGAAGGCCGACGCCCAGTGGAGCGGGCGCGGCCCAGCGTCGCTCTCGTGGCCTTCCCACGCGCGCCCGATGCGCAGGGAGAGTCCGGCGATGGGTTCCCCGCTGGCATCGCGGACCGTGCCTTCCAGGCGGCAGCGCGGGCTGAGGACGAAGGTGAGGGCGCGCGACTCCCCGGCCGCGAGCGTGAGCGACACGCGCCGCGGGTCGCGGTAGAGCTCGAGGGACGGGTCCCGACCCACGGTGGCATGCACCTCGGGCGGCTCCGGTCGGCCGACCCGCAGCTCCAGGTCCTGGCACGCCACGAGGTTCTCGAGCCGGGCCTCGCCGGCGTCATCCGTCTCGCGGCTGGCGAGGAACTGGGTTCCCCGGAACAACGTTGCCCGCGCACCCTGGACGGGCTGATCGCCCTCGAGCACGGTGACCCGTAGCTCGGCGCGCGGCTCCATGAGGACCGGGAACGCACGGCTCTCGTCACCGTGCGCATCGTCCACCGAGACGAAGACGGTGGCCAGGCCGGGCGCGGCGACGCGCAGGTACAGCCGTTCGCCGGCGGGGACGCGCAGCACGAAGAGGCCCTCGGGATCGCTCGTGGTGCTCTGGAGCTCACGCTGCACTCTGGGATCCTGGTAGGGCAGAGCCTCGTTGCTCCAGGACCAGGGCCGGAAGAGCAGCACGTCCGCCCCGGCGAGCGGCACGCCACCGGCGCGCTGCACGCGCCCGAAGTAGAGCTGGGTGCTCCCCAGGTCCAGCTCGACCTCCAGCGCACGGACCTCCGCTGTCGTCAGGTGGACCTCCTCACCCCGCGCTCCCCCGCTCTCCCAGCCGAAGGTCAGTCGATATTGGCCGGCGGGAGCCCGGAAGCGCACGCGCCCGTCGGCATCAGTGGTCGGGAAGCGGCGCAGCGTGCCCTCGGCCGTGCCGCTCGAGCGCGAACGCCACACCCCGGTCAGCGGCAGGAGGTGAACGTCGATCCCCTGCAGAGCCGTCCGGCCGGCTCGCGAGACGACTCGGACCTGGAGCTCCGCTCGCGACGAACCCCGTCCGGCCCGAGCCGGGTCGACCGTGCGAGGCGCTCCCCCCTCCTGGAGCAGGAATGCGTGGAGCAGGGAGAACAGGACATGGCCCACGAGAGCGTTCATGCGGGGCGGCCTCCTTCGGCGGCCCTCGCAGGCAAGGGCCGTTCCGCCGCTTCGGAGGCCCGCGCGATGCAGGCTCGCGGGTCGCGAACGGGAGCCGCAGCGTCGGAACGCCGCAGCATCCCCGAGCGTTCACGACCGGCCGCTCGTCGGTCCGGCCGGCCCCGTCACCAGCCCAGCGTGCCGGCCTCGTGCTTCCGGTTCAGCTCGAGCGCCTTGCGCACGGCCTCCTCGCGGGTCGGGAAGAGGTCCAGACGCTCGGAGTTGAGAGGGTTGGAGGACTTGTGGGCCTTGTCCTTGCCGGCGCGGAAGGCGTACTCCTGCTTCTTCTGCGTGTCGTGCACGGCGAAGGTGAAGCCGAGGTCGCTGACGACGAAGCGGCGCTTCTTCTTGGCGGAGACCATCGCTAGCGGTAGGCGGGGATGTCCGTCAGGGCCTGGCCGATCGCCAGGGTGTGGATGTCGTGCGTGCCCTCGTAGGTGTAGACCGACTCGAGGTTGCACATGTGTCGGCCGGTGTGGTACTCGAGCGTGATCCCGTTGGCGCCGAGCATGTCGCGCAGCACGCGCGCGGCGTTCAGGGCCATGGCCACGTTGTTGCGCTTGGCCATCGAGACGTGCCAGTGCTTCATCAGGCCCTGGTCCTTCATGCGCCCGACGCGCAGGGCCAGGAGCTGGGCCATCGAGATGTCGGTGGCGATGTCGGCCAGCTTCTTCTGCGGGATCTGGAAGCCGGCCAGGGGCTTGTCGAAGACGATGCGCTCCTTCGAGTAGCGCAGGGCCTCGTCGAAGCAGGCCATGGCGGCGCCGATGCCGCCCCAGGCGATGCCGTAGCGCGCCTGGGTGAGACAGCCGAGCGGCCCGGAGAGGCCCTTGGCGTTGGGGAGCAGGGCCTCCGCGCCGACGCGCACGTCCTCCAGCACCAGCTCGCTCGTGATCGAGGCGCGCAGCGACCACTTGTGCTTCTGCTCGGGGGCGGAGAAGCCCTTCGCGTCGCTCGGGACGATGAAGCCGCGGATCACGTCGTCGAGCTTGGCCCACACGATGGCGAGGTCCGAGTTCGTCCCGTTCGTGATCCACATCTTGCGCCCGTTCAGGACGTAGCCGCTGCCGTCCTTGCGCGCGACGGTGGTCATGCCGCCCGGGTTCGAGCCGGCGTCCGGCTCGGTCAGCCCGAAGCAGCCGATCAGCTCGCCCGCCGCCAGCTTGGGCAGGTACTTCTTCCGCTGCTCCTCGCTGCCGTAGGCGTGGATCGGGTACATGACCAGCGAGCCCTGCACCGAAACGAAGGAGCGCAGGCCCGAGTCGCCGCGCTCCAGCTCCTGGCAGATCAGGCCGTAGGCCACCGAGTTCAGGCCGGCGCAGCCGTACTCCTCCGGCAGGGTCGGCCCGAAGACGCCCAGCTCGGCCAGCTCCGGCGTCAGCTCGGTCGGGAAGGTCCCCGCCTCCCAGTGCTGCATGACGAGCGGCATCCAGCGCTCGGACACCCAGCTCCGGACCGTGTCGCGCACCATGCGCTCCTCCTCGGAGAACTGGTCGTCGAGCGCCAGGAAGTCGAGCGGACGGTACGGATCCATGGGAGGGAGGGCGTGGGCCGGACGGGCGTGGGGATTCTCCACGCGCAGCTGCAGGAACGAAAGGGAGCCCGGGATTGTAGCGGCCGCCCGCCCCGCCCAGGCCGGCCGCGGAAGGGTTTGCCACGCGGACGGTACGGCTGGCACGAGGCTCGCGTAGCCTGCCCCACTGCATGCTGCTCGCTCGCTCTCCCGGCGCTTCCCTGACCGCCCTCGCCACGGCCTTCCCTTCCAACGTCGTCGATCAGGAGACGACCATCCACGGCCTGACCCAGCTCTTCCCGGAGGAGAGCCGGGCCTTCATCCGCGGGCTGGTCAGCCGCTCGGGGGTCGAGACGCGCCACATCAGCCCGAGCGTCCCGGAGGTGCTGGCGCCGAGCGATTTCACCCAGCGCAACCAGCGCTACGCGCGCGATGGCCACGCCCTGGGCCTGGAGGCGGCGCGCAAGGCCCTGGCGCGCGCGCGGCTCGACCCGGAGCGCGTCGACGTGCTGATCGACGTCTCCTGCACGGGCCTGACGATCCCGGCCCTCGACGTGGCCCTGGCGCAGGAGCTCGGGCTGCGCCCGGACGTGCGCCGCATCCCGATCACCGAGGCCGGCTGCGCCGCCGGCGCGCTGGCCCTGGGCCTGGGCGGCTCGCTGTGCGCCGCCGGGCAGGTGGTCCTGATCGTGGCCATCGAGCTGTGCGCGCTGACCCTGTGCCCAGGCGACGTCTCGCGCACGAACCTGGTGTGCGCGGCGCTCTTCGGCGACGGCGCGGCCGCGGCGATCCTGGTGCCCGGCGGCGAGGGGCCCTGCGTGAGCGCCACCGGCTCGTACCTGATCCCCGGCTCGCGCGAGGCGATGGGCTTCGACGTCGGCACGCACGGGCTGCGCATCCTGCTGCAGAAGGAACTGCCGGAGCTGGTGCAGCGCGACCTCGGCGCGGTGATCGAGCGCTTCCTGGCCCAGCACGGGCGGGCGCGCGCCGACCTCGGGCTCTACCTCCTGCACCCGGGCGGCCGGCGCATCCTCGAGGCCTATCGCGACGTGCTCGGCCTGGGCGAGGAGGAGCTGGCCTTCTCGCGCGAGTCGCTGCGTCGCTACGGCAACCTCTCGTCGGTCTCGGTCCTGACGGTGCTCGAGCTGGCGCTCGAGGCGGGCTTCCCGCTCGCGCCCGGCAAGGACGCGCTCCTGATGGGCGTGGGCCCGGGCCTCTCGCTCGAGCTGGCGCTGCTCTCGGCCCCGGCATGAGCGCGGCGCTGCTCGCCCTGGAGCTCGTGGTGGGCCTGACGGCCCTGCAGCGGCTGGCGGAGCTGGTGCTCTCGCGCCGCAACCTGGCGCGCCTCTCGGACGCGAGCCGCGCGGCGGACTCGCGCGCCAACTACGGCGCCCTGGTCGCCCTGCAGAGCCTGTGGCTGGTCGGCTGTGCGCTGGAGCCCGCCCTGCGCGGCGCGACCGCGCCGGCCCCGCTGCTGGCGGCCGGCCTGGCGCTGTTCGCGGCCGGCGCGGCCCTGCGCCTGTGGTGCATCCGCACCCTGGGCACGTGGTGGAACGCGCGCGCGCGCGTCGATCCGGGCCTGAGCGTCGTGGCCGAAGGCCCCTACCGCTTCGTGCGCCATCCGAACTACCTGGGCGTCCTCCTGGAGCTGGTCGGGCTGCCGCTGGCGGGCGGTTCCTGGTGGACGCTCGTGCTGCTGGCGCCGCCGCACGCCCTCGTGCTGGGACGCCGCATCCGCGGCGAGGACGCCCTGCTCTTCGGCCTGCCGGGCTATGCCGAGCGCATGGCCGGCAAGGGCGCGCTCCTGCCGCGCCTCGCGCGCCGATGAAGCCGGCCTTCGACCTGGCCGTGGTCGGCGCGGGACCGGCCGGCGCGGCGGCGGCCCTCGCGGCCGCGCGGCGCGGGCTCGCGGTGGCCCTGTTCGAGCCGCGCACGGACGACGACAAGCCCTGCGGCGAGGGCATCATGCCCTCCGGCGTGCGGGCCCTGACTGAGCTCGGGCTGGAGCCGCTGGTGCGCGCGGGACAGCCGCTCGAGCGCGTGGGCTACGTGCTGGCCTCGGGCCGCGAGCTCGAGATCGCGCTGCCGGAGCCGGGCGTCGCGATCGAGCGTCCGCTGCTGGCGCACGCCCTGTCCGCGGCCCTGGCGCGCGAGCCACGCGTGGCGCGCTTCGACCAGCGCGTCGCCACGGCGGCCCATCCGGACGGCTTCCACCTGCGCGGCGGCGGCCAGGGCTGGAGCGCGGTCACGCTGATCGCCGCCGACGGGATCCAGGGCGAGGCCGCGGGCTGGCTGCGCCGCCCGCGCGGCGGACACCCGCGCTTCGGGCTGCGCGCCCGGGCCGAGGCCCGCAGCGCGCTCGAGCGCGTCGAGGTCCATCTAGGGCGCACGAGCGAGGTCTACCTGACGCCGCTGCCGGAGCGGCGCATCAACGTGGCGGTGCTGCTGGATGGCCCGCCGCAGGCTCGCGCGAGCGGCACGAGCTGGCTCGAGGCGGCCCTGGACGAGCACCCGCGCGCGCGCGCGGCGCTCGGTCCCTGGACGACCCCGCCCGAGGCGCGCGCGCTCCACCGCGCCCGTCCGGTGCGGGTGGCGGAGCGCAGCGCCTTCCTGGCGGGCGACGCCGCGGGCGGCGTCGACCCGGTGCTCGGATGCGGCGTGGCGATCGCCCTCGCCACCGGGATCGCCGCCGGAGCGGCGGCCGCGCGGGTGCTGCACGAGGGCAGCGGGGCGCCCGAGAACGACTACGCGCGGCTCGTGGCCCGCGAGACGCGCCTGCGACGCGCCGTGGCCGGCGGCCTGACCTTCCTGGGCGCGCACGCCGGCCTCCAGGAGCTTGCGGCCCGGCTCTTCCGGGCCTGGCCCGCGGGTGCGCGTCGTCTGGCGCGCGGCGTGGCCGCGACCTGAGCCGCCGGATCGAAGGATGCCGCAGGCATCCGCCGGCCAGGGGCCCTGGCTCGGCCGAGCGCGCGATCCTCGCGCGCCATCTGTGTCCTCAAAGGCCCTGAGCTGAGCCGACAGGGGCACCGCCTGCCCCGGGCAGCCCTGGCCCGCGGACTCGCTTGCAGGCTCGGGGCCGCGCAGCCGGCCCGTCAGGCCAGCTGCTTCAGGCCCTTGCCGACCCGGAAGCCGACGCGCTTGCCGGCCTCGATCTGGATCGGCTCCCCGGTGTGCGGGTTGCGTCCCACGCGGGGCTTGCGATTCTTCACCTCGAAGGTGCCGAACCCGGTGAGGGTCACGGTCCCTTCCTCGCGCAGCCCCTTGCGGATCCCGTCGAGCACGGTGTCCAGCAGGTGCGCCGCCGCGAGCTTCGAGGTGTGGAGCTCGTGCGAGAGCTGCGTGACTAGGTCGCTCTTGTTCAAGGTGTTCCCGTCCCTGTGAAAAAGGCCTGGTCCCTTGGACCGGGGACCAGGCCTGTTTCCGATTGTCTTAGGCCTTCTTGCGACCCTTCTTCGTAGCCTTCTTGGTCGCCTTCTTGGCCTTCTTCTTCCGTTTCGCCATGAGTAGATAGATCTCCTTGGGGCTCTAGTCCCAGTCGGGCGCATGCGCCCACACCACGACATCAAGGAGATCCATCGGCGCACTTCCGGCGACCCTTGCCCTCCTTCTCGGACTTTTTTCTGGGGCATCGAGATCTCCGGTCGCTGGCGGGGCGCTCACCGCGTCCGGCGAAGCCGGACGCCACCAGCAACGCTTCTCGAGACCGAGCACCTCCCTCGGCTTGCGGTAGTCAGCACGCGCCGGGGAGAGATCGGTGCCGGTCGGAGTGCAGAGACCGTCGCGGGGAAGGGTGGAGCCTGCGAGGATCGGAGCTACGCCCCGCTCCTACGAGCTGCCCTCTGCGCGCGCTCCGCACGACGGCCTTCCGGCGGTCGTCACCTGCCTTCCCAGTACTCGCGGGAGTCGCCGGCTCAGCCGGCCTGCGCGCGCATCGGCTTCTGGATCCGACCGCTCTTGATGCAGCGCGTGCACACCGTCATGCGCCGCACGCGCGCGCCGTCCTGCACCTGGAGCTTCTGCAGGTTCGGGTAGTACTTGCGCTTGGAGTGACCGGTGGTCTTCAGGCCGACGCCGCCCTTGCGCTTGGGCAGACCGCGGCGGGCGATCGTGCCGCCGACACGGGTACGCTTCGCGCAGATCTCGCAGACTCGGGCCATGGCTGTCTTCGCTCGCTCGGGGGGCTCGTCGAACCGGAAATGGGGCGGAGAGCCTAGCGGGGAAGGGCGTCGGACCGCAAGGGGGGCTGGACGGTCCGGGACGAGCGCGGCCGAGATCGGGCGCGGACGTCGAGGCCAGGGCCGGGAATGCGCGCAGACGGCTCGACCCGGGGCGAACCTCGATCGGCGGGGCGCATCCTGGAATCGATGCGCGCCGGCAGACCGCGCCGCGGATCGTCGGGCGGGCTGTGCCAGCCCGACGGACCGCGGCGCTCACGCTGACGGCGAGTAGCCCATCTGAGCGACTACCTCCAAGAGTCTTCGCGGGCCGCAAAGATTCTGCGGGAGGTAGTAGCTCGCCGGGTCCGGCGAAGTCGGACGCCAGCAACCCTTCTGGAAACCGTCGGCCCTGCAACCCCGTGATGGGATTGCACGCGCCTCCCTTGGGTTGCGGGTGCAACCCGCGCTGCGATGGGGCTAGAACAGCTTGTCGAGCGCGTCCTCGGCCCGGCTCCCGAAGTCGGCGTTCAGGTCCGCCGAGCGGTTCTGGGAGTGGATCTCCTCGAGAACCTCGTTGATGCGCCCGGCCGTCTCCTGGGCGTAGAAGCGCACCATCCCCAGGTTCGTGCGGCCGTCGAAGAGCGTCGCCAGCAGCGTGCGCTCGCCGATGAGCTGGAGCTGGATCGAGTCGCGTGTGCCCTGGTGGAACAGGATCGCGAACTCGTTCTCGCCCAGCAGGCGCGCCATCTCGCGCGTCGCCGCGAAGGAGCCGGCGATCAGGGCCGAGACGGTCTCCTCCGAGGTCCGCACCGGCTCGCCCCGGCGCGTGACCAGGTGGCCGTCCCGGTCGACCAGCAGAGCGCAGCGCGCCTTGCTGAGCTCGAGGAACGTGTCGATCTCGGCGTTCAGGCGCTGGACGTCGTTCTCGTAGAAGACGAGACGGGACTTGCGCAGGTTCTCGTCACGCGAAACGGGCTTCTGGCTCATGGATGGATCGGCTCCTTAGAGAACGTTCGTCAGCACCCAGGCCAGGACCGCGCCCACGCCGGCACCGGCGACGATGAAGATCGGGGTGAGCTTCCGGCGCGGCTTCTCGGCCGGCGCGGGAGCCTTGGCGGCCGGGCGACGGGCCTGGCCGTGGGCGGGGGCCGGCGCGGGGCGCGGCTGGGGTCGCGCCTGGGGGGCCGGCGCCGGCCGCTGGGCGGCCACGTTGAGCGCCGGACGCGGCTGCGAGCGGGTCTGGGACATCGCCAGCGGCGGGTGCCCCGCCGGCGACGGTCGCGCGAGCTGCAGGCCGCCGGGCGGCTGCTGGGCGTGCGCCGGCATCGGGTGCGCCGGGGCCTGGGGCGCGCCGGGGAAGAACCCACCGCCGGCCGGCGCCTGGGGCACCCCCATCGAGTAGTTCGGCTGGGGGGCCTGCATCGGAAGCGGCGACTGCGGCGGCGCGAAGGCCGGCGCCCGCGGCGCAGCCGGAGCCTGCGGGCGCGCCGGAGCGGCCTGGCGCGCGGCCGGCGCAGGGGCCTGGGGCGCGCTGTAGCCGGACTTCTGCCCGGCCTCGTTCATGATGTTCTTGAGCACGCTGGCCGCCAGCGCCTTGAGGGTCGGGAAGACACCCTGGCCGGTGTTGGCCACGGCCTCGAACATCGGCGCGTTGTGCGGGTTCAGGAGGCGCGCCAGCTCGTCGACCGTCATGGCGTCGGGCAGGTCGCGCTTGTTGAGCTGGATCACGTGCGGGAGCGTCGAGAGGGACTTCCCGTACTCGTTCAGGTTCTCCTCGAGGTTGCGCAGCGACTCGAGGTTCTGGTTGACCATCGAGGCCGACGAGTCGGCCACGAAGATGATCCCGTCGACGCCCTGGAGCACGAGCTTGCGCGTCGAGTTGTAGTAGACCTGGCCGGGCACGGTGTAGAGCTGGAAGGCCGTGCGCATCCCGGCCACCGTGCCGAGGTCCAGCGGCATGTAGTCGAAGAACAGGGTGCGGTCGCCGTCCGTGGAGATGCTCGTCAGGTCGCCGCGGTTCCCCTCCGGCGCGCGCTGGTGGATGATCTCCAGGTTGGTCGTCTTGCCGGACATCCCCGGCCCGTAGTAGACGATCTTCAGGTTGACGGACTTCTGCGCGAAGTTGATCTGGACCATGGTTCAGTTGGACGGGGAGTGGCCGTGGTGCGGGTCCGGTTGCAGGCTCTCTTCGGTCGCCACACCGTCGTGGCCCGAGGGAATCGCGGGCGCGGGCTCGGGCATGCCAGCCGGGGTGCAGGTGCCAGGGGCGACCTGGCTGCGGCCGTGACGCGCGCGCTCGATGCGGGCCAGAACGCTGTCCATCGACAGCCGCACGTCCTCGGGCGCGGCCTCGCGCCCCAGGACCACGACCAGGCACGCGCTCTCCGAGCTGCGCAGCACCAGCGTGCCACGGGCCCCGCGCAGGAAGGCGCGCTCGGGCGGGTGCCAGCCCAGCGGGGCCACGTGGTGGCGCAGGTCGTTCAGCCACTGCGAGGTCAAGGCCGCCAGGCTCTCCTCGTAGGCCGACTCGCTGCAGCCGCGCGCGTGCGCGATGGGCACGCCGTCGTGGGAGATCAGGAGCACGAACTCGACGCCCGGGAGGCGCGACAGGGACTCGAGGAAGGCGATCACTGGTCTCCTCCTGGATGGACGGCAGTCTCGGACCCGGCCGTGGCCGCGTTGAGCCCGGCCATGCCGAGCAGCATCTCCTCGCGCCCGCGTCCGAGCGGCCCGCTGCACAGGAGCGCGCCCGCGTCCTGCTCGCCCGGGGCGATCGAGAGCGTGCCGAAGGAGCCCTCGAGCTGGATCTGGAACACCTGGCCGAGCCCGAGGCGCCGCCCGGTCGAGCGCGAGCTCGCCAGGATCGACTGCACCGTGCGCGCGGTGCGCTCGGCCGTGGCGCCCTTGGGGCCCTGCACGAGCGCGGTCGAGCCGCGCACGTACAGGGCGGCCTGCACGTCGGGCTGCGTGGCGAACTCGCGCAGCAGTGCCTGCACGCTGCCCGCCGAGGTGCGCACGCCCTCGCCGCCCTCCTCGCCGGCCAGGCGCCCCGAGCGCTCGACCTCGAACAGGGCGCGCTCGATCGAGGGCGCTCCCTCGGCGCGCGCCGCCAGCGTGCGGTAACGTCCCTCGAGCTCGAGCGTGCCCGGCTCGACCGAGAGGCAGCGCGCCGCACAGTCGCGCGCGTCCTGCCAGGCGCCGATCTTGGTCAGGAAGTCCAGCTTCGCCCGCAGCGGGCGCAGGTCGTTGGGCAGACGCGCGATGGCCTGGTCGAGGGCCGCCATGGCCGCGCGGCCCTGGGTGCGGCCGCGGTCGGCGTAGAAGCGCGCCAGCAGCACGCGCCCGAGCAGGTAGTGGGCCTCGGGGTGGTCGCCGGTCGCGAGCCAGCGATTGAGCTCCTCCTCGGCGCGCGTCAGCTCGTCCGACTCGATCAGGATCTCGCACAGCTCGCGCCACAGCGGGGCGCGCGGCGAGAAGGCCAGTTCCCGGTGCAGCTCCGCCAGGCGCGCCTCGCGCTCCGAGCGACGCGTGCGCTGGTAGTAGCGTGCGAGCTGGATGTTCTCGGGGAAGGCCTCCAGGCCCTCGACACAGATGCGCTGCGCGTCCGCCCGGCGGTCGGCCAGGGCGTACTGCTGGGCCAGCGCCAGGTAGTTGCGCGGGGAGGGGTCGGCCGCGAGCGCGCGCCGCGCGCGCCGGATGCGACCGTACGAGAGGATGCGGTCCAGGAACTTCATGGGGTCTCCGACAATCCCTCCTCCAGGTTGCGCACGTCGCGCTCGACCTCCGCGCGGGCCGGCCATTCGGGGCCGCCGTGGGACAGGGCCTCGCGGAAGTCCGCCAGCGCACGCACCAGGTCACCCGACTGCGCGTGCATCAACCCGCGCGCGCGGCACAGGTCGGCGGCCTCCAGGCGCTGGCGCTCGGCCGCGCGCGCGGCCTCCGCGGCCTCGCGCTCGCGCTCCTCGATCAGGGCCAGCTGCAGGCGCAGCTCGGTGCGCTCGCCCAGGGCCCGCAGGCCGCCGTGCCAGACGGGATGGCGCTCGATGAAGGCCTCGATCTCGTGCAGGCGGCGGCGCAGCGCCTCCGGGCTCTTGCCGGGCGGAGGCAGGGTCAGGAACTCGCCGCTCAGCCGGATCTCGCGCAGCGCGAGGGTCGTCAGGCCGAGTCCGAGCAGGGCCACCAGGAACAGCGGACGCAGCGCGATGCGCGGCATGCGGCGCCTGCCGCTGCTCTTGAAGCGCAGGTCGCGCAGCAGGCGCGCCGCGTCCTTGCGCCCGGGATCGAGCTGCAGGATCTCGCGCAGCCAGCCGGCCGCCTCGGCGTGGCGGCCCTCGCGCACCAGCTTGCGCGCGCGGTCGTAGTAGCGCGTGACCAGGTCCTTGACCATGCCCTGGCGACGCATGAGCTGCCCGAGCTCGCGCTCGAGCGTGGGCTGTCCGGGATGGTGCTGCTGCAGGAGCTCCAGCACCGCGAAGCTGCGGTCCGGCTCGCCGCTGCGCTCGAGCGTCGCCGCCAGGCGCCGGCCGGTGCCGACCGTGTCGAGCTCCAGGCGCTTGGCGAGCTTGGGGTGCGCCAGGGCCACGATCACGAGGGCCTCGAGGACCTCGGGATCCGCGCCCTCGCCGTGCGCGACCGAGAGCAGCACCTCGACGCACTCCTCGGCCGTCCTGGGCTCCATGTGCGCGACCTCGGCCACGCGCAAGCGCAGGTGGGCGCGCGGCTCGTCGCGCTTCTCGGGCGCGCCGTTGATCGCGAGGGTCGCGTCGCGAACGATGAGCGTGGTGGACATGCAGGGACGCCGACCCGCGGGCCGGGCTGCCGGCGGCGCCCGGGCGCAGGTGGACGGGTCCGTATCGTCCGGCCGGTCGCCGGGCCTGAGCCCGGGCGAAGAAATCCACGCCCTCCGGCCGGGCGCAGCGAAGGTCCTTCGCGCCCCGGCCCCTGCCGCGGAGGAGCCCGCGCGCGTGCCCTTGGCCCCCCCGGGGCCATGCAGTAGAGTCCCGGCCCCCACGGGCCCATGAAGAGAACGCCGCTCCACTCCGTGCACGTCGAGCTGGGCGCCCGGATGGTCGAGTTCGGCGGCTGGGAGATGCCGGTCCAGTACGCCTCGATCCTGGAGGAGGGACGCACCGTGCGCTCGGCGGCGGGGCTGTTCGACCTCTCCCACATGGGCCGCTTCGAGGTCCACGGCCGCGATGCGGTCGCGCTGGTGGACCGCGTGTGCACGAACCACTGCGCGAAGATGCCGCCCGGGAGCATCCGCTACTCGCTGCTCTGCCGCGAGGACGGCCAGGCCCTGGACGACCTCCTGATCTACCGCGAGGAGGCGGGCGTCTACCTGGTGGTGAACGCCTCGAACTCCGAGCGCGACCTGGCCTGGATCCGCGCCCACGCCGCCGGCCTCGCGGCCGAGGTGCGCGACACGACCGCGGCCACGGCCATGCTGGCCCTGCAGGGTCCGCGCTCGGAGGAGGTCCTGGCGCGCATCGTGCGCGGCTTCGAGCTCGGCTCCCTGCGCTACTACCGCTTCGGCTTCGGCGAGGTGGCGGGGCTGGCGCACACGCGCATCAGCCGCACGGGCTACACCGGCGAGGACGGCTTCGAGATCTACCTGCCGGCGAGCGAGGGCGTGCGCGTGTGGCACGAGCTGCTCGAGCACGGCAAGCCGCTGGGCCTGGCGCCGATCGGCCTGGGGGCGCGCGACGTCCTGCGCCTGGAGGCGGGCATGGCGCTCTTCGGCCACGAGATCGCCGAGGACACCAACCCGCGCGAGGCCGGGATCGAGTTCGCGCTGGCCCTCACGCCCGAGAAGGGCGACTTCGTCGGGCGCGCCGGGCTCGAGCGCCTGGGGCGCGAGAAGCGCGCGCGCCTGGTCGGCATCACCACTCCCGGGCCGCGCGTCCCGCGCCAGGGCCTGGAGCTCTTCGATCCCGCCCGGCCGGGATCCGGGGCGGTCGGGCGCGTCGTCTCGGGCGGCGTCTCCCCCACCCTGGGCACGAACATCGGCTCGGCGTTCGTGCGCCTGGGCCTGGACCGCGAGGGAGTGGAGCTCGAGCTGGACGTGCGCGGCAAGCGCCAGCCGGCCCGGGTCCAGGAGCTCCCCTTCTTCTCCCGTACCCGCAAGAAGACCTGAGGTTCCCCTGCCATGCGTCCCAACGATCGCAAGTACACCAAGACCCACGAGTGGGTGAAGCTCTCCGGCGAGGAGGTCCTCGTCGGCATCACCGATTTCGCCGTGCAAGAGCTGTGCAGCGGCAACGAGGGCGACCTCGTGTACTGCGACCTGCCGGAGCCGGGCCGCGCGCTCGAGGCCGGCGAGACCTTCGGCGAGATCGAGTCGGTCAAGGCCGTGGCCGACCTGAACGCGCCCGTGGCCGGGACCGTCAGCGAGATCAACGTCAACGTCGAGGAGCACCTGGAGGTCCTCTCGCGCGACCCCTGGAACGCCGGCTGGCTGATCAAGCTGCAGCCGCGCACGAAGGCGCTGGACGCGCCCGAGCTGCTCGACGCGGCCGCCTACGAGGCCTTCATCACGGCCTCGAAGCACTGAGCGAGCGGGAACGATGCCCTGGGCATCGTTCCCACGGCCCAGGATCGACCTCCGAGCCGCGCGCAGGGACCCCCGCCGGCCCGCACCGCCATGCCCGAGCCCTGGCGCCTCCTCCACACCTTCGACGGCGAGCCGGGCTGGAACATGGCCCTGGACGAGGCGCTGCTGGCGAGCAGCGACCCGCGCCCGACGCTGCGCTTCTACACCTGGCGGCCCCACGCGATCTCGCTCGGCTACTTCCAGCGCTGGCGCGAGCTGGGCCCGCTGCCGGAGGGGCTCGTCCTGGTGCGGCGCTTCAGCGGCGGCGGCGCGATCGAGCACTCCGACGAGCTGACCTTCTCGATCGCGGCGGCCGACACGCACACGCTCTTCCGCGGCGAGGTCCTGCGCTCCTACGAGCGCGTCCACGCCCTGCTCGCGCGCGCCTTCGAGGCCTTCGGCGTGCGGGCCGCGCCGCGCGCCGCGGCGACGCTGCGCTCGGACCACCCCACGAGCGCGATGTGCTTCCACCGCTCGACCGCCTTCGACCTGGCCTGGGACGGTGCCAAGGGCGTGGGCTCGGCCCAGCGCCGGAGCAAGGGCCGCGTGCTGCACCACGGCTCGATCAAGCTGGCGGCCGGAGCCCTGGAGGCGGACGTCGCCGGCCTGCGCGCGCACGCTCCGGCCCTCGAGGCCGCGGCCCTCGCTCGCGCCATCGCGGACGAGTTCGCGCGCTCCCTCGGCTGCCGCTTCGAGCGCGAGGAGCCGACGGCGGCCGAGCAGACGCTGGCGGCGACGCGCGCCGCCTCCTACCGCTCGCCCGAGTTCGTGCGGCGGCGCTGAGCCCGCGCGGGCGATCCACCCATTCCTCTCCGCGTTTCTCCGCGCCCTCCGCTCTCCGCGGTCGGCTCGGAAGGTGGTTACCCCGCCTGGATTCGAACCAGGAATGACAGGACCAAAACCTGTAGTGTTACCGTTACACCACGGGGTAGCGCCGCGAAACGGGCCGGGACGATAGCAACGCCACCGCGGGGGGTCAATCGGAGCGCGCGAGACGCCGCCAGCCGAGGTGGAGGGCCGTGCGCGCGGCCAGACGGCGGACGACGTCGCGCTCGCCGGGCGGGAAGCGCCGCTCGGTCGCGCGCACCACGCCGTGCAGCGCGGTGGCGAGCCACACGAGCCCCACGGGCTTCTCGGCGCTGCCGCCCTCCGGACCGGCGATCCCCGTGACCGCCAGGGCCAGGTCCGCGCCGCTCGCGCGGGCCGCGCCGAGGGCCATGGCCTCGGCCACCTCCCGGCTGACGGCACCGTGCGCGGCCAGGAGCGCGCGCGGCACGCCCAGCAGGCGCTCCTTGGCCGCGTCGGAGTAGGTCACGAGACCCTGGGAGAAGACGCGGCTGATGCCGGAGACGCGCGTCAGGTGCTCCTGCACGAGCCCGCCGGTGCAGGACTCCGCCACGGTCACGCTCAGGCTGCGCGCCTGGAGCTCCTGCGCCAGCAGGCGCTCGAGGGCCCACTCCTCCTCGGAGTAGATCTGGGCCGCGAAGCGCGCGCGGAACTCGGCGGTGCGGGCCGCCAGGCGCGCCAGCGACTCGGCTCCGGCCGCGCGCGCGCGCAGCGTCGCCGTCAGCGTCCCGTCGCGCACGGTGCAGCCGATCAGGGGGTCGGCGTCGCGCGCCATCCACGTCCCGGAGTGCTCGGCGAACTGGCTCTCCGGCAGCCCGAAGAGGTAGAAGGCGTGCTCCGCGCGCGGCGCGGCCGCCAGGCCCGCGGCGCGCAGCCAGGGCACGACTTCCTCCTGCCAGACGACGTGCAGCTCGCGCGGCGGGCCAGGCAGCACCAGGACGTGGCGTCCACCCAGCTCGAGGCGGAAGCCCGGTGCCGTGCCGGCGCGGTTGGCCAGGATCGTGGCGCCGCGCGGGAACAGCGCCTGCTGCCGGTTGGTCGCGCTCATCGGAACGCGGCGGCGCTCGAACCAGGCCTGGAGCGCGGCGACCGTGGGCGCGTCCTCGAGCAGCTCGAGCCCGGCGGCGCGCGCGACCCCGAAGCGCGTGACGTCGTCCAATGTGGGTCCCAGCCCGCCCCCCACGCAGACCAGCTCGGCTCGCGCGAGCGCACGCGCGAGCGCGTCGGCGATGGCCGGCTCGTCGTCGGACACCAGCTCGGCCGCGACGACCTCGATCCCCAGGTGCGCCAGCTCGCGCGCGAGCCAGGCCGAGTTCGAGTCCTGCTGGGCACCCGCCAGCAGCTCGTCGCCCACCGCCAGCAGGACCGCGCGCCTCACGCGCGCGCCTCGGGCCTGGCCCCCGCGCGCGCGGCCAGGCGCGCGCCGAGGATGCCGATCTCGTAGAGGAGCAGCATCGGCCCGGCCATGGCGAACAGCGAGAAGAGGTCGCCGCCCGGCGTGATCATGGCCGACAGGAACACGGCCACGATCACGAAGTGCCCGCGCAGCCGGGCGTAGGTGCTCGGCTCGACCATCCCGACCCGACCGGTGAAGGTCATCAGGATCGGGAGCTGGAAGACGAGTCCCATGCCGAGCGACAGCGTGGTCAGGAACGAGAAGTAGAAGCCCACGCTGATCGTCGGCTTGATCAGCTCGATCGGCAGGTCGCGGTTCGCGTAGTACATGCCCCAGGGCACGAGCAAGAGGTAGCTGAAGACCACCCCGCCCACGAACAGGAGGAGCGCCGGCGGGAAGAACCACCCGACCCAGCGCCGCTCGCGCGGGTACAGGCCCGCGGCGACGAACCCCCACATCTGCCACAGCAGGAACGGGGCCCCGAAGAAGACCGCCGACCAGCCCGCGACCTTGAGCACGAACCACATGCCCTCGGTGGGCGAGACCGTGATCAGGCGCTCCTCGAGGGCCAGGCGGAAGCTCCCGTCCGCGGCGAAGAACTCGGCGCGCCGCGCGGGCTCGCGCGCGACGATCTCCTCGGCCTCGGCCTGGAAGCTCTCGTTCAGCCAGCCCACCACCGTGCGGTGCGGCGCGAGGATCCAGCCCATCAGGGCGTGGCGGAAGGCCAGCGACACGACGAAGGCCACGAACAGCGCCGCGACGCCGCGGAACAGCCGCCGGCGCAGCTCGTCCAGGTGCCCACCGAGCGTCATGCGCGTGTGGGCGAAGGGGTCGTCGCTCGTGGAGCCGCCGGCGGCGCTCATCGTGGCGATCTTATGCCGTGACGGGTCCCGGAAGCGCAGCGAGCCGGCGTCCGCCTGGGCGGAGACCGGCTCGCGTGGGGCCGCGGCTTCGCGGCGCTATTGCCCGGCGCCGAGGCGGAAGTACTCGCGGATGTCCTGCAGGGGCACGATCTGCACCCCGAGCGACTCCGCCTGCTTGTACTCGGGCGTCTCGGAGGGCTGGCGCGCCTCGTTCAGCGGCTCGCCGGTCTGGGGATCGTTCCAGATCTCGGAGCCGACGATCAGGAAGTGCGTGGTCTTGTCCACGCGCGGCTGGACCTGGATGCCCATCTTGGCGAGCAGGGTCTTGAGGTCGGTCTCGTTGAAGGTGCCCGAGAAGCGCCCGACCAGCACCGCGTTGCGCCCTCCGACGGGGTCGTACAGGCGGTTGGCGATCACGTCGCCCGCCACGGGAGGGCTGAAGCGGTCGACCACGCCCATGAACTGGACCTCGGCCGAGTTGGCCTTGACCGCCGTGACCTCGGCGTAGGCCTTGACGCCGTCCTCGCCGGGCGAGCGCACCTCGAACACCAGGCCGCGCACGACGCGCTGGTTGGCGCCGATGTCGATCCAGCCCGAACCGAGCCGGTCGGAGACCTCCAGCACGCGCCCGTCGGGCTGCTTCCAGAACGGATCGCGGGCGAAGGCGGTGACGCTGGAGAGCTGGGAGATGCGCGCGTCGTCGATGGCCTTCTGGGCCTCGAAGCGACGCCGCTCGGTCACGGAGTCCTCGCGCACCTTGCGCAGCTCGCCGTCGCGCTCGGCGACCTGCGTGCGCGATTGCTCGAAGCGGGCCTCCAGCTCCTGCACGCGCGCCTCGGCGTTCTTCTGCTCGTCGGCCATCTGCTGGCGCAGGCTGGCGATGGTCGCGTCCTTGTCCGAGCCGATCTGGGCGGCGGCGGTCTGGGCCGAGGCGACCTCGCTCTCCAGGCCCTTGATGCGCGTCTCGAGCTCGGCGATCTTGCGCGCGCGCTCGTTGTAGGCCGCCAGGATCTTGGGCAGGGACGACTCGAAGTCCTTCTCGGCCGCCCCCAGGTCGGGGAACGTGCTCTTCAGGTCCTCGAGCGCCTTCTTGGCCTCGGCGGGGCTCGCCTGCGGGTCGGCCGACTGGCGGTCGTACCAGCCGAGGACGGTCGAGATGTCGCGGCGCTCGGCCAGCAGCCCCTCGAGCTCGGTGCGGATCTGGACCGCCTCGGCGCGGGCGTCGGCCACGTTCTTGCGCTCGGTCGAGAGGTCGCCCTGGGAGATGAAGGCGAACACGAGGGCGACCAGGAACAGGACGCCGACCGTGATCATCCAGACGATGCTGATGCGGGCCTTCCCAGCGTTACTGCGCAGCATACGGGGACTTCCTCGGGAGGAAGGATCGGTCGAAAGGGGGCCGGCCCCGGTTCGTCTTCTCCTGCGCAGTGGGGCCTTCTCTGCAGGGGATGGAGAGCGCGAGGTGATACCCGAGCCCGAGCCGTTTCCGCAAGGTTCGCATGGGATTTCGCGGCCCTTGAGGGCCCGGGCACGGAGCGCGTAGTCTGCGCCGCCGCGCCCGGTCCGTCGCGCTCGCGCGGCACGGCCGAGGCCCCCTCTACCCCGCCGCGCCGGGCGGGTTTCGCGCTCCCCGATGGCCACCGATCCCACGCCCGCGGCCCACCGCGGCAGCCTCGTGATCGGCGTCCTGGGGGGCATCGCCTCGGGCAAGTCGGTCGTGGCGCGCCTCCTGGCGGGTCCGGACGGGCTGTGCCTCTCGGCCGACGCGCTCGCCCGCGAAGCGCTCGACTCCCCGACCGTGCTGGAGCAGGTGCGCGCACGCTTCGGGGCCCGCGCCGTCGGCCCCGACGGCAAGGCCGACCGAGCCTACCTGGCGCAGCGCGTCTTCGCCCCCGGGGAGGGCGCGGAGCTGCGCGCCGCGCTCGAGAGCTGGACCCACCCCCTCGTTCGTGCCAGGATCTTGGAGCTCTCGAGCGCCGCGCGGGCGGCCGGCGTCCCCCGGATCGTCCTGGACGTCCCGCTGCTGCTCGAGAACGACGCCCAGCACGGCCTGGCACGGCTGTGCGACGTGCTCGTCTTCGTCGAAGCGGACGCCGACGAGCGCGACCGCCGGGCGCGGACCGAGCGCGGCTGGACGAGCGGCGAGGTCGCTCGCCGCGAGGCCCTGCAACTCCCCCTCAAGCACAAGAAAGAGCGCGCACACCACGTGATCGTCAACGACCGCGGCCTGGCCGAGCTCGAGCAGGCGGCGGTCGGGCTGCGCGAGCGGTTGACGAGCGCGCGCTAGCCCAGCAGCGAATCCAGCAACGAATCCAGCAACGGCTCCGGCCAACGAACCCATGTCGAAGAAGCGCAACTGGCAGAAACGGAAGAAGTTCCGCCACTTCGGTGGCGGCGGCGGTGGTGGCGGAGGCTTCGGGGGCGGCAGCTCCGGCAGCGGTGGTGGCGGAGGCTTCGCCACCGCGGTGCTCGAGGAGGTGCGCATCGACACGGCCGCGCTGCCGGCCGACCTCTCCGCCAGCGAGATCGAGGCGCTCGAGTCCTCGCTCCCGCCTCCGCCCAAGAAGACCAAGGCCAAGCCGGTCGACTACGGCGAGCTGATGCGGGCGCACCTCTCGGAGCTGGCCGAGGTCGCCGAGAAGGAGAAGGTCGAGACGCCCGAGCCCATGCGACGGCGGCGCGACTTCGTGTGGCACATCACGGCCGCGCGCCTCCTGCGTCACGTGCCGGTGCACGTCACGGGCCTGCTCGAGGTCGGCCCCGACCACCACGCCTTCCTGCGCGAGGGCCACAACTCCTACCTGGCCACCGAGGAGGACGTGTTCGTGCCGCCCTCGCTGGTGCAGCGCTTCGGGCTGCGCACGGGCATGACCGTGGCGGGCGAGCTGCGCGCGGCGCGCGAGGGCGAGAAGTACTTCGCCCTGAAGTCGATCGCCAGCGTGGACGGCGCCGATCCCGAGGCCGTGCTCTCGCGCACGCCCTTCAAGGAGCTGACGCCGCTCTACCCGACCAAGCGCCTGATGCTGGAGGGCACGCGGGACAACCCGCTGGAGATGCGCATCGCCGACCTGATCACGCCCCTCGGGCGCGGCCAGCGCGGCCTGATCGTGGCCCCGCCACGCACGGGCAAGACCGTGCTGCTGCACCAGATCGCGCGCTCGATCGTGGAGAACTCGCCCGACGTGCACCTGATCATCCTGCTGGTGGACGAGCGCCCCGAGGAGGTGACCGACTTCGAGCGCTCGCTGCCGCCCGGCACGCGCGAGGTGATCAGCTCGACCTTCGACGAGTCCTCGGCGCGCCACATGAAGGTGGCCCACATGGTGCTCGAGAAGGCGCGCAGCCTGGTGGAGGCGGGTCGCGACGTGGCCATCCTGCTCGACTCGATCACGCGCCTGGCGCGCTCGGCCAACAACGAGGCGCCCTCGAACGGGAAGCTCCTCTCGGGCGGCATCGAGGCCACCGCGATGCAGTTCCCCAAGCGCTTCTTCGGCTCGGCCCGCAACATCGAGGACGGCGGCTCGCTGACGATCCTCGGCACGGCCCTGATCGAGACCGGCTCGCGCATGGACGAGGTGATCTTCGAGGAGTTCAAGGGCACCGGCAACATGGAGCTCGTGCTCGACCGGCGCCTCTCGGACCGCCGCATCTTCCCGGCCATCGACATCAACCGCTCCGGCACGCGCAAGGAAGAGCTGCTCTTCACCGAGGAGGAGATCAAGCGCATCTGGATGCTGCGCAAGGTCCTGAACGAGCTCGACCCGGTCGAGGCCATGGAGATGCTCGTGCAGAAGATGAAGCGCACCAAGGTCAACGGCGAGTTCCTGATGACGATCGGGTCCTAGCCCATCCGAGATGGGCTACTCCTCGTCATGGTG
>Ga0315910_10000644_pt1 | contig 34139 bp, 27 predicted proteins | sample EdamamesoilMG_FD_204470 | JGI IMG/M metagenome (GOLD analysis project Ga0315910, IMG submission 204470) | Garden soil microbial communities collected in Santa Monica, California, United States - Edamame soil | ecosystem: Environmental > Terrestrial > Soil > Garden | place: USA: California... | reverse complement strand
CTGGTCGGCGTGTGGCTCTTCCTCGCGCTGCTGGGGATCCGGAACACCCGGTTCCCGTGGCGGCTGGCGGGCGGCGCCGTCTTCGTCGTCGGCTCGGCGCTGTGGCTCGGGCTCCATCCGACGCAGGCGAGCCGCTGGGAGGTCGACTCGGGCTACCTCGGCTTCGCGGCGCAGACGTCGCTGCTCGGCACGGGCGCGGCGTCGACCTTCCTGGTGAACCTCGTGGGCGCGCTGCTCGCCGCCTGCTCGGTGATCGGGCTGCTGATCGCGGTCGACTGGCTGCCGCTCGCTCCGTTCGCGCCGCTGCTCGCGACCGTCGAGGGCCGCCTCGCGCGCGCCGCCGACCGCCGCGCCGCCGCGCGCGCCGCGCAACCGGCCGCGCCGGCCGCATCGTCGCTGCCGCCGGCCGCATCGTCGCTGCCGCGGGCCGCATCGTCGCTGCCGCGGGCCGCATCGTCGCTGCCGCCGGCGATCTTGATGCAGGCCAGCGCCGCGACGCTCGAACCGCCGCGCCAGGTCGCACCGCTCGCGCCGCGCGCGCCGGAAGCGGTCGCACCGGAAGCGACCGAACCGGCGCCCGCGCCGCCGCCGGTCACGGTGGAGGAGACGGAGTCGATCGTCGCCGCCGCGGAAGAGGTCGTGGCGGACGAGGCGGTGCCGGAAGAGCCGCCGCCGACGTGGAACCGCTTCCGCCCGCGCGCTCACGCGGTCGAGTCGGAGCCGCTCCCCGCGGAGAACGCGGTGGACAACGAGGCGGAGGCGTCGCATAACCCCATGCTCGCGGAGGGCGAAAGCCGCTCGGATGAGAGCGACTCGCCGGACGCGTCCGCGGCCGCGCCGGAGCGCGCTGCCGAGGAATCGCTGCCGCTGCCGGCCGAGCCGGCGCCAGCGATCGAATCGGAACTGACAGAACGGAAGGATCCACCTGTGCTCGAACCAGTGGCTGAAGTCGAAGTCGAGGAAGTGCCGGTGACCGAGGAGTCGGAGGCGGCGGTCGCGACCGTCGCGCTCGCCGACTCCGTGGCGGAAGTCGAAGTCGAGGACGTTGCGTCCTCCGTCGCGGCGCCCGAGGCGCCGGTCGACGAGACGCTCGCTCCGCGTCGCAAGAAGGAGGAGGAACCCGCCGAGGAGCCCGGCGAGGAGCCGTCCGAGGAGCCGGGCGAAGAGGGCGACGACGACGAGGAGGAGGAGGGCGACGACTTCGAGGAGGGGGACGACGAGGAGGAGTGGGAGGACGACGAGGAGGAGGAAGAAGAGAAGGAAGAGGAAGAGGAGGACGTCGAGGAGGAAGAGGACGACGAGGAGTGGGAGGACGACGAGGAGGAGGAAGACGAGGACGAGGAGGAGGACGACGAAGAGGACGACGAGGACGACAAGGACGACGACAAAGACGACGAAAAGGACGACGAGGACTGGGACGACGACGAAGAGCGCTCGAGCGCGACGTCGGAGCCCGCCGCCGCGTCGGCCGTCGCCGAGGTCGCTGCCGTCGCCGAGGTCGCTCCGGTCGAGGCGCCGGCGCCCGAGCCCGTCGTCGAGTCGCCGCAGGTCGCGGAGTCTCCTGCCGTCGAGTCGCCGATCCTCGAGGTTCCCGCCGCCGCTCCCGTCGCGGCGGCTTCCGCTCCCGAGGTCGCCGCGCCCAAGGCGCCGCTCGCGCTCCCGAAGTCGCTCTTCCGCGACGCGCCCGACGACGAGCGCGAGCTCCTCGCCCGCGCCTGCGAGCTCGTCGTCGGCCTCGAGAGCGTCTCGCTCTCGAAGCTGCAGCGCGAGCTTTCGATCACCTACTACTCCGCCGCGCGCGTCTTCGAGCGGATGGAGAAGGAGGGCTTCATCGCGCCCTATTCCGGCAGCCTCGCGCGCTCGATCAAGCTGACGCGCGCCGAATGGGAGGCGCGCCTGCGGGCGTGAGCCCTGCAGGACGGGCCGCCCGCCGTGACGCTCGCCAACAAGATCACGACGGGTCGGCTCGCCCTCGCGGTGGTCCTCTTCGTGCTGTTCGACCTGCTCGGCCGCGGCGACCCGCTGCCGGGCTGGGAGCTCGCTGCGGCGTGCTGCTTCCTCTTCGTGGTCGTCACGGCGACCGACGCGCTCGACGGCTACTACGCGCGCAAGCTCGGCCAGGTGAGCGACTTCGGCCGCATCGCCGATCCCGCCGCCGACAAGGTGATCATCTGCGGCTCGTTCGTCTTCCTCTCGGCCATCAGCTGGGGCCGGGAACTGGTGCCGCCATGGATCGTCGTCGCGATCCTCGGGCGCGAGTTCATCGTGACCGCGCTGCGCGGCTACATGGAGCGCAAGGGGCTGCAGTTCGGCGCCGACCCGGCCGGCAAGCTCAAGATGGTGATCCAGTGCGTCACGGTGGGGACGATCCTGCTCTGGCGCATCGTCGACGACGCGTCCTCGGGCTCGGCGCCGCGGCTCGTCGCGTTCCTGCGCACCGCGGCCGTCGTGCTGGTCTGGACGACGCTGGTCGTGACGGTCTGGAGCGGCTACGGCTACGTGCGCAAGGCGGCGATCCACCTGAGGGAGGGGCTGTGACCCAGCGGCCGGCGGAGGGGGGCGGCGGCGGGCGCAAGGCGGCCACGATGGCCGACCGGCTCCGCGCCGCGCTGGTGTCGAGCGGCGGGCTCGGCTACGCGCCCTTCGCGTCGGGCACCTTCGGGACGCTCGGCGGCGTCGCCGTCGCGCTGGCGCTGATCCACGTCGCCGTGCCGCGCTGGGGCTGGCACTTCGGGCTCGCGGCGGCGGTCGCGGCCGCGGTCGTGCTGGTGGTCGGCATCGCGCTCGGCGGTTGGGCGGAGCGCTGGTACGGCTTCAAGGACCCCAAGCCGTTCGTGCTCGACGAGGTCCTCGGCTATCTGATCGCGGTGCTGCGCATCAAGGACGGCGTCCCGGAGGTGCGCGAGCTGCTGCTCGCCTTCTTCGCGTTCCGCCTCTTCGACGTCGTGAAGCCGTGGCCGGCGCGCCGGCTCGAGTTCCTCCCCAAGGGAGTCGGGATCATGCTCGACGACCTCGTGGCGGGCCTCTACGCGCTGGCGCTGGTCGTCGTCGTGCGCGACTGGAACGGGTGGACGTGAGCCAGCCATGAGCCAACCGTGAGCAAGCAGCGAGCGAAGAAGCGGCAGGCGGCCCGGCGCGACGGCGCGGACGACTCGAGCTCGAAGATCATGGCGGGCGGCCGGATCCGCGCGACCGGGCTCGGCGTCGCCGCGCAGTTCTCGATCGGGACGGCGGCGACGGTCGTCGCGTCGCTGATCGTCTTCTGCATGGTGCTCTACCGCTTCCTCGCCGGGATCCTCTCCGACGAGGTCGACGCGACCGGCGTGCAGGCGGTCCGCTCGCTCGCGGTCGTCGACGCCGGCTGCTGGGAGCTCTACCACGAGACGCCGCTCGAGGGGCGCGACGCCGAGGCGCGCTCGTCGCTGGGCATGGGCAAGGTCGAGCTCGACCCCGTGCGCAAGGCGCTGTTCGAGAAGCGGTACGCCATCAACCGCGACCGGCTCCACAAGCTCGTCGCGGCCGCCGACACCAAGCTCCTCGACGTCGTGATCCTCGACGCCGCGATGAAGCAGGTGATCAACGGCGACTCGGCGATCTCCTTCGAGAAGGTGGACGAGCGCACCTTCGCCGAGGTCTCGATCCAGGAGGGGCTCTACGTCGCCGAGGCGGGCACCTCGCGCCAGCACAAGACCAGCGCGCGCATCTACGCCGCCGACGTGCACGACGCGGACGGGCGCACGGTCGCGAAGGCGGTCGTCGCGCTCTCGGCCGAGAAGATCGCCGAGAGCCTGAAGCGCGTGCTCGTGACGATGTCGGCGCTGACCGTCGTCTTCCTCGGGTTCGGCGCGCTGGTCGCCTCGCTCCTGGCGCGCCGCATCACGCGGCCGGTCCGGCAGCTCTCCGAGGACATCGAGGCGGTCGCGGCCGGCGACCTCGACCACCGCACGCTGGCCCACAGCTCCGACGAGGTCGGCGTGCTGGCGCGCACCTTCGACCGCATGACGCAGAGCCTGCGCGGCATGCAGGAGATGGAGAAGGAGCAGGCGGCGCAGTCGCACCAGATCGAGGTGGCGCGCGAGGTGCAGGCGGCGCTGCTGCCCGAGAAGCTGCCGCCGATCCCCGGCTTCGACTGCGCCGCGGCGGCGCGGCCGGCCGGCAAGATCGCGGGCGACTTCTACGACGTCTCCGACATGGCGGGCGGCGCGAAGCTGGCCGCCGTCGTCTCCGCGTCGGGCAGCGGCGTGGCCAGCGCGATGATCGTCACGATGGCGCGCTCGCTGATGAAGGCGCTCGCGGCCAGCGAGTCGTCGCCGGCCGAGCTGCTGCGCCGCGTCAACCGCCTCCTCGCGCCCGACCTGCGCCGCGGCATGTACGTCTCGGCGCTGCTGGTGCGCGTCGAGCCGGCGACCGGACGGCTGGTCGTCGCGAACGCCGGCCACACGCCGCTGCTGGTCTGCCGCGCCGGCGCCGAGGCGGCCGAGCCGTTCCACTGCGACGGCATCGCGCTCGGCTTCGACAAGGGGCCGATCTTCGACCGGACGATCAAGGACAAGGAGCTCGCGCTCCCGGCCGGCGCGCGCCTCCTCCTCTGCACGCGCGCCCTCTTCGCGATCCAGGACGCGCAGGGGCGCGAGCTCGGCGAGGAGGTCGGCCACCAGCTGCTCGCCGCCGCGTCGGGCCTTCGCAGCGAGGAGTACGTCGCCGCGGCGCTCGCGGCGCTCGAGGAGTACCGCGCCGGCACCGAGGCGGCGCACGACCTCACCTTCCTCACGCTCAAGCGGGTCGGGGCGGCGTCGTGACCGTCGCCGAGTTCCAGCGCCTGATCGACGCCACTTTCGGCGCGAAGGACCGTGGCCGCGGCCTCGAAGGGACCTTCATGTGGTTCACCGAGGAGGTGGGCGAGCTCTCGCGCGCGCTGCGGCGCGGCGCGAAGGGGGCGGCGCTCGAGGAGGAGTTCGCCGACGTCTTGGCGTGGCTTTCCACGCTCGCCTCGATCGCCGGCGTCGACCTCGAGGCGGCGGCGCGCGCGAAGTACGCCGCCGGCTGTCCGCGCTGCCGCGGGATCCCGTGCCGCTGCGCCGAGCCGGCGCGGCCGGCCGCCGGCTGACCCGCCGCCGATCCGGCCGCGCGCCCGCGTCACCGCGCCCGGCGGGTAGCGTCCCTGCCTCGCCATGAACCTGCTCTTCCCCGAGCCCGCGCTCCCGCCGCCCGCGCCCGACGGCCCGCGCCTCTACGCGCGCGTCGCGGTGGCGCTGCCGGTCGACCGCGCCTTCCACTACCGCGTGCCGCCTGCCCTCCTCGCCGAGGTCGCGGTCGGCTCGCGCGTGCGCGTGCGCGTCGGCGGCCGGCCGGTCTGCGGGACGGTCGTCGCGCTCGACGCGGTGGCCGACGTCGCGCGGGTGCTCGACGTCGAGGGGAGCTTCCCGTCGGAGGCGCGCGTCACGCCGGAGCTGATCGAGCTCTGCCGGTTCGTCGCCGACCGCTACGGCGCGTCGCTCGGCGAGACGCTCGAGAGCGCGCTGCCGCCGCCGGTGCGCCACGGCCGCGGCGTGCGCCAGGTCACGCTCGTCGCGCTGCCGCCGGCGCTGCGCGAGCCGGCGCGCGCGAAGCTCGAGGTCGACGCGCTGCTGGCGAAGCACGAGAAGCAGGCGCGCCTGCTGCGCCTGCTGGCCGAGGCGGGCGGCGCGGTGAAGGAGATCGACCTGCTGCGCCGCGCGCAGGTGGGCAAGTCGCCGCTGGCGAGCCTGGTGCGGCGCGGCCTCGCGACGCTCGCGCGCGTCGACGATCCGGGCGACCCGGCGTTCCTGGCGCCGCCGCCGCCGCGCGTCGCGCCGCCGCGCGCGACGCCGGAGCAGCAGGCGGCCGTCCGCGCGATCGAGCTCGCGCTCGAGTCGCGCGCGCACCGCGGGTTCCTCCTCTTCGGCATCACCGGCAGCGGCAAGACCGAGGTCTACCTGCGCGCGCTCGAGGAGGCGCTGGCGCGCGGGCGGCGCGGGATCGTGCTGGTGCCCGAGATCTCGCTCACGCCGCAGACGGTCGCCCGCTTCCGCGGCCGCTTCGACCGCGTCGCCGTGCTCCACTCGGCGCTGGCCGAGCGCGACCGGCTGCGCGAGTGGCGGCGCATCGCGGCGGGCGAGGTCGACGTGGTCGTCGGCGCCCGCTCGGCGCTCTTCGCGCCGCTGCCCGACCTCGGGCTGATCGTCGTCGACGAGGAGCACGAGCCGAGCTTCAAGCAGCAGAACCCGCCGCGCTACCACGCGCGCGAGGTCGCGCTCGAGCGGGCGCGTCGCTGCGGCGCGGTCGTCGTGCTCGGCTCGGCGACGCCCTGCCTCGAGTCGTGGGTGGCGGCGCGCGACGGGCGGCTCACGCTGCTGCGCCTCCCGCAGCGCGTCGGCGGCGGCGTGCTCCCGTCGACGCTGGTGCTGGACCTGTCGCACCTGCCGTTCACGAAGCACCCGAGCCTGCTGACCGACCGGCTGCGCGCCGCGATCGACCACGTGCTGCGGCGCGAGGAGCAGGCGATCCTCTTCCTCAACCGCCGCGGATTCGCGCGCGTCGCGTGGTGCCCCGGCTGCAAGGAGGCGGTGCAGTGCCCGCAGTGCGACGTCGCGCTGGTGCTCCACCGCCGCGCCGACCGCCTCATCTGCCACCTCTGCGGTCGCGAGCAGCTCGCCGGCGCCGACTGCGGCAAGTGCCGCAAGCCGGGGATCCGCTTCCTCGGCTTCGGGACGGAGCGCGTCGAGGAGGAGCTGCGGCGCACCTTCCGCGGCGCGCGCATCGCGCGGATGGACAGCGACACGACCGCCGCGCAGGGGTCGCACGAGCGGATCCTCGGCGCCTTCGCGAAGGGCGAGATCGACCTGCTGGTCGGGACGCAGATGATCGCGAAGGGGCTCGACTTCCCGCGCGTCACGCTGGTCGGGATCGTCTCGGCCGACACGTCGCTCTCGGTGCCCGACTGGCGCGCGAGCGAGCGCACCTTCCAGCTCGTCGCGCAGGTGGCGGGGCGGGCCGGCCGCTCGGAGCGCGGCGGCCTCGTCGTCGTCCAGACCCTCCATCCCTCGCACCCGGCGATCACCTGCGCCGTGCGCCACGACTTCGAGGCGTTCGTCGCGTCCGAGCTGCCGCAGCGCCACGAGGCGGGCTATCCGCCGTTCAGCGAGATCGTGCGGATCCTCGTCTCGCACCCCGACCTCGCGCGCACCCGCGCCGCGGCGGAGAAGGCGCGCGCGAAGCTCGAGCCGATGGCGGGCGAGCACGGCGTCGAGCTGCTCGGCCCGGCGCCCTGCCCGATCGAGCGGGTGCGCGGCCGCTGGCGCTGGCAGCTCCTGCTGAAGTGCCGCGCGGTGAAGGAGCTGACGCGCGTCGTCGCGTGGGCGCGCGAGCGCGTGGCGCAGAGCGCGCCGGTCCGCGTCACGCTCGACGTCGATCCCGCGTCGATGCTCTGACCGCCTGGGTCCATGCGTGCCGAGCGCTCGCGACTTGCGGGACGGTTAGCGCATGAAAGTGAGCAGCAGCCAGATCAGCACGGAGACGCCGAGCACGCCGCCGAGCGCGACGGCGAGCAGCCCCTTGCCGACGGTGCCGCTCCATCCCTTGCGCAGCGCCTTCTCGAGGCGCTCGACGTCGCGGTCGATCTGCTGCAGCGACTTCTGGTCGACCGCGTTGCGCGGGTTGAGCATGCGATGCATCTCGGTCTGCATCGCGGTCAGCTTCGGCAGGTGCGTGCGCGCCTCGTCGAGCCGGCGTCCCGAGACCAGCGTGTCGAGCGTGCCGACCAGCTGGCGGAACTTCTGGCGCGAGTCGCTGAGCGCCTCGCCGAGGAAGTTGGTGCCGGCGGGCTGGTAGGAAGAGGAGGAGGCGGGCATCGGATCACGGTCCAAGGCGTGGGGGGCGAGGCCCCGGGATTGAAGCACGAACCGGTTGGACGGAGAACGGGCGGACCTCTTCCCCCCGGGGGGAGGAACCCTTTTCCAGGGGGCGGCGGCGGCGCGGCGCCCTAGCGCGCCGGCGGCGGAGTGAAGAAGTCTTCGAGCGCGGCGGCCTGCTCCGCGGTCGGCTCGGGCAGCGCGACGATCTCCTGCAGCCCGCCTTTCGTGGTGTAGCCGATCACGCCGAGCCGCTCCTTCAGCGACGGCAGCTCGGCGCCGTCGACGTGGCGCTCGAAGAAGGGATCGAGGTCGGCCTGCGCGATGCCGGCGACGATCGCCCGCATCTCCTCCTCGCCGAAGCCGCGGCCGCGCTGCGCGTAGGCCTTCATCAGGTAGCGCAGCAGGTCGGCGACGCCGCGCTCGCCCTTCGACGCGGCGCGCATCTCGAGGTCGAGCGCGAGGACCGTCCAGCAGCCGCCCTGGTAGTGCTTCGCCGAGAAGGCGATCAGGTCGCCCATGTCGTCCCAATCGGGCGCGGCGCGCGAGACGTCGCTCCACGACTGGTCGCCCGCCATGCGCCAGAGCATCCGCGCCATGCGCCCCTCCTCGGAGAGGCCGGCGAAGAACTCGGCGCGCGTCTGCAAGCCGGCGCTCACCATCAGGTGGCGGCAGAAGTACTCGGTGATCCCCTCGTTCACCCAGATCGTGCCGGTGCGCAGCGGCTGCGTGTAGTCGGGCCGCAGCAGCGCGTCGACCTGGATGCGCTCGGCGCACCAGAGGTGGAAGTACTCGTGCGCGATCAGGTGGTCGTACTCGCGCGTCGCGGCGAGCCCCGGGTCGGCGACGATCAGCGTCGACGCGCGATGCTCGAGGCCGGCCGCGCCCGACTCGGCCGGCGTCGTCAGCAGCAGGAAGTGGTAGCGGTCGTAGGGCAGTCCCTGCATCCAGTCGCGGCCCGCCACGACGAGCTTGCGGCAGCGCTGCGCGATCTCCTCCGCGCGCGCGGCGTCGCCGCCCTGCAGCGAGACCCAGTGGGGGACGCCGTCGACCTCGAACGGCGCCGTGGCGAGCGTCGGCGACATCAGCGCGGGCGAGTCCTCGAGTCGCCACCACGACGGCGCCCGCAGCGTCCCGTCGTCGTCGGCCGGCAGCGCGCTCGCGACGCGCCACGCCTCGGGCAGCCGGAAGCTCACCTCGCACGGCCGGTCCTGCAGCCCCTTCGCGAAGCCCAGCAGCGAGTTGGGCGAGACGAAGGCGTAGCCCGGCGCGATCCGGTTGCCCTCGACCTGCAGGATCATGTTCTCGTTCACGTCGGCCGGCGCGCACGGCCGCGCGACGTAGTCGAGCGTGACCGCCGCGGCCGCGCCCGCCGCGACGACGAAGCGGCACTTGCCGTCGCGCGTGACCGGCAGCGCCGCGCCGTCGCCGTCGGACGCGCGCAGCTCCTCGACGAACTGGCCGTACTCGGCGAGGTGGTAGGCGCCCGCGGTCCAGCGCGGCAGCCAGAAGTCGACGTCGCCGCCGCTCCACGGGAAGGTCGTCCTCACGCGCCACCGCTTCGCCTCGGCGTCGAGCGTCACCTCGTAGCGGACCGGCACGTCGTCGTCCGCGCGCCCGCCGAGGAGCGCGCACAGCAGCGGCAGCGACCGGATCATCGCGCCCCCTTCGTCGCGGCGGGCGTCGCGTCGCCGCCGTCGCCGAGCAGGTTCTTCAGCGCGAGCAGCGCGTAGGCGGTGCTGCAGCTCTTCCCGATCTCGTGGTCGTCGAGGAAGGAGCCGTCGATCTCGGGCAGCGCGGCGAGCTTCTCGAGCAGCCAGCGCCGGAAGGGCGGGCGGCCCGCGGCCGGCAGCAGCTCGATCGCGACCGAGGCGTGGTAGAGGTCGTGGAAGAAGAAGAAGCCGCCGAGCTCGCCGTCGGTGTGGAAGTCGCATTTCGCGACCTTCTCGAAGCGGTCGTAGTGCTGCTGGTAGGTGGCGAGCGCGCGCGCCAGCGCGGCGACGTCGCTGCGGCCGCCGGCGAAGAGCTCGCCCTCGCAGACCGGCATGCGGCCCGACGAGTCCTTCGCGTGGTCCGGGTGGGGCGACGGCTTCCCCTTCGCGCCGGCGCCGCCGTAGTCGTAGGTGCCGTCGGCGTAGCGCGCGGCGACGAGGCCGTCGAGGCCGCGCGCGACCGCGGCGTCGGGCACCGCGACGCCGTCCTGCTTCGCGAGGCGCAGCGCCTGGAGCGCGACCGCGCTGCAGAAGGCGTTGTCGTACTCGTGGGCCCACTGGCCGCCCATCCGCTGCGTCGCCGCCAGCTCCTTCACGACGCCCGCCATCCGCTCCTGCAGCGCCGCGCGCTGCGCGTCGTCGTCCGTCTGCGCCAGCGCGCGGTCGAGGTAGAGGAGCCGGTAGGAGTGGGCGTAGCACTCCTCGTTCTGCCCGACGTTCAAGCGGCCGCCGGCGCCGTCGAAGAGGTAGCTCTCGGCGCGCGCCAGCGCGGCGTCGACCTCGGCCGGCGCGAGGTCGCGCCACTCGAGCAGCGCCGACGCGGCCAGCGCCGTGATCGCCATCCAGGCGTTGGGCGTGATCGCCGGCGTCGACCAGTAGGCGTAGCGGCAGTCGCTCCACGAGCCGTCGGCGCGCTGCATGCGCAGCAGCCACGCGAGCGCCTCGTCGGCGATCGCCTCGGCCTCGGCCGCGCTGCGCCGCCGTCGCGTGTCGCGCGGGAGCGCGTTGCCCTCGGGCAGCCAGGTCGCGGCCGGCCCCTCGAAGGCGTGGCGCGCCGCGCCGGCCGGCGTCGAGTCGGGCGTGACCCAGAGGTTCGCGGCCGCGCGCCAGGCGAAGGGGGTGTCGGGCAGCGCGGTCGTCAGCGCCTTCCAGCCGGCGATCGCGTCGTCGTCGCGGCCGGCGAGCCAGGCGCCGAGCGCGTCGTAGTAGGCGGCGCGCGACTTCTCCAGCGCCGCCGGCTCGGGCGTCGTGAAGGCGTCGGCCGCGCGCGGCGTCTCGTCGGGCGGGTCGAGCTCGGGCCGCGCGGCCAGCACGCGCTTCAGCACCTCGGCGAACCAGCGCGGATCGAAGGTCCGGATCCGGTCGATCGCGTGGACCACCTTGCCGTCGTGGTCGAGGAACACCAGCGCCGGCTCGACGTGCTGCCACGCGACGAGGCCGAGGCGCTTGCCGACCTCCTTCGACAGCCGCGTGCGCAGCGGCACGAAGTTGCGGTTCACCAGCGCGACCAGCTCGGGATCGCTCCAGAGCGTCTGGTCCATGTAGTCGTCGAGGATCGGCGCGCGGTACATCTGCCCGCCCTCGAAGCGCCAGACGTGCCAGAGCACCATCCGGCCCGACGCGCGCGCGCGCGTCATCGCCTCGCCGATCACCCGCTCGAGATCGGGGGCCTTCAGCTCGCTCCGCTCGAGCGCGGCGGCGTCGAGCTTCTTCCCGTCGCGCTGGTACTGGAACGCCGCGCCGCCCGACTCGTCGACCGGCGGCAGGTCGCGCAGCCACTCGATCTGGCTGCCGCAGCGGTCGGCGAGGCGCTTCCACTCGGCCTGCTCGGCGCCCGACGGTTCGCCAGGCGCCGCGAGCAGCAGCGCCGCGAGGAACGGAGACGGCATCGCGACTCTCCCGGCACGCTCCCGCGCCGGTCGGAAGGGGCGTTCCGCGGCCGCAGCGTGGCGCGCGACGTTAGCGCCGCGCCGCTCAGCGGGCGACGGCGACGGCGGCGCGCTGCTGCTCGATCAGGGCGCGGAAGCGTTCGAAGAGGTGGAGCGAGTCGTGGGGGCCGGGCGCCGCCTCGGGGTGGTACTGCACCGAGAACGCGGGCAGCCGCGTGCAGCGCAGCCCCTCGACCGTCTGGTCGTTCAGGTTGACGTGCGACACCTCGACCGCGGCGGGATCGAGCGTGTCGGGATCGACCATGAAGGAGTGGTTCTGCGCGGTGATCTCGATGTTGCCGGTCGTCTTGTCGAGGACCGGCTGGTTCCCGCCATGGTGGCCGAAGGGCATCTTGCGCGTCTTGCCGCGCAGCGCGAGGCCGAGCAGTTGGTGGCCGAGGCAGATGCCGAAGAACGGCACGCGCTGGTCGAGGAAGGCGCGCGCGTTCTCGATCGCGTAGTGGACCGGCTCGGGATCGCCCGGCCCGTTCGAGAAGAAGACGCCGTCGGGCGAGAGCGCCAGCGCCTCGCGCCACGGCGTCGCGGCGGGGACGACCTCGACGTCGAAGCCGCTGGCGACGAGGCCGCGCAGGATGTTGTTCTTCATCCCGAAGTCGTAGGCGACCACCTTGAAGCGCGGTCCGCGCGGCGCGGCCAGCGCCGGCTGGAACTGCGCGGCGTCGAGCGGCTCGCTCCACGTCTCGCGCTGCTTGCGCGTGACCAGCTTCACGAGGTCGAGGCCGTCGGTCTTCGGCGAGCGGAGCACCCGCTCGCGCAGCTTCGCCGGGTCGCTCTCGGTGGTGGAGATGCCGACGCGCTGCACCGTGCCCGCGCGGATCTTGCGGACGATCGCCCGCGTGTCGACTTCGGCGATGCCGACGACGCCCTGCTGGTCGAGCCACGAGTCGAGGTCGATCGTGCTGCGGAAGTTCGACGCCACCTTCGAGAGCTCGCGCACGACGAACCCCTCGAGCCAGCAGCGCTTGCTCTCGCTGTCGGCCGCGGCGATGCCGTAGTTGCCGATCAGCGGGTAGGTCATCACCACCACCTGCCCCTTGTAGGAGGGGTCGGTGAGGATCTCCTGGTACCCGCTCATCGAGGTGTTGAAGACCGCCTCGCCGAACGTCTCGCCCTTGCGGCCGATGCCGATGCCGCGGAACGCGGCGCCATCCTCGAAGACCAGCCAGGCCGGTGCGTGCATGAGGACCTTCGCGAAAAGGGGGGAGCGGATGTGCCCGCCGCCGCGCTCCTGCTTCCGCGATTCCGCGGCCTAGCGCCGCGGCGCACGATTCACGAGTGCAGCGGTATATCCCGCTCCGAAACCATTGTCGATGTTGACGACGCTGACGCCGGCCGCGCACGAGTTGATCATCGTCAGCAGCGCGGCGAGCCCGCCGAACGACGCGCCGTAGCCGACACTGGTCGGGACCGCGATCACCGGCCGCTCGAGCAGTCCCGCGACGACGCCGGGGAGCGCGCCCTCCATCCCGGCGACGACGACCGCGACGCGCGCGCGCCGGATCCGTGGAAGCGCTCGGAACAAGCGGTGGATACCGGCGACGCCGACGTCGTAATGGGTCGCGACGCGCGCGCCCATCAGCTCGGCGGTGAGGCGCGCCTCCTCGGCGACCGGGAGGTCGGCGGTGCCGGCGGCGACGATCGCGACGAGCCCTTCGCCGCGCGGCGCCGCGCCCTTGCGCCAGGTGATCGCGTGCGCGAGCTCGTGCCACTTTGCGCCGCGGACCCGCGCGCGCACCGCCTCCCACGCCGCCGGTTCGCAGCGCGTCGCGAGCACGCGGTCGGAGCGGCCGGCGAGCTCGGCGAAGATCGCCGCCACCTGCGCCGGCGTCTTGCCGCGGCCGAGGATCACCTCGGGGAAGCCGCAGCGGCGCGCGCGGTCGTGGTCGACCTGCGCGAAGCCGAGGTCGGCCAGCGCGGGCGCAGCGGCGCGACGCGAGGTGCGGCGCGTGCTCATGGCGCGGGGGCGGGCGCGAGGAGGCGCGCGTGGGCGTCGAGGTCGAGGCCGGCGCGCACGCCCTCGGCGAAGAGGAGGCGGCCGAGGCCGGCGACCATCACCGCGTTGTCGGTCGTCAGCTCGCGCGGCGCGAGGTGGAGCGCGAGGCCGCGCTCGGCGGCGAGCTCGGTCGTGCGCGCGCGCAGCCGCGAGTTCGAGGCGACGCCGCCGCCGACCGCCAGCGACTTCGCGCCCGTCCGCTCGGCGAGGCGCACGAGCTTGGTGGTCAGCACGTCGACCACGGCGTCCTGGAACGAGGCGCAGACGTCGCGCACCTCCTGCTCGTCGAGCGTCCGCTTGCCGCGGCCGTCCTGCCCGCGACAGTGGTAGAGGACGGCGGTCTTGATCCCCGAGAAGCTGAAGTCGAGCGACTCCTTCGCGAGCAGGCTGCGCGGGAAGCGGAAGCGCTTCGGGTCGCCGCCCTTCGCCATCCGGTCGACGATCGGGCCGCCCGGATAGCCGAGGCCGAGGATCGCCGCGACCTTGTCGAACGCCTCGCCCGCCGCGTCGTCGATCGTCTCGCCGCGCTTCTCGTGGCGCGTCAGCGAGCGGACGTCGAAGAGCGAGGAGTGGCCGCCCGACGCGACGAGGCACGCGGACGGGAGCGCCGGCTCGGCGACGCCGTGGAAGCACGACCAGACGTGCGCCGCGACGTGGTCGACCGGCACCAGCGGCACGTCGAGCGCCAGCGCGAGCGCCTTCGCCGTCGACACGCCGACCAGCAGCGAGCCGATCAGCCCCGGCTGGCAGGTGACCGCGACCGCCGCGACGTCGCCCCGCTTCGCGCCCGCCTTCTCGAAGCACTCCTCGATCACCGGCACCATGTGCTCGAGGTGGCTGCGGCCGGCGATCTCGGGCACGACGCCGCCGAACGCCGCGTGGAGGTCGACCTGGCTGCGCACGACCGACGCGCGCACCGTCCCGTCGCGGTCGAGCAGCGCCGCCGCCGTCTCGTCGCACGAGCTCTCGACGCCGAGGGTGAGCCCGTCGGGCAGCGCGCCCAAGCCGGCCCTCAGAAGTCCTGCGCCGGCGTCTCGCCGCGCAGGAGCATCAGCGCCGCGTCGACCTGGCGGTCGCGCAGCGGCGGGAGGGTGCGGCCGTGCGTCGCGAGGTGCTGCGCGCGCCACTGCTGCGGCACGTGGAGGATGCGCAGCCGCTCGGCCAGCTCCTTCTCGCGCGCCTCGTCGATCCGCACGGTGAAGTCGGCCTCGAGCCCGCCCAGCACCTTCTGCTGACGCGTCACGCGCTTCTCGATCGCGCGGCCCGACGGCGTCAGGTACTCGGCGGTGGTGAGCTTGAGCGTCGCCTCGCGGTCGCCGGGCACGCCGTCCTCGAGCGGGATCTTCCAGATCGACTGCACGACGCCCTTGCCGTAGGTCCGCTCGCCGACCAGCAGCGCGCGGCCGTGGTCCTGCAGCGCGCCCGCGACGATCTCGGCCGCCGACGCCGACTCGCGGTTCACCAGCACCACCAGCGGCAGGTCGGGCCAGCGGCACTCCTCCGGGTCGGCGCGGTGGGTGACCCCCTCCTTCGGCGCGCGGTAGCGGATGCCGACGATGTCGCCCTCCTTGATGAAGCGGTTGGCGAAGCGGCGCGACACGTCGAGCAGGCCGCCGTTGTTGAAGCGCAGGTCGAGGACCAGCGCCTTCATGCCGTGCGCGATCAGCTGCTCCATCGACCAGTCGAGCTCGCGCACGGTCGCGTCGCCGAAGCCGTCGACGTAGAGGTAGCCGACGCCGTCGGTCCCCTCGATCAGCTCGTGGCCGACGACCGAGGCCTGCGGGATGCGCGTCCGCTCGAGCGAGAACTCCTCGACCGCGCCGCCCGCCGCGCGCTGCACCGAGAGCTTCACCGTCGTGCCGGCGGCCCCCTTGATGAGGTCGATCGCCTGCTCGCGGTCGAGCGTCGCGGTCGCGACGCCGTCGATCGAGACGACGCGGTCGCCCGGCACGAGGCCCGCCTTCTCCGCCGGCGAGTGGTCGAAGAGGTAGTCGATCGTGATGGGCGGCGCCTTCGGGTTGGTCGCGAAGCCGACGCCGACGTAGTTCTTGTGCGTCTCCTCAGCGAACGGGCGGCTCTCCTCGGGCGTGAGGAAGACGGAGTAGGGATCGAGGCGCTTCGTCATCGCCTTGATGCCGCCGTAGACCAGCTCCCAGCTCTTCGGGTCGTCGAACTTCTCGACGTAGTCCTGCTCGAGGCGCGTCAGCACCTTCGCGATCAGGTCGGCCTGCTTGAAGACGCGCGGCTCCTGCGTGTCGGCGCGGCCGGAGACGATGATCGCCGCGGCCAGCACGGAGCAGGAGAGCGGCAGCGAGACGAGGAGCCCGTTCCTCACGTCGCGGGTCATGCACCGACTCCACCGGGGACGGGAAGCGAGGCGAGGAAGCGCGCGACGCGGGCGAGCCCCTCGCGCAGCAGCTCGTCGGAGGTCGCGTAGGAGAGGCGGATGCAGCGCGGGTCGCCGAACGCCTCGCCCGAGACGGCCGCGACGCCCGCCTCCATCAGCAGCCGCTCGCACAGGACCGTCGCGTCGCGCAGCGTCCCGCCGAGCCAGCGCGAGACGTCGGGGAAGACGTAGAAGGCGCCCTGCGGCGGGACGAGCGTGAGACCGTCGACCTTGGCGAGCGCGTCGATCACGAGGCGGCGCCGGCGCGCGAACGCGTCGGCCATCGCGGCGAGCTCGCGCCCGTCGCCCGTCAGCGCCGCGATCGCCGCGTGCTGCGAGATCGAGCTGGCGTTGCTGGTGGTGTGGCTCTGCACCAGGTCCATCGCGGCGGCGGCGGCGCGCGGCGCGGCGGCGTAGCCCATCCGCCAGCCGGTCATCGCGTAGGCCTTCGAGAGCCCGTTGACGACGACGGTGCGCTCGCGCAGCGCGGGACAGACGGCGGGGAGCGAGTGGTGCTGCGCGCCGTCGAAGACGAGCTTCTCGTAGATCTCGTCGGTCACGATCCAGCAGTCGTGGCGCGCCAGCACGCGGCCGAGCGCCGCCACCTCGTCGCGCGAGTAGACCGCGCCCGTCGGGTTGCTCGGCGAGTTGAAGACGAAGAGGCGCGCGCCGCGCAGCGCCGCGTCGAGCGCGCCGAGGTCGAGCTTGAAGCCGCTGTCCGCGCGCGTCGGGACCAGGCGCGGCGTCGCGCCGACGAGGCGCACCGCCTCGGGATAGGTGACCCAGTAGGGGCTCGGGATCACCGCGACGTCGCCCGGATCGAGCAGCGCGTGGAAGGCGTTGAAGAGCGACTGCTTCGCCCCGTTGCTGACGACGATCTCGGCGGCGTCGTAGCGCAGCCCGTTCTCGCGCAGCAGCTTGGCCGCGATCGCCTCGCGCAGCGCCTTCTCGCCGGCGCACGCGGTGTAGTGCGTCTTGCCCCCGTCGATGGCCGCCTTCGCCGCCTCGCGCACCGGGCGCGGCGTCTCGAAATCGGGCTCGCCCGCGCCGAGGCTGATGACGTCACGCCCCTGCTCGCGGAGCGAGGCCGCCTTCTGCATCAGGGCCAGCGGCGCCGACGGGGCCACCTGCTTCAGTCGATCTGCGACGTTCAAGCGGTCATCCGCGCGCACGCGAAGGCGTGATGGTGAGGCGCGGGAATGTAGCCTTGCCCGCTTCGTCCGACAAGGCGAGCCGCGCGGCGCGCCGCGGCGCGCCCGCCGGCGCGGACCCGATGCGGAAAGGAGTGCCCGACGCCTCGATGAAGCGCTTCCTGAAGATCGTCGCGATCCTCGCCCTCTTCGCGCTCGCGATCGCCTACGTGGCGTTCCGCGTCGTCTTCTTCGACCCGTTCGGCAGCCCGCGCGCGTCGCTCGACCCGCTGCTGCCGAAGGACGTCGACTTCATGGCGCGCCGCAAGGAGCTCGCGCGCGACTTCAGCGACTTCCCGCTGCCGCGCGTCTTCGCGGCGCTGCGCCTCAAGGACGAGTGGAAGGAGTTCGCGCGGACCACGTGGTACCGCGAGAACGTGCCGGCGAAGGCGATCGAGCAGGCGTTCGACGAGGTCGCCGCGCTGCCGGCGCAGGTGCCCGAGCTCGACCTGATGACCGACGTGCTCGGCCGCGAGGCGCTGGTCTGCGGCCGGCTGCGCGCCGACGGGAGCGTCGCGTGGGCCGCGGTGGCGCGCGGCTCGTTCAAGGCGAAGGCGGCGGTCGAGGCGATGCGGCTGAAGATGGCGCGCGACGCGATGGGCGGCGCGGTCGCCGAGTGGAGCGAGTCGGAGAACGTGCAGAGCTTCGCCGCGCAGGGCACGCGCCTCCACGTCGCGCGCGCCGACGACGCGATCATCGCGGGCAACGACTACGACCTCGTCCGCGACATGCGCAAGCTCGCCGACGGCGACGCGCTCTCGCTCGACGACTCGCCCCAGTACCGCGAGTCGGTGCTGTCGCCCTCGCCGACGGGCCGGCCGATCGACTTCGTCGTCGACGTCGCCGACGTCTGCAAGCGCCTCGGCTGGGGCTTCCCCGAGGCGAAGCCGGGCGACACCGCCGGCCTCGCCTTCGCGCGCGACCTCCTCGCGCCGTCCCACTTCGGCGCGACGATGGGGCGCCTCGCGCTGGGCAACCACCTCGAGCTGTCGCTCAGCGCGACGATCGATCGCGTCGCGATGGCCAGCGCGGCCGCGGGGCTGATCGACGGCGCCTCGGGCGACCTCGCGAAGGCGTGGGCCTTCTGCGGCAAGGTCTTCCCCGCGAAGGTGGCGCTGGTGTGCGACGTCCGGCTCGACGTGCGCAAGTTCCTGCGGCGCCTCGAGAGCCTGATCGACCCCGACTGGCGGCGCATCGCCAACGAGGACTTCTTCCCCAACCTCAAGTTCAAGGCGGGGCCCTACCAGCCGAAGTCGGTGACCGAGCTGCTCGAGGCGTTCGCCAGCGTCGTCGGCGACGAGATCGTCTTCGCGCTCGAGCCGAACGACGCCTACCAGCAGCCCGGCGCCGATGCCGGCGTGATCTGCTACCCCGACCCGCGCCACGGCCCGCGCCTCGCGTTCATCCTGCCGTGCGGCGACAAGGACTCGGCGACGCAGTTCGTCACGGCGCTGGTCGAGGCGCTGCGCGCGCGCGTGCGCGAGGTGCCGCACGTCTACTCGTGGACCTACCCCAACCTCGACGACATCAAGTTCAGCGAGATCGAGTTCGTCGACCCGAGCTTCCCCAACCTCGCGATCGGCGTGCTCGAGCTGCAGAAGCGGCCGTGCATCGTCGTGACGACGACGGGCGCGATGCTCGACGAGATCTGCATCCAGAAGCTGCGCGCCGAGTCGGGCCACGACGTCGGCCTCCAGACCGAGCTCGCCTGGCGGCAGGCGCAGGAGTCGGCGAAGGGGATCGGCCAGGGCTTCGCCTACGTCTCCTCCGACCGGCTGCGCAAGGTGATCGAGGACCTCTGCCCCGTCTTCGCCGAGGACGCGACGCGGCCCGACTGGGTCAAGATCCGCCGCGACGTCGAGCGGAAGGTCGTCGCGACGAAGTTCCCCGAGCTGATGGGGAAGACGCTCGACGCGGCCGGCCACGCGAAGCTCGACCCGGTCGTCGACGCCGAGATCGAGAAGCTCGAGAAGGAGTGGCTCGAGCAGGCGCTCCCGGCGAAGACGGAGGAGCTGCGCGGCGAGCTGCGCGGCCTCTCGGTCTTCCGCTGGTCGACGCTGCTGATGGCGGTCGACGACCGCGAGCTGCGTCTCAAGCTGCGCCTCGCCGCGCCCGTCGATTTCGGCGACGGGCTCGGCGGCCAGTAGCCGGCGCCTCCGCGGCGCCGGCCGTCACTCGATCTCGAGCCAGACGCCGCCGTCGCGGCCGCGCCGCACCGCCGTCACGCCGCTGACGCGGTCGGCCGCGTCGCGCAGCTCGTGGGCGTTCTCCTTCGGCAGGCGCACGAGCCCCTGGTAGCCCTGCGCCTCGCCCGTGTTGTCGGTCGCCCAGATCGACCCTTCCTGGTCGATCGCGAAGACGCGCACGCCGGTGCTGCCCGGCTGCTCGGGCCACGCGTAGACCGTGAAGTTGATCTCGGCGCGCTCCGCCGCGATCACCGTGACGGCGCTGCCGCGCTTGGTCGTCTTCGGCAGGTCGATGCGGTAGCGGTAGCCGTTCTTCAGCGCGCAGCCGCTCGAGTCGGGACGCAGCGAATCGGCCAGCAGCTGGAGGCCCGGCGAGCCGCCGCCGCGCGGCGGCTCGGCGCCGGTCAGCTCGGCCAGCGTGCCGTACTCGCCGCACTTGTCGCCGTCGCTGTCGACGCGCGCCTCGTCCTGGTAGACCGCCTGCGCCGACGCGATCGCGCGCAGGTTCGCCATCGCGGCGCGCTCGTTCGCCTCGTTGCGCGCCTCCAGCAGCTTCGGGATCGCGATGGCCGGCACCACGCCGCTGACGATCCCGGCGCCGAGCAGCGTCGCCATGCCGCCGCCCTCCTCGCCGTGGAGCTCGAGGCCGAGCGCCGTCCGCTGGATCCGCGTGACGGAGCCCGCGCTCGCCGGCTCGGCCGCGGCCGCGCCGTCCTCCTGCCACTGCAGCGCGACGAGGTGGTCGGCCTTCTCCGCCAGCGCCGCCGCGAGGCCGGCCGGCCCGCGCGCCGACTCGTCCTTGCCGGCGGTGAGCGCGCGCTCCATCGCGGCGTCGGAGGTCGCGAAGAGGAGCACGTGGTCGCCGATCCACCACTGCGGCACGAGGTGGGTCACCTCGCCCGTGTCGCCGAGCGGGATCGGCAGCGGCTCGGAGCGCGTGACGAGCTGGCCCGCGACGCCGCGCGTCTTCATGCGCAGGTGGGGGCCGGCGGCCCGCAGCGCCGCCTCGGCCGCCTGCCGCAGCCGGTTGCCGTCCGCGAGCTCGATCGCGAGGACGAACTCGGGCAGCACGTCGGCGGCGATCTCCTGCGGCGACGCGCCGGCGCCGGCGACCTTGCCGCGCGGGATCGCGACGGCGAAGGTCGGGCCGAGGTTCTCGATCACGTCCTGCCGCAGGTCGACGCCCGCGTCGCGCTTCACCGCCGCGAAGCCCGCCTCCATCTCCTTGCGCGCGTCGTCGGGAAGGAGCTCGTTCACCGACTTGAAGAGCGTGGCGACGTCGAAGGTCTGCACCATCGCCGCGCGCGAGTCGGCGGGCAGCCAGCGCGCCAGCTCGGCGTCGATCTGGCTCGCCGTGACGGTGCGCGTGAGGAGGTCGTTGCCGTCGGGCGCGCAGAGGACGAAGTGCTCGTCGAGCCCTTCCGGCGCGATGGCGCAGCGGCCCGCGACGCCGCGGATCGAGGCGAAGCCGCTGCGCGCGAGGAAGTCGCGCGCCTCGGGCGGCGCGAGGAGGCCGACGACGGCCCAGACCGGCTCGAGGTTCAGGTAGATCTCGGCGACCGCGCGCGTCCCCTCGCGCAGCGGCGGCAGCGAGCGGACGACGTCGGCCGCGGCGAAGGAGTCCTCGACCGCGCGCGCGGGCAGCGGATCGTCGACGCGCTCCTCGGGACCGACCAGCAGCGCGAAGGTGGAGCCGTCGCGCACGAGGTCGAACTGCACCGGCTCCTTGCGCATGCGGCGATGCCACGCGCCCTTGCCGCCGGAGACGAGGTCGAAGCGCGGACGGTCGGCGCGCGCGTCGCCCTCGGCGCAGAGGTCCTGCAGCAGCGCGTCGAACTCGTCCGCGGGCGAAGTCGCCTCGAAGAGGAGGCCGAAGCGGACCGGGAAGCGCGGCGTCGTCTGCGTCGGCGCGAGCGCCATCGGGTCGATCGAGATCAACGCGGTCGCGAACTCGCCGCGCAGCTCGCGCGCGCGCGCCAGCAGCTCGTCGAAGTGGGGCAGGTCGCGCCGCATCGACGCCACCATCTGGGCGATCGCCGCGTCGAACTGCTGGCGGGCGAGCTCGTACTGCGGCGCCGCCATCAGCTCCTTCAGCGCGCTCTTCTCGAGGGCGGCGCCGAGCGACTCGACCTCGTCGAGGCAGACGACGGCCAGCGTCGTGCGCGGCAGGCGGCGCAGCAGCGAGCGGCGCGCGTCGGCCTGCGCGAACTCGGCCGCCAGCGGCACCACCGCTCCGCGCTCGGGGCGCGGCGCGACGGCCGGCTTGGCGGGAGCGGGGGGCAGCGGACGCTTCGCCGGGTCCGCGGTCGGCGCGAGGCTCGCCTGCTTCGGGGGGGCGGCGGGCGCGTCGGCGTCGCCGCCGCTGCAGGCCGCCAGGAGACCGAACGCCACGCCGGCGCTGATCGCGCCGCCTCGCCCGCGCATCGCCATCGCTGCTCTCCGTGGCGCCGCACGACGGGCACGGGGCCCAAGCGGCGCACGCGCTTCCGATCGGCAGGGGGCGGCGCGGCTCAGTACCGGAAGAGGGTGATCGAGCAGTCGTTTCCGGGTGCCAGGCGCGTTTCCGAGCGGGGCGCGAGCTGGCGGAAGAGCTGGCGCAGCGGCTCGCGCTCGCGGGCGCGCGCCGGGATGAAGGCGAAGTCGTGGACCTGCACCGCGCCGACCTCGAGCTCCGCGAGGTCGCGCCGCATCGCCGCGATCTCTTCGGCCGTCAGCGGCGGCAGCGACTCGCCCGGCGCGAGCGCCTCGATCCGCTTCATCGCGGCGAAGAGCGGCCGCGCGTAGAGCGCCGCGAGACCGGGCCGCGCGGCGCGCGGATAGAGGCCGAAGAAGATGCCGCGCTCGTGGGCGGCGCCGAGCGCCATCGCGAAGGCGTTCACGCCGTGCGCCGTCGTGCCGTTCGGCGGCACGCCGTCGAACGGGACGTCGAGCACCTTGAAGTCGCCCGGCTCGTCGGCCATCGCCGCGATCTCGGCGGGGATCCGCATCGCCGGCGCGACCGAGCGGAGCGGCACGGTGTCGCCCTGCTCCGCCAGCGTCGCGACGACCAGCGCGCCCGCGAGGAGGCGGCGGCGCGCGCGCGCTTCCGGTCGCGCGCGTTCGAGCCAGCCCGCGACGACGCGCGCGGCGGCCAGCGCGGCGAAGAGCTGCACCAGCCAGACGAGGCGCGTCGGCGACTTCTCGATGGCGAGCGGCGGCACGAGCTGCAGCGCCATCCACGGCATCGGCGCCACTTCGTGGCCCGCCACCTTCAACAGCGGCCCGACCGCGAGCAGCAGCAGCAGCAGCGCCATCCCGGCCATCCGCCGCGCGCCGCCGTCGCGGCCGAGGAGCGCGCAGAGCAGCAGCGCGATCCAGCCGAGGCCGAGGAAGTGGCTGGCGGTGCCGGCGACGCCGCCCGACTCGAAGAACGACGCGGCGCGCAGCGGCAGCAGCGTGCCGATCGCGGTGCCGAAGCGGTCGACCGGATTGGGCCGCACGAGGTCGGCGACGTCGAGCGAGAGCGCGCTGGTCCAGGCGATGGACTGCCCCATCGCCGGCGACTTCGGCAGTTCGCGCAGCAGCTCCCAGACGAAGGGGCCCGCCAGCGCCGCGAACAGGAGGATCGCGGCGGCGAACGGCTTCAAGCGCGCCCGCAGCGTCGCGCGCCCGTCGCGCCGGAAGAGCTGCGCGACGAGGAAGAGCGCCGCGCAGAGCGCCGCCTGGAAGAAGAGCGGCTGGCTCTGCAGCAGCAGCAGCGCCGACGCGCCGCCCCACGCCAGCGCCTTGCCGCCACCGTCGCGCCAGAAACGCCAGCCGGTCCAGAGCCAGAGGAGCAGGAACTCGGTGCAGAAGAGATTGAGGCGCGCGGCGTTCATCGTGCGGCCGCTCGCCGCGACGACCAGCAGCGCGGCGAAGAGCGCGGCGGCGCGCGGCAGCTTCAGCTCGCGCGCGAAGGCGTAGGCGAGGAGCGCCGTCGCGACGCTCGAGAACCAGAGGAGGAAGGCGACGGCGACGTGGCGCGACTGCGGCTCGGGCAGGAGCCACTGGAAGGGGAGCGAGAGGACGCCGTAGATCCAGGTCGGCGTGTAGAGGCCGAGCCCCTCGCCGTCGGGCCAGTAGAAGCGGCGCGTGAAGAGGAGCTCGCCGTCCGCCGCGCCGGCGAAGTCGTGCGCCCAGAGGAAGTTCCACGGATAGATCGCCGCGTCCCACGGCTCGCAGCAGTCGGGGAGGTGGAGGTCGGTCGCGTGGAGCAGGAAGCCGCCGGAGACGAGCGACGCGACGGCGACCAGCAGCAGCACGCTCCAGAGCGTCGCGCGCTCTGGCAGTCCGGCGCCGACGGCGACGCGGGTGACGCCGCCGTGGCCGTGGTCATCGCCGTGGTCGCGCGCCTCTGCGTCGCCTGCGCCGTCGTGCACCGTCGCTCCCCGCCTGCCCGCCTCGGCGAGGCACTTTGCATTGGCCGTTCGCGGCCGTACACTCCCCGCCCTTTCGCGCCGAGCGGCCGGAGTGGCGGAATTGGCAGACGCGCTAGGTTGAGGGCCTAGTTCCCGCAAGGGAGTGCAGGTTCAAGTCCTGTCTCCGGCACCACGTTCGACGTACGGGTCATGCTCGTTCGGCTGCTTCGTCCATCCTCTTCGTCCATCCTCCTCGCGCGACGCGCGACGGTCGCCTCCATGGGCCTACCCTCCGACGAACGCGGCCCGCCGCCGCCCGTGACGGCGCCGCTGCCTCGGCTCGCCTGGCGGACGCGATTCCAGGTCTGGGCCGTGCTGCAACTCGGCGGCGCGGCGACGCTGCTGGCCGCGGCGCTCCTCGTCGCCGCGATCGCGCCGCTCTTCGGCCGCGACGGGAACGGTTTCCTCCGCCAGTGGAGCACGGCGTTCCTCGTCCTGCCGGCGACCTTCATCCCGGCGCTCATCTACTGGCATCGCTGGGCGCTGGCCCGCTTCGGCAAGCGCGGCGGGTTCTTCCGCTTCGTCGCAGAAGTTGCGTTCGCCGTCGAAGTGATCGGTTGCGTGCTATTCCAGAACATCGCCTGAGGGCGCGGTTCCAGCAGCCTCTCGCCGCGGTCCGTAGACTCCCAGCCTCCCACTCTCGGCCGGCGGCGATCGGCGCCGGCCTGCGAAGGAAGAAGAACCATGCTCGCCACCCTGCTGTGCACGCTCCTGCCGTGGCTCCCCGCTGACGAGGCGGCCAAGAGCGAGTTCACGGCGCTCGCCAAGAAGTTCGAGGCCGTCAACAGCTACCACTTCGAGTACGCCGCGACGACGACGCGCGAGGGCGCGGCCGCGGGCGGCAAGGAGGGGGGCGAGGCGCCGGCAGCGGGCGCGGCGGCCGGCGGTGATGCGAAGGGCGGGAAGGGCGGCGGCGGCGAGCCGTGGCTCATCGACTGGCAGCGCGGCAAGCCGGTCCATCTGCGCCGCAGCGAGACCGAGTGCTTCCGCAGCGAGAAGAAGGTCGCGCTCTTCGACGCGAAGAAGAAGGAGTGGGTCGGCGTCGATCGTCAGCCGGCCGGCGGCGGCGACGCGAAGGCGGGCGGCGCGCCCGAAGGCGGCGCGGCGGGCGAGGGCGACGAGAAGGCGCGCGGCAACCAGCGGCGCGTCGTCGCCGAGCTCGACCAGGTCCTCTTCCCGCATCAGCTGATGAAGCAACTCGGCGGCAAGGTCGGCGACGTCACGCGCAGCGCGGCGGGCGACACGGTCACCTACGTCGCGGCGCTCGACAAGGAGACGGCGCGCGAGTACGCCGGTTCCCCCGATCGCGGCGGCCGGCGCGAAGGCGGAGCGCGTCCGGGTCGCGAGGGCCGTGAAGGTCGCAAGGAAGGCGGCGGCGGCAAGGGCGGCGATGGCGGCGCGGGTCAGGGACAGGGCCAGGGACAAGGCCAGGGCAAGGGCGCTGAAGGTGGCGGACGCCAGGGTCGCGCCGAGCCCGAGTACGACGGCAAGCTCACCGTCGTCGCCGACAAGGGCGTGGTCACGACGATCGAGATCGAGGTCGCGGTGAAGGGCGGGCAGACGCGCACGATCAAGAAGACGCTGAAGCTCTCGGCGATCGACGCGGTCGCGGTCGAGCCGCCGGCCGAGGCGCTGTCCGCGCTCGGGATGCAGTGAGGCGTTGATGCGCACGCTCGTCCTCGCGGCATGGCTCGGCTTCGTCGGCGCCGGCATCGACGACACGAAGCGCGACGAGCCGAAGGCCGAGGCCGCGAAGGACGAGCTGCTGGCGCTGTCGAAGCAGCTCGCCGAGTCGAAGAACTACACCTATCGCTTCACGCCCGACGTGAAGGCGGTCGAGGAGGCGCCGGTGCCGAATGCGCCGGGCCATTCGAAGATCAAGGAGCCGCGCGACTCGTGGCTCGTGCAGTACACGGAGGATTCGCCGCTCCACTACGTGAAGGGGCGCGCCGAGTTCTGGCGTGACGGCAAGAAGATCGTGGCGCTCTCGCGCGCCGACGAGTGGGAGCTGCTCGAGGGGACCGGCCGTTCGCGCGCCGAGGCGGGCGACAGCGCGACGCGGGCGATGGCGCGCGTCGCGGGCGAGGCGGAGCGGATCCTCCATCCGCACAAGTTCCTGGCCGACGCGGCGCAGACGGCGACGAAGATCGAACGCGCGGCCGCCGGCGAGGCGAAGAGCGCGGACGAGCAGGGCTACGTCGCGACGCTCGCCCCGAAAGCGGTGCAGCGGTTGGTCCGCGCGGGCGGGCCGGCGAAGCGCGCGAAGGGGAGCGAGGCGCCGCCGCCGGCCGAGCCGCCTCCCGCCGGGACGCCGCCGAAGGACGGAGTGGCTGCCGCGGCGGGCGACGTCGGCGTCATGCGCGTCTTCGCGGTCGCCGGCCGGGTGGTCCGGATCGAGATCGAGGTCACGGGCGGCACGGGCGCCGACGGAGAGGCGCGCTCCGTCCGGCGGCGCTACGACCTCTCCGAGTTCGGGACCACGAAGCCGAAGATCCCGCGCCCCGCGCTCGAGGCGCTCTCCTCGGCGGACGAGGAAGCGGAGGGGGCCGGCGAAGGCGCCGACGGCGAGGGCGACGGCGGCGGACCGTGACCGCGCGGCGTCCCGCGTTCGTGCCGGTTTCGTGCAGGTGACGCGGCACCCCTCGATCCCTACTTTGTCGCTCGGGGAATGAAGAGACCCGAAGCGGCCAGGGTGGCGGCCCCTGGCTTGGCGGGGACCCGACATGGAACTGCGCGCGAAGAGCGTGCGCTCGCCGGCGAGCGTGGCCGATGGCGAGCGCGTCTTGGTCAGTCGCATGCGTCCGCGGGGTTCGGGGGCGAAGGTCGACGGTTGGGAGCGCGACCTCGCGCCGAGCACGAAGCTCGACTTCGCGCTCTGGCGCCATTGGATCACGCCGCGCGAGCACGCCGCGTTGTTCGTCGCGGAACTCTGGGGCCACGCGCCGCAGCTGCGGCAGTTGGGCCAGCGGGCGACGACGCATCCCGTGACGCTGCTCTGCGCGTGCGGCGATCGCGTGCGCTGCCGCTGCGACCTGCTGGTCGAGATGGTCCACTGCATGTGCGACCATCGCCGCGCGATGCTCGCCGCCGCCCACTGAGCTCCGTCGGCCGCGCGCGCGGCGCGCCGGCTCAGGCGATCGAGCAGCCGCCGTCGACCACCAGCGACTGGCCGGTGAGGAACGCCGCGTCGTCGGAGAGCAGGAAGGCGGCGACGGCGGCGATCTCGTCGGGCCGGCCGATGCGGCGCAGCGGCGCGCGCGCGGCGTAGGCGGCGGCGTTCGCGGCGAAGCCGGCGGCGCCGCTCGTCGCGGGCGTCTCGACGAGGCCCGGGCAGATCGCGTTCACCCGCACGCCGCGCGGGCCGAGCTCGACCGCGAGCGCGCGGACGAGGCTCGTGACGGCGCCCTTCGCGGCCGAGTAGGCGGCGAGGCCGGGCAGCCCGACGAGCGCGAGGTTCGACGCGATCGCGACGATCGCGCCGCCGCGGGCCGGCAACGCCGGCAGCGCGTGGCGCACGAGGTGGCGCAGCGCGCCGACGTGCGTCGCGAAGGTCGCGTCCCATGCGGCCGCGCTCGTCTCGGCCAGCGGCGTGTTGCGCAGCGCGTCGCCCGCCGCGTGGACGAAGCCGTCGAGGCGGCCGGTCGCGCGCAGGGACGCCGCGACCGCTCGCTCGGCGGTCGCCTCGAGCGCCACGTCGCCGGCCGCGACCGTCGCCCGCCCGCCCGCGGCCGCGATCTCCGCCGCGCACGCTTCGAGCGGCGCCACGCGCCGGCCGACCAGCACCGTCGCGTCGCCGCCGCGCGCGAGGCGCTGCGCGATCGCGCGGCCGATCCCCGACCCCGCGCCCGTGACGATCCAGCTGCGGCCGGCCGCCGCGCTCATCGCCGCCGCCTCGCCAGCAGCTTCAGCAGCGTCGCGTCGGCCGTCGCGCGGCGCAGCTTCAGGCCCGGCGGCAGCGGATGGGGCTCGAGCCAGCAGCGCTGCCAGCCGCGGCGCACCTCCGGCTCCTCGTCGAGCGGGCCGCGGCGCACGCAGGCGCCGAGGTGGAGGTCGATCCAGCCGTCGGCGAACCCCTCCTCGGGGCAGACCGCGGCGAAGGGGAGCGGCATCGCGCGGCCCGGCCGCGCCTGCGCCGCCACCGGCCAGAGCGCTCGCTTCGCCAGCGCGCCGAAGAGCTCGGCCGGCGTCGCCGCATGGTTCACGACCGCGTGGAACGAGAGGAGCGGCGGGCTTCCCGCCGCGCCCGGGTCGCACTCGACGAGCCGCTCCTGCTCGGCGAACTGGACGCGGACCGGGCCGGGGAGCCACGCGAAGTGGGCGAGGCGGATCGCCTCGACGAGTTCGCGCAACGGGAGGCGGCTGAACCAGAGGCAGGGGGCGCCGCGCCGGCGTCGCGTCGCCGCGTCGGGCGCGCGGTCGGCGGGGGCGGCGGCGGCGGCGGGCGTGACGGGGGCGGCGTCCATCGGTGGGCGGGGATCGTAGCGGCGCGCGCCGGCGTCGCGGGGCTTGCGCCTCGAACGGACGTTTCATATCACCGTTTCAAACATGCGTTCCAAACCGACCCTGCCGCGCGACGCCGGCGACGAGCGGACCCGCGAGCGGCTGCTCTCCGCCGCCGGCGAGCTCTTCGCCGAACGCGGCTTCCGCGGCGCCACCGTGCGCGCGATCGCGGCGCGCGCCGGCGCCAACCTCGCGGCGGCGAACTACCACTTCGGCGGCAAGCCGAAGCTCTACGCCGAGGTGCTGCGCTCCTCGTTCGCGGCGGCCCTCGCCCGCCATCCGCCGGACGGCGGCCTGCCCGCGAACGCGCCCGCGGCCGACCGCTTGCGCGCCTTCATCCGCTCGTTCCTGATGCGGGCGCGCGGCGACGGGCGGCCCTCGTGGCAGGGGCGGCTGCTGATGCGCGAGCTCGCCGACCCGACCGAGGCGATCGACCTCGTCGTCCGCGACGCGATCCAGCCGCAGTTCGAGCGCGTCGCCGGCATCGTGCGCGAGCTCCTCGGCCCGCGCGCGTCGGCCGACGAGGTCGCGCTGACCGTGACCAGCGTCGTCGGCCAGTGCCTCTACTGGTTCACCGCCGACGCCGTGATCGCGCGGCTGCCGGCGCTCAAGGCGTACCGCTCCGCCGACGCGCTCGAGGCGATCGCGCGCCACGTCCACGCCTTCACGCGCGCCGCGCTCGCGCGCGCGCCGGAGCGGCGCCGGTGATCCGCCTCGCGCTCAAGATGCTGGTGGGCGACCGCGCCCGCTACCTCGGCATCGTGATGGGGCTCACCTTCGCGGCGCTGCTGATCACGCAGCAGTCGGCGATCTTCGTCGGCCTGATGACGCGCACCTACGGCGCAATCAGCGACCTCGGGCAGCCCGGCATCTGGGTGATGGACCCGAAGGTGCAGTTCGTCGACGACGTGAAGCCGCTGCAGGACACGCAGCTCCTGCGGGTGCGCGGCATCGACGGCGTCGCGTGGGCGGTGCCGCTCTACAAGGGGCTGCTCAAGGTGCGGCTCGCCGACGGCGCCTACCAGACCTGCAACGTGATGGGCCTCGACGACTCGACCCTGATCGGCGGGCCGCCCGAGATGGTGGCGGGGACGCTCGCCGACCTGCGGCGCGCCGAGGCGGTGATCGTCGACGAGGTCGGCGCGAACGGGAAGCTCGCCAGCGTCGGGCCCGACGGCAAGCGCCGGCCCGTCGCGGTCGGCGACACGCTCGAGCTCAACGACCACCGCGCGATCGTCGTCGGCATCTGCCGCGTGAGCCGGACGTTCCAGTCGCAGCCGGTCCTCTACACGACCTACCAGCGCGCCACGACCTACGCGCCGCGCGAGCGCAAGCTCCTCTCCTTCGTGCTGGCCGACGCGAAGCCGGGCGTCGACGCCGCGCGCCTGTGCGACCGGATCGCGGCGGAGACCGGGCTGCTGGCGGCGCGCGCCGACGACTTCAAGGTGCGCACCTACCAGTACTTCCTCAAGTACACCGGCATCCCGATCAACTTCGGCATCGCGGTGCTGCTCGGCTTCGTGATCGGGACGGCGATCGCGGGGCAGACCTTCTACAACTTCACGCTCGACAACCTCCGCCACTTCGGGACGTTGAAGGCGATGGGCGCGGGGCCGCGCACGCTGCTCGCGATGATCCTGGTCCAGGCGCTCGTCGCCGGCTCGATCGGATGGGGGCTCGGCGTCGGCGGCGCGTCGCTCTTCGCGATCGTCTCGCGCAGCAGCGAGCTCGCCTTCCGGATGCCGTGGCAGCTCCTCGCCATCAGCGGCGGCGCGGTCCTCTTCATCTGCCTCGCCTCCGCGCTCCTCGCGATCCGGACCGTGCTCAAGCTCGAGCCGGCGATCGTCTTCAAGGGATGACGCGATGACGCCTGCCGCACCGCCCTCCGCCGAGCCCGTCGCCGCGCCCGTGATCCGCTGCCGCGGCGTGACGAAGTCGTTCGGCAGCGGCGACGCGCGCGTGCAGGCGCTGCGCGGCATCGACCTCGACGTGCGCCGCGGCGAGCTGCTGATGCTGGTCGGGCCGTCGGGCTGCGGCAAGACGACGCTCATCTCGGTGATGGCCGGCATCCTCGACGCCGACGGCGGCGACGTGACGGCGCTCGGCGCCGACCTGCGCTCCCTGTCGAGCGGCGCGCTGACGCGCTGGCGCGGCCCGCGCATCGGCTTCGTCTTCCAGGCGTTCAACCTGGTGCCGACCCTCTCGCTGGCCGAGAACGTCGCGATCCCGCTGCTGCTGCGCGGCGCGCCGCGCGCGAAGGCGCTGGCGCGCGCGGGCGAGCTGCTCGACGCCGTCGGTCTCGGCGCGCGCCGCAACGCCGCGCCGCGCGAGCTCTCGGGCGGCCAGCAGCAGCGCGTCGCGATCGCGCGCGCGCTGGTCCACGAGCCGCAGCTCGTCGTTTGCGACGAGCCGACGAGCTCGCTCGACGCCGAGACCGGGCGCGGCGTGATGGAGCTGCTGCGCGCCCACGCCGCGAGGCCCGACCGCGCGCTGGTGGTCGTGACCCACGACAGCCGCGTCTTCCGCTACGCCGACCGCATCGCCCGCATGGAGGACGGCCGCGTCGTGGCCGTCGAGGAGCGCGGCGACGCGACGTCCGATGGAGGCGACCCGTGATCCGCAAGTACCTGCTGCCCCTGCTCGCGCTCCTCGGCGCGATCTTCGCCGTGAAGACGGTGATGGCCGGCGCCGCGCCGACCCCCGTCGCGGCGCCCTTCGCCGATCCCGCGGTCGCCCCCTTCGAGCGGTTCGTCGCGGGCGCCGGCATCGTCGAGCCGTCGAGCGAGAACGTCGCGATCGGCGCGCCGGTGGGGGCGCTCGTCGTCGCGGTCGACGTCGCGATCGGGCAGGAGGTCGCGGCCGGCGCGCCGCTCTTCCGCCTCGACGCGCGCACGCTCGAGGGCGAGCGGCAGGTGGCCGAGGCGGCGGTCGTCGTCGCGGCCGCGAAGCTCGCGCGCCTCGAGCAGCAGCCGCGCGCCGAGGACCTGCCGCCGCTGCGCGCGCGCGTCGCGGAGGCGGAGGCGCAGCTGGCCGACGCCGAGGACGAGGTGGCGCGCTGGGACGCGGTCGAGGACCGTCGCGCCGTCTCGGCCGACCTGCTCGCGCGCAAGCGGTTCGCGGCGACGACGGCGCGCACGCGCGTCGCGTCGGCGCAGGCGGAGCTGGCGAAGGCCGAGGCGGGGAGCTGGGCGCCCGACCTCGCGATCGCGCGCGCCGAGCTCGACGACGCGCGGGCGCGCCTCGCCGCGGTCGCGATCGAGGTGGAGCGCCACGTCGTGCGCGCGCCGATGGCGGGCGTCGTGCTGCAGCTCAAGATCCGCGCGGGCGAGTTCGCGCAGGCGGGCGCGCTGGCGCAGCCGCTGGCGCTGCTCGGCGCCGCGGGCGCGCGCCACGTGCGCGTCGACGTCGACGAGCACGACGCGTGGCGCGTCGCCGGCGGCGCGCGCGCCGTCGCCAACGTCCGCGGCAACCGCGACCGCAAGAGCGCGCTCGAGTTCGTCCGCTTCGAGCCCTACGTCGTGCCGAAGCGGTCGCTCACCGGCGACTCGAACGAGCGGGTCGACACGCGCGTGCTGCAGGTCGTCTACCGGATCGCCGACGACGCGCTGCCGCTCTTCTTCGGGCAGCAGATGGACGTCTTCATCGAGGAGCCGAAGGCCGCGGGAGCCGGGCGATGAGGAGCCTCCACGCCGCGGCGACGCTGCTGGCGCTGGCCGGCTGCGCGGTCGGGCCCGACTACGCGCCGCCGCAGCCGGCGCTGCCCGACCGCTTCGCCGGATCGGAGGGCGCCGGCACGGACGCGCTGCCCGCCGCGTGGTGGCGCACGTTCGGCGACGCGACGCTGACGGAGCTGGTCGAGCAGGCGCTCGCGCGCAGCCCGACGCTGCGCGAGGCGGCCGCGCGCGTGGTCGAGGCGCGCGCGCTGCGCGGCGTCGCCGCGGGCGCGGAGCTGCCCGAGCTGAACGGCCGCGCCAGCTACACGCGGTCGCGGATCTCGGAGGAGGCGGTGCACGACGCCGGGCAGTTCGGCGCGCGCGAGGAGGATCTCTGGGACGCCGGCTTCGACGCGAGCTGGGAGCTCGACCTCTTCGGCCGCGTGCGGCGCAGCGTGGAGGCGGCCGACGCCGACCTCGCCGCCGTCGAGGCCGACGCCGCGACGGCCGAGCTGACGCTCGCCGCCGAGGTCGCGCGCCGCTACGTCGAGCTGCGCTCCGCGTCGCGCCGCCTCGCGCTGGCCGACGCCCACTCGGTCGCGCAGCGCGACGCGCTCGCGCTGGCCCGCGCGCGCGCCGCCGCCGGCGTCGAGAGCCAGCTCCCCGCGAGCCAGGCCGAGTCGGCGCTGGCCGCCACGCTCGCCGCGCTGCCGCGCCTCGCGCGCGAGGCCGACCTCGCGCGCCACCAGCTCGCCACGCTGTTGGCGGTCGACGTCGCCGCGCTGCCGCCGTCCCTCGCCGCGACCGACGTCGAGCTGCCCGCCGCGCCGACCTTCGCCGCCGGCGTCCCGTCGGAGCTCGTCGCGCGCCGCCCCGACCTGCGCCGCGCCGAGCGCGAGCTCGCCGCCGCGACCGCGCGCGTCGGCGTCGCGACCGCCGACCTCTATCCGCGCCTCACGCTGAACGGCGGCATCGGGCTGCAGAGCACCCACTTCGCCGCGCTCGGCGACGTCGGCAGCTCGACCTGGAGCGTCGGCCCCGACCTCGCCGTGCCGCTCTTCAACCACGGCCGCCTGCGCCAGGCGCTCGCCGCGGAGGGAGCCCGCGCCGAGCAGTCGCTCGCCCGCTTCGAGCAGGCGGTCGCGACCGCGCTCGTCGAGGTCGAGGACGCGCTGGCCGCCGCCGCCCGCGAGCGCGAGCGCGCCGTCGCCCTTTCCGCCGCGCGCGACGCCGACGAGCGGACACTCGACCTCTCGGTCGAGCTCTGGACGCGCGGCCTCACCGACTACCTCGCCGTGACCGTCTCGCAGCGGCAGCTGCTGGTCACGCAGCAGGAGGAGGTCGCGGCCGCCGCGGGCGAGCTGCTCGCCGCGATCGCGCTCTGCAAGGCGCTGGGCGGGGGAGCCTGAGCGCGCGCGGCGCCGCGCTACTCGGTCGTCCCGTCGTCGCTGTCGGAGGCCGCCGCGCCGCCCGCCGCGGGATCGGCCGCGTGGTTCGCCGAGTGGCTCGCGCCGTTTCCCGTCGCGCCGTCGAGTCGCTCGATGAAGCCCGCCGCGTTCGGATGGCCGCCGCCGCCGTGGCGCTTGGCGATCTCGGCGACGTTGACGCCGCTCCCCTCGTGCGAGCGGAGGCTCCAGATGCGCCGCCCCTCGGTCTCGAAGACGATCGCGACGAAGGGATGCTCCTTCGAGAGCCGCCCGCCGATCTCGCTCTGCAGCACGCACGACGTGACGACCGGCACGCGATGCCCCTCGAAGTCGATCATCTTCGTGCGGCTCGCCGCCGTCTCGATCAGCCGGTTCTTGTAACGGAGGATCGGCCGCCCCTCGGCCACCAGCGCGTCGAGCCCCTTCTTCAGGATCTTGTCCCACGTCTTGAACGACCGCGAATAGCTCTGCAGCGCCGCCGAGACTTCCTGGCTCGCCGGCAGCTTCCAGTGCCAGAGATCCTTGTCCTCGACGTAGGGCAGCAGCCACGGCCGCGGCTGGTCGGGGAAGAACCAGTCCCACGTGATCGTGCAGCCCGCGCGCGTCAGGTCGAAGTGGGCGAAGTCGAGTCCCGCGAGATCCTGCTGCGCCGTCACGTGGTGGTCGAGCACCAGCATCGAGCTCGCCTTCGACTTGAGCTCGAGCAGCTGCTCGCGCGGGAAGCTGAAGTCGAGGATCAGCACGTCGCGCCCGTCGACCGGGATCTTCAGCGCTTCGCCGAACTGCACCGCGCGGTACTCGCCGCCGCCCCCGAAGCGCTGGAACGCGACCCACGCCGC
>Ga0315910_10000643_pt1 | contig 34145 bp, 29 predicted proteins | sample EdamamesoilMG_FD_204470 | JGI IMG/M metagenome (GOLD analysis project Ga0315910, IMG submission 204470) | Garden soil microbial communities collected in Santa Monica, California, United States - Edamame soil | ecosystem: Environmental > Terrestrial > Soil > Garden | place: USA: California... | reverse complement strand
TGCCGAGGAGCGCCCGGACTCGCGTGATGAACTCATCGAGCTGCTCTCGTACGTGGCCAGCACCTTCGCAGCGCGCGCGCGACAAGATCGCGCACAAGGCGTGTTTGCGGAGCATCATCGATGTGTGTCGCGTGCCATCTCACAAATCGAGGCCAATGGCTCCCCCGCACTCGTGCTTGAATCGATGCTCACGAAGATGATGCAGGACGGCCAGCAATGGTCCGTAGCCGCGCGTTGATGGCCGCACAACGCTGGGTGATCCAGTCGTAGGGTCGCTCCGTTTGGGAGGGAGGTAACAGTAGACTGATTGCCGCCACATAGTCACAGTGCGCGGCGACTTCATCCAAGGTCGCGTCACTCACCCCGCCGATGGCCACGAGGGGCACGGCCGCCGCTCGAGCTAGCTGATGCGCCTGCTCGAGTAACGTGAGGCCGGTGACAGGTTCGGGGTTTTGCTTGCTCGCCGTAGGAAATACGGGGCCAAAGGCAACGTACGCGGGGGCTTGTGCAAGCGCGCTGCCCAGCTGCCCCAGGTCGTGGGTGGAGACACCCACGATGAGCTGTGGACTGACACGCTGGACGCAGGCAAGCGGAAGATCATCTTGACCCACATGCACGCCTTGTGCGCCGCCAAGCAGAGCCAAGTCGGCACGGTCATTGACCAGCAATGAGGTCGCCCTAGGACAGGCTGCGACACTGCTTCTGACCCAGTCCAGATACTTCTGGTCGGGCAACGCCTTGGCGCGCAGTTGCAGGAACGGTACCCCCGAAGCGCACACACTACGCACCACAAGCAGCGGATCCAGTCCGCGTTGCTCACAGCTGGTGTAGTCGACCAGGGCGTAAAGGCCGCGTTGCGGCGACGCTTCAGAGTCCATGCCCGAGCCATAGGCGAGTTGGAGACACAATGCACCAATCGAGCAGAAAAACAGCCCGTGGTGCGCAGCGACCCGCTTGTCCAGATGCCGGACCATGGTAGAGGCCCAGCATGACGCAGGCTCGTCCTTCCTCATGCTTTAAGCACCTCATGCCGTCGGCGCTCGAGCAGCGCTTCCAGCGCAACTCTATCGCGTACTTGATCCGGGTTCCACGGTGGGCGCTCGTCGCCCTCGCCCCGTGGGGTTGTGCCGCGCAAGGTGCCCATGAGCATGCGCACAACCAAAGCGAAGCGAAGATTGGTGACTCCGTCTCGGATCGCGCGCCCCTGAACGGAGAAGAGACGGACGAAGACGATCCACCGACGACTGACTCCGCCGCAGAGCAAGCGACGTTGGCCGCGGCATCAAACCCGGGGAACACACCGCCCGCGAGCGCGACCCCAACTCCCGAAGCCCCCGAGCTTGAGGTCGCTCGCACCGAGCTGCACCGCATCGCTGAAGCGGGTAATCATTTGGGTTTGGTGTTGGCCGTCGCCGTGCGAACCGCCGATCTGCCTTGGGTCCTCGCCCTGGAGAATCGATCACCGCACGATCTCACCCTGGCCGCCTTGCCTTCCCTCCTGCAGCTGGACGTCATTCCAAAGGCCGCGCCGCAAGCTGAAGAAGGCACGGCCACGACGGACCAGAAGAGCAAAACCACGCCCCCACCGAGCCCGCGCAAGATCACCTGTGGCTCTACCCTCCCCGCGAAGGTGGCAGAACAAGACACGCTCACGCTGCCAGCGGGTGCCATGCTCGTGCATGCATTTGATCCAAATGCGATGTGCCCCGACACATCCGTTTTTACCCAAGGTGCCACGGTACAGTTGACGTTTGGTTTCCCTACCCAAACCAAGAAACTCTGGCGCAAGGGTGGCGTCACTGAACAGCCCGTTGAACAGACCGCCCCCTTCTTGGCCGAGCGCTTGGACAACGGACAGGAACCGGTTGTTGGACTCAAACACTTGGTGAGCGAGCCGATCGTCTTGGGCCGCACCTACCCTCTGAGTCAGGTCACAGCGCGCCCGCCCTCACCTACTTTACAGCCAGACAACCAAGCTGAGGGACAGGACTCCACCAATCCGCACACTGCTCCCGGACAAGAGCCCCCGCCCTTGCGCGTGGACATTGCGCCGCTGGGCAGCTCCGAGAACCCCGAGACGGGTCTCGTCAACGTAACGCTCACCAATAGCTCACCCCGCTCGGTCTTGGTGCACCTGCGCCGCGAATACCTCACCTATGAAGTGAGCGGTCCCAGCGGAAGTCTGACCTGCCAAATGCTCCCCAGCGCTCTTTCAGCGGGCACCATCAGCTACACCTCCATCGCGTCAGGAACGTCGGTACACATTGCTACACGCCTGGCCGAGGCGTGCCCGCCTACGACGTTTGATGCCCCCGGGCGCTACACCGTGGCCGTGCGGTTTTCGCCCGAATCAGTCGGTGAAGAACGGAACGCTAACGCCTACGTCGGGAGCATCGAAGGCGCGCGTGTGGTCACCCTGCACGTCCCTGGTCCGCAACCTTCCGCCTTGCCCTACATGAAAGTGGTTCCGGCCGGTTCTCCCTAGCGCACTCAAGGAGAAGATTCAGTCGAGCGCTGGCTGAGTTCGTCCAAATCATCGAGGCTCTGCCCGGGCCGTGGATCGGTCGGATCGAGACTTTGCGCGTGGGAAAACGAGCGACGCGCTTCATCCAGGTTTTTTTGCGCTGCCTGTGCCAAGCCCAGGTTGAGCCAGGCGGCGATCAGTCGCGCGTCAGAGGCGATGGCCTTGCGCGCCTCGGCCTCAGCGCTGGCAAAATTACCCATGAGATACTCCGCGTAAGAGAGATTGGCGCGGTAGGTGGCCTGCTTGGGCCTGAGTTGTAGCGCGCGCTCCAGATAACTCCGCCCTTGCTCCGCTTGACCTTGCACGAGCAACACGGCCCCCAAGTCTCCATAACAACGCGCCAAAACTTCTTCCGTCGACCCGATGGATGCAGGCGCTCGACTGGTAGCAGCCAGGGCCGCGCGAAAACTACGCTCGGCTGCCTGTGCATCACCGAGCAGCATCTGGGCTGTGCCCAGCACGAGCCAACGCTCAGGCTCCTCCGGCTCAAGTTGCTGAGCACGCCGAAGTGGGCCCAGGCTCTCTTCGACCCGCCCCAACGCGAGCAAGGCGATGCCCAGGCTCGCTTGAGCTTCTGCATCCAAAGGACGCCGCTCGACAAGCCCGCGGGAAAGCGGCCCGGCGCGCTCCACGTCACCTAGCGCCAAGTAGCCGCGCGCCAGATCGAGCTGCAAGCGATCAACCAATTGAACGGGCGGTGCTCCGGCTTGGATACGCTCGAGGAGGCGCACGGCCGCACGGCTGTTTTCGTCGCCGTGACCGAAGCTGAGCGAGTCCGAAAATAGCAGCGTGCGCGCAACGACCAGGCCCTTCCAACAGCTGACCGCGCTCTCCCCGTCGAAGGTGAGCGCTGCGGCAGCTGCGATCAGATCATGGGCGCGCAAACTGCGCGCCAGCTCCGTCCGGGCGCGCTCGAGCTGCGCTTCCCCCAAGGCAACATCCACGGCAAGCAACTCCGCGCAAACCGACTGCTCGCTCGGAGAGCAAGGGACCGGATACGAACTCGGGGGCTGCACATCGCTCGCGCGCTGCTCGGACGCAGGCTCGGCGGGTACGGCGTCGCGCTTCACGACCGCGGCACCCAAGCGGGGGCTAGCCGCTGGCCCCTGCCGGGTCGCAGCGCCGCAGCTCGTCAAAAGTACCAGCTGCGCGCCGAGCGCCACCGCGAGTCCCCAGTTGGGTCGCTCTCGGTGGTGCTCAAGAGACGGCCACACGGCTGTGTTCCCGACCGTCGAAACGCAAGTGCATGGCCTTGTCGTCCACGCTCGTGGCCACCAAAACCGGTCGCTTCCACACGCGAACCAGGGCTTCGAGTACACGCTCGGCGTAGTCGACACGCAAGTCGACCCCATGGTGCTCATGCTCGAGCAACAGTTCGCCACGGTTGCCAAAATTAGCATCGAGCACGCGGATCATGGGATTGCCCGCGTTGGTCAGCTGTCCCAAGAGCTTCTGCTTGACCTTGTTGAACTCACGGGTGGCAATCTCAAACCCTCCACGTCGTTCCGACCACTCGAAGTTGAACATGCCTTGTTCGCTGGCAAATTCTGGCGTCAAAAACTCGTCCAGGAACGTGACGTCGTTGTAGTGCGCCCGCACCTCAAAGATCTTCTTCTTGCCGAGACCCAAGCGCAAATCCCAGTGCCGGCGCTCGTCCAAGTCATCGCACTCGTCCCATTGCCGGCCAAATTGTCCTTTGTCCCAACGTTCTTCGATGTGGCGAAACAGCTCCACGCCCAGCTTGTACGGGTTCAAGTTGCGGCCGCTCGTGGCCATGACACCCGCATTGTTGTCCGCGTACTCGATGATGTCTCCCCAGTCAGCAATCTTGGTCGTCATGAGCTTGGAATGGTGGTAGCTGGCCCACCCCTCGTTCATGATCTTGGTCTGCATCTGCGGCAGGAAGTAATGAGCTTCATCGCGAATGATGGTGAGCACGGAGCGCTCCCACTTCTCGAGCGGCGCTGATTCAATCAAAAATTGAAGCACGTCTTTGCGCGGCTCTTTTGGAAACTTTTCCTTCTTCTCGGCCGCTTCCTTCTTCATGCGCTCGCGCTCGGAGCGCATGATTTCCTCCGGATTGATGAAGTTTTCCATGTACGACTTGGAGCGCAAACGTGGAACCTCGGGCTCGACGAGCTGAGGCGCTTCTTCTTCAAACGAGGTCTTTTTGGGGGGTTCGGGCTCACTACGCCGAACGAACGCGCCGTGGGGGTCGATGAGATTCTCCAGACTCAGGCAAGCGTCGATGAAAGTCTCGATGTTCTCCACCCCATGCCGCGCACTCAAACGCCGTACCACGGACCCGTGGTTGGCCATCTTGTCGATCCAGCGACGATTGGGAGTGTACCCGGAGCCTGATTGCGGCTGTGTGGGGATCCACTGCCCAAAGGTGTCCAGGTCGGTGGAACGAAAGGTGAAGTTGTTCTTGAAGAAGTCCACGTGACCGTACACGTGACACATCACCAGCTTCTGATCCGTGAGGCTATTTCCCTCGAGCAGGTAGGCGATGGCCGGGTTCGTGTTGATGACCATCTCGTAGATCTTGGACAGGCCATACTCGTAGCTCTTGGAAAGCCGCTCGTATTCCATGCCAAATCGCCAATGTGGATAGCGCGTGGGAAACCCCCCGTAGGCGGCGATCTCGTTGAGGCGATCATAGGAGAGGATCTCGAACACCGTGGGGAAGAAATCGAGACCAGACTCGCGCGCCACTGTTTCAATGCGATCCTGCTCCTTGCGCAAGTACTGGGGTAAACTGCTCTCTTTTAAAAATCCCGCCGAAGGCATGCTCAACGTCCCTTACCTAAAAACTCCTTGAGGCTCTCCACAATAGCGTCCCGATCGGCAATCTGACTGAGCACGAGCTTTTCCTCATCGCGCAGGTGCTCACGCAGGTCCTTGATGAACTGACCGGAGCCATACGGACTGTGAACTTGTCCATAGGCAAACATGTTGGACGCCGGGATCAATTTTTCCCGCAATAACTTGATGCAATACGACGTGTCGTCAGACGACCAGTTGTCGCCATCGGAGAAATGGAATGGGTAGATGTTCCATTCCGAGGTGGGATAATTCTTCTCGATGATTTCGCAGGCCAAATTGTAGGCACTGGAGATCATCGTCCCACCGGATTCTCGCGTATGAAAGAAGGTGTCGCGATCCACTTCACGCGCAGCCGCGTCGTGGATGATGAACCGACTCTCTATGCCGTCGTACTGTTTGCGCAACCAAGTGTCGATCCAGAAACTCTCGAGGCGCACGATCTCTTTCTGTTCGTCGCCCATCGAGCCCGAAACATCCATCATGTAGATGATGACCGCGTTAGCTACTGCTTGCTCGTCCTCACGCCAGGAGCGGTAACGCTTGTCCTCGCGACGCGGCACGATGAGCGGATTGTTCTTGTCGTAGCTGCCCGTCGAGATGGCGCGCTTGAGCGCTTCCTTGTAGGTGCGTTTGAAGTGTCGCAGTGCTTCAGGCCCCACTTGGCGGATGCCCGAGTACTTGTCCTTCGAGCTCAAGATCCGGCTCTTGCCCTTTTCCTCGATGTTGGGCAGCTCGAGCTCCTCGCCCAAAATGTCGGCCAATTCATCCAACGAAATATCCACTTCGAGGACGTGATCGCCTTGGCCCTGTCCTGCTTCTCCGCCGCCATTGCCGGGCTGCGGGTCACCCACGGGGTCACCAGGCCGACCCTCCCCTTGACCGACTCCTCCCTGCCCCCGCTCATCAAACGTAAAGCGCGGCACATCGATGTGAGGGATAGGAATTGAGACCGTGTCTTTGCCTTTACGACCGATCATTTCACCGTGAGAAATGTAATCACGCAGGCCCTTGCGGATGCGGCCACGCACGATATCCCGAAACCGAGTGTGATCGCGGTCAACCTTGAGGCTCACGGAAGCGCCCCCTCGCGACCTTCTAGCCCGGATCTCCAAGGACGAGCAGCTCCGACGCGACCCAGGCGGCAGTCGAAACCGGCCCAAGGACAGCGGCACTTCTTCGCGAATCTCATCGTAACAACTATGCTTGAACTTTTGACCGCACGCACGCCCTATCAAATGCGAGCGCTCCCGGGCTATTTGCCAGCTCGAACTAGCCCGACTAGATGTATCCATCATGACGTCCCCCGGCAAAGATGGAGGCGCGATACCCATTGGAACCGCGATAGCAGATGGTGGCGCGATGCGTCCTGGTTTGGTCATCACTGCTGTTGGCCCGGACCGACCCGGTTTGATCTTTGATTTGGCGACACAGATTACGAACCGCGGTGGCAACATCGAGGACACCAAGATGAGCAAACTGGGGGGCATGTTTGCGGTCATGATGATGGTGACTGCAAATGAGGGCGTGCTCAGTGAACTCATGTCGCTCCGCGAGCAGTGGGATGCGCAGTTTGGCGTCCATTGCTTCTTGCTGAATACGCACGCCAGCTTGGCCGCCGACCCCGACGTATGGCGCTTCTCCGCTTCCGGGTTGGACCGCCCTGGCATCGTCGCTCATGTAAGCGATTTATTAGCAAAGCGAGGCGTCAACGTTGTCTCGTTTCTCAGTCGCATCGAGTACGCCCCATTGAGCGGGACGCCACTATTCGTTCTCGAGGCCGAGTGTGTCCTGCCGCCCACCGTTGATTCGGGTAAGCTGGAAGAAGACCTTCGAGCGGCGTGCGACAAGGCGGGGCTAGAACTCATCACTAGCTCCCAGTCATGACTCAGGTCCTCTGCGCAACCCATGGACATTGCTTCGATGGCTTGGTGAGCGCTGCGCTCTTTACCGATCTGATCAGAAACATCCACCCGAGCAGCCAGTTCTCCTATCGAGCGCTCGGCTACGGTCCACAGCAGGGGCGGCTCAACCTGGACGGAGAGCTGAATGCGCTCTTGGACTATCGCTATGTGCCCCAACCCACGCTGCATTATTACGTCGATCACCATGCCACGGCATTTTTGACAGCAGCTGACCGAGCTGAGTTCGAAGAGCAAAAGGGTCAGGCCCCCACGCGCTTCGTCTACGACGAGAAGGCGCCCAGCTGCGCCACGTTGGTGGCGCAATTGGCACGTTCGCATCATCAGTTGGACAGTCCACTGCACCGCGACCTCGAAAAATGGGCCAATAAGATTGATGCAGCCCAGTTCGACAATGTTCAAGAGGCCATTGATCTCGATTCACCTCTGCTGCAAGTCGTAAATACGGTGACTCATTTTGGCGACCATCAATTCTACAGCCAGACCATTCCCACTCTACTCAAAGAGGGAGTCCTCGGGTTAGCAGAACAGCGCACGGTCAAGGATAAGTTTCGGCGCTTGCGCCCTGCGATCGAATTGCTCAACCGCCGCATCAAGAGTAGCGGCACCATGGTGGGCCGCGTAGCTTGGGTGAACTTGATGGACGAAGCGACCCATGTGGTGAGCAAGTTCCGGCAATATTTCGAGTTTCCGGACGCCGCCTATTCGGTCATTCTGCATCGCACGGACGAGTATTTGCGAGTTTCGGTGGGGTACAACCCATGGTCTGCGGCTCCCTGTGACGTGCACATCGGTCAGATATGTCAGCAGTTTGGTGGGGGTGGGCACGCGGTGGTCGGGGCCATCGGGCTATCGGCTGATCGCTCTGATGAAGCGCTCACCATTGCGCAGCACATCATCGGACGACTGCAAATACCCGAGGGGGCGCGGTGACCCCCAGCCGCGAGACGGTGCTCCGTTTTTGCCGCAAAGACGGGCACCGTCCGTTCGTCCTGGGGCACCGTGGCGCGCGCGCCCATTGTCCCGAAAATACACTGGTGGCCTTCGAACGTGCCCTAGCTGACGGCGCGGATGGCGTGGAGCTCGACGTGCGCATGAGCGCTGACGGTGCGCTCATCATCGCCCACGACGACCGCATCATGACCCAAGACGGGCCCGCGGAGCTGCACCGTCTCAGCTCTGCTCAAATCCAAGCGCTGCGTACGAAAAGTGGCGAGCCAGTTGTCAGCCTACGCCAAGTGCTCGAGTTTCAGGCGCGCACCGGCGCCTACGTCAACATCGAACTCAAGGGTGACGTACCCGCACCTAGTTGGATGGCACAGCGAGCCGCGCACTTGATCGGTCAGCACGGCGGACAAGGCATCGTCCTGTCCAGTTTCGACGTGCGCCAGGTGCGGGCCCTAGCGCGAGCTCTCCCGCACGTCCCGGTGGCTCTGCTCTTTGAACAATCTCAAACCGTGATGTCCAAGCTCGTCCCCACGGCACTGCTTGGAGCTGTGGCGGTCCATCCTCAAGCTAGCTTGCTGGACGCCGCCTTCATGGCCACATTGCGCAAGAAGGTTCCCCTCATCAACACCTGGACCGTCAATTCACCCGCCGAGGCGCTCCGTCTGAGTGCCTTGGGGGTGGACGCCATCATCACTGACGACCCCAAGTTGATCCTGAGCGTGCTGCATTCACCCTGATCAATAGCGCACTGATCAATAGCTAGGCGGATGAGCGACCCGACGAGCCGGGTAGCCAACTGACTCGCGACGAACTGCGCCCCTCGGCGATGATACCGAGCAGCTCGTGCAGCACCGACACCGCCACAATCGCCGTCATGTCCGACACATCGGCCGGCGGACACAACCCCACCACGTCAAACCCAATGATGTCCGCGCCGAGCGAGGCGCGCAGTACTTGCTGCACTTCCCAACACGAGAGCCCACCGGGTGAGGGCCGCGGCACGCCCGGGCACACCGCCAAGTCGAACGCCGAAAGATCCACACTCACATAAAGCACACCTTGTGCAGCACGCGCTCTGACCGTTTCCATCGAGCCATGAATGTCCCAACGCACGTCGTCAACCGTGAGTCGCTCAAAGCCGTAACTGAGCGCACGCTGCGTCTCAGAGCCATCTCGACTGGGACCACGCACACCTACTTGCAGTACGCCACGTTCGCGCAAAAGGCCCTCACTTTGGGCGCAATGGAGCAGGCCGGCATCCCCCCGGTCAGCCTGTTTGCAGCGATTTTTCGCGGTGATATGCAACAGTGAAACGGGGCGACGCTTGGCCTGGCGTAGGCCACGCAGCGCCCCCAGCGTGATGAGCTGACTCCCGCCGATGAGCCCGGGGATCTGTCCGCCGCTGGCCAAGGCAAAGGTGCGCTCCTCCACTTGCCGCAGCAGTTCGTCCCGCTCCACACGCACTCCGGCGTCTCCCAAATCACCACCGTCCAGGACGTCCATTTCGTCCAAGATATCGATACCGAGCGCGTGGCTGAATCTCCCAAACGTCCAGGAGGCGCCCCGCACCGCTGCTGGACCCAGTTCAACCCCGGCGCGCCCTTCGGCGCCTGTTGGCTGAGGGACCCCCAGCAGCACAACATCTGGAGCGTCACTGATGGACTCCCCCGCCCGAGCCAGACCAAGGAAACCCAACTCTGACTTACCTTGATCGTTCATGGCAAAACGAGCCTACAAAGCAGGGCACTGTTGCACCAGTCGCGTCCGACGACGGGGTATTTCTCACGGACATGGGACAGTCGCGTACCGCCAGCACCCCAAGCCTGCTGGGCTCGAGACAGCTCGCACCCGGCGCGCCGCTACTTACACGCGCTCGAGACGACCCGTACGCCGCGCGGCGCCTGCAGTTCATAAGCGCCCTCGACCCGGGGTGGATTGTGCGCCACCTCCCGTGCCTGGATGCGCAGCTCATGGCCCACATGCCCCACATCAAAAGCTAATCTGCGCGGCAACTCGCTTTCGCAAACCGGGCCCGTAGCCTCCAGCTCAGTGATGCCCATGTCCCGCTCGTCTTGTGTGGGCTCCAAACTTGCTCGATGTGCTCTTTGATAGTCAGAAAGCTCAACCGAATACAGCGTGCTTCCATCTTGCCACACCTGTACGCGCGTGACGAAGGTACGCTGCTCTGCGAGCGGCAGGCCCCAGTCTTGCTCTGGTATGCTCACCCAAACTTCCTCTTTGCTCAAATGGTCACCCGCCAGTGTGATCTCGTAATGACCCGGCCCGAACAGCGTATTTTTCCAGGCAAGCTTGGCAGCACTCGGCTCATGCCGCAGCACCGGCGGCCGTCCGCGCAAAAGCTCCACCAGAGCCAAGGGCGGCACCGCAACCTGGGTGAACTGGGCCACGTTGCACGCGCTCGGTTCTCCACTCACCAAGGTGTTGGCTGACAGATCAAAGAAGCGCAGCGCGCTTTTTTGGGCAACCAAGGTGGCCAAGGTCACGCCCAACTCGCTGTACAGATCAAAACGCAGTTGAGCGGGAGCCTCCGCCTTGAACATCAACTTGCCGCGATAGCCCGCAAAGGGCCCCGCGACCTCGAGGCGTCCCTCCCCTTGCACTGCCCGTGAGCAGGCTGTCCGCTGGTAGATGTGACTGAGCAGCTGGGCAGGATGATTGAAGCGGACTGCGGGGCCTTTACTGCAGCCCAGCGCGAGCAGGAGACCCAGCACAATTGCGCTGGGTCGAGCCACCGTCGAGGCAACCCCGCATCGCATCAACGACCGCTCAAGCCCTCGAAGAGCGCCACATCGAGCACCGGAACTTCAATACGTTGTGTGCGCACGCCGATGCCGTGAGCAACGAACAAGTCGGCTAGTTCATTGCGGCCCGTGAGGGTCACGGGGGTTGCACCAGGAGCATGAGCCTCTTCCTTTGCACCGCTGAGGACCTGCCCGGTGGTGATGATCCAGCCCAGGGTTGGATGCCCGTAGTGGTGCAGAGCGCCTCGCAACTCAGTCACCTTCTCGCGCCCCACATCGCGCGCATCCCTGCGGATGACGATGGCGACCGCCGTACGAAGTGCGCCATTTTGGCTCAAATATCCCGAAAGATGAAGCTCGGACCCGTGCGCACCGGGGCGACGAATGACCGAAAGTCCGTCGACACCCATGCGCCCGAGCAGAACCAGAACGAGCTCACCCACCGCGCGTTGTTGCAATTTGCGCAGCTCCTCCACCAAGGCGCGCTGGGTGGCCTTCTGCACGTGATCGGCAACGCGCATCAACTCATCGCATTTCTCAGCGAACTTACGGTCATGACCCCACTCGGTCAGCGACAGCTGCGTGCCATTTACCCGAAACCGCGGCAGCTGAGCGCCGCGCTCGCGAGCCAAATTGTCCGCCACCACCACGGCCACGAGCGCGGGCCCAGTGAGCCCCAACTCTCCACGAAACTTTTTGCGCAATGAATCCGCCAGGCCTTGGCACGAGACCCCACCGCGTGCTGGACCTTGTTTGCTCAGCGTCTGGTAGATGGCATCAGCCAGACCCATCTCGAGCTGAGGACTGGCCTCTTCGATGACGGGAGCGACTTCCTCCACTGCCAGCACTTCACTGGGCTCGGCGTCGGAGACGGTGTAGCCGGGCAGGTCATCACCCTCTTCGTCGGTGGATGACTCTTCCTCACGCCGCCCGCGGCCACGACGACGACGGCGACGTCCGCGTTTTCCTTCAGCCTTGTCGTCACTGTCCACGGCTTCGGCCTCCGGCTCGGGCGCGCCAAAAATAGGCTGGTCGTCGTCGTCTTCCGACGCAAACAGCTCACTGGCACCCGCGGAGAGCTCGGCACGGTGCTTCTCATCCTGATCGGGGGTCGTCCCACCTTCTTCGCCCACATCGGCCAGTGGCTCGCTCACATCAGCCAGATCGCCATCGAGCGGGTCGGTCAGGCTGTTTTCGCTCAACTCCTCGAGCGCAATGCCTTGTTCTTCCTCGGCCTTTTTGACAAGTGTCAGGGCGGGCGTTCGATCCTCGAGCCCGCGTTCAATCAATTGTTCATCCCACTCCGAAAGCGCAAACACCCCGGGTTTGACGCGTTTGAGGGGGTTGGACTTGTCGACATTTTTCACCTGAGCAGCCAGGCGCGCGCCCATGGTCACTTCAGGGTTTTTCCCCACATGACTGAGCAGGCTTCGCTCAATGGCAACATCGGTGATTTCTTTGTAATGGAGTGGTTTTCCTGCGAGGCGCAGCACGAGCAACGCCGCTTCCGTGAATGTCATATCAATATCAAATCTTCTGGGTTGTTGGGGTGCAGGTCAGCTACAAAAGTGCCAACCTGACTTCCCCTGTTTTTTAGATCCCTACCAATCCTGGGGGGAGCCGCCTCGACTGTGCTTGGCTGGCGCCCCCGCCGCCCGGCAGAGGTAGGATGCAGCCGCGCTTCTATCACGGCTCGCGGGCGACGCCTACCCAGGTAATAATAGGCAGCAGATGGACGAAACCGCGCTGTTCGACGAGATCTGTGCGCTCCTCACCGCGGTCGGGGTGGAAATTCGCATCGAGCGCTTCTCGACACCACCCGATAGCGCAGGCGGGCTATGTCGGGTGGCCGGCAAGAATTTGGTTTTGCTCCATTCTGGGTCAAGCAAAGCCGAACGTGGTCGAGCACTGCTCGAAGTCGTGGAACAAATTGGTCTGGAGCGCTTGGGTGTGCGCGGTGCGCAGCTGAGTCCAGCTTTGCTCGCCAATCTCAACCGCCGCGGTCAAATGCCATGGCCCCATAGGCGTCAGGCGCCACCCGTGGCAAAACCTGTCGGGACTCACCCGCACAACCACCTACGACTGATCATGCCTACCCCCACCCTTGCAGCGCTCACCACCTTAGGCCTGGGCGGAGCGCCAGCGCAGTTTGAGAGCGCCAGCAGCGAAAGTGAGCTGGTAGAACTAGTTCGCAGTTCACGGTCGCTGGACCGGCCCCTTTTGATCTTGGGCGGCGGAAGCAACATCGTCGCAGCCGACGGCCCCATCAACGCCACGGTGGTCAAGATGGCGCTGCGCGGAACCCAAGTAAAACCCACACGTGACCAAGTCCTGGTGACCGTGGGCGCCGGCGAGACCTGGCATGATTTCGTCGAGGCGATGACGCACGAAGGGTTCGCGGGGGTTGAATGTCTGGGTGGGATCCCTGGCTCCGTGGGGGCCACCCCCATCCAAAATGTTGGAGCGTACGGACAAGAAGTCAGTCAAGTCATAGCGCAGGTGCGGGTCTTGAACAAAAAAACCCTCAAATTTCGCACGTTGCACCATCAGGAGTGTGCATTTGGTTATCGCTCGAGCCTGTTCAAAACCAGCGCGCGCGATCAGTACATCGTGGTGTCCGTGACGTTTGCGCTCCGCCCTTCTGGTGCACCCAGCCTCAACTACGCGGAGCTCAAGCGTGCGCTCCCGACAGACGCATCCCTCATGGACGTGTTCAAAGAGGTCATTCGGCTAAGGCGCAGCAAGTCGATGGTGTACGATCCCAAAGACGAAAACCACCGCAGCTGCGGCTCGTTTTTCGTCAACCCTCAGCTCGCCCCGGCGGAGTTCGATGCACTCAAAACACGCTTGGGCGCTGACCTGCCCAGTTTTCCCGGCGAGCGTGGCAGCGTCAAAATCCCGGCAGCTTGGCTCATCGAGCGTGCGGGGTTTGAAAAAGGTACGCGCACCGCGGCGGTGGGGCTCTCCAGCAAACACGCGCTGTGTCTGGTGGCCCATGATGGAGCGACCAGCGCGCAGCTCGTCGCCTTGGCACAATCAATTCGCGAGCGCGTAGAGAGCCAACTCGGTGTGCGATTGATCCCCGAACCGGAATTTTGGGGCTTCGAGCGACTGGATGATCGACTGCCCGACTTGAGTTCAGCGCAATAACCGCGGGGGCGGCTCGACCGCTGCGGTCCCGACCGGGGCCTGTGGATGCGCTGTCTAGCCGAAACGGGGCCGAAATCGTGCGAGCTGCGTCGTGCTCTCCCCTTTTGTCGCGCGCCCGATTAGCCTGGCCGAGCCAATGCACGTCATCATCGGTGTGTCCAAAGCGGGTCGACTAGGCATTGAACGCCCGGTTTATTCGTCCGGAATCATCCACCCGGAAAGCGCGCAGAACCGGAAGGGCACATGGTGATCCTGTCGCTTCCACCGGCCATGGCCGCCACCCTCACACTGTACGTGGGGCTGTACCATTTTTGGTTACACACTCGGCGTCCACGCCGCGCAGATCTCTTGCTCGGCATCACCTGTCTGGGCATGACGATGTACGACGCTGCGGCCGCCTTCGTATATTCGGCGCCGGACGCTGCAGCAGCCGCGGTCTGGGAGCGCCTGCAAATCTGTACCGCTGCCGCTTTGGTCTTGCCGCTCATCCTGCTGATCAGCGTGCAAGCCGGTTTGACTCTGCCAAGGTGGGCGCTTTCGGTCCTTTGGACCTTTCCGATCGCGGCAGCGGTAGGTTGGTTTGAACGCCGTGGCTGGTTGCTCAGTAGCGAACCCATGTCGCTCAACTTGAGATTTTTCGGACAAGAGTGGACCCTCCATCAGTACGGAAGCGGCCCGCTCGAGCGGATCTTCGAGCTCACAGTGCCGATTTTGACGGTATTTTGCCTGTGGGTCGGCCTGGGGTCACCCTGGTACAAATCGGGGACGGTCGAGCATCTGGCGCCACGCTCTTCACCCTTGGTGTTGCTCAGCGGCGCGCTCATGCTCAGCGTGCTCCATGATATCTTTGTCGCGCGTGGACTGCTGAATCATCCGTTCGTGCTCGAATACGCTTGGCTTGTGGTCATGGGCACCATGAATTGGTCCATGGCAGATGAATTGACCGACGCCACGAAGACCAAAGTGACGTTGGACGAGACCGAGCGTCGGGTGGCCACGACCTTGGACGCGATTCAGGACGCCGTCATCACCTGTGACATGACCGGCAAGATCACCCACATGAATCCCGCCGCAGAGAAGTTGCTCGCGGTTAGTTTGCTCGACGTCATCGATACCCCCTTAGAAGACTACATCGAGATCACATCGCCTGAGAGTCACAGCGTTGTCAGCGATCCCATTCGGTTTGCCGTCGGTCGCGCCTCCAACCCCTTCGGCTCGCTGCCGCAACTGGTCACCACCGACGGCCACGAGCGCCGCATCGATTTGCGAGGAGCGCCGCTGAATGGCCCCGATGGGCGTGTCCAGGGAGCCATTCTCGTCATGCGCGATCTGACCCTGCAGCACAACGCGCTCACCAACCTGGAGCACGCCAAACAAATGGAGGCCATGGGCCAACTGGCAGGGGGCGCGGCCCACGATCTCAACAACCTCCTTACACCCATCATCTCCTACGTTGAGCTCGTGCAACGCCGCGTGGACCCCCTGTCCAAAGAGGCTACGTTTTTGGTTCATGTGCAAGAAGCCGCACAGCGCGCCGCCACATTGACGCGCCAGTTGCTCGCGCTGTCACGTAAACAAGTCCTGGATGTCCAAGTCGTTCCATTGGATGAACTCATCCGTCAGACAGCGCCTATGCTCGAGCGCCTGGTGGGGGACGACATCCGCGTCGTGCTCAAACTGCGCGACCACGGGGCCAAGGTGCGCGTGGACCTGGGCCAATTTGAGCAGGTGCTCCTCAATCTCACGAGCAACGCCCGCGACGCCATCACAGGTCCCTCAGGGCAGCTCGTCATCTCCACGCGTCGCGTGGGGGAGCACGAGGTGGCCGTTGAAGTAGCGGACAACGGTTCGGGCATGCCGCAAGACATCCTACCCAAGATTTTTGAGCCGTTCTTCACCACCAAACCGCGGGGCAAGGGCACGGGACTCGGGCTGGCTTCGGTACGCGGCATCATCGAACAGCAGGGCGGCAAGATCTATGTCGATTCCGAACAGGGCAAGGGCACCAGTTTCGAGATCATCTTGCCGCTCAGCTCAACGGATCAACGGCTTTCTTCTACACGTCATACTCCACCGGGCGATCTGGCACGCGGCAACGAAACCATCCTGGTCGCTGAAGACGACCCAGCGGTGCGCGCCCTGATCTACGACGTCTTGAGCCAACTCGGCTACACCGTGCACACGGCAGACGGGCTCGCCGTCGCTGTCACCATCGCCCAGACTGAACCCATCGATCTGCTCCTCACCGACGTGGTCTTGCCGGGAACGGACGGTCCACGCATCAGGGACGAGGTGCTCAAGTATGTGAGCGTGCCGTGCATGTTCATGACAGGTCACGCAGATGATCGACTGGGCGACCGTGGCATCGTGGAGCGCGGAGTTGAAGTGCTGCGCAAGCCATTCACGGTGACCGAGCTGGGTGAGAGCGTCCGCCGGGTGCTCGACAAGCGACGAAGCTATCGACCACCGGCGTGAAGATCAGGGTGCTCAGAAGCAGGCAGCTCAGAATGCAAGAGCGCTCAGCGAAAACGCTTGGCTGCTTTTTTGGCCGGGCCTCGGGGAGGCCCTCCACCGGGCGCGCGGCCGCGTGACGTGTCTGCATTGGAACGCGGGCCGCGAAAGCGCGGCTCAGCGCCTTGTCCATTGCCGCGCACCTTGGACTCGTGCCCCCCAGGTCGAAAGCGCGGCTCGCCGCCCTCGCCATCTCCCCGACCCCGCGGCTCGTGCCCACCAGGTCGAAAGCGGGGCTCGCGAAAGCGATCACGGCCAGGATGCTTGTCAAACTGCTCGCGCTTGCGCTCGGCGCTCCGGCCCTCCACCGCAAAGTGCTCGGTGATCTCCCGGGGCGGGCACGGCGGGGCCACATCAATCATGCTGAGCAGCTGAGCCACCACGCGATCGGGAGCGTGCTCGGTGAGCAAACGCTGTGCGTAGGCGAGCTGCTCACTGTCCGGCGCCGTTTCCAGCACCGAGTACAGTTTACGACGGCTGAGCTTGGTGTAGAGCTTCTTGATCTTGTCGGCACCTGGAACGGGCAGCCACTCTGGTTTGACGCGCGCCGCGCGATACAGGCGCTCCATGCGGGCTCTGGCTTGCGGAGGCAGCAGCATCACGCTGGTGCCTTTGCGCCCGGCGCGGCCAGTGCGGCCGCTGCGGTGGGTGAACGCGTCCGGGTCCCCAGGCGGGTCGAAATGCACGACCAAATCAATCCCTTGCACGTCGATGCCGCGCGCCGCGACGTCGGTGGCTACAAGTACCTGAATTCTGCCTGAGCGAAACGCGCCTAACGTCCGCGTGCGTTGGGCTTGTGCCAAATCACCGCTGAGCGGCTCAGCCTTGAGACCATCGCGTTGCAGACGCTCCGCCACCTCGATGGTGTCCACCCGCGTGCGCGTGAAGATCAAGACCCGTCCACCATCTTCATCTTCGGCCGTCGCGCGTTGCTTGAGCAGCAAGTTCACCAAGGCATCGTAGCGGTGTCGCAAACTCACTACGTGGGCGATGTGTTCGATGTCCGAGTTGGCTGCGCCCAGCGCAGTGCCCTCGATACGCTCTACCTGGTTCTGGTAGGTCTGTGCAATCCGCAGCACCTCCCCCGAGAACGTGGCGGAGACCAAATGGGTACGCTTGCGTCCGGGGACTTCTTCCAAGATGGCCGCCAGCTCATCCCGAAACCCCATGTCGAGCATTTGATCCGCTTCGTCGAGCACGACGCACGAGATGTCTTTGCCGCTGAATCCGCCGTTTTGTAGGTGATCCAGTGCGCGGCCGGGCGTCGCGACGATGATGCGGGGGCCGCGCGCCAAGTGTTTGCGCTCCAGGCCAACAGACGTGCCGCCAGTCACTACCTCGACCTGGGCGTCCTGCACGTGGGCAAGCAACCACGATAGCTCCTGACGCACTTGGGTGGCCAACTCACGCGTGGGCGTGAGTAGCAGGATCTCTGGCGGCAACGTCGTGCCACGCTCGGGGGAGATCCGTCCAGCGCGCGGGCCGAGCTCCAAGAGCATGCGCCCCAGGGCCAAACCGACCGCAACGGTTTTACCCGAGCCGGTCTGCGAAGAAATGCGGAGATCCTTGGCGCTGGTCTGTGCCTGCACGACCGCCGTCTGTACCGCCGTCAGCGTCAGATAGCCTTTTGTGGTCAGAGCACGCCTGAGCGCGCCTGGGAGTTGCTCCTCGCTGAGAGAAGTAAGAGTGCCTACAGCTGAATCATCGCCAGCTGCGTCGAGGGTGACCTCATCGGCGGTTGTGCCGAGCTCGGTGGGATCGACAGAATCGTCGTGGGGAAAGTTCATGTTGATTAGTCCTGAAGGAACTGGCCTTCGTCGAATTGCCGCGGTGACAACTCACGGATGCCCTTATGAGACATCTCGATCACGCGGTTGGCCACGCGGCTGACCATGTCGCGGTCGTGGGTGACAAAGATCACCGTACCTTCAAAATTGGCCAACCCTTGGGTGAGCGAACGAATAGCTTCCAGATCGAGATGGTTGGTGGGCTCGTCCAAAAGCAGCACATTGCACTGGGTGATCATGAGTTTGGCGAGCAACAGCCGCACCGTCTCTCCACCAGACAGCACTTTGGTGGGCTTCATGGGCTCATCCTTGGAGAACAACAGCCGACCAAACAGGGCGCGCAAGTTCTCCTCATCAGCGGTGGTGTTGAACTGCCACAACCATTTGTGGGCGCTCATGTCGCTCTTCTCGATCGCCTCGTGATGGTCTTGGGGCATGTAACCGATGTGCGTCTCGTAGCCCCACTCGACCTTGCCAGCGTCGGGCTTGACGTCGCCGTGGAGCAGCTTGACCAGGGTAGTCTTGCCCGCGCCGTTGGGGCCCACGATGGCGACCTTGTCTCCGCGCATGACACTGAGGTTGAATCGCTCGCAGATGACAACGTCTTCACCGAAGCGCTTGCTGAGCATCTCCACACCGACGACCTGCTTGCCAGCCGGGCGCTTCTGATCAAAACGAATGAAGGGCCGCGCGATGTTGGAGCGCTTGAGGTTGGCCAGCTCGCGCTTTTCACGGTCCAGCATCTTTTCGCGGCTCTTGACTTGGCTGGCGCGTGAACCGGCGCGGAAGCGTTGCACGAAGGTCTGCAGGTCATCGATGCGCTTTTTTCGGGCTTCATTGCCCTGCTCCAAGCTGCTGCGCGCCTCTGCCTTGGCCTCCACCATGTCGTCGTAGTTGCCCGGATAAACGATGATGGTCTCGTAGTCGATGTCGGCGATCTTGGTGGCCACCGAGTTCAAAAAATGGCGATCATGGCTGATGACCACCAGGGTCCCCACGTAACTGAGCAAGAATTCCTCGAGCCAACGGATGGTCCCGATGTCGAGGGCGTTGGTCGGCTCGTCCAGCAGCAAGGCGTCGGGCTTACCAAACAGCGCTTGAGCCAGCAGCACACGCACTTTGTCGCCACCGGTGAGCACGCTGAGCGTCTCAGGGTGTAGGTGCTCCTCAATTCCCAGTCCGAGCAAGAGCGCCGTGGCCTCTGAGTCGGCCGTGTAGCCATCCTCCTCCGCGATCACCATTTCTAGTTCTGCGAGCCGGATGCCGTCGTCGTCGGTCAGCTGATCACCCTTGATCAAAAGCGCTTCTTTTTCGCTCATGGCCGCCCACAGCGGCTGATTGCCCATCATCACGACGTCGATGATGCGCACTGAATCATAGATGTGGTGATCTTGGCGCAAGATGCCGGTCTTCTTGGGTCGCCGCACGTGACCTGACATGGGCTCGATGTCCCCCGACAGGATCTTCATGAACGTCGACTTGCCCGCGCCGTTTGGCCCGGTCAGACCATAGCGCTCGCCCGCGTTGAACGTGACGTTCACGTCCTGGAAGAGCATCTGGGCCCCGAAATTCATCGTGACGTCGCTTACGGTAATCATGGAGGCTCACACGGGGGCAAAGCAGCTAAAAAACGAAGCTGCGGCGCCGAGCGCGCGCTGGCGCCCGGTTTGGAGGCCGGCGAAGCTAGCAGGATAAACCCCCGTGACCAGCACCGTTACAAAAAATGCGCGACAATGCAGAGATAGAGGTCGATTTCGGAGAAAATCCGGCTGCACAACCGCACGAGTGTGATCGATGACAGGCCGTTGTCCATTACCCTTGTACCTCGCATGCAGCACGAAATCGTCGAGACACGAGCGCCATGATCAAATACCCGTCAGCTCGAGGCGTGCGCTGGAGCCTCGTTGCAAGCATCTGCGGACTCGCGTGGGGCGGGTGCAGTCATGGCTCGGCCGACCCTGCACAAGCTGGCGCCGGTGGAAGCACGTCCAGTGGCGGCACGCCCAACCACACTGGCGGCAGCGGGGGCACAGGCGGTAGGCAGGATGCAGAGTCGGGGGGTGCCGCTTCAGCCGGCGGGGCCGTAACCAGCAGCGGCGGCGGCTTGAGCACGGGTGGCGACGCGGGGGCATGTGATCCGGGTCAGAGCGACGCCAATTGGGCAAAAGACTGCGCGGTCCAGGCCCCCGACTGCACCCCAGGGACGTGGGTCGCGGACGGGCCCGATCCAGATCACTCCAATTTTCAACTGTGCGCCGAGTCAGAACACTTCGCTGTGTACTCGGACCAAGCGTGCACTGAAGGTGCACAAGCTGCTGTCCATCATTTAGAGACCGTGTGGGACGTGTATTTTGGTGAGCCCATGTACATGCGCGAGCCGCTGTGTGAATCGACGACCAAATACAAGTCAGCCATCCATGTGCACTCCGATTGGGGCTTGAGCGGCGGGGCCTGGGACGAGCTCCACATGGGGATGTGGATCGGCCAAGCAGGACTGACGGACCACTGGGGCCTGGCGCATGAATTTATGCACGGGGTGCAGTCGGTGCAAGGTGGGCAGCGTTGCAACCAGTCCAACACTTGCGGCTGGATCTACGAAAGTCACGCCAATTGGGCCGCCCAACAACAGCCTGAGTATCATCAAACTGAGGTGCATTGCTCGGAGATGTTGGCCAACGCCCCCCACCTGTATCTGGGCTCCACACGCGACCGCTACTGCAACTGGCAGTTCATGGAATTCCTCAAGGACAAGCATTGCTTCAGCGCCGTCAACGCCATTTGGACTGGTCCCCCCACCGCTGATCCGTTCACCGCGTTGCGCGCCGGTCTAGGCTGGACACTGCCCGAGCTCAACGATTTCATCGGTCATTGGGCGATGCACAACGTCACCTGGGACTACCAAGATCCAGAGCCACAACAGAGTGCAGGGTCCAACTTGGGCGAGCTGTTTCGCTCCAAGTATGGGCTCACCACGGACACCGCCAGCTCCGTGCGTCGTCTGCGCACCACCAAACTCCTGCCGTTGAACGAGGATTGGGGCCAGGGTCGTCGCTTCTTTTCGCCGGATTATTGGGCGCCGCAGCGCTACGGCTACAACATCGTGCGGCTGTTCGTTGACCCGGGCACAAGCGAGGTCAGCGTGCAATTTCGCGGTGTGCTTTCTGAGGCAAATCACACGGACTTTCGTTGGGGTCTGGTCGCCACGGACGGGGGCCTCACCAAGGCGCGCTACAGCGCGCTGCATAGCGGTACCGACGGGGGTCTCACCTTCTGCGTGCACGAGGCAGAAGAATTGTTCTTGGTGGTCACCGCGACCCCCTCACAATGGTATGACATCGTGTGGGACCAACCGTACAACACCGTCCCCCGCTACCCCTACATGGTTGAGTTCAGCGGCGCCTGGCCCGATGGCTTCGTGGACGGCACCCCGAACGACTGCCCCGAGGGCCTGGCCCGGGCACAAAATGGCGGAGGTTGTGCTCCGGAAGGCACAGTTGGGTACGTGGGCCCCTACGCCATGGTCAGCGCCAATGCCACGGTGAGCGGTGACGCGCGCATTTTGGATCACGCCGCGGTGGAGAACGGAACAGTGTCGGGCGGCACCGTGGGGGCGCTCTCGACTGTAGGGGTCAGGGCAAGCCCTGGAGTCGGTGCGAACGCCTTTGAAATCAGCGCCGGAACAGCGCGCACGACGTTCTACCCGCTGGGCTTCTTCGAGAGTGGGCAGGGACTCTCCGGAGGAGCGCTGGTGGGCGACGTGGAATACCGAGGGGTCGACTTGAGTCGGACTTCAGGCACCTGTGCAGGCTTTGTAGACAACGCCACCTGTGTCGATCCCGGGGCGGAGGTCACCCTGGCGCCGCCTTATGCGTGGCGTTGATCGGTCCACGCGCTCTGCCCTCGAGCGATCAGAAAAAGCGGCCAATCGGTTGTCGGCCGAGCAGACGGACGAGCTGACCATGAGTGGATTGTGGGCCTCGGACCGTCTGCGCCGTCACACTTGATTTTTACAGTAGATCGGCCTCTCCTTGAGGTCATGATTTCACTCCAGTCATCACCTCGCGATCCCGCAGCAACCAGATCACCCCTGAGCGCAACGGGATTCCTCCTGCTCAGTGCGCTGCTCCTGGGCGCTTGTGGAGGACCGCTCTCCCACACCGTCAAGCTGAGTCTAGTGCCCGAAGGCAAGCGCGACGAGGTGTCGGATGAAAAGCTCAAGAGCAATGACGCGGCGCTGCACCGGGATCAAATGCGGCACGCGGTGACGGAGGCAGAAAGCGACGTGAAGGCCGCCAAGCTAGCGATCAAGGAGCGCGAAGGTGACGTCGGGATCGCCAAGGCCAAACTGGACATGGAAAAGGCCAAGACCGACGCCAATCGCAACGGCGACGCCACGAGCGCAGAGACTGAACTCCACAATGCCAAGGTCAAACGCGACGTGGCCAAGGCCCAGCTCGATCTGGACGAAGAGGAATTGGCGCTGGCTGAGGCCAAGGCGGATGAAGCCAAAGCGGCCTGGTTGCTCTCCCTGGCAGAATACGAAAATGCCAAGGCCGAGCGCGTCGAATCCAAGGATGCAAACTGGTCCAAGAAGAAGGGCAAAGTCACCGAGCAGCTCTCCCAAAAAAAGGCTGAGCAAGGCGAAGCACAGGGGCGTGTTGAAAAGGCCACCGCCCGCGTGGACAAGGCCAAGGCGCGCCTAGCTGACGCCGCTGATCAGTGAACGCCCGGCGACGACGGTGGTTCACCATCGTCACCGCTCAGGGTCTCAGGCTCCTGGACCCAGCGCGCTGAGCTGGGTGAGTGTTCGGCGCCGACCAGGTCACGCGTTTTGAACGTCACCTGGTCGATGGCACGCAACAAGCGGTGCTTGGCGTTACTCAGCGCCTCATAGGCATGGGCTCCCACGAGCTGGCGAATCAACATGCCCCGCCATGATGCAGGATTTGGGCCAAGTGTTGTCGTGCAAAAGTCCGCGCCAGCGCCCGACGACCACTAGACCACGGGCGCTTCCACTGTGGCGTTTGTGTACCAGCGCCCACCACACCTGAGCCGAAGGGAGCGTTCATGCCGCGGGCCGCTCGTTGTGTCCCGTGGTCGCAGCGGTCGCCGCATGCTCAGCGAGCATCGCCGTGAGCCGGGTGTATTCCGCCTCACTGAGCGCGCTCTGGGCGATGCGCAGAATGCCAGCAAAGGCTTCGGGCGGCATGGCGATGCTGGCTCCAAATAGCAAGTGGGCGCGTTCAACCGGCGCGATGGCAGGCAACATGTAGCGCAGCGATTGAGCGATCTGCTCCGGCGATTCATGAGCGATGATGGCATGTTGGATCTCCATCAGCTCTTGATCGGAAAATGCCTCCCACAGCTGGGCATTCATTTGCTCTTCCTCAATGGCCATGTGCAGGAAATTCTCGGCGATGAAGCGCGTCATGGCCAAATACAATTGGCGCGCCCGCCCGGCCCGTACCTGATGTGTTTCCTTCTGCGCTGCACGCAGCGCATCCAGATCATCCCGCAGCACGGCCAGCGTGCGTTCGTGGTCTTCATGGTCGCGCTCGAGGTCCGAGACGATGCTGCATGGACGGCGGGCCACCAGGGCTCGATGAACGAATTGGTTCTCGATGGTCAGATGCAGCGCCAGCCCCGAGAGCAACTCGTCGAGGTGGCCGAGCGTAGTATCCACTGCCACGGCATCGGTGAGGTCCAGACGGCCGAGTTCAAACAAGACATCGGACATGCCTTTGCGGAGGGCTTTGTGGACGTTGGCGTAGAGGTCGAAACGAGGTTGCATGAATGTCTCCTTGGGGTGGTGCGGTCATCCCGACCGCGCAACCCACCATGCAACAATCCCTGGTACCCCGCTCTTATGAGCTTCCTAGGCAGATCTGAAAAGTTTCTTAACTCGGCGCTGCTTTTCAACTCGGCGCTGCTTTTTTCAACTCTGCGCCTCCACCAAACTGATGGGTCGCTTGAGCACCAAGCTCACCCGCCCACGCTTGGCGCGCTCAATGCGTACGCCGGCGTCCTTTTCACGTAAACGGCGCTCCAAGAGCAGCAAGCGCGCCTCCAGATTGTCGCCGATCTCTGGCAGGCCGATGTCACGATCCAACCGCAGTTCACGATTGGTGAACTCGGTCCGCCCCTCCCCCACGAAACGCTGAAGTAGTTTGAAACAGATGGCACCGGCCACGCCCCGGATCACATAGTCATCACCAAAAAAGACGCTGGAGTTCTCTGAAAAGTACTTGATCACCAGGGGTTGCCCACCACGCGGCATCGTGGACGGACTCGGGGCGCGCACCTCTTCGGGTTCAAACCCCCGCAGAGCTGGGCCCAGCAGGCGCGCGAGGGTGACCAAGGCATCTTCATCCTCATGGGTAAAACGGCGCAATTCCGCGCTCTCCACGTAGAGGACGCCAAGCACCACGCCGTCCACCTCGATGGGTACGGCCAATTGACTGTGGGGGGCGGCTAAACCAGGAAAAGGAATGGCGAGTTCCAACCGAGACGCCCAGATGGGGTCCTGGCTCGCGCTCTCGCGGATAGCGCGCACGTAGGCATACTCAGCGGCAGCAAACGGCAAGCGGATGGGCACGCGGGCCGACGCTGCCACCCCGACTGCCCCCACACCCAGCGGGATCTCCGCCCCCACACCCGACTCACCGTAGCCGTGACTGGCCAACGTGTAGAAGCGCTCACCGGGCCGATCGATGGCCAGCACCATCGCGTGGACGATGCCGAAATGGCACGCCAGCCCCTCGAGCAATACGTCGATGAGCGGCCCCAGTTCTCTTTGCCGCGCCATCGCGTCAGAGCAAGCGCGCAGCGCGGCCAAGCTATTGCGGCGCGGCGCGCGGGGGATTGTCCGCCCGGGCAGTATCTCAATTTGATCGATGCGGTACAGATCCGCACCGCGCAAGCGAAACACGCCAGCCATGCCCGTGGCGTGGGCAATGGACGCCAACTTGGCCTTCATTCGCTCAAACACCGGACCGGCTGTTTCTGTGCGCAGATAGGTCAAAGACAGCTGGTGAAGCAAGGCCGTTTCACGGTCCGAAATGGCTACGGTGGCCTTGGGGTTGGCCAGAATATTTTGCCGTGTCTTGTTGAAAAACTGAAAGGACAGCGCCACGTGGTAGGCGTCCACGTACTCCACTTGGGAGATGAAACAGACGTTGGGCACCCCCTGTGGCGAGCAAGTGCAGAGCGCGCTCGGCGCCATGTTTTCCAAGCTATCGCGGATGTCGTCCAGCGTGATCATCCGACCCCTCCCACGCGCGTCCCCGCAGCGGGCCCGGGCGTCTGATCGAAGGCGTCGGTCGGTTCAATCTCCAGCACGACCAAGCTGTCGCTCTCGTGCTCCAAAAGCGCGTGCAAATACCCTTCGCTTTCGCCGAGCGAAAGCAGGTCAAAAGTGAGCGCCTGCACGTATTTTCGGACAGCGACGCTATCCTGAGTGGTCCGTGCGACTTCACGCGCACGCGGGGCCTTGATCTGGAGCGACTGGTGCGTACTCGCCTCCACAAACAAAACGCTCACGGCTCCGCCGCCGCGCACGTCGCGCAGCAACTGATGGCCCTTGGCTTCCAGCACAAAGACACGCAGCACCAAGCGCTGCGTGTCTTTGCTCCCTCGGGCATCGCTGCTGCACCCCAGCCCCAACGTGAGCGACGGAACCAAATCGAGACTGTGGGAGGACACGACCATGGTCGCCACGCCGCTTTGGATCCAAGCAAGCTGCTCTGGAGAAACCACCGGGGCCGCTGTCATGCGCTCCCGTCATAGCCGAATCTCGGTTGGATCGGGATAGCTACTTTCGTCTCAGCGCCACAGTCGCGTCACGGCGAACTTCGAGACTGAATCCACCGCCGTGCCCGCGACAAGCAGCCGCACCGCCGGAACACGGTCATCCGCGGACAGTAAAAGGGCCATGCTTTGATCGGGCTTGGTCGGGGCAGCCACTTCGCTCACCACGATCCCAGCTTCCCCAAAATCCGTATCAAGCGAACCGCTCGGCTGATAACGGACGACGACGGTGTTTGCAGAGCTACTTGCGCCCTCGTAGGCCCAACCCGCCACAACGATGGAACCACTGTCCTCCAGCGCCAGGCCTTGCGCCTCATCCCAATTGTCCGCGCTCACCGCAGTCAGCACCTTCCCCTCTTCCCCAAAGTCTGCGTCGAGGGACCCATCCGCGGTGAGCTGCGCAAGCGCAAAGTCGTGGCCCACGTGCCCCCCCACCACGATCCCACCCGCTTGGTTGATGGCCACTCCGCGCGCCGCGCCGATCACTGAACCGAACACGCCTACCACGCTGCCACTGTCGCCAAAGCTGTCGTCGAGCTCTCCGCGTTCATCAAAGCGCGCGAGCATGAAGTCACCTTCACCCCCTGCAGCGACGATGTAGTTCTTGCCGTCGACTTCTTGCAGCGCGAGCGCGTAGACCGAATCGGTCCCAGTGTTTTCGGCGACGCTCTGCACCGCGCAACCGGCCTCGCCAAACGACGCATCGAGCGCCCCGTCGTCCTGGTAGCGGCACAACGCAAAATCCACGCCTGTGCTCGACGTGCCGCGATTGGTGTCCCCGCCCAGCACGATCTTGCCATCTGCTTGGAGCACCATGGACAGTGCGCGGTCGGTGTCGGTGCCCAGGGCAGTAACGACTCGGCCGCCGTCACCAAAGGAAGCGTCCAAGGTCCCGTCGGGCAAGTAGCGCACGAGCGCGAAGTCGATACCCGTGTCCGCGCTGCTGCTGCTCCCCGCAACGACAATACGTCCCTCATCGTCGACGACCACCGCTTGGGCCAAGTCGGCGCCCTGTCCCACCTCGGTGATGACCAATCCGCCCTCGCCAAATGCTTGGTCCAGCTTGCCGTCTTGTTCCAGGCGCAACACGGCAAAATCACCCTGGTGGTCGTAACTCTTGCCGACGACCAAAATTTTCCCATCCGCTTGCGCGGCCATCGCCGTGGCATACGCGTCGCTGGGGCCAACGGGGGTCACCACGTGTCCCGACTGGAAGCTCGTGTCCACGGAACCAGGCGGACCATACACGGTCACCACGACGGAGCGACGGTCCTCTAGGTCGTCGCTCTTGCCCACGAACTCTACCTGCGTGGGGAGACAATGAGGCGCGGTCTCGGGCGCCGTCAAGCGCACGCTGATCTCCGTTTCGTCCGCCGCCACGGTGCCACCTTCAAGTTCAACGCCGGTCGGGAGGTGCTCAGCGCTGATTTTGACCGGCCCCACAAAGCCATGCTTCCGCTCCACACGCACCCGCAGCTGCTCCTGCGTCCCTTGCAAGATGGGGAGTTTCTCGACCTCGAGACTGAGCAAAAAGCGTGCGCTGGGCGGGTCGGGCTCATCTTGGGGCTCCTCAGCGGGTTCCTCTTCGGGCTCGTCCGGGGCAGGTGAAACTTCAGGATCCGCGCCTGAACAAGCGACGGAAAGGGTAAGAACCGAAGAAAGAACTAACTTGTGACGAAAAATCATGCAGCAAACTCCTGTATGGGGGCGCTCTGCGTCCCTTGGCATGCCTCGAGTGTGCGGATTTGCCGTGCGCCCCGCTCTGAAGAATCCCTTCGCGTTTTCCTATTAATTTCTTAAGCGCACGAAGCTGGACAGCATATTGCGAAAGGAGGGGTCAGCCCTGCCTCCGTCGCGCTGCCTCGCTGCCGGGTCTCGTCGCTCCTGCGCACGACACAACGTCGCGCGGGTGTTGAGCGTTGTCCTTACGCCCAGGACTCTGCGGGCCAGGCAGCTGCTGCGGTCAAATGCGTCCAGGCCCATTGCCGCAAGGGCGCGTGGTCCCGTTCCCCGCTCACCGCGTAAAGCGAAAAGGAAAACCGTGGTGTATCCCGCATCAAGAACAACTGTCCCGAGCGCAGGTAGGGCTCCACGGCCCGGGTGCGAAAGTAACCGGCCCCGCCCACCTGGAGTAAGAAGCGCAAGGCGAGCGGCCCGAGCCCCACGTAGGAGCTCTTCGAACGCAAGCCCGGAAACGCGCGATCATGTGCGGCCGCAAAATCGGGCCCCCAATCCACGTACACGTAACCATCCTGATCCGGTCCGGAACCGTCCTGGTCGGTGGTCACCGCCACAAGTTCTTCCTCCAGCACGAGTGAGGTCGTGATCCCCGGACGCCTGAGGGGTGAATAGAGGATGGCCATGTCCAAGCTGCCCGCCTGCACCGCATCGAGCAGGCGCGCGGGGGTATCCACATGCGTGCGCAACACAGCGTGGGGCCGCGAACGCCGCAGCGCCACCAGCCAGTTGAGCAACAGCGCGCTCCACAGCGCAAACTCCCCACCGATGCTGAGCAACTCCACGTCCGCGTCGGGTGAGCGCAACGCAGACAGCGCATGTTGCCAACCCCGCAGCATGCGTGTGGCGTGGGGGACGAGCGCCTTGCCCTCTTTGGTCAGTTGCGCGCCGGACTTGTTGCGCACGAACAAACTCACACCCAACTCATCTTCTAAAACGCGCAAGCGCGCGCTCACCGTGGCCTGCGTCACATGCAAGCGCTGGGCGGCCTTCATCAAGGTGCCAGACGCGCTGATTTCGAGAAAGGTGCGGAGCAAGTCCAGGTCCATGACCCTTCATCCATAAAAACTTTCTATATCAAATGTAAATAAAATTTGCTTTTGCATTGCATAATTCCGCCTAAGGTCGCGCTCCTCTTCGATTCCTTGCCATGTTTTCCCCATTCGCGTCGTCGCCCCTTCCCCGCCGTCCATCCCCCGATCAGCTCGCCCTGGACCTCCTGGCCCGGGTGGCGCACAAAACGACCCGCACCACGCTCATGACTCTCGGGGCCGCGCTCGGCATCGTGCTGGTGCTCCTCGTCACCCAACTGACCGTGGGGGCATCCGGGGCGCCCACCATCGTGGCGTCCATGGGAGCCAGCGCGGTGATCCTCTATGCTCTCCCGGACACACCGTCCGCGCGACTCTGGCCCTTGTTCGGTGGACACATCCTCTCCGCGACACTTGCTGTGCTCGTGGTCCGCACCATCCCTCATCCCAGCTTGGCGCTGGCCGCGGCCATCTTCGGCGCGCTCTTCTTGATGAGCGCGCTACGTTGCGTGCATCCGCCCGCCGGGGCCACCGCGCTCACCATCGTGCTCGGTGGGGCTGAGATGCGCGAGCTGGGTTTTGGGTTTCTGGTGAGCCCTCTCATCCCCAATCTCATCATCCTGAGCTCCACCACTTGGCTCTTGCGTCGGCTCATCCAACCGCGCCTGACCGCGGCTGCCCCCTGGAGGCTCACGCGATGACACAAGGCATGCTCGGCGACCGGCGCGGCTAGAAACAAGCGCGCCCACAGACAGTCGCGCCTAGAAACGAGTCGGGCGACAGACCCGCACAACGCGCGGGCCCACTCCGGGCTCAATACGAGGTATGTTTCTTTAGGTTGGCCTCTCGTTCGACCAACCGTTTCACTGCTAGCCCCACTTCTCCATCTTCTCAGCGCAAAAAAGGTCGCGTATCGTGGAAGCTGCTGTTCTGCACGGGGAGACGAGATGGCGCACCTAACACGACGAGAGTGGATCCAGACCGCAACGATGCTCATGGCAGGAACGGCCGTGCCCGGGTGCCCGCCGCCGCCACCGCCACCACCGCCGCCGCCACCACCCCCCGGGGACATCGATCCCAATCGGCCGATGCGCAAGAACATCGCGACGCTCGCCGATACGGATCCCGTGCTCCAGGCGTTTCGCGCAGGTGTGGCGGCAATGAAGGCCCTGCCGACATCCGATCCCCGCAGCTGGCAACGTCAAGCACAGATTCATCAGGATTTTTGCCCGCATGGCAATTGGCTATTTTTGCCGTGGCACCGCGCCTACCTCCACTATTTTGAGCGCATCATTCGCAAGCTGAGCGGCGACCAAACCTTTGCGCTCCCCTATTGGCATTGGGGAAAAAACCCGCAAATCCCCGCCGCCTTCTGGGGGGACAGCACCAATCCCTTGTGGCATGTCCGCAATGCTACCCAGACCTCCACGGCTGAAAGTGATTTCATCGGCAAGTGTGTGCTGTGTGAGATCTTGGACGAGCCCAACTTCTTGTTGTTCGGCAGCGGCTCGATACCCTTATCAGGTAGCCAGCGTGAAAATGGTGGATATGGTCCGCTCGAAGCGCGTCCCCACAACTACGTTCACGGCTTCGTGGGGGGTGACATGGGGTCGTTCATGTCCCCTTTGGATCCCATCTTCTGGTGTCATCACAACATGGTGGAGCTCTGTTGGTACGACTGGAACTTGCTACGCAGCAACGCCAACACCAATGACGCGGCGTGGACGCAACGCTCATTTAGTGAGTTCGTGGATGAAGATGGCAACGGCGTACAAATCAGCGTGGAAGAGATGCTGCCCTTTCCGCTCGTCGAGTACCAGTACGACGCGCCGGTGTATGATGATTGCAACACTTGCCTGCCGTCCGCACGGCCCATCACGGCACGGGCACTCGCCACTGACGCCGACGGGAAACGGGCACGGGCGGACCTAGAAAGAGGTCGTGCAGTTCATTTCGACCCCAAGCCCTTCGGTCAGATGCAGGTGCAGGGACTCCGGCTCAATCAGCCCCGCAGCTTACAAATGAGCGCGTCTGCCCAGGCGCTCACGGCTGTTTCGGAGAAAAAGGCGCGGGTCGTCTTGCGCTTGTCCGGGGTCGAGGATCGCCCTGCAGGAGAGCTGCTCGTGCGCGTCTTCATCAACAAACCCGACGCATCAGCGGAGACGCCCACCAGCGACCCCCACTACGTCTCCAGCTTCGCCTTCTTTGGACATGGCCATCACACGCGGGTCTTCAACATCGACGCCACCGAAGCTGTCCGACGCGTCGGGACCGCAGGAGACGACGTGACTGTACAGCTCATTTCGGTCCCGTTCCCGGGGGGCAAGGCGGCGCCAGAACAACTCCAAGTTGATCGCTTGGAGTTGCTCAGCGTAAGCGATCAGCCATGATCCGAGAGGGGGCTATGACGTTCTGGAGTGGCTGTACGGGGGTGCTCTTCAGTTGCACGTGCTTGTGCCTGAGCTGCGACGGAGCGCGCAACTCACGCGAGCCCGAGCGACCAGTCGCCCGTGTCGAGCACTCACTGGCTTCCTCCGGCAGCGGCGGTGCGGAGGGCAAAACGCGCGCGGAGGAGCCCCTCCCATCCAAGGCACGGCCCGTCACGCTATCCAATGACCAGGCTACCGTAGTCGAAGTGTCGGGCCCAGGCTCGGACGTGCTGGTTGTCCATGTGCAGGTGACTCAATCACAAGCGTGGGATCCCTTCAGTGTGCGCGTGCTGGACTCCAAGCAAGCCACTCTGGGAGCTTTCGTGGTTCCCTACAGCAGCGGGGACAATTCCTTTTCGCTTCGGGTCACCGGGTCTTCCATCGCACAATTGAAAACGAACGAATCGGCCCAATTGCAAGCGTCCTCCAAGTTGCTCGAGCCGGGTGGGGTGTTCCCCCGTCAAGCCCTGCTTTGGGTGGAGTTTCGCGCGGAACCCTAGCGCGCCCACCTTGACCAGCCCCTGGATCCTGGAAGGATGGCGCATCCGATCGGGCGCAACCAGCTAGGGTGTTCCCGTTGCCAGGGGAGGCGCACAGATGAAGACGAGAGCTGCAGTTGCATTCGCCGCGGGACAACCGCTCAAAATTGAAGAAGTGGATCTACAGGGCCCCAAGGCCGGGGAAGTGTTGGTCGAACTCAAGGCCACGGGGATTTGTCATACGGATGAGTTCACGCGCAGCGGTGATGACCCAGAGGGTGCATTCCCGGCCATTTTGGGCCATGAGGGAGCCGGCATCGTCGTGGAGATCGGGCCCGGCGTGACCAGCCTCAAGCCAGGGGATCACGTCATCCCGTTGTATACGCCCGAGTGTCGACAGTGCGACTACTGCCTCAATCCAAAGACAAACCTGTGCCAAGCCATCCGCGCCACCCAAGGCCAGGGGCTGATGCCCGATGGCACGTCTCGCTTCTCCATAGCCGGTGAGCGGATCCTGCACTACATGGGGACATCCACGTTTTCCCAGCACACTGTGCTGCCGGAGATCGCCCTGGCCAAGGTACGACCCGACGCACCCTTCGATACCATCTGTTACATCGGCTGCGGCGTGACCACGGGCATTGGTGCGGTGATCAACACCGCCAAGGTGGAGCCCGGATCCAACGTCGTCGTGTTTGGCCTAGGTGGGATCGGACTCAACGTCGTTCAGGCTGCACGCTTGGTGGGAGCCAACATGATTGTGGGCGTCGACATCAACCCCGCGCGCAAAGAAATCGCGGAGCGGTTTGGCATGACCCACTTCGTCAACCCCCAAGAGGTCGCGGGCGATCTGGTCCCGTATCTCGTGAATCTGACCGGCGGTGGCGCTGACTACAGTTTCGAATGCATCGGCAACGTCGACGTCATGCGCCAAGCCTTGGAGTGCTGTCACAAGGGTTGGGGTGAGAGCATCATCATCGGCGTGGCTGGGGCCGGAAAGCACATCACGACCCGGCCGTTTCAGCTGGTGACCGGCCGCGTGTGGCGCGGTTCGGCCTTCGGCGGGGCGCGGGGCCGCACGGACGTACCCAAGATCGTCGATTGGTACATGCAGGGCAAGATCGAGATCGACGCGATGATCACCCATCGCCTCAAGTTGGAGGAGATCAATCGCGGCTTCGAGCTGATGCATGCTGGTGAGAGCATTCGCTCCGTGGTGGTCTACAGTTGAGCCAAGGGCCATGAAAATCATCAAAGAGTGGAAGTGCTTTGGCGGAACCCAACGCGTCTACGAGCACGACAGCAGCGCGACCAGCACGCGCATGGAGTTTGCGGTGTACGAGCCGCCAGGAGAGGCGCCCCGGGCGGTGCTCTACTACCTGTCCGGACTCACGTGCACCTGGGAAAACGTGGTGACCAAAGCGGGCGCGCAAGCTTGGGCGGCGGAGCACAATCTGACGCTGATCTGTCCCGACACTAGCCCGCGCGGCCCGGACGTGCCGGATCGCCCCGACGAGTACGATATGGGTGTCGGCGCGGGTTTCTACCTCAACGCAACACAAGCTCCTTGGGCGCAGCACTACAAGATGTATGACTACGTCGTGCGTGAACTGCCCGAGCTCATCGAACCTGTGTTGCGCGCGTTCTCGGGCCGACGGGGCATCTCTGGACACTCCATGGGCGGGCACGGAGCGCTCACCCTGGGCATCAAGAATGCGGATTTTTATCAGTCGGTGTCGGCCTTCGCACCGGTGGTGGCACCCAGCCAAGTGCCCTGGGGGCGCAAAGCCTTCACCCAGTACTTGGGCACAGACGAAGCAACTTGGGCAGAGCACGACGCCTGCCTGCTGGTCGCTGAGCACGGTTACGCTCGCGAACTGTTGATCGACGTGGGCACCGCAGACAATTTCTTGCAGCAGCAGCTGCGCCCCGAGTTGTTTGAAAACGCGTGCAATGACGCGGGCGTTCGTCTCCAGCTGCGTCGCCAAGCCGGCTACGACCACAGCTACTATTTCATCTCCAGCTTCATGCGTGACCATCTCGCTTGGCACGCCGAACAACTCCTCGCCGCCCGCTGATCGGGTTGTTTAGAGCCGTCCTGGTTCCCGCTGATGCGACCTCAGCTCCGCCTGATGGGCGAACGCGAGGTCGCTCAGTTCACGGACGAGCTCAGGGTGTTCACTCGCCACATTCTTCGTCTCTCCCGGGTCACGAGCGAGCTCGAAGAGCGACAGCG
>Ga0315910_10000642_pt1 | contig 34218 bp, 34 predicted proteins | sample EdamamesoilMG_FD_204470 | JGI IMG/M metagenome (GOLD analysis project Ga0315910, IMG submission 204470) | Garden soil microbial communities collected in Santa Monica, California, United States - Edamame soil | ecosystem: Environmental > Terrestrial > Soil > Garden | place: USA: California... | reverse complement strand
CTCCATTTTTTGAAGCGAGCTGCGGTATGACTTGATGGTATAAGCCCCTAGCGAGTGAAGTGACGGGTTTGCTTCCGGAAGCAGTTTCCAAGTGTTGTCCAAAAAGACACTCAGGTCGCCGTCGCCGAAGTTCGCGACATCCGCATTGCCCAGTTCAACCGCTTGCCGGACCATGTTGTGGATCATCTCGGGCGTGCATTCCCATTTTTCTCGTGTTGCGATTCGCTCGATGGTGGATGCAATTCGCATCGGGAATGTTTTTTCCGAAGGATCCGGCCCTTGAAAAGGTATGGTCGCCCGGATACACGCGGCAACCGCGGCTACCTGAATGTCGCTCAGCAACGCCCCCAAATCGCGAATCGCCACGACCGCACTGAGGAATTCATTCAACCCTCCAAAAACATTCAATTCCTGCCCGGGTGGAAAATCAAAGATCTCGCGAACCAGCCGAACTCTGGCATCACCTGGTTCAGATGTTGCATAGAACCGGCCGTCTCTCATGACTAGGACGTCTCTGATTTTTTGCTGAACGGCAGGGGTGAATCCTTGGTCCACCTGAAAATAAGCGACGTCGTGATAGAGCGCCGCAATCACCTGTGTCGGTTGAAGCCCTCGCCCAACATCCAGAACATGATCCAGTTGGTGGAAATTGCGCGAGCGCCCGGTCATCGCGTAGTGGATCCCGAGCATCCATATTTCCAATTGTTCGGAGGTGTAACAGACCTGGAGTTTGTCCAAAGCCGTCTGGAACAGTTGGAGGCAGCAGGCTAGTGGCGATGGAGTGCGATCGGAGCGCATGTGTTAATGGAGATATGTGCTCCATCATGGTGGCCACGGGGTCGACGCGAAGCAAGCCCGGACACTTCCCTACTTGACTTGATTGGTCGTTGCACTTTCGACCGAAGTATCGCGAGCTGACCAGGGCTCGATGTCTTCGCCGTGCGGGTTGCAGTAGCGAGACAAATTCTCCGTATCAGAATCAAGCGAGCCTTTCCCACGCTAGGGACCAGGCGTGGTTACATCGTGCGGTTACCTGCCTCGTCAGCTTCAACGCTTGCCGCAACGCCCGCACCATCGAAGGAACTGAAGACGAGACGGAACTCGTCCCGGTCCTGCCGGTGGAGGTGGATTCTGTCGAAGGTAATCATCCGCAGTGATTTCAGCCGGGTGGGCCATTGTCGGCCAAGACACTTGACGGAGGGTAGCATTTTGCTACTTTCTGATTGCGATGAGTCAACCGGTTAAAATGTCGGATGACTTGGTGTTGGACGCGCGGCTCACGGGAGAACTCGCCGAGCGCTCGATCGCCGGCCAGATTGAGTTCTGGGCACGATTGGGACGCGCCCTCGAACCTCTTCTTCGGGGCGACCGAGCCATGGCGCTCCGCCGCGCTGGCGATGCGAAGCCGCTTTCAGATTGCCTTCGAGATGTGGATGCTCCGGCAGGTCAACGACGCGTGGCCGATCATCTCAAGAGCAGGCCCTATCCACATTACGAACAAGCTGACGCGCCAGGGTTGTTGACCAGGATTGAATCGAACGGCAAACGAACCGTGGGCCGCTTCGTGAACTGTCAGTTTGAACCGGTCAAGAAGGCAAAGAGGTGAAATCCAAACGCCAATCTGCGGAGAGCGCCGCAGATTCCTGGCGCGCATAGCTGGATCGTCGGCCAATTGTGGTGGCGCTTGCAGGTCCCAACGGCGCCGGGAAGAGCACATTCTTTGAAGCTCATCTCAAGTCCAGTGGCCTGCGTTTGCTCAATGCGGATGCGCTCGCCAGAGAACTTGAAGTAGATGCCTATGAAGCTGCGCGCATGATCACTGCCTTGCGGATCGAGTTCGTCGAACAGCGCGAGAGTTTCATTTTCGAAACGGTGTTTTCAGATCCGGTGGGCGACAAACTCGGGTTTTTGAAACAGACGGCCCAAACAGGTTATGCCGTGGTCCTCTGTTTCATCGGAGTCGAAAGTGCTGACATATCAGAACATCGCGTCGCGATGCGTGTCTCGCAAGGCGGCCACGACGTTCCGACAGAAAAGATATTCGCGCGTTTTCCTCGGACACTCGCCAATCTGTCAGCCGCGGTTCGTGAATTGCCGTGCGTCTTAATCTTCGATAACAGTGATCTGCGAACGCCGTTTCGTGCTGTAGCGACGTTTGTAGATAGCCGCAGAGTGCAGATTAACGAACCGATTCCACCGTGGCTGAAACCTCTCCTGTAAAATCGACGTTCCTCGGCTGCTGCAATCTGAAAGAGACGTTCTGATTGTCTGCACGTAATGACCCAGAAGTTCAGAACGCCGCCAATCCACTCGTGCTTGATTTCCGTTTTCACGCGCTGATTGGATTTCGGCTGCTAGTTAAGGCCACGCTCGAACAAATTGGCCAAAATCAATCACACGGCCGGCAGTTCGCCATGCGCCAATCTCTTGTCGGAGGACGGACCACCGGTTCAGAACAGCACCAATTCAACCGTACCGTCTCGTACTATGGCGGGAAAAAATGACGAAGACGCCGTCGTCCATTGGCTAACACCGGCCCCAAGTCCCGGCGCAATTGTCCATACAGCGTCTTGCGCCGGCATTTCGGTATGAACACCACATGATATTTGCATTCCCATATCGTGTGTTTCAGGCTTTCATACGGTTGCATCGTCTCACCTTTCATAACCTTTGAGCGGTTCACGAAAGGCAGACTCCGCAACGACTCCCGGAGCTGTCAAACTTCGGGAGTCCTCCAGCAGAGCTGGAGGGCTTCCCTTTGGACTAAATTCAAATGGAAACAGGCTTGAAGCCTGTCCTGCGCGAATCACGGCCAGCAGATGAGATAGAACCGGTTGGTGGCGGAGGCCGAATCGGTGGATTGAAATTGGCCAGGCGGCATTTCGGACACGATGCTGAACGCAGTCCAGTTGCTTAATGGGAGTGAGAGGTTCGTTGTGGTGAGCACCGTGAATTCCGCGCCGGGCACGTTGGTGAAGCTGAATTGAAACGCGCCGTTGCCCAGCTTCACGGGATTCGTCAGCCACGGACGATCGTTGGTCGTCACCCCCTGCACTTCTAACGCGCCGATGTCCACGTGCGCACCGGACTGGCGCGCGTACCCGCGTTGGTCGCCGCTCAACAGACCGGTGAGGGCATCATCGCCGCTGTCGAGCGCGGGGCTGTCGGGCAGGAGCGAGCGGGTGGGTGTGAGCCCGCCGCGATTGGTGAGTGGTCCGAGCAAGGGATTGATGGGAAGTGCCAGCGAGCCAAACTGGTCGCCGGCGGTACCCGGTCCAATGATAAAGCTGGCGTTAGCATCGATCCGGCCAAAGAGATTGTGTCCTGCCGTGGTGAAAGCGCCTTTGAGGTCGGGCGCGACACCGGCGAGGCCGGGATTGCCGAGCGTGCTGCCTGGTCCGCCCGCGCTGCCGAGACCGTTGGTGTTTACGGCGATGATGCAGTTGCGCAAACTGCCGTTGGTGCCGGATTGGACGTTGAGCAGGCCACCCGCATCGCCCCCATTTCCGCCGTTGCCGCTGGAATTCCCGGCGATGGTACACGCGGTCATTGTGAAGGTGGCGAGCGCGCCCGTGTTGTAGATCGCGGCGCTGCCGCCCATTCCTCCGGCCAGGGCGACAGAGGACCGAAAAGTTTATCTGTTCACGGCCAACGGTGCCCTAGTGAAGACCATCAGCAGTCTACAGGTCTTGACGATTATTCTCTTGGAGCGGTAGTAGTCGTGTTTGGAAATGACAAGGTGCTCATTGGCGCGCCTAGGTCTTACTTTGATCCTGACATTAATATTGAATACGGCGCGGCCTGCAGCGCAGGAATGCGCGGCAGGGCCAAATAATCAGCCGGCCACCAACGGAAGGCCTCAAATAGACCAAACAAGAATGTGAAAAACTATTGTGTTTCCAAAATCAGTCGAGGGTCGGCTTGGAGCACTCGCCTACAGGACGGAGAAATCGCGAGTGAAAATTGCTCTGTCCCGCCATTTTATCTGGCACTTTCCTGGCACTGTTTTCGAGGCAAAAAAGAGAGTTGGACTGAACGCTTTCGCTTGATGCGCTCATAGAGCGCGGGTCGAAGTTCATTACAATCTCCATCGCCTTCCAACCGCTGCCGCAGCATCAGTACGGCATCCGTCGCTGAGATTTCCCATTGTGTTCATCCCGCGTATGCCCGCCCCTCTGGTTGCTCCGCGCAACCTCGCGCCAGCGGTCGAAACATCTTTCGTCCGCTGTCACTCCGTTGCTGATGCTCCGCCGCCCGACGGCGCGGGCACACGCGGGTGCGTTTCGTCCGGAGCGGGGCTGCTCTCTCGGGACGGAGGTGAAGAGAGCAGTCCCGCTCCTTCAGAACAAAACGCAAAACATGAAGATAACGGAAAACCTCATCACCACTGAATGCCTCGCAATCACTCCGCAACCCGAAAACAGGATTGTCAAACCAATCAAATTTCCACCCCAGCCACAGGAATGGAAAATCGTATCACTTCGGGAATGTCCCACACCCGACACCATGCAACAGTGCGAGACGCCGGATCAGGCAGCCGCCTATTGGCGAACGCATATCGCGACGCATCCCTACTTCAATTCTGAATGTGAATGTCTGGTTGTTTTCATCCTCAACACCCGCCGCCGCATCAAAGGCCGCTATCTGGTGTCCATTGGAACGATGGATACCATTCTCTGTCATCCCAGAGAGGTATTCCGTTTAGCCATCATGGCGAGCGCCGCCGCAATCATCATCGCTCACAATCATCCGAGCGGTGAACCGACGCCATCCGAGGCTGACATCAAAATCACCCGTGATCTCATTCGAGCTGGTCAACTTCTCAAAATCGAAGTTCTCGATCACATCGTGATTGGAAATCCAAACCACTCAAGTCTCAGGAGTTTGGGTTATTTTCTTCTGAGCCGATAACGGCTTCCTTGAAATGGAGGCCGATTTTTTATTGTAAGGGGAGGACGCTGTAGCAGCATTGTTGATGAAAACCGCACTTTCGGCAGGCAAGCTGAACTTGCTTAAATTGCGGTGCTTGACCGCGCGGTCAAGTCGATGCCCCGACCACATAAATCGCATTCGGCTGACCGCAGGCTTCCTCAAAATGGTTTAGACATTGTGCGGAACAGCTAAACACACCGTTTGCACAACGTAGCGTCAGACGCTACGATACGGGAACGATGAAAAAGCCAAAACGCTCTCAAGAAAGCCGTCAAGTCGGCGCGGCGGTAGCTTTCGTCGAAGCGCGCATGGCTTTGGGGCGAGTCGCCTTTTCGCTTGAGGAATTGGCCAAGGAATCCGGGTTGTCAGCCATCGCCGCGAAATTTCAGTTGTTGCGGCTTCGAGGCAAAGTTGCCCGGGTCTCACCCCGGCAACCATTCTTTCTAATCGTCAGCCCCGAATATCGCAACATGGGAGCGCCGCCCGTGAACTGGTGGCTTCAAGATTATTTCAACTGGCTGGGACGCCCGTATTATCTCGCGCTGCTATCCGCTGCCAGTGCGTTCGGTTCAAATCCGCAGGCACTCCAAGTCACACAAGTGATGACTGATCGGCCTTGCCGAGCAACCAGGGTTGGAAGGATTCAAGTCCAATTCTTCGTAAAGCGCGGGATTGACCGGACGCCCACGCAACAACTCGACGGAGCGGTTGCACCACTTTTGATTAGCACACCCGAGGCTACTGCGTATGACTTGATCCGCTATACGACCAGCATCGGCGGTATCGAGCGCGCGTCGGAGACCATTCGCCCACTGCTGCCGCTCCTTCGCGCCCGCGAACTCAAGCGCGTGCTGGATGCGGAGAACGAACCCGGCGTCGCGCAGCGGTTGGGGTTTGTCATTGAAGCGTGCGGCAACAAGTTTTTGGCGAAAGTTGTCCGCGACTGGCTGCCCGATGAGCTGACACCCGTTGCACTCGTTCCGGGCAAAGGCAAGCGCGGCAACCTCCCGTTCGTCAAACGCTGGCAGGTGCTCAACAATTCCAGTGAGCTGAAAGTATGACGCCAATCACCCGCCGAGATATTCTGGCCCACCAAGCCGTTGTGCCGTGGGCGGCGCAGTATCAGGTGGAACAAGACCTCTTGCTATGCCGTGCGATGGTCGCGCTGTTCGACGACAAGTTTCTGAGTTCCCAAATCGCCATGCGCGGTGGCACACTCCTGCACAAGGTCCATCTCGCCCCGCCGGCGCGTTACAGTGAGGACATTGATTTGGTCGCGGTTGGCAGTCGCCCGGCAGACCACATTCGCCGAGCCATCCGTCGCGTGCTTACCGATGTTTTGGGAACTCCAAAAGCATCCGTTTGGGACACACTCGCATTGGCGATCCGCAACACCGTCAAGCCGTCCCGCGTGTTGCGAATGACTTACTCGGCGCGCTCGATCATTGAACCGAACCGGACGCTCGAAATCGTAGTTGAAGCGAATATGACCGAGCGAAAGCCGCATCGCGTAGTCGTTGACATGCCGTTCAACTTTCCGTTCCGCGACAAGGCCGTTCAAACGCGCATCAAAGGCTTCGATATTCACGAAATGCTGGGCACGAAGATGCGCGCTATGTTGCAGCGGAAGCGCGGTCGCGACCTGTTTGATTTGTATTGGGCACTGACCAAATCGCCAACGCCTGTTGACCCGGCGGCGATCATCGCATCGTTCGAGCATTACCTGAAACAGGAAGGCACAAAGGCCGGCCGGGCGGAGTTCATCGGAATTCTCGACGGCCATCTCAAGGACCACGGATTCTGTTCAGACATGCAACCGCTGCTCCGCACCGACATCACCTACGACCCGCAGGCGGCTGGAAAATACGTCAAGACCCACTTGCTGAATCTGCTGCCAGCGTGAGGCGATCACTCCTTGTCGCCTTGTGAATGCTTGTCCGCTGCAGCGACCTCCGTCACGACAATCTCAATTACCGCAGGTTGTCCGTCGGGAACGAGTGACCGTTGGTTGCCAGCCAGCGCCGACAAAGACGCCAACTCCATCCGCTGCATCGCGGTCTCAATGCGCCGCAACGAGTGGCCATTCAAAACAACTTCATGCGTGGCGAAGGCCAGGCGCAATCGTTGCTCCTTGCCCTCGCTCTTGAGTTCGGCGAAGGCGAACTGGTCGAACGGCAACAGCAGGCTTTGTTCAGCCGACACTTCGATTTTGACCGCGCGAGCGTTCGGGTCGCTCGCCCAACATTCGGGTGATTTTGTGCTCATGTGTTTGCGTGGATTGATTGTAATGACGGCGAGAAACCTTGAGGCGGCAGAAATTGTCCGCCGCGCGGTGACCGAAGCGAAGCATGTAGCCGTGAAGGCGATCCCAAAGCCGTGCTGCCCGGTTGCTGTCCGACGTGAGCGGCGGGAGTTGGATGATTTGACCTTCCGCAGCCTGCTTTTCGTAACTTTCCAACGAAGGCAGTTTTACCTTGGCCTTGCGAGCGTACGCGCGATGAACCGCCTTGCTGTTGTGGCCGAGCGCCTCTTGAGCGAATCGCTCAGGATAACCGCACTGCTTCGCGCGCTCTGCCCACGCATACCGATACGAGTGCAGCATCACGCCTTTGATGTTGAGGCCACGACACCGCTGCTTGAACTCGGTCGCCCGGTCGCTGCAACGCACCCGTGCCAGATACGGGAATAACGGACCGGCGGAAGGCAGGTCTTGCAGGATGGCTTCGACCGCCGCGCCGAAATGCAGCCGCGCCACGCTCTTGGTCTTGCGCCGGAAGAAGCTGATGACCTTCTGTTCCCAGTTCACATCCTCGGCGGTGAGCATGGCGAGGTCCGTCTGCGCGGCGCCCAAGTGCCACGCGAGTTGGTAGAAGGCGCGGCGCTCGGGATTGAGCTCCCGCGCGACGATGGCTTCATGCTCGGCCAGCGTAATGGCGCGCTTCGGCTTGAACACGGGTTTGGGCCATTGCCGGCGGGGCACGAGCGATTTGGGCAGCCAGTTCATATCGAGGGCGAAGTTATGCAGCCGGCGCAGATACACGTTGGTGGACACGGTGCCGGTGCGGAGCACTTTCAGAATGTGGTCGGCGCGGGTTTCGAGGAGCGTCCGGTCCCGGATGAGGTCGAACGCATGGTCCGCCCAGGCGGTGACGTAGCGATCGCGGGTATCTTTCTGTTTGGTGCCGGTCATCTCGTCCATGACGAAACGCCACTGGCGCTTGGCGGCGTCGGCATCGGTGGCGCTGAGGTAGGCCAGCGCGATCTGCTGATTCAGGATGGGTTGCCGGAACGCTTCGTTCTTGGAATGCAGCAGAGCTTTGGCGGCGGCTTCATCACGGGTGCGCAGGCTTTCCTGTTTGCCGTTCTGATTATCCTGGCTGTAGTAGATGCCGTTGCGGCGATACAGACTGAACTGTGGCTTCATAACATTGCTTTCTGCCGGCAATGTTATTTGGTTCGACGACCCCTCGTTATTGAGCAGGCAGTGAGTTGGCAGTGAGTAGCAACTGGGTAAAGCGAAGTTAAAACGAATTCAAACGCTTTACTGGCAGTTTCACTGGCAGTGACCACCTGCCGCCTCTTAAAGCGTTGATGCACATGCATCAAGAGCTGGAGGCGAGGGTCGGAATCGCACAGGGCTTCTATGCCTTCCTGACCTCGCCTAAACCATTCGGCAGCGGTTACTTCTCTAAATGCTGCACTGGCAAGGAGATTATCACCGGTGAGCGAGCGAATCAAGTGAGCAAGCAGCAACTGACGCCAACAATTTTCTGCCGATCGGAACACTTTTAGTGCCCGTTTTGATGCCCGTGTTAGGGCCCGCTTCCAATGCGAAAAAGTGTTCCCAAGTGAAGTGTGGCAAGGGACATTTCGGTCCCGTTGGTGATCGTGAAAACGAGATTTGGCGGCGGACTCCAGACCAGCGTCACGTTGGTGAGCGTGCTGGCGCGGGCGGGCAGCACAAGCAAGAGCGGGAGCAGCAGGAACAGGTTTTTCATAGGAATTGACAGGTTGTTGAGACAGGCATTTACTGCGCTAATGAATGACCAGCGCCGCCGATCCCGCCGCCAACCCCACACGTCCAGAGAAGCCTTGTGGGCTGCGCTGGCGTTCTTGGGGTTGGTCGGCGCGATCATTGGAGGTTGGTTGCTGATGTGGGCAGCGAATGGGGGTTGGCCGCTTTAAGGCACAAAGGTTTCCAACCATCATTCCTCTGGTGGATCGCCCGGCGGTTCGGAGAAAACAAACCTTTCCTGAGGTCCAAGTTCGGCAACGTGCAGTTTAAGAATCCGTTTCACTTCTGCAATCGCATCGGGGTGTTCGGGAACGCGGTGATTCGAAGCGACGATCAGTTCCGAACTTGCCCCTGTCAGATGCGAACTCGAATAGGGGACCACGCCGTCGGAACTGTTTTCGCCTCCGCCACGACCACGGTCGCCCATGATCGAATGGAACGGCGTCGTGGCACTCACCGGCAGTTTGGCCATGGCCACCAGACCGGGAGTCTTCGGCGAAAGCACGCTGATGCTGTCCGGATAGCCGTTTTCGAACAACGGCGCCGCCTCCGGTTTGAGCAATCCGGGAACGGCCTGCTCCAAGCTGGTGATAAATTGGTGAAAGTTGTCCGGCAAGGTCACCCATCCTGACACGAGCCGGCCCACCAGACTGTCCGCAGCTTTGCTGCCCCGATGCGGGACCGCGATGAAGATGACTCTTTTGACGCAGGGATTAGCCCGAAAATAGAACATGCGGCGCAATTCAGGAAGCTGCTCCAGACTGGGATCAAGGTCAGCGACAGGAATGGCGAAGGTCGAATTCCAAAGCTCATCTCCGCTGTCGGTGACTAACGTGCGCGCCAGCAATCCTCCCATGCTATGTGCAATCACGATCATGTGTTGCGTCGCCAGGTCTTGCCCAGTCGGGTCGAGCAGGTTTCGCACGGTTTCGAGTTCATCACGAAAGTCAGCGGCCGTGGTGAGGAACGGCAAGCCCGTCGGATAGAGATAATGCCAGATTTGATAGCGTGCGCGGATGTCGGCGTCGCCCAGAAGTTCGTTGGTCATTTGTTGCCACGCGAGCGGCGTCGAACGCAGGCCGTGCACCATGATGATGGGAATGCGATCCGGCGAGTACGGCTCGAACAGGTAGAGCCGGTTGGGGCGTGTCGTTTCCGAAGGCCGCATCAGCGCGGTCCATCGGGTTTTGAAAAGCGGACGCGTGTGCGAAAGCAGCATCGCTCCGGGAATGGTGTAATCGGCGGCCAACGGCCACTGCCGGTCGCCCGCTTCGATCTGAGGGGTGTATTTCGGGTTGTAGAAAAGCAGATTGACCTTCTGGATGTGACTGACCGGATCATCATGCACTCTCTGAAACCGCAGGATGGCCGTGGCCGGTCGGAAAACGCCCTCATCGGGCAGGTGTTTGTCGAGTGCCGTCGCCAGCCGATTGGTGCGCACCGCAATTAACCGCGCGCCTAACCCGTCGTTCCGATGCCGCTGTTGCAGCCCCTTTTGTTGCCAGTGATCCGCCACCAGCCACTGATCGAATTCGTGCGGACTCGACTCCGCATCACCCGCCTGCGCTGCCACACGAAACGCGAAACCGCCGGCAGACAAGACATGGTTGGTCCGCAACGAGCCGGGCAGCTTTTGCAGCAAAGTAACGGCACCGGCCGTTGCCCGATTGTAGGTTTGAACAATCGGCAAGTTCCAGGGATTGGTGGTGGGCAGGCTCGCGCCACTCGCGATGGGTCGGTAGGCTAGGGCGGCGGCGGCCAGATTCCAGCCTGCGGCCTGTTGTGGTTGGGCTCGCTCCAACGTTAGTGCATATCGCAGAGTTAAGTCGGCGGCGGCCGTGACAGATTCCACGTTCGCGCTGTCCGAAACCGCCCCATGCAACTTCTGCAATGCCAGATCCGGATTCGCTGAAATCAGTTTCTCCAGCTCGTGCTCGCGCAGGATTGCCGACGATTGCGGATCAGCCCACCATGGACCCGCCAACCGATACGATCCCGCTTCAGGTCGCGAAGACGATTGGTGATCGGGAAATACTTCAACATGCGTGGTGCAGCCCGCAGAAACAACGGCAGCCACAAGGAAACCGAACCGCATTGGAGTAATCACGCGGATTGCGGCGCTGCGGATCAGGCCCTCAATGAATCCTTGAGACTCATTCATAGTCGTGCCAGATGGCGCCGAAAACAAAGCCAGCCGCGATGGTGGCAATCAGGAGGTTGATCATCGCGTCGCTCATGGTTCCACCAGGGTCACCGAGATGCCAGACTGCCAGCCGCCGCCCAGCGCTTTGTAGAGTTGCACGATGGCGATCAACTCGCCGATGCGTGTCTGCGCTTCGACACGCTGGGTCGGATACAACTCCTGTTGTGCTTCAAGCACTTCGTAATAGCTCGAACGGCCGCCGACATAGCGCTGGGTAGCCAGTTCAACGGAAGACGCCAACGCAGTCGCGGCCTGCTCGTTCTGCACCCGCGCCTCTCCCAGTTTTTGCTGTGTGATCAAGGCGTCGGACACTTCCTGAAACGCCGTCAACACACTCTGTTCGTAAGCGGCCTTGGCTTCGTCGAATTGCGCTTTCGAGCCACGATGCTGTGCGCGAAGTTGTCCGCCTTGGAACACCGGGCCAGCCAACGTCGCACCCACATTCCACATGTTGGCCGAACCGGCGGTGAATGCCGAAAGTTCAGGGCTGGCCTTGCCAATGAAGGTGGTCAGCCCGAGCTGCGGAAAAAAGTTCGCCAGGCTCGCGCCGATTAGGGCGTTGGCGGCGATGAGTTGCTGTTCAGCCGCCAACACATCGGGCCGTCGCCGCAACAGTTCACTGGGCAATCCGGCGGGCACTTCTGGGGCGAGTAGCGTCTGGTTGGTGAGGGAGTTCCGTGTAATCGGACCAGGGAAACGGCCCAAGAGGACGTTTAGTTGATTCTCCGTCGTTGCGATGTTCAGCTCCAGACGCGGGATGATGGAAGCCGCGTTGGCCAGCGCCGCGGCGGCACGATCGGTTTCCAGTTTGGAAGCCGCGCCATTCTTCAACCGATCCTCGAAAAGCCGGAAGCTGGCCCCGTACGCGTTGGTGGCGGATCGCTGGATCGCCAACTCTTGATCGTACTGCAGCAGTTGGAAATAGGCCGTGGCCACTTCGCTCACCAGCGACATCGTCACCGCGCGGCGAGCCTCATCCGTAGCGAGATACTCGGCACGCGCCGCCTCGCTCAATCGCCGGATGCGTCCCCAGAGATCTATTTCCCAAAACGCGTTGAGATTTGCCTGGGCGGAACTCTCGGTCGCACCGCCCAAAACTGCCGGCGAGTTGAAGAGCGCATTGCGACCTCGCCCGACTCCGCCGCCATAGCCAATCTGCGGAAAGAGCGGCGACCGGGCCGCGACTGACAGATTACGAGCCCGTTCCACTCGCGCGACCGCCTGCTTGAGATCGTAATTGTTGGTCACTGCGGTTGCGATCAGGTCCACCAAGAGCAGGTCCTTGAACGCTTCCCACCATGGCAGGTCACCGAAGGACTTCGTGGATTGCTTCGTGTCGAATCGGTAGTTGCCAGGAGTGTCCACTACGGGCCGCTTGTAGTTCGGGCCGACGGCGCAACCAGAGAGCAGAAGCAAAGCGCTCAGAACAATGAGCAGGAGTATGGCGCCGCCCGACCAGCCTTTGCCCTGACTCCGCCAGCTCTGCGATGCGCCGCCTGAGGCAAGCTTGTGGTCCGGCAGGTTGCCATCGGCGAATGCCCAGCCACAAAAGACCGGATTGAATTGCCGCTTGCTCCCAGTTCGCAGTCGCACTTCAATCAGACTGGAGGGTTCTCTTTTCTTAAAGCGCTTCATGAGGTGTGGGATGCAGAACGGTTTCCACTACCAGCTGCTTGCTGGGTTGAACCCGAGTCGTGAGCTTGCGAATTACGACGTAAAACACCGGCGTGAGGATGAGCCCAAAGAATGTCACGCCCAACATGCCGAAGAACACCGTCGTGCCCAGCGCCTGCCGCATTTCCGAGCCTGCTCCCCGCGCCAGCACCAACGGAACAACGCCGAGAATGAACGCGAAGCTCGTCATCAGAATCGGTCGCAGGCGAATTTTTGCCGCCTCGACCGCTGCGTCAACGATTCCCTTTCCAGTGTCTTCGAGTTGCTTCGCGAACTCGACGATGAGAATTGCGTTCTTGCTCGCGAGACCCACGAGTACGATAAGGCCGATCTGCGTGAAGATGTTGATGTCCATGCCGCGAATCCAGATGCCGATCGCGGCGCTGAGCAAACACATCGGCACGATGAGGATGATCGCCAGTGGCAGACTCCAGCTTTCGTATTGCGCGGCCAGTGTGAGAAACACCAGCAGCACGCAGAGCGGAAAAATGAAGATGATCGTGTTGCCCGCGAGTTGTTCCTGATAGGTCAGGTCCGTCCACTCGTAGCTCATGCCGGACGGCAGTTGCTGGGCAGCGAGCGCCTGAGCCAGACCGATGGCCTGACCGGAACTCACGCCCGGTAACGCGATCCCGTTGATGTCCGCGGCCGGATACATGTTGTAGCGGATGACTTTGTCCGGGCCGGTCGTTTCACGCACGTCCACCAGGGCGCCCAACGGCACCATGTCGCCGGCGGCGTTGCGGGCTTTCAGTTTACGGATGTCTTCGACGCGCAGGCGGAAACGCGCATCGGCCTGGGCGGTGACTTGATACGTGCGTCCGAAGCGGTTGAAGTCATTCACGTAAAGCGAGCCCAGGTAGGTTTGCAAGGTGTCGTTCACCTCCCCGAGTGTCAGGCCCATGCTCTTGGCTTTCACACGATCCACATCCACGAAGATCTGCGGCACGCGCGTGGTGAACGTCGTGAACACCTGAGCCAGGCCGGGCGTCTGGCTGCCATTGACCATCATTTGAAACGCCGTGCCGCCGAGCATTTCGAGGCCCAGGTCGGCTCGATCTTGAATCATCATCTTGAAACCGGCCGTGCTGCCCAACCCTTGCACCGGCGGCGGCGGCAGGACCAACACCAGCCCGTCGCGCAACTCGGCATACTTGGCGTAAAGCTGGCCCATGATCGCCTTCGCCGATTTGCTCGGGTCTTTGCGATGCTCAAAACCTTCGAGCGAAACGAACATCGTGCCGGCGTTGGGCAGATTCGCCCCGACGAGCACATTGAAGCCCGGAAACTCGACCGTCCCGTTCACGCCGGGAATGCTGCGGGCGATTTCGCCGGCGCGCGTGATGATTTTCTGACTGCGTTCCAGACTCGCGCCGTCCGGCAATTGGGCGAACACAATCAGATAGCCCGAGTCTTGGGGTGGAATGAATCCCGTCGGAAGACTTCTGAAACCAAACCCCGTCAGCACGAGCAATCCCGCATAGACCGCCATCGCGATTCCGCCACGCCGGACGGTGCTGCTGACCGCGCGGGTGTAACCGTTCGTGGTACGGTCGAATCCCTTGTTGAACAATCGAAAGAACCAGCCGAGCACCCGATCCATGACGATGGCGAACCAATCCTTTTTCGCGTGATGGCTTTTGAGCAGAAGGGCACTGAGCGCGGGGGAAAGCGTCAGCGAATTGAAGGCGCTGATCACGGTCGAAACCGCAATCGTCAGAGCAAACTGCCTGTAGAACTGGCCGGTGATGCCGCTGACAAACGCCGTGGGGATGAACACCGCGCACAACACCAACGCCACCGCGATGACCGGCCCGCTGACTTCGTTCATCGCCTTCTTCGTGGCTTCAATCGGCGTCAATCCGAGGGCGATGTTGCGCTCAACATTTTCCACCACGACGATGGCGTCGTCCACCACGATGCCGATGGCGAGTACGAGGCCGAAGAGCGACAGATTGTTCAACGAGAAGCCAAACGCCTGCATTACCGCAAACGTGCCGATGAGCGACACCGGCACAGCGAGCAATGGAATGAGCGACGCGCGCCAATTTTGCAGGAAAACAATGACCACCACGACGACGAGCAGCACCGCCTCGAAGAGTGTGGTAATGACCGCCTGAATGGATTCGCGCGCAAACACCGTCGTGTCATAGATGACCCGATAGTCCACGCCCTGGGGAAAGTTCAGCTTGAGTTCGTCCAGCTTCGCGCGCACGGCGTCGGAGGTTTCAATGGCGTTCGAGCCGGGCAATTGCCAGATCACGAGGGCGGCAGCGGGTTTGCCGCTGAGTTGCGATATGATTGAATAATCCCGCGCCGCCAGTTCCACCCGGGCGACGTCGTGGACGTGAATGACCTGCCCCTGCGCACCCTGCTTGACGACGATGTTGCCGAACTGCTGCTCGTCCAGCAATCGTCCCTGCGTGCTGACCGTGAGTTGAAAATCACTTCCCGCGGGAACAGGCGGCTGACCGATCGTGCCGGCGGCGACCTGGAGATTCTGTTCGCGAATGGCGCGCACGACATCGCCGGCAGTCAGGTTGCGCGACGCGAGCCGCTCCGGGTCAAGCCAGACGCGCATCGAATAATCCCGCGCACCGAACACAGTCACTTCGCCAACGCCCGGGATTCGGGCGAGTTGATCCTTCACTTGCAGGAAGGCGTAGTTGCCGATGTAGAGTTCATCGCGCGAATCGTCCGGTGAAATGAGATGCGCGACCATCGTGAGGTCGGACGATCGCTTCGTGGTGGTCACGCCGATGCGACGCACTTCCTCCGGCAATTTAGGCAGCGCGATGGCCACGCGGTTTTGCACGAGCACCTGCGCGGTGTTCAGATCCGTGCCGAGCTTGAACGTGACCGTCAATGACATCACGCCGTCGCTGGTCGAAGTGCTCGACATGTAGAGCATGTTCTCGACGCCATTGACCTCCTGCTCGATGGGCGTGGCGACGGTTTCCGCGAGCACTTTGGGATTCGCGCCCGGATAAATCGCGCGCACGACGACCGTCGGCGGCACGATGCTGGGATACTGCGCGATGGGCAGTTGGAACATCGCAATCCCGCCCACCAACACGATGACGATGGACAGCACCGCCGCAAAGATCGGCCGGCGGATGAAGAAGTGGGAGAAGTTCATTTCGTCTCCGGCAGTTTCGCCTCTACCACGATGCCCGGACGCACGCGCATCAAGCCTTCCACGATGATCTGTTCGCCGCCCTTCAGCCCCTCCTTGACGACGCGCAACCCGTCAATCTTCGGCCCGATCTTCACCGGACGAACTTCAACCTTCTTCTCCGCATTGACGACATAGACAAACTTCTGCGCCTGATCCGCACCGAGTGCGCGGTCGGGAATCAGCAGCGCGGGATATTTGCCGTTACCGGGAATACGCATGCGCGCAAAGAAGCCCGGGCCCAGCGCGCGATCAGGATTGGGAAACACGCCCCGGCAGCGCAACGTGCCCGTGGTCGGATCAATTTTGTTATCCACGAAATCCGTGTGACCCAGATGGGGAAACCCCTCATCGTTCGCCAGTGCCATCTCGACCGGAATAGGTTTGTCGAGCGCGCTCTCGCGTTTGCCCTCCTTGCGAAGCTGGAGGTATTTCAGAATTGAACGTTCATCCACGTCCACGTAACAGTGGAGCGGGTCCTGCGAGACGACGGTCGTGAGCAGTGTCGCGCCTGCGCCCGAAACGCCTCCGCTGATGAGATTCCCTTCCGTAACGATCGCGCGGCTGGTGCGACCGTTAATCGGTGAGCGAACCTCGGTGAATTCGAGATTGAGCTTGGCGGAGTCCAGCGCGGCTTGCGTGGACTTCACCGAAGCGAGCGCCGAATTGAAGGTTTTGGTTTTGGTATCAAAATCCTCCTCAGAGATGGCCTGCGTCGCGACCAGGCGCTTGGCGCGTTCCGCGTCGTTCTTCGCGAGGTCGGCCTGGCTCTCCGCGCGTTGATGCTCGGCCTCGGCGCGATCGTATTCCGCCTTATACGGGCGCGGATCAATCGTGAACAGCAGGTCGCCTTTCTTCACCTCCTTGCCCTCCTTGAAATGAACCTTGTCCAGATAACCGCTGACGCGCGCCCGAATCTCCACCGACTCCGGCGCTTCGAGGCGGCCGATATATTCGTCCCACTCCACGATCTCACGCGCGACGGGTTGGATCACCGAAACCACCGGCGGAAGTGGCGCAGCGGGCGCTGCCTTCTTCCCGCAACCTGCAACCGGCAGGACGAGAATTGGAAGGATTCCGATCAACCGATTTATTTTCATAGCGAGTTCGGGTTCAGTTTCTTTGCGGACATCAATTCAATTCTTCGCCTTTGCGTGGGCTTCGACCATCCAGAGCAGTTTGTCCACGCCGCGCGAAACGCCCGTGCACAAGTCCGCCGTGTCCGCATCGCCCGCTTTGGTGGCGGTGTCTATGGCCGCCCGGATCGCTTTCCCGAATGTAGCCAGCGCATCGCCCCGTGCTTCGACATGCGCCTGGCCCGAGGCAACGTCCAAAGGATAAACCGAGAGCGTTGAGCGTTTGGCGACAACTTGAACTGTGCCCTGAGCAACGCCACCGAGTTCCACCGCGCGCTCGGCAATCTCATCAGTGAATTCCTCCAATTGCTCCGCGACCTTGTCGAACAACTCGTGCAGGCCGATGAAGTTTGGCCCTTTCACATTCCAATGCGCCTGCTTGGCTTGCAGCCCGAGATCGAGAATGTCAGCCAGATTCTGATTCAATAAATCAACGACCTCGCGACGGGTGGATTCAGGCAGATCGTTCCGAGTGGGATGGAGTTTGGTTGTCATTTTCAAAAGGCGAAGCAATCGCAACCGAGACCAAAGAATCCGGCGTAACGAGTGCGGGCGGCTTCAACTCCCGCGAGCAGTTGATGCGCGGCATGGTCGCAGCCATGGTGATGACACTTCGCGCTGTGTTCATGCTCTGGCACCGGGACGCCGGCGCGGGCGGCCTTGCGCACATCCAACGGTGCGCCGTAGCCACCGAAGACTTTCACGGGCGACCATTCGGGCAACACCGGAATCGGCGCGGGAGCGTGCGGCGTGAATTCATCCGTCGCGTGAACAACTTTGCCGCCAACGATTGTCAGCACTGATTCGATGCCTTTGATTTCATCGTCTGGCACTGTGAAATAGTCGTCGGTGAGAGCGATCAGGTCCGCGAGTTGCCCAACAGCGATCGCGCCCTTCTTGCCACTCTCGCTCGAGAACCAGCTACTGCCTTGCGTGTAGAGTCTCAGCGCTGCTTCGCGACTCAGGCAATTCTTGTCGGGATACATCGAGACGCCACCGACGGTTTTGCCGGTGGTGAGCCAGTAAAGCGAAACCCACGGATTGTAGCTCGCCACACGTGTCGCGTCCGTGCCCGCACCGACCGGCACGCCAAGTTCCAACATCTTGCGGACGGGCGGGGTGCGCTCCGCAGCCTGCTTGCCGTAGCGATCCATAAAGTATTCACCCTGATAAGCCATGCGATGCTGGACCGCGATACCGCCGCCCAGTGCCTTCACGCGCTCCAGGTTTTTGTTGGAGATGGTTTCACAGTGATCGAAGAACCAGTTCAAGCCCTTGAATGGCACGTCGCGATTCACCTCCTCGAAGACGTTCAAGAAACGCGTGATGCTTTCATCATAGGTGGCGTGCAAACGGAACGGCCATTTGTTCGCGGCGAGCAACGAGACGACTTCCTTGAGTTCGCCTTCGAGCGAGGAGTTCAGGTCGGGGCGCGGTTCAAGAAAATCCTCGAAGTCCGCAGCGCTGAAGACGAGCATTTCGCCCGCGCCGTTGCAGCGGAAGAAGTCGTCGCCCTTGCCTGGGCCGGTCATCTTGATCCAGCGCGCGAAATCCTCCTTCTCGGCCTTCGGCTTTTGCGTGAAGAGATTGTACGCGATGCGTAACGTCATCTCGCCGCGCTTGTGCAGCCCATCAATGACCGCGTAGTCCTCCGGGTAGTTCTGAAAACCCCCGCCCGCATCAATTATGCTCGTCAGCCCCAGGCGATTTAGTTCGCGCATGAAATGACGCGTGGAGTTCAACTGATGCTCCGGCGGCAGCTTTGGCCCTTTCGCGAGCGTCGAATAGAGAATCGTAGCGTTCGGTCGGGCGAGGAGCAGGCCGGTAAGATTGCCTTGCGTGTCGCGTTGGATTTCACCACCGGGCGGATTGGGGGTGTCTTTGGTGTAACCGCAGGCGCGCAAAGCCGCCTTGTTTAACAGCGCGCGACAATACAAATGCAATATGAACACTGGTGTTTCCGGCGCGGCTGCGTTGATCTCAGCCAGCGTTGGCATCCGGCGTTCGGCGAATTGAAATTCACTCCAGCCGCCGACCACACGCACCCATTGACCCGGCGGCGTGCGTTGCGCCTGTTGCTTCAACATGCGCAGTCCATCTGCCAGCGAGGGCACACCGTCCCACCGGAGTTCCATGTTGTAATTCAACCCACCGCGAATGACGTGCAGGTGCGAGTCGTTCAAACCGGGAATAACCCGGCGGGCTTTGAGGTCGATCACCCTCGTATTCGGCCCGTGCTCGTAACTCTCCGCGTCATCCACGCCGACGATGCGACCATCCTTGATGGCGATGGTGGTTGCTTCGGGGCGCCGGGGGTCGAGAGTCGCAATGCGACCATTGTGAAGAATGAGATCGGGAACGAGTTTGGCGTTCATGGAGTCTGGTCTTTCGTTGAGAATTTGGGTTGCAGCCAGCCATGCAGCAGCCGCGTCACCACGGGCATGACGACCCACGCGAGTAGCGCGACAACGAAGGCATTGAAAACAGCGCTACGAAGCACGAACGGCCATGTGCCAATGATTGGGCCGATGGTCAGGGTCAAAATCATCGCCAGCGGAAACACGCCGAGAAACGTCGCCACTGCCATCTTCCACTTGGGCGGTGGCTCGTGTGGTGAACGAAACCACGCTTCGAGTCCGTGCAACGGGCGATGCGTCCAAGAATTTGATTCCGTCAGTGGTTCGCACTTCTTTTCCCACGCCTTGAAAATTGGTGAGGCGTAGAAGTCATCACGCTCCTTCTCGTCAGCGAAGGTGCGCAGGATGCCGAACTCGCGCGAATCCGAGCCGGGCGGCGGCACGATCATCGTCGCACCCAGCACGCCACCATGCGCGAACGAGGCCTGGAAGAACTCGCGCAATGCCTGCTGAAACTCGGTCTCGCAACCGGGTCGAACGCGGCGGGTGATGGCGATGTGGATCGGCATAACAGCACTGCATTGTTCGCGCGCCCTGCGAGGAGGTCCTCAATGGCCACCCTTCTTTGGCACCACCTGCGGTTTCTTCGCAGACTGCGGCGCTTTGTGAACCATAGTGTAGGCGTACTCGACGCCGGCGCCGTAAGCACCGCCCTGCTGCTTGATCAAGCCCATTAGTGCGTCGTAGTGCTCACGCCGCGCCCAGTCGCGTTGCCATTCGAGCAGTGCGGCGATGGTCGTGAGCCGAATCGCCCCAGCCTGAACCATGCGCGACAGTGCTGCCTCGTGTGCAACTTGCGACGTGGCGCCACAGCAGTCCTCCACGACGTAAATGTTGTAACCCGCGCCGATCATCTCGATGGTCGGCCAGGCAACGCACACTTCCGTCCACAGTCCGGTCAGAAGAATGTTCTTCTTGCCGGTAGCCTCGATGGCCTTGCGAAAACCGGCATCGTCCCATGCATTCATCGAGGTGCGTTCGACCACTTCCTGGCCCGGAAACACATCCAGCAATTGCGGCCAGATGTAGCCGCTAAAGGATTCGGTTTCCACTGAACTGAGGATGGCGGGCACCTTGAATTCCTTCGCCACCCTGGCGAGGAGCGTGACGTTGTTGATCAGGGTGGCGCGGTCAATGTTCGCCACGCCAAAGGTCATCTGCGGTTGGTGGTCAATGAACACAACGGCGCTGTCCTGCGCGGTGTAGAGTTTGTGATAGTTCGACATAACGTTGCTTTGTTTGAGTTTTGGTTTGTTTGAATTCAGCCAGGTGGGAGCGGGAAAAATGCTACGGCCGTTAATTGCCGCTGCTCTTCTTGCTTGCTCCGTTTACTCCTTTGGCAGCCGTTTCAATCAGTTTTGCGACGGCGCTCGGTTGCGATTCATAAATCGCATGGCTGCCCGCAACCTCGACTACGGTCGAACCGGCGCGCTTGGACATGAAGTGCTGGGCCGGCGGCGGAATCATCTTGTCCTCGGTGGCGACCAAATACCAACTTGGCTTGGCCTTCCATGAGGCTTTGGTAACTGTGCCACTGAGCGCCGCGACGCCCCACGGGACTTGAGAGTCAGCCATGAACGCGGCGCGTTCAGCGTCCACGTCCGCAGCAAATGAAGCCGCAAACTTCGCTTTATCGAGAAACAAGAAGCCGTCTTGAGGCGGCAGAATCGGCGGTACGGGCGCGCCGGGTGGCGGGTCTTTGATTAAGGACGACACCGACTCCCCATCATCCAAGGCGAAAGCGGCGATATAAACAAGCCCCTCAACCTTTGGATCGTTGCCAGCTTCCGTGATTACCGCGCCGCCATAGGAATGGCCGACGAGAATCGCCGGACCGCTTTGAGTGGCCAGCACGCGTCTGGTCACGGCAACGTCGTCCGCGAGAGACAGGGTCGGGTTCTGAACGATGCTGACGTTGTAGCCATCTCGCTTGAGGATTTCATAGACTTGCTGCCAACCCGAACCATCCACGAAACCTCCGTGGACGAGGATAATTGTCGGTACTGTTGAATGAGGTGTGTCGGTCATATTGTTCTTCTTTCGGTTTTCGTGTTCGTTTGGATTAAGGCGGTCAATCTCGGTGCTCAGGCGTAAACTAATTGTGGCGTCGCGGCTTGTGTTTTGGCGGTCTTCGCTTCTGCCCACTTCAGAGCGTAGTCAGCGACTTCTTCCCAGCCCTTCTCCGCGATGATGTAATGGCTGCGCCCGGGAAATTCTTTGTATTCGGTGATGGCAGAACTCGCCTGGTACTTCCTGAAATTCTTCCGATTGAGCGCCGCCGGCATGATGACGTCCTTCTCGCCGCTGATGAACAGCAGCGGAGCGCGGGAACTGTTGGCGAAGTTGATCGTTGCGAGCGAATTCGGGGTGACGTTCGACAGGGCCGCCTGAAAAATGGAACGGCCCGAAGCGGGAATCACTTCGCGTTCGTATTCCACGCGGGCTTCCGATTCGGGCAACGTGTTGGCAAAAACCTTCCACCACTTCTTGAACGTGAAGATGAAGGTCTTCTTGAACGTGCTGGGTTGCAAGAAAGCCGGCGTCAACGCGAGGTAAGTGGACAGCGGCAAGACGAGAATCCCCTTCGGTGGTACGGAATCAATCGCCACACCTGCTTCGCCCAGGCCGCGATCAATCAAGAGTTGCGTGATAAGTCCGCCGTACGAATGCCCCATGAGGATCGGTGGCTCAGGCAGGCTGCGAATGATTTTGGTGTAATGGGCAACGACTTCTTCGATGCCGATTTCGTTCAAACCCGACGGATCATGCCGCATCGTCGCGACATCCTTGTTGATGCCCGGCCACGCGGACGCGATGACTTTGTGGCCCAGCCTCTCGTAATGGCGCTGGAATTTTTGCCAGCTCGAAGGCGTCACCCACAAGCCGTGAATGAGGAGGATGGTTTTTGGTGGTTTCATATCGGTAATGTTCTTCCTTCAGCGATTGCCTCCGGAAATGACCAGGGTTTCGCCCGTAATCCACGACGCATCCGACGACGCGAGGAAGACTACCGCGCCCGCGATGTCTTGAGGTTTGCCAATGCGACCGAGCGGCGTCATCGCTTCCACCTGCTTGCGCATCTCGCTTTCCGCGATGCCGGCGGAGTGTGTTCCCTCGGTTTCCACCATGCCCGGATTGATCGCGTTGACGCGGATGCCGCGCGGGCCGAGTTCTTTGGCTAACGAACGGGTGATTGAATCCACTGCGCCCTTGGTGCCGCTATACACGGACGCATTCGGAAACCCGAGCGTGCTGACGACGGAACTGATGTTGACGATGCTGCCGCCAGCGGAATCGAACGACTTCACGGCCGCTTGCGTTGCGAGCAGCAGGCCGAGCACATTCAGGTTGAATTGCTTGAGGAAGAAATCCTCGGTGACATTCTCGATGGGAGCGAACTCGTAAATGCCCGCGTTGTTCACCAGGATGTCCAGACGGCCAAACGCCGTTTTCGTCTCGGCAAACAGGCGTTCGATGTCCGCTCTCTTCGCCATATCGGCCTGGACCGCGATGGCTTTTCCCCCGGCGGCAGTGATTTCGCCGACGACCTTGTCTGCGCCGGCCTTGCTGGAGGCGTAATTCACCACCACCGCCGCACCGTTCGCGGCGAGTTGTTTGGCGATGGCTGCGCCGATGCCCTTGGATGCTCCCGTGACCACTGCGACTTTCCCCGCCAATTTGTTCATGTTATTTGTGCTCATATTTGTGTTCGGTTCGTTTGGTTTTATTATCGTCTGTCTGCGAACCGTTTTACCGCCGGTTCTGGAAACCGCCCAATACCATGTTGGTTGCGTAGCGATGCCTTTCAGGCATGGCGGTCTCTACGATTTGGCAAAGTCCAACAGATCCTGGTTGAACTGCTGTTTGCTTGTGTCACCGAGGCTGTGTGAGCCACCGGGATAAATCTTCAGGAGGGAATTCCTGACCAGCTTGGCTGAGAGCTTCGCCGAAGCATCAATCGGCACGATCTGATCGTCGTCGCCGTGAACGATGAGTGTCGGCACATCGAACTTCTTGAGGTCCTCGGTGAAGTCGGTTTCGGAAAATGCCTTGATGCAGTCGTACCCGTTTTTGTGGCCGCACATCAGGCCCTGCATCACCCACGATTGGATCAATCCTTGCGAGACTTTCGCGCCAGGGCGATTGAAGTTGAAGAACGGTCCACTGGCGACGTTCAAGAAAAACTGTGCGCGATCTTCGAGATAGGCTTTGCGGAAGCCGTCGAAAACTTCCATCGGCAAACCGCCGGGATTGTTCGCCGTCTTGAGCATGATGGGTGGCACTGCGCCCATCAGCACGGCCTTGGCTACGCGCTTCGTGCCGTGGCGGCCGATGTATCGCGCCACTTCACCACCGCCCGTCGAGTGGCCAACCATCACTGCTTTTTTCAGATCAAGTTTCTCGAACAACTCAGCCAGGTCGTCCGCGTACTGATCCATGTGATTGCCGTCCCACGGCTGACTGGAGCGACCGTGACCGCGCCGATCATGCGCAACGCAGCGATAGCCATTGGACGCGAGGAAGAACATCTGTGCTTCCCACGCATCGGCCGACAAGGGCCAGCCGTGGCTGAAGGTGATGACCGGGCCGTTCTTCGGACCCCAGTCCTTGAAGTAGATTGTTGTGCCGTCTTTGGTAGTAATCGTATTCATGGATTTGTTTCCTTTCGTGCTAGTCTCAGTTTGCTCCCGGGAGGCAGCTCCCCGTGCGTTTAAAGGCAGGCTGACTGCGATTGCTGCCCCGACGGTGTTGATGAGGAACTCCCGCCGTGATGTGGACAACCCTACCGCATTCACCGCAACGTCCCCCGAAGGCTGCGCGGCGTCATTCCTACGATGGTGAGTTGGCTTCACATCATCCTCTACGCTGTTGGTGAGAAACCTGAAAATGAATGTGGCCGGAAATTGTGCTGCAGAGACTCAATGCCTCCGCACGGGTTTTAGAAATTGGACGATGGGCGAAAAGGAACACTCCTGCGAAAGTAGGACTCTGGATATTGGCGGTAATTAAGCGCGCCTGGCTGCAACCCAAGCGTACGGGATGTGTCGCTTAGCTGGAGTCAGCTTTTTGATCGTTGAAAATGTACTCCGATGCACACGGATTCATTTCCTGATCGCTACTGCTTCTTTCCCTCGATAATGGTGCGCGCCAGCACCCTGCCGCCGACGCGGGGCAGAACATCCAGCCTGATACGCGGCTCGTAACCTTCTTTCACCACCAGCGCGGCATAGCTGGTTCCCGTGTGGGTCCAATTTGACCACGTGTTGTCGGCTCCAATGGGATGCATTGCCTGGGCGATTGGCTGAATGTGCCAATAATCGTACGCGTAGGCATACAAAAGAATCTTGTCTCCAGGCTCGATTTTGCCACTGACCTTGCCCGCAATGTCGGCCCGGGTGTCGGGGCCGCCGGCTTCTGCAGGTGGAATGGTGGTAATCTCGATTTGAACGTGGGGCGAGCGCGCGGACACCAGACGCGCTTGTTCCTCGTCGAACTTCACATCAATGTCGGCCTGCCCGATACGCCGACCGCCGCGCCAGACTTCAACCGAGACCTGGTCGCGCGTCACGCTGTCGGCAAACTGGAATACGGTCGTGGGCGAATCGGACTCCTGCGGGTCGCACGCCCCGGAAACCGTGAACCATTTATAGCGCAGGCCGGTTTGCGAGCCAGTAATCTGTGCCTGGATTTCAAGCCGCGTGGGAACTTCGCTTGCTGACGGGGCGACATGCAATTTCACGCGCGCCGCGTTCTGCCCATCGCAGCCGGCCGTCAGGCAAAGAGCCGCTGCCATCGCGAGCGCCGGCAGAAACCGGTGCGCGAAAAATTGTGTCACGTTCATCAGATTACTTATACGTGCAAACTTAGGCAGATTGAAAACGTCATTCATGGGCCAGCCGGTTAAGGTAGGAAATGGAGTAGCGCCCGACGCGCTCCCCAGGAGTGTATTCGCGGCCGAGGAAATGGCGACGGCGCTCAATCCAGATTGTTCCGTCTTCGCCATCGCCGGCCGGCTGCCCAGCGAGCCGGTGCAGCAGAATCTCAGCGCGTATTGAAGCATTGGCGCCGCTGTATCGCGCCACGTTCGCCCTCCGATTCGCCCAATAACCGGATTCGAAGAGGACTCGGAAGTCATCGGCATGCCTCGTGTCCAGACTGACCCAAAGGTGATACGGCGATGGAGACGACGGGGCCACGACCTCCGGGGCAGCCGGAGGAAGCAAGATGTCCCGCAGGTCCGGGAGTGCGAATAGCATGGTACAACTCACCACTCCTGCGAGGGCGGTTACTAACTTCTGCCACCTGCTGGTTAAACCACCGAGGGCCAAGCATGCTTCCGCGACGTGGCGGCACCGATGACTGACCAGTCGTCGGTTTTCGGCCGCAAAGCCCAACCGCATTTGAGCAGGCTGCGAAATGTCCGGCTGGGTCTTGAGCCCCTTTGGCGTGATCGCTTCCATGAGGCCGACGATCACCCTAGGTCTGGCGTCGCGCTGGTTCGGGGTGAGAATGCGTTTGATGCAGGTTTGCTGGAGACAGGCGCGCAATTTCGGTTCAAGCACCACCGGCCTGACAAGGCCGTCCGCAGTTACCACTCCCGTGGCGGCCCAGCCGTCCGTCTCCGTTCGCAGTCCACGTTCCAGACGTTGCCAAAGCCACGAACGGTGTGTTGCCCGAGGGTCAGCGCGGAAAAGGGAAAGCAGCATGTTCAGGCAAAAGGGCAGCCCGGCCGATCCACCCTTGATGGTCAAACCTCCATTCATGCGCAGCCGCACCTGGCTCTGTTCCAGTCGAGCTCTCCATCTCTGTCCCTGTCGCCAGGCGCAGAAACCCTGCCTGGCAACCACCGCAACGGCAACGATGACCAGACCACTCCACAGCCCTGCCAGTGTTGCGGCGAACAAGAACAACCGCTCTCCGGGTTCCCGCCCGAAGAGCAGGTAGAGAATGAGCCCGCCCACGCTCAACCAACCGAGGCCGAACGCCGTTTTGAGCCAGCGCGGGAACGGACGTTGTCCACCCACAATCCAGAGCAACAGAAAGATCAGCAACCCCTTTCCAGAAAGCAGACTCATCACGGCCCGGCGGGGAGTTTCCAATTCAGTGGGATTCGCCCGAAAGCCCTCGGACACGGTGTTCGGCGCGGTGTCGCCAGGCAGCGTCAAGGCTTCGACCAGGCGAACATCCTCTGCTTCACCGGAACTTTCTGCGGTGAGCACAATCGCAGAGATTCCTCCAATGCCATAACTTGTTCGATATTCGTCGAATGCCTGCCATTCCTTAAAAGGTGACAGGAGCGCAAGCTGCCCGAGAACAAAACGCGGAATCAGGCGATTACCGCTCCAGTTTGCTTCGTGAGCCCAATGAAGATACAGCCAGGCGATAAACTGCCGCTGGTTGGCTTCAGTTCGTCCCGCCTCCGTAATGGTTTGAAGATCGTCTTGTGAAGCTTCGTGACGAAACCATTCGTCCCAATGGCCGCCGATGCCATGCAGCGGATCGCGCAACAGCAAACCTTCCCGGAAGCTTTCTTTGCTCCAGTGCCAAAACGTCCAAAACCAGACAAAATGCATGGCGCTTTCTCGTAACGGGATGACGAGATTCAGCCGCCATCCTTATCAGAACGAAGAATCATACGAAAGGGCATTCGATCGGTCACTTTCAACGACTCCAATTCGCGCGCAAGTTCGTCCGACAGCTCCGCATCAATCCGATATTCGCTGTCCACTGATCGTGTGGCCTGCGTAAACAATATGGGGCGCGCGGTTTTGTCCGAGGTAAATGTCGCCTCGAAACTCTCCGGCGTCGATTGGACCGCTGCGTCGAGTTGAAAGCGAAAACGCAACCGGCCATCGCGGACACTGATATATAGGACACGCACGGATGTTTCCAATTCATGTGCCGCGCGGACAACCATCGCTGGTACGGGATGCCCGCTGCGACCGCGGGCCGGCTCGGCCATCGCGTGGCCGTAGGTAATCTGAATCCGGCCCACCCGTTCGACAAGTGATTGAAATCGCTCCGGCCAGATTTCCCACCAAGGCCGCGCCAATTCCAGCAATCGCGCTCCGCGCGGCGCGCGCGGTGCTTCGGCCTCGGCCCGCGCAAGACGCCATCGCAGCAACTGTTCAACTGGCACTTCGTCTTTCATGATTTGCTCTCCCCTGTGATCGCGCGATGCGATTCTTCCAAGTGTCGCTTCATTTCTTGGATCCCTTGGCGCACCCAGGCGCTGACGGTTTGTTCCGTTCGGTCGTAGCGCCGCCCGATTTCCGCGCAGGAATCACCGTTGATCAAACGCGACACAAGAATGTCGCGCAATAGCGGAGTTAATTGTCCAAGCGCTTGATCAATGTCCAGTGCCAGTAGCTTCTGCTCGTCGGCCTGAAGCGCGTTCAGATCCGGCAGCATATCTCCTAGCATTGCGGTTTCTCCATCCTCAGTCGGGAATGCGGCGTCGAGTGACGCCATTCGATGCTCCGCCATCGGCCCGGCCCGTCGGGCGGACCGATGCGAATCGCGCCAAAGATTCGTGGCAATCGTCGTGAGGTAAGCTGGAAAATTCCCGCCGGGTTTGAGTGTATTGCGCGCCCTCAGCACTCGACACCAGGCTTGCTGCGCAAGGTCACTGGCCTTTTCCTGGTTCAGGGTCAACATCTGGCAACGACTGAACAGGGGCTTCCAATAACGATCCGCCAGCACGTCCAGCGCCGGCACATCCGGCGGATCGTGCCGCACCGCCGCAATCAGCCATTCATCCGGCCAGTCCGCCACGTCGCGCAATTGCATCCACTCATCGGAGAACGTGGCGGAAGGGTCGACGTCGGAGGCTTCCTCAATCAGCCGCCGCGCTCCGGCGACCTCGCCACCAGCCAAAGCCAGCGTCGCCGCTGTTCGCAGAATCTCCAAACGAGTCGGTAGCTCTACTCCGATGGCGGTCCGGTTAATGGCTTCTGTCGCCAGATGGAATGCATCACGGTAGTAATTCTCTGCCGCGGCTTCCTCGCCGCGCTTTCTGGCTTGCGCCCCCGATGAACCCAGGCTTGCGGCTTGGCGCATCAACGTTTCAATCTCATTCATGACTACCGGCTTGCGCAAAGACGGGCCAAACCATTGCAACGGACCGGTTGACAAGCTTGTCAAATACGGCCCCGGGACAAGGCCAATGGCAGACATCTCGATACTCATGAGTCGCGTCTTTCGGCCCAATCAAATACGCAGCGGTGCATTCATCATATATCATTACGCCGCGATGCCAAAGATTGAAAACGCAATTTTAAGATGCAGCAAACTTGCGATACCCTTCGAATTCGCGCCGACGCTCTCAAGTTCGAGAAATTGACAACTCACTTTGCAGAGGCGGCTCAAATGCCATGGTCATTCAAAGACAACGAGTGGACCGGAGGACTTCGTAATAGCTGGCCTTGCCTTCGCGGTAACGCGTGGTCGCCAGTTCCACGGCCTGACGGCCGGCCGCGACAGCTTGCGCTTGCTCGACCCGGCCTTCTTCGAAGCGGCTGCGAGAGATGAGGGCGTCAGACACTTCGCGGAAGGCGTTGAGGGCCGTTTGTTGGTAACTTAGGCGGGCTTATCAATGCCGGCTTTGTTTAATCGATGTTGAGTCCTCGAAGCTTTCCTCGGCTGCCCCGTCTCATCTGGCGTATGAGAACTAAAAACCTCCTCATCGTAGTCGCAGTCGCACTGGCCGCCGGAATCACCGTTCCCGCCCGGGCGGGCGTGTCGGTGAACATCTCTTTCGGTTTGCCCGTGAGTTTCCATCCGCCCGTCGTGGTCACGCCGCCCTGTGCGCCCGTGATCTACCGTCCGCCCGTGGTGACCTGTCCGCCGGTCTACTGCCCGCCACCAGTCGTGGTCTATCGACCCGCTCCGTTGCCGTACCGACCGGCGGTGTACTTCGCGCCGCGTTATGCGAGCAACCACGATTGGCGCCACGACCGCTGGGACAACGCCATAGTAGTAAGCATAAGCGAGGGCATACTTGGCCTCCGCATTTCCCAGTTCCGCCGCTTTGGTAAATGCTTTCAAAGCAGCCGTTACGTCCTTATGACCGCCTTCACCTTTGAAATAACTCATTCCCAGGCGAAAGAGCATATTGGTGTCACCCTTGCTGATGGCGGGTGTCTCCCATGGTAATGAGAGTGTCGAGGCGGGATTAGTCGCGAGGGCCTCGGCCACACCGAGCCAGAGCCCGAAGCCGATCAGCCGACAGATGATTCGCCAGGCATTCATGAGTTCAGTCCCTGTTGGATGGTTAACAGTTCAAGGTTTCAAACACAGAAAGTTCGGAAACGACATCTATCACCCACAATGACGGGCGACCGCGCAAACCCACCCACCCACCGACCCTCTGCGCCTGAGCTGGGGAAAGCACTGTTACCCTGAGATCAGGCTAGCGGCGGTGAACCGCGAAAGCGGAACCGAGTGCGCCATCCGGCGTTAGATGCCATGCAGGGTTGCGAGGTGTGGGCAAATCGCGCACACGCATTGTATGAAAACAAACGCGACAACCCTTCATGACGAAACCCACCATAATTCTTCACGGGCGGCTGACAAGTCCGCAGTGCGCCCTACGAGCGTTTCGAGATCGAAGGCAGGTATGCAAAAGGGGAGACACCCCCGCATGACTTGGAGTGGGTACGGGCCGTTCAAACCATTGGTGGTTAGCTTGAACCTGTCTGTGCGTCAGCTGACTTGTGCGGCCTGTACTGGCTGGCGAACTGTCAGCGTGCGCAGTTGCACTGCCCAATCCTCCCGCAGCCGGCTGCGTGGACCGCCGGGTCCGCGGCTTCCGTAGTGCTCTGTGCGTCGCTCGGCCATTTCCCCAGCAAATCAGGTCAATGGCGCTCTGGACCTTGGCGCGGTCGCAAACCAGCATCGAGAGCACGAGATTGATTCATGCAGGTATAAGAAATCAATCGTTCTTGGAGGGTACGAGAATTGCCCATTCTCCCGGCTTTACCCAATAGGTATCTTCCCAGCCCATATATGGTATATCAATTTGTTGGAGGACTATCGACAAGTCCGTAAAGATTTCATCTCGGTCGTTCGCGTTAATGGTTATTGGCCGCTTAAATCCATTGGTAATCTCAAAGGCGAAAGGTCGAGCCATTATCGATCCTGTTGGCATTTGATTTGTTCCGTAGCGGACGAGAAGAACAAAAGGCCACTCGTAAGACTCGCCCGGCGGTCTAACCGTTGCGGTTGCGAAGTCGTATGTTATACCCGCGGAAGTATTCACACAACAGCCGCGTGAGAGCAACAAGGCGTTCGCCGCGTTCAGTTTGTATCTGAGCCTTGGGGCGGAGCGGTCAACCCGCGAAGTGGGGAAAAAGTTGGGAAAGAGTGAGGGGTTGATTGAGCGCTGGGCGGCGAAATTCGACTGGCGCAGTCGGGTGGCGGCATACGGCGCGCGCTTGGCAACCGGCCGGAGGATGTGTTGAAGGTGGACGCCGATGAGGACGGTGTGGGCGGAGATGATGCCGCTGATTGCCTGCGCTACCTGATGGCGAGGAAGGCGCGCGAGATTGTGGTCAGGATGTTGAGGGGGCTTTAGGGAAAAGCGGAAAGCTGAAATGGGAAAACGGAAAGGGTGTGGCCGTTGGGTAGCGATACGTTCATAAACTCAATACTGGATCCCAGCCATCACGCCGCCAACTAAAGCGCCGATCACACCCAGGACCGCTAAGGCAAATGGCCGCGCTGTCGTTTTGAAATCGACGGCCAATAGCGCGAGCCAACACAGAGGTGCGAGCAGTAAACAACTCAACAGCCAGCCGAATCCACGCCGGTAGGCCAGTGCTAACATCCGAGACTCGCCGAAGAGACAGGCGATGATCCCGCTGACAGCCAAGATGTAGCCTGCAACTACCATGATGATGACGATGTTAATCTATCGTGCGCGCAAAGTCTTCTGAACCGTCCGACCCTCCAGCGGGGCGGCGGTTAGATGCCGCGCACTGGTTGGGCGGCGATTATCACTGTTTGCCGCGCTTTTTGCCGAGCGCTCGCGTTTCGTTGTCGTCCAGAACCGGCGCAATTTGAAAATCCATAATACTATTCCAGCTTAACAACCAGTTGGAAAGCGTCTCCGCACTGTTGGACTCGCAAATTGCAACCCCCGTTCCATTCACCAAACAATGCCAGCGGCCAATAAGTTTCGTGCCGCTGTCCAATCCAGACATTTCTTGCTCCAACGTTATCTGGGAAAAGTGTAAGATCGCGTCGTGAAGTTTTCCAGGGTGCAGTTTCCAATTGATCATGAATTTCATAGTGATGTATTTCCTGTGGTTGGTTGGTGTGTTGCTGGTTTCGCCAAATGGTATCTGGTGAGCCGCCTAGCAGACTGATTGAGCGAAAGGAGTGGGTTTTATCGCCTGCATGGCATTGGACCTTAAATCCGGGGTATGAGGGTGTCGAGTGGGGAGTTGTCGAACGGTGGCGACGAAGACGCGGGAGGTTGTGGTCAGAAAGTTGAGGGGGCTTTAGGGGAAAGCGGAAAGTGGAAAAGGTGCAGGCGTGTCAGGCTTTGATAACTTATTTTTCCAACGCCCGAACAAGCTGCGCCGTATCCGCGCACTGCTGGAGACGCACCAGAACTCCGCCCTCCAACGTCCAGACGTGTGCAAAGCGCGCCGCAAACGTCTTACCGGTCGCCTTGGCGCGTCCGGAGTAAGTGCCCAGCGCGATCACCCGGTCGCCGGCATCGAAAAGCTCGGACATCTCCGTGCGCCATTCCTCGAAATCCTGGAGCACGCGACCAAAGAAGTCCTGGAAGACGGCATCCACACCCAGGTAAATACCGCCGTAAGGAAAGCCCGGCACGATTTCCCAGTGGATGGTCGGTGAAAGCACCTGCGTCAGGATTTCGGGCGAACCGAGATTCCCGTATAGACGGCGGACAACGGAGATGTTGGCGGTATCTGGCATAATGATTTCGGCCTGGTTTGTTGAACGTGGTGGAAGATGAAACGTAGTCGAGCGGCCTACCAGCTTAGTTCTTCTCATCCTTCTTTTCCTGCTCCGGCGGGCCGCCAGACGATGGCCGGAACAGCAGCCGGCACACTAGCCGCCCGAGCACGTTCCCGACGATGATCACGACGACGATCGCGAGCATGCCAGGCCACAACCCATTGATGCCGACCACGGGCCCGAACATTAGGGCGGCGGCAATGCAGGCGGCGACCACCACCCCGGTGGTGAGGCGGATCCGCCAGTCATCAGGATACATTTTCATACGGTTACCTTTCGCTAAACGTGTGAGCGGCCTACGACCAAGCGACCGCCGCCGGAAACGCCCGGTCGGCTGCAGCAATCGCTGCCAAATTACCTGAATCGTCCGACTGCCCAGCGGGGCGGCGGTGCAGCGCCCTGACCAGGCGGCAATATCGTCATAACTTAAATCTTCATCCCCAGCGCTCTGAAAAGGACGAGCGCGATGGGAAAGGCCACGCCAAACGCAAGGCAGTAAAACGCGACCCGGCGACTGCCGCCATGCTTGATCGCCATGATAACCCCTAAAATCGTGGTGATCACAAAGCTCACCGCCATGATGAGGACGAAAATCATGAGCAAGCCCCCAGACAAACCGCTGCCATTCTTAAGCTGGTGGGATGTATGAATGGTAGATAAACGAGTCAGGAAATCCGAATGCAAGCCAAGGGTCTGCCAAATACCGGAAATGGCAAAGAACAATAACAGCGGCGCGAAAATGCAACCGAGGTAAAGATGAATCGAGCGTAGTTTTTTCATAAGCGCGCGATGCCGCCTAAGAGTCTGATTGAGCGACAGGAGTGTCGTATATCACTTTCATGGGATCGACCATAAATTCGAGGTATCAGGGTGTCGAGTGGGGATGTAGGGCAACGCGGAAATTGGAAAGAGAAAACGCTGAAGCCGGTCCTGCGGTTCGGCGCAACGACCTGGAACGGACGGCGAAGATTGCCCACGCGCTGGGCGTGTGCGTGTGAAAGCGAGGATCGGGGAAACGTGATGCGTAATGCGTGAGGCGAAAAGAAAGTGGCTGGCGAAGCCCGCTCGGTCACGGGTGAAATCCCAACGCATCCGAACACACCTACGCCAGCCGAAGACATCGTAAACAAGGGATGGCAAGGGTCAAGAGTTTCGAGCGCGAATGGTGAAAACAGAGGATGGAAGATGGAAAATAGCGAAAAGGAATGGCTGGCGTGGGCGTATCTACCAACTGACCACTATCACTGACATACGGTCCACTGACACTGTCAACTAACACTCACGCCCACGTCAGCCACAGAAACCCTAAGCTCAATTCCCCAGCCGTCAAGGGCGCCGGGAACGAATTGCAAAAATGGAGGATGGAAGATGAACATTGGAAACCCCGCAGGTGAAACCCTCATGTTTGAAGCAAAAAACCCGGAGAGCAAAACTGCCCTCCGGGCGCATCAACCCCAACCAGATTCACCGGCGACCATGGCCGTTACCCTGACCGTGACCGTGATTGCCGTGGCCACGGTTATGGCCGCGATAATCGGCGTAGCCGTGATGCCGTACGTACCGTGGCGGGACGTAAACGATCGGCGGCGCGCAATACCTCACCGGCGACGGGTAGTACACGACGGGCGGCGGGCAATAAGCGACCGGCGGCACACAGCGCGGCGCCGCCACCACGA
>Ga0315910_10000641_pt1 | contig 34229 bp, 33 predicted proteins | sample EdamamesoilMG_FD_204470 | JGI IMG/M metagenome (GOLD analysis project Ga0315910, IMG submission 204470) | Garden soil microbial communities collected in Santa Monica, California, United States - Edamame soil | ecosystem: Environmental > Terrestrial > Soil > Garden | place: USA: California... | reverse complement strand
GCTGCGATGAGCTCCGCTCAACAGGTCAGGTTCCTCGATGAATTGCTCGCGCAGACAAATCTGCGTGCGCAGATCGCATTCCGTGGTCTCCTGTGCGAGCGCTGGTCGATCGGAGACATCCAGCAGGGGAGGCTTGGGTTTCACGCAGTCCTCTCGGGACGGTCCTGGGTGCGTTTGCCGGATCTCTCACAGCCGGTCGAAGTCGCTGCAGGCGCGTTGCTGATCTACCGCCCCGGCACGCCGCACTGGTTGACCGACACGGCACTCGGCGAAAGCGCGCCCTCGCCGGTCCGGGGAGACGCCGCCTCGCGCACCGAGGCAGGACGGAGCATCGAATTGCTGTGCGGCTATTTCGAAGGTGGTGGCACGCACATACCGATCGTCGAGGCGCTCCCGCCCTATCTACTCTGGCGGCGCTTCGAAGACCTGCCGGCGCCGCTGGAACGGCTCATGCGCACGCTCGCGGTTTGCGCGCTCGATGAAGCGCGCGGCGTCGAGTCGATCCTGCAGCGGCTGTGCGAGCTGATGATCCATATGATCTTGCGCGAGCCTGGCATTCTGCAGCTCGAACGCGTCGGCATCCTGCGTGCGCAGTTCGACCCGCTGTTGCGGCGCGCGTTCAGCGCCATCCATGCACGACCCGGCCGGCAATGGACGCTCGCGGCGCTGGCACGCAGCGCCGGCATCTCGCGCTCGGCATTCGCCGCGCGGTTCAAGCAACAGACCCAGGTCTCCGCGATGCACTACCTGCGCAGTTTCCGGGTCGCACTGGCAGAACGGCGCATGCGCGAGAAAGGGATTTCAATCGACCAGGCAGCACGCGCCGTCGGGTATCGCAGCGCCGGCGCTTTCAGGCGCGCGGCGCGAAGGCAATCTCTACGGGCAGGCGACGTGGCAGCTCGTCCGGAGCGGCGTTCAGAATGAAGACAACACGCAGATCAAGAGTTTCAGGCAACTGCTAGCGTCGATTCTTGTACGCGATAGCCGCCAGGATCATCAGGTACGACGCCAGCCGGATGGCGTAGATGGTCTTGTTGCCGGCCGCCGGATCCGCGACGAACAGGATGCAGAATCGATTGACGCCTTCGATCAGGAAGGCGGCCCCGAATCCAAGGAACAACAGATCGCGCGTCTGTCTCCAGAACTTGAAGAAGAACGCGGACGCGACCAGCGAAGTGGTGACGATGACGCCGACGAGAAACCCTTCGATCATGGCTGATCACTCTCGAAGATGAGTCCGTAGACCAGCAGCAGCATCGAAACCGCCGCCATGGCCAATCTCCACCGGTACAGGCTGACGTCCGGGACGACGGCGAAGTCGATGACCAGCAGTGCATTCGCGGCCGTGAGTCCTGCGAAACACATGCCGCTCCAGAACAACAGCCGCCTGCGGACATCCCGATAAGCTCGCAGGAGCAGCACGGCGCAAAGCCCGACCGTGAGGGTTCCGAGAATGTTTACCGTCAAGTGCAACATTCATTGATCCTTCTTCAGGTCGAAGGCGCGCGCGAATTCCTTTACGGACGCGGATGCCTTGGAGTGGATGAAAGTCGTGATCGTCACCAGATTGCGGCGATACGCATCGGCCACCTCGGCAAATGCCTGTCTATCGTCGTCATGAGTGGGGCTGAACCTGAATCGTGGGGGTTCTCCTTCCGCGACCGCCAGCTGTCGCCGTGCCAGCGCGACGAGGATACGGCCGGCTTTCGAGTCTTCCGTGTACAACCGTGCCGCCAGTTCCTGGGCACTCCAGAGTCGGTACTCGTCGTCGGCCATGATCAGCAACGTCTCGAGTTCCGCCACCGTGTCGATCTTCTCGGTGATGAACTTGAGAACTCGCGGTGATATGGGAGTCGGGCTCATTACTTCGCGGCGGTGTCGGAAACGACGAAAACCTTGCGCGTGGGGTAGGCGAACTCGATGCGCAGGTCGGCGAATTTTCTATGCAGCGCCAGATTGATAGCCTGCTGCGTGTCCATGTAGCGATTGAAATCCGCAGAAAGCACGTAGTAGACGGTCTCGAATTCCAGCGCCCAATCTCCGTGTTTGGCGAAATGGGCGCGGTCGAAGCGAGTATTGGGCTGCGACTTCACGATGTCGCGGATGATGTTTGGCAATTCCTCGAGCTTCTCGATGGGTGTGTCGTAGGTCACGGTAGTCCCGAAGACCACGCGTCGCTCGCTCATTCGCCCATAGTTTCGAACCCTGCTCTTGAGCAGGTCGCCGTTCGAAATGATGATCTGTTCTCCGCTCAGGCTGCGGAGCCGGGTACTCTTGATGCCGATGAATTCGACGGAGCCGAGGAACTCGTCCACGCTCAGGAAGTCTCCGACGACGAACGGCTGGTCGAGCGCGATGGAGAGCGAGGCGAACAGGTCGCCGAGCACGTTCTGCAGCGCAAGTGCCACCGCGATGCCGCCGATACCCAGTCCGGCGACCAGGGCCGTGATGTTGATGCCGAGATTGTCGAGCGTCAGCAGCAGTACCAGTGACCAGATCACCACATTCACCAGGAATGAAATGATTCCCAGCGAGCCAATGGCGGCCTTGTCTCCTTCGAGGCTGCGTCGTCGCTTGCGGTCCAGCCAGGCCGCCGCCGCCGCGGCCGTCCAGATACCCAACTGCCAGAACAGCGCGATGGTGATCGCCGAATTGATGAACGCTTGCGACTGCGGACCGGTCTTGAGGGTTTTCAACCCGAAGAAAATCGAAAGCACGATGAAGAAAAGCAGCGTGGTTCGTCCCAGCACCAATGCTGGAATCTCCAGCAGTTCCGTCTCGGGTGTCTTCAGCAGGCGCGCATGATGGCGCCGCGCGAAGCCACGCAAGCTGAGCAGCAGCGTCAATACGACCGCCGTCACCGCGGCGGCGATCAGCCAGGCCGACATCGAATTTTCGAAAATAGGGAGGCTTGCTATTTCATGTATGTCAGGCATGAGCCGAGGCCCTCCAGCCGTTGTCATCCACGCGATTCACGAAGTAGCTCCCGCAACCATGCGCGCACGGCAGCGGGGTCGGGCAGCACTTTGTCCGCAATCACCCGATTGCCGACTGAAATCGCCTGACCCTTGAATCGGCGGACCGCGGCGAACCCGTCCAGGTCCGTCTTGTCGTCGCCGACGAAAATGGGCGTGCGTCCCGCAAAAGGCGCCTCCTGCATGAAGGCTTCTATGGCGGTGGCCTTGTTCTGGGTGACGGGCTTGATCTCGATGACGTGGTCGCCTTCGAGTAGTTCGTAGTCTGTCGTTCGGGTCAGGGCGCCGGACAAACGCAGCTTGAGCACTTCTTCAAGGTAGGGCGCACCACGGAAGTGAACCGCGATGGCGCACCCCTTGTCTTCCACCAGCGTACCGTGGAACTCCCGCAGCGAGTGCTCGAGGCTCCTTCGTATGGGTTCGAGCGCAGTTCCGTCGAAAGTAGGTCGATACCAATGCCCCGAAGCATCACGCCGCTCACAACCATGCACGCCCGCGACTGACAGGAACAGCGGCGCGAACAGATCATCCAGCTCCGTGATCGGGCGACCGCTGACCAATGCCAGGGCGCCGTCGCAGGCACGTTCCAGCTGACGCAGCAGGTCCACCAGTTCGGGATCGACGTGGACTTCGCCGGGTGTCGGCGCGATGTCGAGCAGCGTGCCATCGACGTCCAGGAACAAACAGAATGGCGGCGCGGCACCCATCGACGCGATGGGTGCGCTTACTTTCGTCATGGTCGTCGAGTCGATCATCTGAATACCTCCCGCGGCCTACAGTTCGAGCACATTCTTCGACAACGACAAACGCTGTCGGATCTGGGCTGCATCCATGAGCATGCGGCCCGCCCATCGATACACGTTGTTTTCCTTCACCGTTCGGCGCATGAGCTTCATGCGTTCGCGGCGCTCATCGCGGCCCATCTGCATCGCGGTACGCATGGCCGCGGCCGTCTCGCCGACGTCGAACGGATTCACGAGCAAGGCCTCCGGCAATTCGCGCGAGGCTCCGGCGAACGTGCTCAGGATCAATACGCCGTCCTGGTCATCGCGCGAAGCCACGAATTCCTTCGCCACGAGATTCATGCCGTCGTGAAGACTGTTCACGATGCAGAAGTCGGCAGCCCGGAACAGCTCGAACACCTCGCGAGGCTCCTGGTGGTGATCGATGAGGATGATGGGCTTCCAGGTTGCCGTGCCGAATTTCTCGTTGATGCGCGCGGCCTCGGCCAGCGTCTGCGTCTGGAGCGCGTGATAGGCCGGGAGCTTGCTTCTCGTGGGCGCCGCCACCTGCAGGAGCGTGAGCCTTTCGCGGCAGCCGCGATCCTTGTCGAGCAACGCCTCGAGCGCGTGGAATCGCTCGACGATGCCCTTGGTGAAATCCCAGCGCTCGACGCCCAGTCCCAGGCAAACGTTGCTGCCGATGCCGTGCCGCGCGCGTACCGCCTCGCGTGATGTCTTCACATCGGGAAGCTGGGCGAGCCAGCGCGGGGGCCACTCGATCGAGATGGGATAGGGCACGACACGGCAGACGCGGCCGCCCAGTGTCACCGTCATGTGCTCATGATCGATCTGGCACTCGAGAAAGCGATCGACCGTGGCCAGGAAGTTCTGGCAGTGATAACGCGTGTGAAAGCCGAGAATGTCGGCCGAAAGCATGTGCGTCAGGATCTGCCGCTTCCACGGGCAAACACCGAAGGTCTCCGCATTGGGCCAGGGGATGTGCCAGAAGAGGGCGATCGTCGCCTTCGGCTTGCGCTCCCGCAGCAGCTTGGGGAGCAACGCAAAGTGATAGTCCTGCACGAGGATCAGAGGGTCACGAGACTTGGATTCGTCGGCCACGACCTCGGCAAACTTTCGATTGACCGATTCGTACTCGCGCCAATCCGCCTCGCGAAACGCCGGCCTCACGTAGGCGAGGTGGCATAGCGGCCAGACCCCTTCGTTGGAAAAGCCGTAGTAGAAACCTTGCTCTTCTTCGGAAGAGAGCCAGACCCTCCGAAGTGAGTAGCTAGGGTCCTCCGGTGGCACAGCCACGCGGTCATGGGCATCGACCACCTGGCGATCGGCGGTGCCGCTGCCGTGCGCGACCCACGTGCCCGAGCAGGCGCGCATGATCGGCTCCAGCGCCGTGACCATGCCGCTGGCCGGCACCTGCACGACCGGACCTGTGGGACTCTGGTTGTGAATGTAGGGCTCGCGGTTGGAGACGATGAACACTTCCGGTGAGTCCAGATGTTCGTGCACCACCTGTTTCAGTGCCTGCGGCGTCCAGTTCTCGTGAAAGTCGATCTCGAGGCGTTGCCGGTGCTCGGCCTCGCGCAGCACGCGTCGAATCTGGGTGAGGATGGGCCTGGAGCCGGGTTCGGACTTCGCGTCGTCGAGAAAGCGCCGCCCGCGAATGTCGCCCACCAGCACATTCACCCAGCGCCTGAGCAACAGCCAGAACAGGAACCCGAGCGTGAGGGCGAGTACGGACGCCGCGATTCCCGCGAGAGCAAGCACGTAGTTGCGCGCGGAGGATTGCCGGCGGTCGATGAAGCTCAAGTCGTGAACGATCAGCGCGCGGACAGGGTTGTCCGTCCCGTCCCTGAAGAGGAAGGACGAGACTTCGGCCGACCCATCCTTGAGCTTCAGAAGACTGCTGCCCCGCTCGCCCGTCCTGTCGAGCACGTCGCATCCGATCTCCCTGGGCGTACGTTCGGTTTTGTAGAGGAGCGTGGCGCTATCACGGCAAAGCACGACGGCCATGAGGCGTTCGTCCGTCGTGATTCCGGCCAGGTAGCTCCGCAGTCCGCGCTTGTCGTCGCGCTCGAGAAGGCTCGTCAATGAACCTTCCATGGAATGAGCCACCAGCTGCGCACGCATATCCACGTCGCTGCGAAACCATTCGGCGAGGATGCGATCGACGTAAGGAACGCCGAAAAAAGCGAGGATGCTGACGGCGATCAGCGTGGGAATGGCGAAACGAATGAGGATCGAGCGCATCGAGCTGCCGGATCTAACGCGCAGTCGGCCGGCGCTGGGTGACCACCGCGCCAGCCGATGACTCGGGTAGCAGCGAAAGCAGGGACTCGAGGCCTCGCGCGAGCCGTGTCAGATCGCCGGACGATAGATTGCGCACCGCCCGCTGCAGCGTAACGACCGCGCGCCCTGAAGTGGCCTTCAGGATCTTTTCGCCGGCCGCGGTCGCGTGGATCTGCACGCTGCGCTGATCTCCGTCGTGGCGTCGACGTTCGATCCAGCCGCGCGTGGCGAGACTCTTCAGCGCCTGGCTCACCGCCGGCTTCTTCATTCCGAGTTGCCGCGCGAGTTCCGAGGCGGGCAGGCCAGGCTGATTGCCGATGCACACCAGGGCGCGATGCAGGGTGATCGGAGCGTCGGTCAGCCGCTCGAGCTCGCGGTACAGCGTGCGCATGCGATCGACGAGCGCGCGCGCCGCGAGCAGTGCTTCGCTCTCAAGAATTGCGCGCCGATCTGCGCGCGAAGATTTTCGCCTGACGCGGTTTCCGGTCGAAATCATCACTATCAAGGATTATTAGTGGGCGCAAAGCCTATCACCTGGTGCCCCATAAGGGGAGGCCCGGGGCCGGCAATCGTTCAAAGTGCGAAACAGTTTCGAAAAATGAACTATTTGACGGAATTCGCCGATCTCTCAGCGAAATGCGGATGCATTGACCAGGAAATGCGCCCAGATCGATGCCGCGTAGCCCAATGCGATGGCCCAGGTCCACCTGAGATGGGCAAAGAACGTGTAGACGCCGCGCGCCTGCCCCATGAGAGCCACGCCGGCGGCGGAGCCGATCGACAACAGGGAACCGCCCACGCCCGCGGTCAGCGTCACCAGCAACCACTGGCCCTGCGACATGTCCGGAGAGATGCTGAGCACCGCGAACATCACGGGAATGTTGTCGACGATGGCCGAAGCCAGGCCGACGAGCACGTTGGCCCAGGTAGGCCCGAGCGAATCATATGAAACGACGGACAACGCGGTCAGATAGCCGAATGCGCCGAGCGCCCCGACACACAGGACCACGCCATAGAAGAAGAGCAGGGTGTCCCATTCGGCGCGCTTGAGGCTGATGAAGATGTCGAATGGCTTGTCAGCGGGTTTGAATCCCGGAACGGCCGGGACACCGGGCGCGGCGCGCGCCGCGAGCAACTCGGCGCGCCGGATGAAATATCCATAAATCTGCAGCAGTCCGAGGCCCGTCATCATCCCGAGGAACGGAGGCAGATGGGCGTATTGGTGGAGTGCGACCGTCAGCACCACGGTGAACGCGAACAGGGCAATGACGGCCGCGCCGCCTTTCTTGATTTCGCTGTGCTCGTCGTGGGCCTCGGGCCGTGCACTCGCAATGACCATGCTCATGCACGCTGCCGGCACGAGCCAGTTGACCAGCGACGGAACGAACAAGGCGAAGAAGTCGAAAAATCCGAGCAAGCCTTTCTGCCACACCATCAGTGTCGTGATGTCGCCGAATGGACTGAAGGCGCCGCCTGCATTGGCGGCCACGACGATGTTGATGCAGGCAGGGGCGACGAAGGCGGGATTGCCACGCCCCGTGGTCAGGACGACCGCGCCCATGACGAGCGCTGTGGTGAGATTGTCGAGTATCGGAGACAGCAGGAAGGCCATCGAGCCGGTGATCCAGAAGATTTTCCGCAATGACCATCCGCGCTCTATCAGCCAGCTTCGGAGCGCCGAGAACACGTTCCGCTCGGCCAGTGTATTCACAAAGGTCATCGCGGCCAGCAGGAACAGCAGCAATTCGCTGTACTCGAGCAGATTGTGGCGCAGCAGTTCGCCCGCATCGGGGATTCCGCTGGCTTGCCAGGCGATCGCAACCAGCACCCACAGGACGCCGGCCGCCACCATGACCGGCTTGGACTTGCGCAGGTGCGTGAATTCCTCGGCGATCACGAAGCCATAGGCGATGACGAACAGCGCAAGCGCGAGGGTTCCCGCGCCGCTCGCGGTCAAATCGGGAGTCGTGGTTTCCGCGAGAGCCAACGATGGCGTGAGCAGGGCAAGAGCCGCGAGTCCTGTCGAGCGCAAGGGAAACCTCCAAACGGGTGTTGGCAATCAGGCGCAATCATAACCGCGGACCTGGAGATATAGGCCGAGGCGCGAGAACTGTTCGAACATCCTGGCGGAACGCGAACCGGCAAAGCCGGCGCGCCAGCGTAGTACGTCTCATTGAATCCTGTACGGGGGTCGGCGCTATATGTCGGACGAAGCCCACGCAACGACGAGAACCCGTCAGGGACTTCGCCTTCGTTCGTAAAACTGTATGACGATGAGAATGCTGTCGAACGGATTTCTCATGCTGGTGGCAGCCGCCATTTCGATGGCATGCGCGGATCCTTATGCGGATCACGCCAACCGCGAAGATGTGCGGATTCTGCGCGCCATGGTGGATATCGCGTGCAAGCTCGATGCTCAGCGCATCGTCGTTTCGGACCGTCCCGCGATTCCCTATGGAAGCGAACAGGGCAATGCCGGCAAGCCAAATATCCAGTTCGGTCTCGACTTCGGCCGCAGGCAGGCTCGCGAAGCGCGCTGGCCGCGCGGGGAGATATGTCCCGCTGTCCTCGTCGCTGAGGATTCCCAGATCGCGACAGCGCTCGCGAAGAAGTCCGAATTCCCCGGAAGCTGGGAAGCCTTCATCGCCGAGTACGGCGGAGCGCGCACTCTCATGAAGGTCTCTCTGCCGGTCTATTCGGAAGATGGCAAGCGCGCCGTGGTCTACACCACCAGCACATGCCCGTATGTCTGTGGCGGCGGCTTCTTCCATGAGCTCGTGAAGACCTATGAAGGATGGAAGATAGAAAACAGCCAGTTGGCATGGACACGTTCCTGAGGTCCCTGCTCATGCTCCTTTGCCGGAGCGCAGCGCCGCGGTCAGGCTGGCCACCTGCAGCTCGACACGCTTGATCTCGCGCACGACGGAGACCTTCTGCAACTCCATCCAGAACCACAGCTTGATCAGGCCAAGTCCCAGGAACGCCAGGATGGTTCCGACGCCCCACAACTGCATGCTGCGCGGATCCGTCTGCGTGATGAATTGCCATCCACACGCGATGGCAAGAGCAAACAACGCAAACGCAAACACCCAGGCGAGGGCGTTCAGCCAACGCATGTGGCCGCGAAATGTGGCGGCAATGTCGCGATAGAAAGAGCCGTTCGCATCCATCTGCGCCAGGAATGCCTGGTCTTCGGACGACAAGGCCTTCTGAATTCGTTCATCGATGCTTTCCATTTCATTCTCCTAAGTGATTCCTGAGCAATTCACGTGCGTGATGAAGCCGTGATTTCACGGTTCCGGCGGGCACTCCCAAGATGGTGGCGATGTCGTCAACGCTCAGGTCCTCGCCATAGAACAGGTGCACCACCTCGCGCTGTTCGCTGCCCAGTTTCGAAATCGCCGTTGCAATATCCGGAGCTTCATGGGGGCCGAAGCAGGACTCACTTGCTTCAGATGCGACAGCTGATTCTGTCGCCAAGTCTTCGATCAAGCGCCGGTGCCGTTGACTGAACCGAATCCCATCGACGCACTTTCGATGCGCGATGCTGTAGATCCACGCGGGGAACCGCGAAACATCGTCGAGCCGATTCAACCCGCGGATCGCCGCTATCCAGGTTTCCTGGACCGCATCTCGGGCGGCTTCCGGACGACCCAGGACACGGGCGGCGTAGCGCAGCAGTCTTGGCGTCCAGCGGCGAGCCAGGTGGTCGAACGCGTCGCGCGATCCGCCTTGGATCAACACGATCAGATATCCGTCCAGTGCCCTTTCTGCCTCGTCGTTCATGGACCAAAGTGTCCTTCCATGTACCAAGGTCGCTTGAAACAGCCCGCGGGTTCAATCATTTCGATTCGCGAAGAGCCCTGTGGCGGAACTGGCAATATGGAAAGGACGCCCACATCGAGACTGACCTCTGCCAGAGGTGGATCATGCGGCACGAAAGCCGCGATAACGCGCTGGCATGAAGCACAACGTAGAGGCCACGACATGCCGAAAGCGGCACGCCGCACGAGGGCCGGCCAACTCTCTCCCGCGAATCCTGCGAGCCAGGATCACCTCGCCGATTCGCATGTAATCAAACTTCAATCCACTGCGGCTGTAATGCACACGCCACAAAACCATCACTTGCGACCGTGTCAGCAAACATGACAGCGAAACGGATTCTGCTGATCGAGGATGAACGACCGATTCGCGAAATGATTGCCTTCGGGCTTCGCCGAGCCGGATTCGAGGTGCAGGAGGCGGCCGACGCAGGGTCTGGCTGGGCGGAAGTCTCAAACAGGCCTCCCGATCTTCTGCTCGTTGACTGGATGCTTCCAGATACCACGGGTCTTGCATTCATGCAGCTGCTGAAGCGCGATCCTGCAACGTGTCAGGTGCCAGTCATCATGCTTTTGGCGCGAGCCGAGGAGGGCGACAAGGTGGCGGGCCTCGAGAGCGGCGCCGAGGACTACATCACCAAGCCATTCTCGGCGCGCGAGTTGCTAGCCCGCATCAATGCGGTGCTCAGGCGCGTCATGAATTCCAGAGCAGCACGGCCCATCGATATCGACGGCCTGGTGCTCGACCAGTGCAGCCAGCGCCTGAGTGCAGGCGATCGCAGCATAGCGCTGGGCGCCACTGAGTTCCGTTTGCTTGCATTTTTCATGACTCATGCAGAACGGGCTTACACACGCGAGCAGCTACTCGACCAGGTGTGGTGCGGCCGCGCGAGTGTGGAAGAGCGAACCATCGATGTGCATATCCGACGCCTGCGAAAGGCCCTCGAGGAGTCTGGCTACGATCGGCTCATTCAGACCGTGCACGGTACGGGGTATCGGTTCTCCGCTCGACCACTCTGATACGTGGCCTCTCCCGCAGCAGTGCAGGGCTGGCGCCGATGTGAACGGGACGTGTCAGGCCGCTGGCAACAAGAATGTCATCTTCTTGTCGGACACTCCGTAGCCAAGTCGACGCCACAAGTCGACGCCAGGAGAACGACACGATGAAAGCTGCACAGTTGATGGTTTCGACTGCCCTCCTCGCTGCTCTGACAGGTTGTGGCGCCGAGAAGATCGAATCGCCGGGGAATAGCGGCAACGTAACGATCAACAATACGAATCCGCCTCCGCCGTCTCCGCCGCCACCGTCGGGACCGACGCTGGCGACACCTGCCACAGGCTGCCCAACGATTCCGGACCCCGCGGGCCTCCATGACGCCGGAACCATCACGGGTCCCACGGGCGAATATCGCGTGTGCGAACTACCCGCGCGCTTCACCGTCAGCACGACGCTGGAGAAATTCGCCGGATTGCTCTACTCGATCAATGGTCGCGTTGACGTCGGGCTCGATCGGGGTGCTGCGCCGACCGCGGATGCCGCTGTAGTCCTGACGATCCGGCCAGGCGTCGTGCTGTACGGCGCCAGCGGCACTTCCTGGCTCGCGGTGAATCGCGGCAATCGGATTCAAGCCGTGGGCACGGCGACTTCGCCGATTGTCTTCACCAGCCGCGACAACGTTCTCGGTTTGGCGAATGACACCTCCCACGGACAATGGGGCGGTGTCGTTCTGCTGGGCCGCGCTCCCACGACGGACTGCACGGTTGCGCCGGCGGCTCCTCCGGGGACCGTCCAATGCGAGCGCCAGACCGAAGGCTCGGTGGATCCCGCCTACTTCGGTGGTGCGACTGCAAATGACAACAGTGGAACGATCGACTACGTGCAGATCCGCTATTCAGGCTACGTGCTCTCCGGCAACAGCGAGCTGCAGTCTCTGACGCTGGGTGGGGTAGGCAGCGGAACGACGATCAGGCACTTCCAGTCCCACAACAGTTCTGATGATGGCTTCGAGAACTTCGGCGGCAGTGTGGCGATGCGCTACGTCGTCGTGACGGGTGCCGATGACGACAATATCGACGTGGACACGGGCTATCAGGGAACCATCCAGTACGTCATTGCCGTGCAGAAGGCCTCAGGCAGCCCAGACTCCATGATCGAGCTCGATTCGGCCAATGCACTCGAGGACAACACGCCGCGCACTCACCTGAAGCTCGCCAACTTCACCTTCCTGCACGTGAATCCGGCGTCGGGCAACAACGCCGCGATGCTGTTCCGCGGAAAGTCCGATTCGACCCTGGTCAATGGCGTCGTGACGAGCCCGATGGCGTGCCTGCGTCTCAACGGCACCAACATCCTCACGGCGGATGCGCCCAATCAGAAGCTTGGGCCGCCCAACTTCCAGTCCGTGGTCATGCAGTGCTCGGCAGGCGGCGCATTCGTGGGCTCAGGCGGTGTGACGGCACAACAGGTGGCAGACGTGTTCGCGATGGGAAGCAACAACAACGCCGCATTCACCGCGAGCCTCACGAACGGCTTCGTGAATGGAGCGAACGAAACCGCGGCGACCGCGCGGGATCCGAAGACGCTCGATGCGGCGTTCGACACGACCACCTACGTCGGCGCAGTGCGGGATGCGAGTGACACGTGGTACGCCGGCTGGACCTGCAACTCCGCGACGGCGAACTTCGGCGCGACCAGCACGGCGTGTTCTTCGCTGCCGCCGCTCTGATCGCAAGTCATGGTCGGTAAGCGGCGGGTCGTGACTTCGTAGTTGCGATCCGCCGCTGTCTGCGCGGTCTGAGAAAAGAAAAAGGGGAGACAACATGTCGAAGCCACTCGTTTGGGAAACCTTGCTATTTGCCGCGGCCTTGTCCGCCAATCCCGCGCTGACGCAGGCGCAGGAGGCAGCGCAGGCCGAGAGCGCTGAAGACAGTGATGCGGGTGAGGTCTCGGAGGACGGCGTCGATGTCGCGATGCCGGGCATCACAGTCAGCGCGGTTCGCGAGCGCAACGTTCAGAAGGCGACCACCGAAGTTGTGTCGGTATTGTCGACGGCCGACATTGCTCGTACCGGCGAAGGCGATATTGCCGGTGCGCTGTCGCGCGTCACCGGTTTAAGTGTGGTTGGAGACGGGTTCGTGTACGTGCGCGGTCTCGGCGACCGCTATTCGCTGGCGCTGCTCAATGGCTCGCCGCTGCCGAGTCCCGAGCCGCTGCGCCGTTCGATCCCTCTCGACCTGTTCCCCACCAGTGTCGTGGCTTCCTCGCTGGTGCAGAAGACCTATTCGCCGAGCTTCACCGGCGAATTCGGTGGTGGCGTGATCAATCTCACCACCATCTCGTCACCCAAGACGCCATTCTTCTCGGCCAGCCTCAGCACGAGCGGAGACACCGAGACCACGGACAACCTCGGTTACGACTACTACGGCGGAAAGTACGACTGGACGGGATACGACTCCGGCCTGCGCGATACGCCGCCGGCCCTGGCGTCATTTTTCGCCAGCGGCGAAACGATGAGTTCGGGCAACGTAGACACCAATCAGATCGCCCAGCAGCTCGTGACCCCGCAGAATGCTCTGATCCAGCGAATCGAAGTGCCGTTCAACTGGTCGGCCAACATGACCGCAGGCGATGCCTGGTCGGTTGGCGAAAACGATTCTCGCATCGGGTTGATCGGTGCTTTCGGCTTCAGCAGCACCTGGCGCACGCGCGACAATACCGAACAGACTCCAGCCAGCGCCGACCTGTCGGTGCTCGACAAGGACTATCGCCGCGTTGGCACAGACAACCGCGCCGTAACCAACGCAATGGTTGGCTTGTCCTACGAGTTCGGCGCGGGCAGCAAGCTGCGCTGGACCAATATCTACATACACGACACGCTCAAGCAATCGACACTGGCCTCCGGGTTCCAGAACAGCCAAAGTCTCGGCGCCGATTTCCTCGAACAAACCACGGCATGGTACGAGAGGCAATTGCTCGGCACACAGCTGCAGGGCGACATCAAGCTGGACCCCTGGACCATAGGCGTGCGCGGGTCGTACTCGAAGTCCGAACGCGACGCACCCTTCGAGCTCGCCATTGGCTACAAGCGCAGCAACCAGGCCGCGAGCCAATTCGGCGATTCCTTCCTGAATCGACTGGACAATGGCCAGACCGGCTATGCTTCCGCGACTTTCTCGGACCTGGAAGAGGATCTGGTCTCCGCGGGTGTGGATGTCACACGCGAATTCACACCCTCGTTCAAGGCGACCATCGGCTACGACTTCTCCGACACGCAGCGCGACTCGACGCGGCGCGAGTTGCAGATCGTTGCGCCGTCGACCTTCCCGAACGGAGTCGCGACGCTGCGCCCCGACTATCTGCTGGGGCCCGCCGTGGTCGACGCCTTCGGCATCGGTCTCGTCGAAACCACGGAAACCGATCCGGCGTTCACGGCACAGCTGCGCACCAGCGCGGCTTATTTGCAATTCCAGACAAACCTGGGCGATGAACTCGAATTGAACATCGGCGCGCGCTACGAGCAAGCCGAGCAGGACGTGCGGCCCGTGCAGGTGTTCAACGTCATGACCAATTCCGGGGCGGCAACTCATCTCGATAACGACTACGTATTACCGGCAGCCACACTCACCTGGCGCTTCTCCCCCAGCATGCAGGCGCGATTCAACGCTTCGCAGACCATCGCGCGGCCGCAGTTTCGCGAACTCATGTTCCAGAGCTACTTCGATCCGGAATCCAACCGGCGTTACCGCGGCAATCCCCTGCTCATCGACAGCGAGTTCATCAATGCGGAGGCGCGCTACGAATGGTACTTCGCCGCGAAGGAGCGATTCTCGGTGTCCGCGTTCTACAAGAAGATAGACCGGCCCATCGAAGCCTTCACGGGTTTCGATGACAACAACCCGGTGACCAGTTTCGCCAACGCACCTGAAGCGGACCTGTATGGCAGCGAGCTGGAGCTCGAGACGCACTTTGCGTTCGATGGCGCGTCCTCGACGTTCTGGTCCTCGCGGAGCGCGGTCGTGATCGGCAACTACACGTTCACGAATTCGAAGTTCACGGTCGGACCGGAGGACACGGTTTCCGTCTACGGCACCACGACGCAGCCCGCCAGCAATTTCTTCCGTGATGGCAGTCAGCTCACGGGGCAGTCGGATCACCTGGTGAACCTGCAGCTCGGCCTCGAGAAGAGCGGCCGGCTTTCACAGCAGACCGTCCTGCTGGCCTATGCGAGCGATCGGGTGACGAGTCGCGGCGCGTCCGGCCTGCCAGACATCTTCGAGTCACCGGGCCTGCGCGTGGACGTCGTGTGGCGCGAGGGCTTCACGTGGTTCCAGCAGGACATGGAGGCCAAGTTCGAGGCGCGCAACATCCTGGGACAGGGTTACGAGGAATTCCAGCAGCGGGACGGCAACATCATTTACTACAACAAGTACGACATCGGAACCTCGTTCGCCGCTTCGCTGACTGTGAATTTCTGAGGCAATAGACAAACTCTTCGCGCTTCACGTCAGGCGACTTCGTCGTTCGATGGCATGCGGCCAATCTCGTGCAATCGCGCCTGCAGCTTCGATTTCTCCAGCGTGCGGATGGGCAGGCTCGTGAATACCTTGATGCGGCTCTCGAGCTCGTGGAAGGCCTTTCGAAACGCCAGCCATTTCTCTGTGTCCGTTCCTTCGACAGCAGCGGGATCTTCGATCCCCCAATGTGCCGTCATGGGCTGCCCTGGCCAGACGGGGCACATCTCGCCCGCCGCGTTGTCGCAAACGGTGAACACGAAATCGAGAGTTGGCGCGCCGGGCTTCGCAAACTCGTCCCAACTCTTGCTTCGCATGTTCGCCGTCGGCATCTTCATGTGCTCGAGAAGTTGGAGTGCGATGGGGTGCACTTTGCCCTTTGGCGTGCTGCCGGCGCTGTAACCGACGAACTTTCCCTTGCCCCAGTGATTGATCAGCGCCTCTCCAAGAATGCTGCGGGCAGAGTTGCCAGTGCACAGGATGAGCACATTGAATGGTCTTTCGGACATGGTCGCCTCTTAAAGTTCGCAAGCGCGCCTGGCGCGTCGATGACATGGGGCATTTTCATGCGCGGCGTACGATATTTCGAGAATCGTCGAAACGTCAAGTGACGATGACATGACCGCCGGGCGCAGTCCGAGACCCGACGCCTCAAACGAATGCCAAAACCGGCGCAAGAGATGCACAATCGTGATCAGGCCAGGATCAGACAGGGGCGAATCATGGAACTCAACATCAATGGCACCGGCTTGAGCGTGAGTGCCGCAGATGACACACCGTTACTCTGGGTACTGCGCGATCACCTCGGCCTGACCGGAACCAAGTTCGGCTGCGGCATGGCGCTCTGCGGCGCCTGCACCGTTCATCTCGACGGCGAGCCGGTGCGCGCCTGCGTCACGCCGCTCTCCGCGGTGGCGGGAAAGAAAATCGTCACCATCGAAGGCGTCAGCGCGACGCAGCAAGGCAAGGTGCTGCAGGATGCCTGGATTCAAATGAACGTTCCGCAATGCGGCTACTGCCAGTCTGGCCAGATCATGTCGGCGGCGGCGCTCCTCGCGGACAATCAGAAACCCAGTGATTCAGACATCGACGGTGCGATGACGGGCAATATTTGCCGATGCGGCACTTATCCGCGCATCCGTGCCGCCATCAAACGGGCCGCGGCACAACTGGAGAAAAAACCATGAACTCTCGGCTGCAGCTTCCTGGCGAAAGCCCGCGTCTCGATCGCCGGCAGTTTCTCGAGTCGCTCAGTGGGCTGGTGCTCGTCGCCAGTGTGTCCGGTGTCGTCAAGGCGGAGGACGCTCGCAAGTACGGCGGTGACGCCATGCCGGGCGGCGTGAACGACAACCCGCTCACTTTCGTTGCGATCAGTGAGGACGGAATCGTGACCGTCGTCGTGCACCGTTCGGAAATGGGGCAGGGCGTGCGAACCGGCCTGCCGCTCATCGTCGCCGATGAGCTGGAAGCGGACTGGAGCAAGGTGCGCGTCACGCAGGCGCCGGCGGATGAAGCCAGGTACGGCAACCAGAACACGGACGGTTCGCGCAGCGTGCGGCACTTCGTCGATCCCATGCGCCGCTGCGGTGCTGCCGCGCGCGCGATGCTGGAAGCCGCTGCAGCGGCCGCCTGGAAGGTGCCGGTGCAGTCGGTGCGCGCGGTGAATCATGAGGTCATTCACACCGAAAGCGGTCGCAAGCTTGGGTACGGCGCGCTCGCGCGCGCGGCGGCGCAGCTTCCAGTGCCGCCGCGCGAGTCTTTGAAGCTGAAGCAGCCTTCGCAATTTCGATACATCGGCAAAGACGGTACGCGCTTGCTCGACGGGCCTGACATCGCAGAGGGTCGCGCCAAATACGGCATCGACGTGCGGGTGGAAGGAATGCTCTACGCCGTCATCGCTCGCTCGCCGGTGTTTGGCGGCAAGGTGGCACGCTTCGACGCGGCAGAGGCGCTGAAGATGCCCGGTGTCGTGAAGATCGTTGAAATACCGGGCACGCCCATTCCGTCGCAGTTTCAGCCGCTCAACGGCGTCGCGGTCATCGCGCAAGACACCTGGGCCGCCATCAAGGCTCGTCAGGCATTGAAGATCGATTGGAACGATGGCGAGCACGGCAGCTACGACTCTGTTGCCTATCGCGCCGAACTCGAGAAGGCCGTTCGCAAGCCGGGAGCGGTGGTTCGCGAAGTGGGAGACGTGGATGCGGCCATGGCGAAAGCGCCGCGCAAGGTAGAAGCCGAGTACTACCTGCCGCATATCGCGCACGCCACCATGGAGCCGCCGACCGCCACGGCGCGCATCGTCGACGGTCATTGTGAGGTCTGGGCGCCGACCCAGGCGCCCCAGGGACTGCGCGAAGACGTGGCGACGCGCCTCGGCCTGCCGATCGAGAAAGTGACTGTGCACGTCACGCTGCTCGGCGGCGGGTTCGGTCGCAAGTCCAAACATGATTTCGCCATCGAGGCCGCGCTGTTGTCGCAGCAGATGGCGGGCAAGCCCGTCAAGGTTGTCTGGACGCGTGAAGACGATCTGCATCACGACTTCTTCCACACCGTCTCGCTCGAGAGACTGCAGGCGGGTCTCGATGCGCAGGGCAAGCCCAACGCGTGGCTGCACCGAAGCGCGGCACCCACCATCATTTCGACTTTCGCACCGGATCCGAAACAGCAGGCGCCCTTCGAGTTCGGCATGGGTCTCGTCAACGTTCCCTTTCAGATTCCGAACATGCGCATGGAGACACCGCAGGCGGCCGCGCACACCCGGATAGGCTGGTTCCGTTCCGTCTCCAATGTTCCGCACGCCTTCGCCGTACAGAGCTTCGTGGCCGAACTCGCCGCCGCCGCCGGCCGTGATCACCGGGACTATCTACTCGATCTCATCGGACCCGCCCGGCGCATCGATCCTGGCGCAATGAAGGACTCGTGGAACCACGACGAGTCGCCGGAGCGTTACCCGTACGACACGGGCAGATTGCGTCGGGTGATCGAGCTCGCGACCCGAGAGGCTGGTTGGGGACGCAAGCTGCCCAGGGGCAGCGGACTCGGCCTGGCCGCGCATTACAGCTTCGTCAGCTACACGGCCGCTGTAGTCGAAGTGCGGGTCGGCCCGAAGGGCGAGGTCGTCATTCCGCGCGTCGACATTGCCTTCGACTGCGGCCCGCAGGTCTATCCTGATCGCATCCGTTCGCAGCTCGAAGGTGCCGCCATCATGGGCGTGAGCCTGGCGATGCTGGGGGAAATCACTTTCAAGAACGGTCGCGTGCAGCAGGACAACTTCCACACTTACCCGGTGACGCGCCTGGCCGAAGCGCCGCGCGACATCCGTGTGCACCTGGTGCCGGCGCCGGACTGGTCCGTGCCGCTGGGGGGCGTGGGTGAGCCCGGTTTGCCGCCCATCGCGCCCGCGCTATGCAATGCGATCTTCGCCGCCACCGGCAAACGGATCCGTCGCCTGCCGGTGGGGGATCAGATTGCGCCTGCATGAAGGTGAAGCTAGTGCCGCATCGCCAGCAGGCGATCGGCCGATGCGTCCGTGGCATCGACGGTGATCCTCGAGTACTGCTTCGCATTGCCGGCCACTTCGCCCGACGTCGACAGCTCCTGGATCATCGCGGCGATATCGCTCAACGGGGCGTTGAGGATGTCGACGGAGTTGCCCGCGCCCAATCGCCACATCTGGTAGGCGTTGTCGGGCTGGTCGAACGAGTATGGCGTGATCAACTGCGGCACGCCTGCGGCCAGCGCCTGCGCGCAGGTTCCAATGCCTCCGTGATGCACGACCAGGCTCGAGCGCGGGAACAGGTAGTCGAACTGCGCCACGGGCAACACCAGCAGCGGCGGCGCGAACGCGTCGATCTGCCTTTCGGTCTCCGCGTGCGCCACCAGGACGCCGGGGTGCCCCACATCCGAGCAGATTCGCGTGACCTTCTCGATCAGGTGCGGCGTCACCGGAATTCCCGTGCCGAAAGAGAAAGTGATCGGCGCGCCATGCGCGCGGATGAATTCATCGAGTCGCTGGCGATTGAAGCCGACTTCGAGGTTGCTCAGGATGAACCCCGTGTTGTGGACTTGCTGTGGCCAATCGGCGGGGCGCGGTTTGAGCCAATCCGGAAACAGCGCGAGAACGTTGGGACTCTGATCCAGTTTCGGCAGATCCTGCGGGTCCCACGCCCTGATGCCGAGTTCGCTCCTGACGGGATTGATGAACGGCACGATGAGCCGCTCGTGTGTGTCCTTCGCGTTTTTTTCCAGGAGCTTGGGGATGATCTGCGTCCACGCGGCTTCGGGAATCATCTTTCGCATCGGGTACGCGGGACTCTGGCACGAGACGATTCCGGACGGGGCGAGAACCACCTGGCAGAACGGCAGGTCGAACTCCACGCAGGCCATCCTCGCGCCGCACAGTGCATCCTGGAACACCACGAACGGCTTGTGCCCGGCCTTCACAAACTTCTCGATCGTCTGGAAGGTCGGCTTGATCGCGGGCAGGTGGAACTGGTTGTAGTGGTTCTGGTTGTACGAGGGCGACCAGGTCAACGGGTTGTTGTACGTCTTCTCATACTCGAGGCGGGAGGACACTGCATGGAACTCGACGCCGAACGACTCCGCGAGCGACGAGAACTTCTCGCTGCCGAGGAATGTAGTACTCGCGCCTCTTGAATTGAGGGCCGCAGCCAGCTTCAGGAAAGGCAGGGCATCGCCGACGGTACCGAGAGAATAGAAAAGATAGTCCATGTCATTGCTCCGGCAGGGCTTGAGCCTGCCCTCGTTGCGCTTCCATCACCATTCCACTGTGCACGACGAAAAATCGATCCGCGCTCTGGATGGTGCTCTCCCGGTGCGCGACGATGATCCGGGTGATCTTCAGTTCCTTGAGCGACTGGTTCACGGCCGCTTCGTTGTCCAGATCGAGGTGGCTCGTCGCCTCATCCATCAGCAGGACGGCGGGCCGGTGATAGAGCGCCCTGGCCAGCAACACCCGTTGCTTCTGTCCTCCTGACAACGTGCTCCCCATGTCACCGACGAGCGTGTTGTAGCCCATCGGCATTTTCATGATCTCGTCGTGAATACACGCCGCCCTCGCGCAGGCTTCCACGAATTGCCGGTCGACAGCCGGATCGAAGAAGCTGATGTTGTCGAGAATGCTGCCGGCGAAGAGCTGCCCGTCTTGCGTGACCACCGCGATGTGGCTTCGATAATGCCGGACGTTTTCCGGGGTGACCTGGTGGCCGCCGTAGGTCATCTTGCCGGTCGTCGGCGGATGCAAACCCGAGAGGATCTTGAGCAGGGTGGTCTTGCCGGCGCCCGATGGCCCGACGATCGCGACACATTCGCCGTATTCGATCTTCAGACTGACGTTCCTGAACAGGCTTTCGCTGCCCGCGGTGAAATTGAAAGAAACGTCCTGGAGCTCCAGGCACTCCTGCTTCTTCTGCTCGACGAGCGTCGAAGAGGGAGATGCTTCCGTCGAGGTGCGCAGGATGTCGGACACCCGCTGCAGATGCAGCTTCGCCATCAGGAATTCGAAAATGCTCTCGATGAATTGCCTTGAGCTGTTCACGAACAGCGACTTGTAGGCGATGAACGCATACAGCATGCCGATGGTGAATTTTCCTTCCAGGATCAGCTGCGCGCCGAGGAAAACGGAAATGATGGCTTCGAGGCCGAAGATCAGGCCGCTCAGCAGCCCGAAGACGATGAGATGGCGGCCCACCATCATGTTCTTGTTGACCGAGCCCACCATCTGGTTTTTCCAGACGGAGCGGCGCAGGGTTTCCTTGCCGAAGATCTTGATCGTCAGGATGCCGCGCACGCTCTCCATGAAGGTGGTCTGTTCCTGCGCCCGCTCGCGGATCGCACCTTCCGTGGCTTCGCGGATCGGCTTGAACAACAGCAGGCGCAGCGCGAGGTACAAGAGGCTCGCGAACACGGCGATGCCGGCCAGCATCGGGCTGTAGAGCAGCAGCACAACCAGCATGGCCGTGGCGAGCAGGCCATCCACCATCGACTCGATGAATGTCGTGGTGAAGATCTCCTTGAGCTTCTCGATCGACCCGAAGCGGGAAACGATGTCACCGAGATGGCGCTTCTCGAAGTATGCCAGCGGCAGGTTGATCAGATGGCGGAACACGTTGTCGGTGATCTGGAGATAGAGCGAGCTGCCCATGACCAGCACCATGAACGACCGCAGCGCCTTGATCGCGGTTTCGAAGAGCAGGACGAAGCCGAAACCGACCGCGAGTACATACAGCAGATTCACGTCGCGTCCGATGATCACGTCGTCCACGACGGACTGAACGTAGAGAGGCGAGATCAGCGAGAACAGGATCAACAGGATCGAAGCGGAGAACACGGCCGCCATCGACTTTCCGATGCCCTGGATGCGACTCCAGAGATCCGAGAAGCTGACCGGATCGACCTCGGCTCCGAAAACGAATGCCTGGGTGGGCACGAGCTCGAGCGCGATGCCCGTGTAGTGCTTCGACACCTCTTCCACCGGCAACTTCACTCGTCCTCGCGCAGGATCCACGATGTCTGCGTAGGTATTGCCGACCTTCTCGAGCACGACGAAGTGGTTCAGGTCCCAGTGGAGAATCGCGGGTACCTTGAGACCCGCCAGCTGATGCAGCGGAACCTTGAGGGGCCGCGCGCTCAGGTTCAGATGTTCGGCGATCTCGATGAGGTTCTTGAGATTGGCACCCGTCAGTGACAACTGGTGCTTGTTCCGCAGGGCGATGAGATCGTATTCGAACCCGTGATAGGACGAGACCATGGCCAGGCACGCAAGCCCGCACTCCGCCATCTCCGACTGGAGAATGACGGGCAGCGAGCGCTTGCGCGACAGCAGCGAGATGTCGAGTTTGGGTATGCCTTGCATTACAGCCGCCGTACCACGTCGGTGATCGGCCTGAAGATCCATTCGATGAGAGGGCGCTTGTCCAGCGCCACATCGGCCTGCAGGTTCATGCCCGCCTGCAGCTCGTAGGTCCCGCCATCGGCCGCCATGAACTTCTGGTTGAGCCTCACCTTGGCCTTGTAGACGGGCTCATTGACCATGATCGGATCGACGATCTGGCTGGGCATCATGATCGTCCTCGAAATCATCGTGACGCGCCCTGAGTGCGAGCCGTACTTCTCGTGGGGAAACGCGTCGTAGCGGATGTCGACCACCTGCCCGACCTTGAGGAAGCCGATGGCTCTCGACGGGATGAAGATCTCGGCTTCGAGCTCGGAATCTTTCGGCAGGATTGCGAGAACGAGCTGCGCCGGCGTGAAGTTGCCGCCCACCACGGCCTGCATGGAGGTGATCTTTCCTTCGATCGGCGCGGTGACGATCGACTTCATCTGAACCTTCTGCATCAGGATCTGTTGCGAGAGCTGCGCGATCTGACCGTTGATCGCGTTCTCCTGGTTCAGCGCCTCGATGCGGCTCTCTTCGATCTGGAACCGGATATCTCCCAGATTCCTCTCGAGCGACAGGATCGTCTGGGAGATCTGGTCCGCCATCAGTTTCTCCGACAGGAAGTCGTCGTTCAGCCTGCTGATCGCGTCCGCGGAGAGCGGCGCCTGGTCACCAAGCTTTCTCATCGCGAGGTACCGATCCTCGGCGTGTTTCAAGCGTTTCGCGTGCGACTCCTGGCGTTTGCGCTCGAACCCGATCTGCGACTTGATGAACGCGATGTTCGCGTTCAGCGACTGCTGCTTGTTCCTGAATGCCTCCTTCGAGACATCGACCTGGCTTCGGAGATTCTGCAGCTGCAGCTCGTGCGACTCGATTGCATACCTGTTCACGTCCGATCTCGATTCGAAGGAGTTGTCCGTGCCCACCGAGACCAGCGGCTGGCCGCGCGTGACCTGTTTGCCGTCCTGCACGAACACTTCGGTCACGGTGCCCGGCTGATCGAGATGGATGTTGATGAGGCCGGCTTCGGGCGTGAGGTATCCGGCAAATCTCTCCTTGCGGGAGTAGTCGGTTACGCACAGGAAAATGACGAAGAGCACCGTGAGAACGAGAAAGCCCCGAAGCCACGCGATCGCCGAGCCTGGCTGCTCGATCTGCACCTCGCCGAAGAACCGGTCTGCCTGTGCGTCCGTGACTTCCTTTCTGAACAACCCGCTCATGCGGCGCTCACACTGGCCCGCTTGAAGCCGAACTTGCCCCTGCGCAGCAGCCGAAGCTTTCCCCGCTTGCTGAAGCACACCACGCGGCTCTTTCGCAGCCGCTGCGTGAGCAACGACACCGCGCTCCGGAATTGCTGTTTCGAAAACGCCGCATCGAGCACGTAGATGAGTTTGCCTTCGGAGAGTTCGTCGAGCTTGAGTCGCTGGCCTGGATCCTCGAGCAACATGCGAAGCGTGTATTTCGAGATGCGGGCGTAGGACAGGTAGCCGATGACTTCACCCTTCTCGGACTTGAGTGTGAAAATCTGGCGTCGCGCACTGGTCGCCAGCAGGTACGAAATCTGGTCGTTAGTGGCGCTCAGGCCCTGCGAAGCCCGAAGCAGCATCGCCGATCTCAGGAGTTCGTCACCCTGGCCGTCAGGAAAAGACATTCTTGATCCCCCGGAAAGAACCTGCCGCATTCCGCGCGAAGAAAGCGCCGATCGACGTGAGGAACGGCACGAAGTCATAGCCGTGAATCCGGAACGACGCCGGGTCGCGCCGCACGTATTCCACGAACACGGCCGGATCGTCGATTTGTTGCCGAAGCCCGCCCCCGTCGTGCACCTGGAATGTGCCGCCGACGCCGTCGAACAGGATCCGGCAATCGCCGGACGCGAACAGCGTGCACTTCCGGTCCGTGATTTCCTCGTAGATCCAGCCCGACACGAGTTCTGCGGTGTGGACGATGTCGATCACCTTGCGTTCATCCCCGTCATCGCCCGCATCGTCGATGGCTTTTCCGACATACGTGATGAAGAAGTAGCTGCTCAGGTACGCCCGCTTCAGTGTCTGGATCGCGAAGACATTCAGGAAGGCGGCTTGCGAGCGGAATTGCTCTTCGAACGCGGGATAGAGTTTGTCGACCAGCGCACGAAGGTCATCGGCCAGACCGGCGATGAACTTGCCTCCCTTCTGGACTGGCACACCGGCCGCCAGAGAGAAAAGGCAGGCGGCCAGCATGTCGCTGGCGATGTCCGGCGCATCGACCGTGGGCAGCTTGTGGGATTTCTCGCCGCGGCCAAGAACCATGATGGATTGCAGCCGCGCCGATACCTTGCGCCATTCCGGGGTCGCCGAGAACCGTGTGGCCAATCCCCGGCCGATTCCGAACGTGAATCCGGTGTTCAGGCAGCTGTACTGCTGAAATCTCTCGATGTAGAGCTGGCCGAAATGCTGCGGATCGACTTTCGTGAAAGTGAACTTGCGAACGAGATGGAACATCTCACCGACCACCATGAGCGGCACGTTCGGTTCTTCGAAGTAGGACGTGACCTGGCCGTAGTTCTGACCCGCATTCACGAAGGAACACAGGCTCGTGTCCATGACCTTGCCGTCGATCAGGAAGTTGGACGGCACCAGCGCGTTGTGCGAGATCTTCGCCATCCTGAAGAACGACAATTGATCCGCAGCCCGGTCGAGAAATTCCTGAACGAAGATGTAGAACCCGGATACGCCGCCCGACTTCGGAATCGATGTGTAGATGGACCTTATGCGCGAGTAGTCGGATCTCAGGACGGACCTGAATTCGGGCTTGGGCCGGAAATCGGTGCACGGCAGGAAATGGGCAGGCCGGACACCGGGCTCCCGCACCAGCAACACACTGCAGGTCTTCTTCGCGTTGAGCTCCGCAGACTGGCGGTCGAGCAGGATCAGGCCATGCATGCGCTGCGCGCCGACCGGAGAAATCCGGTTAAGCAGCGTCGAGTAGACGATCTCCTTTGCCGCGCTCTGCAGATCGAGGCCCCCATATGAGTGCGAACGAGGCGCGTCGCGGCCCGCAAGCGCGTTGGCGCCGACACCTTTCACCTGGGCGCCCGAAAAGTTGGCGACCCTGGCGCCACCGCCATTGCAACCTATGCCCACGCCGCCGTAGCGTTCCGCGTATCCGGTTTCTCCATCTTCGCGGATGCGTGAGTGGTCCGTGAAGAAGCCATTCCGCGTTACGCGCGAATAGGAGTCGAGAAAAGTTTCGTCCTCGAGCGCGCCAATTTCGCTGTCGGAACGGCATCTCCACAGCAATTCCGTACCGGTGACCTTGTGAAGCCCCACCGGGATCAGATTGTTTTCCTGCACGAGCAACTCGCCATTCTTCATGACTTGTTCGCCCCGGGCTTGAAGAACAGGCCCCCGACCAGGCCCACGAGCAAACCTGTTGCATGCGCGACGAAGCTGATGTTGCCGTCGACGACGTGCGGCGAGACCAGCAGGATTGCCGACGTGACCGCGAGGCCGCTGACGTACTTGTCCGGGTACCAGGATGGATTGGCGATCGCGTTCGCGATCGTGAATCCGCAAGCGAAGAAGACGAGCGCCGAGACTCCCGCGAAGCTGTCGATCGCGGAGTTGGAACCGAACCCCCACTTGAATTGCCCATAGACGGCGACGGCCGAGAGCACGATGGCCGCGTATCCGAGCAGAAGCACTCCCATCCGGTTCCTGTAGGGAGTGAGATACGGAAGCACCAGCAGGCAGAGCACGAAATTCAGCGTCCAGTGGCCGGCACCGGCGTGAAGGAATGGGCCGATCAGGAAGCGCCAGTATTCGCCTTGCTCGATCGACGCGAAAGCGACGCCAAAACTGTAGAACAGGAAGTCGCGATCGAACCCGGCGATCGAGAAGCCGAGCTGGAGCAGGCCGAATGCCGCGATGACTCCCAGCGGAAGATAGTAGTTTGCTCCGGCCGAACGGGACTGCCAGTCGAGATAGATGCTCCATTGGAGGTAAGTGGCTTGGTCACGAGAGGCGACCCGCTGGTTGTAGAACCAGAAGGCGGCGATGAGCGTCAGCAATATCGCCACGCGCGCCACTGTCGAGGCGTCGTTGGGCGGCTTCACGACGAGCAGGATTGCGCACACGAGCGCGAAAGACAGCGCGATCCACGCAAGCATCTTCAGCTTGCCGGCAACCAGCGAAAGGATGAGTGCCTGCAGTTCTGGAACTCGGATTGGCGGCAGGAAGCGGCTGGTGGCGGGAGACGAAATCAGTGGACCGCCTGCACCCATTCGCGAGCTGGCAGCCTTTGCATGCGCCCTGGCGTCGGCTTCGGAAATGGGCACGGTGGCCGCGCCTTTTGCGACCGCCCATTCACCATTGCCCGCCGGGAATATGTCTGTGCCTCGCCAGTCCATGATTCAGTTCACTTTAGTTCTTGTCATGGTTGAAAAGGAAGGAAGAGAAATCCGTTTCACTTCCTTCACATGAATCAACGATCGTTTCAGCGCGAGCTAGCTTTCGATCAGGCGAATGCCTGGCCGAGAACCAGCGTGATGCCGAGACCGATCGAGAAGGCCACGAGGCCAACGCCGATCCCCGGGATCGCCGCGAGGCCGAGGATAATCATTCCGCCGGTCATCGGCGTCATGCCACCCGAACCGCCCGAGATCATCTGCAGATCTTCGACGGACACTTCCTCGAAATTGATTTCTTCGTAGTTCTTGTCGATTCCAAATGATTGCATTGTCGTCTCCTTGTTTTTTGTATGCACTCTTCCTTGCGCCGGCGTGGAGCGTGCGCGGTCATGCTACTACAAGAATTTCGACGCGCCAGATTTTCCGGTCGCGCGAGTAGTTTGATGTCCGTGATGTCACGCGACGGCAATTCGTGACACCGATGAAGAAAACTTTTTTGCCTGTCAGTATTTCGGCGAACGCGACAGATATGCGACTTGCCAAGGACCACGGCTACAGCGTCGTAGCCAAGCGGAAGCGCTTTCAGAGAGAACGCGTCGGCGTTTGCATACGGACCGAAAGAATAAGTTCAACGCAACGTGGCCAATGAGCTGGCGGCGTCTGCGTCATTTGACGTAGAGCAGTCTGTAGATAGTCGAGGAGACGGCGCGCCCGGCAGGAGCGGTGCTCACCGCGCAAACGCTAACGCGGTGAGATCGTGTACTCGAGGCAAAGCGTGCACGCCACTCCCCGGTGGCGCGTGCCGGCGCACTGGGCCCGGCCACTGACCCGTGCGTCACCAGCGCTCACGGCCAGTTCCACTGCTTCCGTCAACGTGAATTCGCCATCGCAGTCGCTGTACGGGCACGCGAAGCAGAAGTAGGCCGCCGCGGGCGGATGGAACACGGTGGCCTGGGGCGACGGAAGAAATTCAGTCATGTCGCTGAAACTGAAATCGATCTGCAGCGTCGTGAGCTTCGGGTACCGCACGCCCATCGTCGGCGCCGCGGTGCGGTCGCGACGGTGCCGTTCACGCATGGCGTCGCGCCCCGCCGTCCGAGAGGCGTTCGCGAATCTCATGGCGAAACGTCGGGATCGGTAGCGGGAACGGCTTCGGCCGGCGACGCGTCCTGGAGCGGCTCCGCCGGCGAACCGCGGGTTTGCTTGCGCTGCAGTTTCTCCTGCTGGCGCTTCTTGCGGGATTCTTCGCGACTGCGTTTTGCCTGGCGATAATTTCGTGTGGCCATCGTGGAACTCCGGTCAGGGAAGAAAGGAAAGTTCGTGGCACGTTGCGGCAAACTCGCTGGCGCGGCCTGGCATGCACACCTGCAGGGAAGAGCCGTCGGCGTGGAGTACGCCGCCGATGGTGTGCAGTTGATTGAAGGGACCGCGCTGAACGGGCGAGTCTCCTTCGCGGGTGACGATACGCACGCGTACCGGACCCCCGCAGTCGAGCTCGCGATGTGCGCGGCCACCGACTTGCCAGAGACCTTCCACGCACTGGGCGACGACGTAATTGTCGGGACCGCGCAAGGATCCGTCGGCGCAGAAGCGAACGAACGTCGCCAGCATCAATGTGGGCGGATCGGCTTGCCCGGCATGGAAGTTCAGCCGCAGCAAGACAACAGATCTCCCGTGTGAAATATGGCCATCGACTTCCTGGGTGATATGAGAAAGCGCCAGGCAGATGCCCGGGTGGTTGGCGAGGACTAGGAGGTGACTGTCTCTGGCCGGAAGATCGCCGGGACGGCGCGGGCTCAGGGAAGGGCAAGTCGAAGATTCACAAGCCGTGCTGCAGTGTAGAGAAAGAACAGTCCGCCGGGTGAGAAATTGTCGTCTCCTTCCTGCAGGGAATTTCCTCGTCCCGGCAGACCTCGCCGAGTCTTATCGGGCAAACCTGTCGCGTATCGCAACGCCGATCCACTCGAAACCCTCCGCATCGGTCACGGAATTCGCCCGGGCGTTCGACCTGAAGAAGGATCGTCAAGATGTTTCAATTCATCGTCAACGTACTTGGCACGCTGGTCTCAGGCCTGTGGGCCGATCTGTGTTTCGCCGGCCTGAGTGTGCCGAATGGACTGGTCGTCGCCACCTTGTACAGACCGAATTGTTAGTGACCCGGCGCTGCGGCAGGTCCATGTTTCAGCGATTTACTGGTGAGGCGGAAGCAAGAGCATGAACAACACCCTGACAACCAGGGGTGGCGTCGTCGATGTCCCGCCTGCAAAGCCCGACTCCTCGCTGCCCAGGATCCTCCTGGTCGATGACCAGCCTGCACGTCTGCTGACTTACGAGGCAGTGCTGGAAGGGGTCGGTGTTTCGTGCACGCGCGCGCTGTCGGGTACGGAAGCGCTCCACAAACTACTTCTCGAAGAATTCGCGGTGATCGTCCTCGACGTGCAGATGCCGGAGCTGGATGGGTTCGAAACCGCACGCCACATCCGCGAGCGTGAATATTGCTTCCTCGACCTGCTCGCTCGCCAGGCGGCCGACCCGGACGGCATGCTGGCCAGGATCCAGCCGATGATGGAGCGGCAGATGGCGCACACCGTGAGACTGGTCGACGACCTTCTCGACGTCTCGAGAATCACGTCCGGTCGCATCGAGCTTGTCCGCGCACCGGCGACCATCGAATCCATCGTGACAGGTGCCGTCGATGCTCACCGCGACCAGATCGAGGCAGGCGGATTCGAGTTCGTCCTTCGCATCGATGAGCCCGCGCGGGCGATCCACGTCGACGGGACACGCCTGTCGAACTGGACGCGCACGTTCAGATGGAGGCGGGATTCGATCTCCACCTGACCAAGCCGATCGAACCCGAAGCGCTGGAAGGCGCGCTCCGCACGCTTACGAACCCGCGGGAACACCAGGCACGGACGCGCCCGGCCGCGTATCCATCACGCGCGCAGTCTCAACGCGTTGCTGATGACGGAAACGGAAGAGAAGCTCATCGCCAGCGCCGCCAACAACGGCGACAGGAGCAGCCCGAACACGGGATAGAGCACGCCAGCTGCCACGGGAATCCCGAGCGCGTTGTAGCCGAACGCGAAGCCGAGGTTCTGCCGGATGTTTCGCACGGTGGCGCGGCTCAACTGGCGCGCCCGGACAATTCCATTGAGGTCGCCTTTGACGAGCGTGACCTGCGCGCTTTCCATGGCGATGTCCGTCCCGCTGCCCATGGCGATACCGACATCCGCTCTCGCGAGCGCCGGTGCGTCATTGATTCCATCTCCGGCCATGGCGACGCGCCGACCCTCGCTCTGCAGCTTTTCGACGATGCGGGCTTTGTCCGTCGGCTGGACTTCGGCAAACACTTCGCCGATGCCGAGACTTTTCGCCACCGCCTCGGCGGTGCCACGCGCGTCTCCCGTGAGCATGACGATTCGAAGCCCGTCCGCGCGAAGATCCTTCAGCGCCCGAGGCGTGGTGTCCTTGATGAGATCGCCGACCGCAACGGCACCCGCGAGCCTTCCATCCACCGCGATGAACATCACCGTGCGCCCGGCGGCGCGCATGGTTTCAGTCTGGGCATGAAGCTGCTCCAGTGAAGCTCCCACGTCGTTCATGAGTGCCGCGTTGCCCAGGGCGACCTTGCGGTCACCCGAGCGCCCCTCGACGCCACGGCCCGTCACCGATTGAAAATCGGTGACCGTCACGGCGCCGAGATTACGGGCGGCGGCTCCCTCCACGATCGCGCGGGCCAATGGATGCTCGCTCGACTTCTCGAGCGCGGCGGCGAGCGCGAGCAACTCGTCCTGCTTCCAGGACTCCACGGTGATGACCTCGTGCAGTGCCGGACGGCCAACCGTGAGCGTGCCCGTCTTGTCGACGACCAGCGTGTCGATCTCACGCAGCGATTCGATGGCCTGGGCATCGCGAAACAGCACGCCCATCTGCGCGCCGCGGCCGCTCGCCACCATGATCGAGATCGGAGTGGCGAGCCCCAGTGCGCAAGGGCACGCGATGATCAGGACCGCGACCGCGTTGACCAACGCATACGCGAGCTTCGGCTCGGGGCCGACGAACCACCATACGACAAACGTGATGATCGCGATTGCGATGACGGCCGGCACGAACCACGCTGAGACCTGGTCCGCGAGCCGCTGCAGCGGCGCGCGGCTTCGCTGGGCCTGCGCGACGAAATTCACGATCTGCGACAGGAGACTGTCCGCGCCGACCTTCTCGGCGCGCACGATGACCGAGCCCGTCTGATTGATGGTTGCACCCACGACACGGTCTCCGACCGTTTTGTCGACCGGAAGCGCTTCGCCCGTCAGCATTGCCTCATCGAAACTCGAACGTCCTTCTTCGATGCGACCATCCACGGGCACCTTCTCACCGGGCCTGACGCGTACGAGATCACCGACGCGAATTTCATCGAGCCGCACATCGGCTTCGGAGCCGTCCGCCGCGATTCGCCGCGCGAATTTTGAGGCAAGCCCCAGGAGTTGCCGAATTGCTGCGCTCGTACGTCCGCGCGCCGAAAGCTCCAGCCACTCGCCGAGAAGGACGAGCGCGATGATCACGGCGGCGACTTCGTAGTACACGCCCACCATGCCGTGCGCGTCGCGCATTTCCGATGGGAACGAGTCCGGCGCGAAGCTCGCGAACAGGCTGAATAGATAGGCGACCGTCACGCCCAGGCCAATGAGCGTATACATGTTCGGCGAACCGTTTCGGACGCCCATCCATCCCCGTTTGTAATAGTCGGCGCCCGCCCAGAACACCACCGGCGCGGAGAGGCCCAGCTCGAGATAGCGAAGAACGCGCGCCGTACGGTCCGCGAGATGCAAGTCGAGCAGGTGGGGCGCCATGGCAATCACGACGACGGGCAGACTCAGCGCGGCCGCAATCCAGAATTTCCGCTTGACCGTCCGTAGTTCGGAGTCATCTTCCTCGGTCGTCGGCATGGCAGGTTCTAGCGCCATGCCGCAGATCGGGCATGAGCCTGGGCCCACCTGACGAATCTCCGGATGCATCGGGCAGGTGTAGATCGCGCCTTCCGCGGCGGACTCGGCGTTCGCGACCGGATTTGCAGGAGCAGGTGCCGCACCATGGTGATGTTGGTGACCGTGGTGGACAGCGCCTGGCTGCGGACTCGAGCAGCAGCTGCTGGCACTGTGGGAATGCTTGTGTTGATCAGTCATCGAGTTTTTCCTCTCCCAACGCTCTCAGGATTGGGCAATCGGCTGCGCGGCCATGACCGGGGCAGGTGGCAACCAGGGTGGCGAGCCCATCACGCATCCTCGTCAACGCCGCGAGGCGTGCTTGCACGTCCGCAAGCTTTTTCTCAGCGGCACGCTTTATCTTGGCGACATCGCGTTGCTTCGAGATTCCGAGCAGTTCGCGGATGTCCTTGAGTGTGAACCCGAGCTCCTGCGCGCGACGGATGAAGCGAAGGCGGGATACCTGCTCGTCGCTGTAGCGACGATATCCCGATGCCAGGCGTGATGCCGGTGACAACAAGCCGCTTTTCTCGTAGTACCGAACGGTGTCGATGCTGACGCCCACGCGCCTGGCCAGCGTACCGATGCCGATCGAGTTCATGCCGATTGCTCCATGAACGGTGAGCCTAAAGTATGGACCGTACTCCAGAGTCAAGTTTACCTGCCGCACGCGCGCCAGGCTTCGGCGAGGAGAAGCGTGAAAGCAGCGGAAAGCTTCCGTCCATACGCGTGAGCCCTTACGGCCCGCGGATTGCTCACGATGCGTGATCGCGCGGATCGCGCCACCATGGGCCATGAACTCAAAAAACGGTCCCGCGGGTTATGGTTCGCTGCTGATTTCCCTTCACTGGCTGATGCTGGTGCTGATCGTGCTCGTGTACGCGTGCATCGAACTGCGCGAGCTGTATCCGAAGGGCAGCGACGTTCGCAATGCCCTCAAGTCCTGGCACTACCTCCTCGGGCTGAGTGTGTTCATTCTGGTGTGGCTGAGGCTGGTCGCACGGCTGATGACTTCGACCCCGCCGATCGTCCCGGCGCCTCCCCGATGGCAAACGCGCCTCGCCAGTATTTCCGAGCTCGCGATCTATCTGTTCATGATCGCCATGCCCTTGCTCGGATGGTTGATCGTGAGCGCAGACAACGAAGCGGTGATGTTCTTCGGCATGAAGCTGCCAGCCCTCACGGCAGCCAACGAACCACTCGCGGAGCAGATCGAAGAGGTTCACGAGGTGGTGGGCAACGTGGGCTATTTCCTCATCGGCCTCCACGCCGCTGCCGCGCTCGTTCATCACTACGTCCAGCGCGACAACACGCTGGCGCGGATGTTGCCGCGAAGTTCGCGGTGAGCCCGCCGGTACCCGCCATGAAAAGTCGCCCTGGATGAAACCAGGGCGACACTTATATATGTGTCGCGGCTGGCCGCACGCTTGCCCCGTCCTTGACGGCATCACTGGGGTACTCGATGACGATGGCGCCCGCCTGTAGACCGCCCAGCACCGTCGCGTATTCCGTTCCCCTCTGCCCGATGCGCAGCACCGCGATTCGCGCGCGGCCATCGACGACCACGTAGGTTGCCCATTCGGTGTCGTGTCGGAACAAGGCGGACAAGGGGATCAGCAAGGCATTTTCTTCGCGAGCGATCTCGATGACGGCATCGACACGGTATCCATCTCCCACGCGGTGCAAGGCCGCGGAGTTGGGCAGCAGGTCGACCAGCACGTCGACACGTTGCTCCTCGATACCCAGGGCCGACACTTTCGTGTACCCGGACGGTTCGATGCGCCGAACGCGGCCGGCCAGCCGCACGCCGCCCGCATCGAGATCCACGTACGCGCCTGGCGGAATCTGCGTGGCTTCGGTGGAGAGCACGTCGATACGAGCTTCGAGCCGTCGCACGTCGGCGATCTCGAGGATCGGCGCGCCGACACCAAGGGCGGATTCGCTTTCCTGTCGGACCGCGAGCACGACGCCATCGACGGGTGCGCGCAGCGACCAGGAATTCGACTTCGACACGGCCGATTCGGAAGCGCCCTCACGAAGCGCGGCGCGTGCCTGCTGCAGATCGTGTTCCGCCGCGTCGGCTTCGAAGCGCGCGGCCTCGGCGTCCTTGCGACGCAGATCCAGGGTGAGCGCCGAGCGCTCGCGTTCGGTCTGCGAAGAGAAGCCCTTCGCGCCCAGTTCCACGAGCCGGCGGTGATCACTTTCCGCCTGCAGCGCCGCGGCTTCCGACTGTCGTACGACCGCCTGCGCGCGTGACGCTCGCGCCGCGGCCGACGCAACCTGCGCCGCCAGTTCAGACCGGGTGCGGGCATCGAGCATCTGCGCGACGTTCGGCAGGATGACGGCCACGACATCTCCGCGACTCACGGCGTCCCCGGCGCGCAGGGTTGGCCGCAGCAGCAGACCTGCCACGGGTGTGGCGACAACGTACCGATCCCGCACGCGAGTGATGCCGTCTTCCTCGACCGTCCGCGTAAACGTGCCGCGCACGATGCGGGCGGTTTCGACTTCGACCGGCGCCGGAGCGGCGAGCCATGCCACGAGCGAGGCGAGCAGCGCGAAGCTCGCAATACCGATTACCCATTTCGAATGTTTCATGTCAGTCCCGGGTCTTGAGAACGGC
>Ga0315910_10000640_pt1 | contig 34287 bp, 29 predicted proteins | sample EdamamesoilMG_FD_204470 | JGI IMG/M metagenome (GOLD analysis project Ga0315910, IMG submission 204470) | Garden soil microbial communities collected in Santa Monica, California, United States - Edamame soil | ecosystem: Environmental > Terrestrial > Soil > Garden | place: USA: California... | reverse complement strand
AGCGAAAATCGAGACAAATTCCCGCTCTGCAGGTGGGAGAAACGCCGGGCTCGCGACACAACTACAGGAGTCCCGAGGTTTCTATGGCCGCGGCAAGGAAGCCCGGCCCCCCGGACTCATCCCGATCGTCAAACCGCCCGCGCCGGTCCCGGCTGCAGGCTGTTGCGCAGCAGCGCCTGGCGCGCTTCCCACTCCCGGCCCGGTTCCATCTCCACCAGGAAGTCGGACTGACCGCCCGTCAGCGTGGCCACCGGCACGCCGTCCCGGTACAGCACGCGGTTGTTGGTGAGAGCGGGAACGCGCGCGCCCGGCGTGATGATGCCGGCGAGGTTCAGCGGATCGGCCGCGGATAGCGACACCAGGTCGCCACGCGTCTCCTGCTTGCGGATCGCACGCAGCGCCGACACGGCATCCGGCAGCGCGTATTGCTCGCCGCTCATGCCGGCGACGAAGCGTCCGCCGCGGATCTTTCCCTGCGCCTCGAGGCGGCGATACACCCGCAGCAACACATGCCAGGGCGGCAGCCAGTCCGCTTCGCGCTCCAGCAGCTTGCGGAACACTACGCCATAGCGGCGCAGCAGTATCTCGGCCACCTGCTCGAGCGCCTCGGCTTCGTGGGCGCCACGTTCCTTCAAGCGAGGCCCATTGCGGATCAGGCTCCAGCGTCCCGCGTCCTCGAGCCCGAACAGCGCGACGCGCCGGCGGCGCGCCGCCAGCTGGCGTTTCTTGTCCTGCGGGATCAGCAAGGCACGCAGGCCGCTGAAGCTGTCGGCATTGACCAGCCCCGCGGACACCAGCTCACCAAGGGCCGTCTCGGCCTGCGAACGCAGCAGCGACGTGCCGCCGACCATGTCATCGAAGAACGAGGCGCCATGGGTGGTGAGGTAGTCATGCAGGGCACGCGCGCCATGCGAGAGCTGCATCTCCTCGCGCGGGGCGGCGGCGAGGGTGTTCCACAGCGTCCAGTTGCGGCGCGTGACCAACGCGATCGGAGTACTGCGCACCGGCGCGGCGCCGGCGGACTTCGCGGGGTGCAGACGGGCCCAGAGTGCGCGTCCCGACAGGCACAGGCTGTCGAGCCAGTGCGGGTCGTAGTCGTTGAGACGCGCGGCCAGCACGTCGCCCTCCCAGGCGGCGGCGGGAATTTCGTAACCCTCGAGCTGCGCGACCACCGCGGCCAGGCTCTCGACGCCCTCCGGCCTGGGCTGGCGCGTCACGCCCTGCCAGTCGAGCAGGAAACGCATGAAATCCGCGCTGGAGACGGGCTCGATTTCCGCGCGCAGCGTCTTGATGGTGTAGCGATGGATGCGTGCCAGCAGGCGCCGCTCGCACCACTCGAGCGAGGCATCACCCTGCGCAAGGGCTTCGGGTGTGCTGGCTTCCGAAGTGAAGCGCCCGCGCAGCACGAAGCCCTCGCCTTCGAGCTCGACCAGCGCGACGGCGATGTCGGAAGGTGGCAATGAGAGGGTGTCGCCCAGGTCTTTCGTGGTCACGGAGGCGACGCCTTGCAGCCGCCCGCGGATGAGCTCGGTCAGCGCGGTTTCGCGCGTCCAGGTGCGCGACACCGCGATGTCCGGCGGCGCGGCGATTTCGGGTTCGAGGCGCGCGTGTGGGTACACCGCCTGGATCATGGGCAGGCATTCGGCGCACACCCAGAAAGTCGCGTGGGCGTCGCGCAGGCGGGCCGCGCGCCGCGTGGCGATGAGCTGATCGAGCAGCGCAGTCCAGCCGGACGCCACTCCCTCCGCTTCGGTCAGCAGGCCGAGTGAATACAACGCGTCGTGCAATTCGTCGGCGGTGGCGGCCTCGGGCCAGGCCTCGGCGCGCACCGCGGAGATCGCCGCCGGATCGAGGCGCCCCATGTCGGCGGCGGATTCCGGATCCAGCCAGCGGCGCTGGTTGACCGCGTTGGTCCGCCGTTCTTCGAGCGGTGCGTCGTCGAGGAAGGCATACGGGCGGGCGCCGAGGATTTCCGCGGCGAGCGGAGAAGGCGTGGGCAGGTCCTTCGCGACGACCCTGATCTCCCCGCCTTCGAGCCCGCGCAACAGCCTTTCGAGGCCCTCGATGTCCATCGCGTCGTGCAGGCAGTCCGCCAGCGTCTGGTTGACCAGCGGGTGATCGGGAATTTCGCGAGGCCCGGAGAGATTCTCGGCGCAGGCGATCTGGTCGGGGAACACCACGGCGATGAGGTCTTCCGCGGCCATGCGCTGGATGTTGGGCGGCGTCCGTTTGCCGCCCGACGCGCGGCGGATGGCGAGCGAGATGCTCGCGTTCCAGCGCCAGCGCGCGGTGAACATGGGCGAATCCAGCATGGCCTGGATCAGCGTGTCGCGCACCGTCTTGCTGTTGAGGTACTTGCTGACGCTGGACAGCTCGAAGCTGTGGGTCTCGCCCAGCGACAGGACGATGGCGTCCTCGGTGGCCGCGGCCTGCAATTCGAAGTTGAACGTGCGGCAGAATTTCTTGCGCAGGCTCAGGCCGAAGGCGCGGTTGATGCGCGCGCCGTAGGGTGCGTGGATGATGAGCTGCATGCCGCCGGATTCGTCGAAGAAGCGCTCGAACACCAGTGTGTCCAGCGTCGGTAGTTTGCCGAGCACCGCCTTCGCGCCGCCCAGGTAATCGACCAGCTGCTGCGCGGCGGCGCGCGGCAGGTGGTAACGCTCCTCGACGATGCCGACGGCACGCGCGAGGGTCTCGGCGGTGACCTCGGGCAACAGCGTCTCGATCTCGGCGCGCAGCCGCGACACGGAGGCGGAGAGCTCGTCGGTTCGCGCGGGCGCTTCGCCCAACCAGAAGGGAATGCTGGGCGGCTGGCCCTTGGCGTCTTCGACGCGCACGCGGCCGGCTTCCACGCGCAGGATGCGATACGAGGTGTTGCCGAGCTGGAAGATGTCGCCCGCCAGGCTCTCGATGGCGAAGTCCTCGTTGAGCGTGCCGACGAAGATTCCGGCGGGCTCGAGTATCACCTGGTAATCGGCGTTGTCGGGGATGGCGCCGCCGCAGGTGATGGCGGTGAGCCGCGCGCCCTTGCGCGCGCGCAGGATGCGATTGACCGCGTCGCGATGCAGATAGGTGCCGCGCCGGCCGCGCTTGGTGGAGATGCCTTCGGCCAGCATGCGCACCACGGCGTCGAAGTCCTTGCGCTCGAGGTTGCGGTAGGGCCAGGCGCCGCGGCAGAGGTCGAACAACTCATCCTCACCGTATTCGCGCGCGGCGACCTCGGCGACGATCTGCTGGGAGAGCACGTCGAGCGGATGTTCGGGGATGTGCAGGCGGTCGAGCTCGCCGCGGTGAACAGCGTCCAGCAGCGCGGTGCAATCCACCAGCTCGTCGCGGCTCGACGGGAAGATGCGGCCCTTGGGCACGCCGCCCACCGAGTGATTGGCGCGGCCCACGCGCTGCAGGAAGGTGGAAATCGCGCGCGGTGTACCCAGCTGGCAGACCAGCTCCACGTCGCCGATGTCGATGCCGAGCTCGAGGGAGGCGGTGGCCACCATGACCTTGAGCGAACCGGCCTTCAGGCGTTGCTCGGCGTCGAAGCGGGTTTCCTTGGACAGGGAGCCGTGATGCGCCGCCACGTTCTGTTCACCGAGGCGCTCGGCCAGGTGCCGCGACACGCGCTCCACCATGCGCCGCGTGTTGGCGAACACCAGCGTCGTGTGGTGCTCCTCGATGAGCGCCGCGATCTGATCGTAGACCGTGGCCCAAACCTCACCCGACATCACCGCCTCGAGCGGCGCCGGCGGCATCACCAGAGCGAGATCCCGCTCGCGCACATGCCCCGTGTTGACGATGGCAATGCCGGAGGCGGTGCCGGGATCAGGATTCGGCCTTATTTCGGCCGCGAAGAGATCGCCGTTCTGCGGCCGGGAAACAATGCCGGATCCTGATCCCGGCACCGTCTTCGGCATTACCGCGCCCACCAGGAACTTCGCGACTTCTTCGATCGGCTTCTGGGTGGCCGACAGCCCGATGCGCTGGATGGGCTGCGCGGCGTTCGCGGCCAGGCGTTCGAGCGTCAGCGACAGGTGCGCACCGCGCTTGGTCTGCGCGACGGCGTGGATTTCATCCACGATCACGGTGCGCACGGTGGTCAGCATCTCGCGCCCCGAGGCGCTGGTCAGCAGTAGATAGAGCGACTCCGGCGTCGTCACCAGGATGTGTGGCGGCTGGCGGCGCATGGCGGCGCGCTCGGTCTGCGAGGTGTCGCCGGTGCGCACCGCGGCGCGGATCTCGGGCGCGGGCCCGCCGTGCGCGATCAACTCGGTGGCAATCCCCGCGAGCGGTGCCTCGAGATTCCGCTGGATGTCATTCGACAGCGCCTTCAGCGGCGACACGTAAACCACGCGCGTCACGTCCTGCAGCGCGCCCGCGGCGCCTTCGCGCGCCAGTGAATCGATGGCCGCGAGGAATGCCGCCAGCGTCTTGCCCGAGCCCGTGGGCGCGGCGATCAGCGCATGCTGGCCGCTGAAAATCGCCGGCCACGCGTCGAGCTGCGCCTGGGTCGCGCCATTCGGAAATGCCTGGCTGAACCACGCCTGCACGGCGGGATGGAACTGGGGAAGCGGCATGGGAGCGCACGATATATAGGGCCACCGCCACGGTCCATCCAGTGCCGGGTACCCACCGTGACTGGATGCTCAAGTCGCTGATTGGTGTCGGAATTCGCGAGACCGGCTCAGGCCTTGCGCGTCCCCATGGCACGGATGATCAGCGCCGCCTTGTCGCGCACCAGGTTCGCCGAACTGCCCGACTCCAGCAGGGTCTTCAGGTCGCACAACACGATGCTGAAGCCCTCGATCGTCTGGGTCGCCTGCGCCAGCAGCTGGCGCGGATCGAAGCCGCTGACCGTGACGGTCACGCGCGAGCCTTCGTCGTCGACGGCCGTGAATTTCATGTCGACGTGCCCCTGCGGCCAGTCGAAAGCCAGGTGATTGGGCGCCTCGAAGCGGCGCACCACCACGTCGGCCTCGGCGCCCGGAACCATGAATTTCCACCGCACGCGCGCCCCGGGCGCGAGCGGTCCGCTGGCATCGCTCAGCCAGAACTTGCGCAGCGCCGTGGGATTGACGAACGCGGCGAATACTTCGCCGGGCGGGCGGCGGATCAGCATCTCCGCCGTGGCGCTTTGCACGATTTTGGGCTCGCTCATGGGCGCTCCGTGGGCCGGGCGCAGCCGTTCCTGCGCGCGGTCATTATGGCCCGCATTGACGGCGGCCCGCACTCGCGCGAACCTCGTCCCCATGCGGCGAACCGTGGAAGCTTTGTTGACGAGAGCGCTGGCCGCCGCGCTGGTCGCGGCGGGTTTGTTAGTCGGGTGCCAGACACCTCCGACAAGCGGAACCTTCCAGTACGGCACCGGCGACGGGCAGTCCAAGCCCACTGCCGTGCAGATCAGGACAACCAGCGAAACCGACGGCGGCAAGCTGATCGACAAGTGGATCCGTTCGCACTATCCCAACTACACCGTCCACGAAGCGAAGAACATCGAAGAAACCGAGCGCGCCTACCGCGTGGTCACGCTCAAGGGCCCGGACAACGCTCTGCGCAGCGTGTACTTCGACATCTCCACTTACTACCGCCGCCTCGGCAGCAGCAAGTTCCCCAAGCCACTCACGTGATATTCAGCCCCGAACACCTGGAGATGCTGTTGCGGCTGCTGGCCGCGCTGGGCGCCGGCGCGGTGATCGGTTACGAGCGTTCGTTCCACGGCCGGCCCGCGGGTTTGCGCACCCACGTGCTGGTGTGCATGGCCTCATCCGTACTGATGCTGGTCACGGTGTACGAAGCCCAGTGGGTACGTACCGTGAGCGAAGCGCGCCTCGATCCCACGCGCATGGCCCAGGGCATCATGACTGGCATCGGCTTCCTCGGCGCCGGCGTGATCGTCAAGGAAGGACTCAGCGTCCGCGGCCTGACTACCGCCGCCTCGATCTGGATCACGGCGGCCATTGGCGTCCTGGCAGGCATCGGCCTCTACATGCCGATGATCTTCGCGGTGGTGCTCACCTTGCTGGTGCTGGCGGTGTTCCGCTGGATCGAGATGCGCGTGCCGACGCAGGCCTACTACTACTTCGACGTCAAATACGCGCGCGAAGGCAATCTCTCCGAGGAAGGCATGCGCGAGCTGCTCGGCAAGCTCGGCTTCAGCGTCGCCAATTTCAGCTACCGGCTCGACGGCGTCGGCGTGGAGCGCGCGCTGCGCCACAAGATGACGCTGCAGACCACCGACCGCAAGGCCGCCGCGCGCCTGGCACGCTGGCTCGAGGAGAACCAGACCGTGCTCGAATTCCGCCTGTCGCCGACGGGGGACTAGAAGAACACGGCCGCACCGGGAGGGCCCATGACGACGCCGACTTACCACGATGGCATGCGTGAACTGCAGGACGTGCGCGAGACACGCGCGTTGGCCGACCGCCTCGAGAAGGTCACCATGCGCGCGGCATTCACCGACGAGGACAAGGCGTTCATCCAGCGCTGCCGCATGTTCTTCATCGCCACCGCGGACCCGGGGGGCCAGCCCGATTGCTCGTACAAGGGCGGACTCCCGGGCTTCGTGCGGGTCGTCGACGAGCACACCCTGGCGATTCCCGACTACGACGGCAACGGCCAGTACCGCAGCTGGGGCAACGTGCGCGCCAACCCGAAGGTCGGCCTGCTGTTCATCGACTTCGAGACCCCGAAGCGGTTGCGCGTCAACGGCACCGCGGTAGTTAGCCAGGACGATCCGTTGCTGGCCGGGCTGCCGGGGGCGGTATTCGTGGTGCGCCTGACCGCCGAACGCATCTTCCCCAACTGTCCGCGCTACATCCACAAGATGCAGCTCGCCGAGGAATCGGTGTACGCGCCGCGGCCCGACTACACGCCGCCGGTGCCGGCATGGAAGACCTTCGACGTCTTCAAGGATGCGCTGCCGGCCCGCGACCGCGCTCCGGCGCCCGACAAAACGTAGGCCATAGGTCCACAGCCTCCTCGGACCCCGCCGACAGGCATCGCGCAATTCCTCCGGCTTTGCGCGAACGGCGGCTGGGCCATCTTGGGCCCATGAACAAACAAACATGGATCATCACAAGCGCGGCGCTGGCGATGCTGGCGCTCACGGGCTGCGAAACGACCGCGGGCGGCACGGGATCAGGCAACGTGCGCGGCTCGCAGAAACCGGTGGCCTTCACCTGGCAGAGCGAGGGCGACCACTCCGGCGACATCACGGCCACGTTCAACAGCGGCCGCGTGTTCAAGGGTGAGTACTTCCAGATCTCCAGCGACACCCGCGTCGACCGGCTCGATCCCCTGTGGGACGGCTGGGATACCTCGGACCGCGACGGTGACTGGCGTTACTGGGAGGCGGACTCCCGCTCCGAGTTCATCCGCAAATACCGCGGCCGCGTGCTCGCCAACCTGCAGGCGGAGAACGGCGAATACATGCGTTGCCGATTCACGCTGCGCAGTCCCGACCGTGGCATGGCGGGCGGCGGCGAAGGACGCTGCCAGCTCTCGGAATCCTCGCGCGAAATCAACGCCGAGTTCCCGCGCCAGTCCTAGGCGGCGGGCTTGATGGAGCGTGCCCGCCGGGGCCTGGCCCCGGCGCGGCGCGCGGGCCGCGCCACGGCTTTGCGCACCAGCGGCGCGAAGGCGCTGCGCGCCGCGGCCTCGATGCGCCGGCTGGCCAGTTTGTAGCGCCGCACGAGCGACACGCCGAAGGCGGTGAGTTCCACGCCGCCGCCACGACGGCCTCCCACGGTCGCACGCGTCACCGGCTCGCTGAAGGATTTGCGCAGGTCTTCGAGCAGCAACCAGGCATAGCGGTAACTCATGCCGAGACTGGCGGCGGCATGCGTCAGTGAACCCTTGTCGGCGATGGCTTCGAGCAACGCGATCTTTCCCGGGCCGAGCGAACATCGCGGCGCCAGGTCGACGCGAAACCGGATGAGATCCATGGGCAGCCCTCCTGATGCGCTACGCTGTATACGCGCAGGCACTGCGTGTGTCGATGCGGAGATCGCATGGTTAGACCGAGTACAGCGCGCGGAACGGCAGCACTCGCGCTGGGGTGGACGGCCGCGGCTTGCTGGCTCGCATCCTGGTTCCTGCCGGTGGTCACCGGGTATCCGGGCTACGCCGCGTTCCAGGCAGCGATGACCGCACCCTTCACCGGCTCGTACCCGGTGCGCGGCGACCAGGCGGGGGCACAGCTCCTGAGTGCGCTCACCAATGTCGTGTTCCCGGTGATGTTCCTCGCGTGGTGGCGCGATCGCCTCACGCGACCCGGTGTCTTTCTCAAGGTCGCCCTCGTCTGCCTGCTGATGAATCTCTACTGGCTGGTCGAAGCGGCGCGTGCGGGCGAGTGGCACGAGCTGCGGGTCGGCTATTACGCCTGGGTGGCGGCGTTCGCGCTGCTGGTGGCGCTCGGTGGCGTCAGCGTTTTCTCAGGCCGTCGAACATCGAGAACACCCACGGGCGACACGCCAGCATGAGCGCCACGCTGCGCTTTTCGCGGCTCGGCAAGTGGCGGTCGAGCTCGGCGAGCTCGTTGAAGTCGGCCGAGAGCCGCGCGAGTTTCCGCTGCAACACCTGGCGCGAGGCGTCGGACAGTTCCGCCGAGCGGAACAGCAGCGTCTCGTCGGCGGCCAGGAAAGCCGAGCGCATGAATTCCTCGCGCACCTGCTGTTCGTAGGTGCGGCGGATCGGGCCGTCCTCGCGCCAGGAGATCGGCGCGTGCACGCGCAGCCGCGCGCCGAGCCGCGCGCGCAGTTCCACCAGGTGCAGGTTGTCGAGCTTGACCAGCCAGCGGCGCAACTGCTTCTCGTCGGCGTGCAGTTCGGCCGCGACTTCGCGCGGCGTGTGCCCGTTGGTCAGTAGATAGAAGCAGGCGAGCAGCGGCGGGTCGGCGGCCAGCGCGGTTTCCTGCGCGGCGGACAACGTGCTCGAGGTCTCCGACGGCGCGCCGGACACCGGCCGCACCAGCTCCTCCATCGAGATGCCGGCGGCCTCGCAGATGCGTTCCAGCCGCGGCAGGCTCAGCGAGCCGCGCGACAGGATGCGCTTGACCGAGGGTTCGCTGAGACCGATGCGCCGCGCCAGCATCGCGTAGGTGATGCCGCGGGCCCGCAGGGCGCGCTTGAGCGCGACGATTATTCGTGTGGTTTCTCCCATCGCGGACGGCATTCTGCCGCAAAAGAGCCGTGCCGCGCACGCGCGAGTGCGGTATCGATCGGCGATACCCCGGGAGCGGGTATCGGCCGCGGCCGGTCAGCGTTCCTGGGGGTTCCAGCCGAGGATCAGCATCAGCGCCGCATAACCCAACGCGTACCCCACGACCACGAACCAGCCGTGGCGCAGCCACTGGCCCACCGAACGCGCCTCGGGGAACAGGTTCGAGACGGCGACGCCGGCGGAAGACCCGAACCAGATCATCGAGCCGCCGAATCCCACCGCGTAAGCCAGCGCTCCCCAGTCGTAGCCGCCCTGCTCCAGCGCCAGCTTGGTCAGCGGGATGTTGTCGAACGCCGCGGACACGAAGCCCAGGCCGAGCGTCGACACGGCGGAAGGTTCCGGCAGCCGATCGACCGGCACCATCGACGCCGACAACACCAGCGACAGGAGGAACAGGCTGCCCTTGGCCGCGGCCGGCAGCACGCTCCAGTCCGGCCGGCGCCAGGGCGTCAGCAGCAACAGGATGCCGATGACCGTGGCGCCGATGTAGGGAAAGGCGCCGCCGCGTTCCTCGGGCAGATGGTTGGCGTAGACATTGGCGGCCACCGCGCCGGCAAGCACCAGCACGACGACGATCAGCCGCGCGACGTCCACTTCGATGCCGGCCTGCGGATCGCGCTGGATCGGCGAATGCCGCTGCTGCAGGCGCGCGGCGGGAATGGCGAACACCACGAACGCCACCGTTGCGGCCACATAGGCGTGCAACACCTGCAGCGGCGAAATGCCATCGAGCCACATCATGGTCGTCGTGGTATCTCCGACCACGCTGCCCGAACCGCCGGCATTCGAGGCAGCAACAATGGCGGCAAGAAAACCGATGTGCACGCGGCCACCGAATACCGCGCCCGCGACGGTGGCGCCGATCATCGCGGCGGCGATGTTGTCGAGGAAGGCGGACAGCACGAACACCAGGGCCAGCAACACGAGGCCGCCCTTCCAGTCGTCGGGCAACAGCCGCGGCAGCCAGCGCGGCGCCTGGCTCTGGTCGAAGTGGCGCGACAGCAGCGCGAAGCCCACCAGCAGCGCGAACAGGTTGGCGAGGATCACCCACTCGTCCTGCAGGTGCCAGGAGAGTCCGATGAACCCTGGCGCGCCGTGAAAATCGCCGTACAGCACCTTGTATGCCGTGATGGCCGCGAGCCCCGTCAGCGCCACCAGCAAGGTGTGGCGGTGGAGCAAGGCGACGCCGAGCAGCGTCACACCGAAGATGAGGAATTCGACCGGAATCATCCGATCAGATGCTGACTTTGGGAGCGTGCGCCGCGATCACGCCGGCACGCACCGCCTCGGTCATGGAGGCGATGTCGGGCGCGAGATAACGATCGATGTCGTAGTGCGGAACGCGCGCGCGGATGTCGCGCATCACGCGCTGCAGCCTCACCGAAGTGACGATCGGCGCGCGCAGGTCGACGCCCTGCGCCGCCGCCAGCAGTTCGATGGCGAGAATGCTCGCGGTGTTGGCGCACAGGTCGCCGAGCTTGCGCGCCGCGAAGGTCGCCATCGAGACGTGATCCTCCTGGTTCGCCGAAGTCGGCAGCGAGTCCACGCTCGCCGGGTGCGCCAGCAGTTTGTTCTCCGAGGCGAGCGCCGCGGCGGTGACGTGCGCGATCATGAAGCCCGAATTCACGCCGCCGTCCCTCACCAGGAATGGCGGCAGTCCCGAGAGCGTCGCGTCGATGAGCAGCGCGATGCGCCGTTCGGCGAGCGCGCCGATCTCGGCCACCGCGAGCGCGAGGTTGTCGGCGGCGAAGGCCACGGGCTCGGCGTGGAAGTTTCCGCCGGACAGTACATCCACCGTGCGGGTGCCGATGAAGATCAGCGGATTGTCGGTGACGCCGTTGGCCTCGCGCAGCAGCACTGCGCGTGCCGACTCGATCTGGTCCGCGCAGGCGCCCATGACCTGCGGCTGGCAGCGCAGCGAGTATGGGTCCTGCACCTTGCCGCATTCGCGATGGCTGGAATTGATCGGGCTGTCGGCCAGCAACTCGCGGTAGGCCGCGGCGGCGGCGATCTGTCCCGGGTGACCGCGCAATTCGTGGATGCGCTCGTCGAAGGGACTGGCCGAGCCTTCGGCCGCGTCCACCGACAGGGCGCCGGCGACGAGCGCCGTGGCGTAAAGGTTGTCGATGGCGAACAGGTTCCACAGGGCCAGCGCCGTGGAAGTTTGCGTGCCGTTGAGCAGCGCCAGTCCTTCCTTGGCCGCGAACGTCACGGGCTTGAGGCCCGCGCGTTCCAGCCCTTCGGCGGCCGGCATGACGCGCCCCTCGCATTCCACCTCGCCGATGCCTAACAACACGGCGGACAGGTGCGCGAGCGGCGCCAGGTCTCCGCTCGCGCCCACCGAGCCCTTGGATGGCACGCGCGGCAGGACGTCGGCGTTGTAGAGCTTGAGCAGCGCGTCGATGAGCTCGCGGCGCACGCCGGAATAGCCGCGCGACAACGACTGGATCTTGAGCGCCAGCATCAGCCGCACCACGCCCGTCGGCAGCGGGTCGCCGACGCCGACCGCGTGTGACAACACCAGGTTGCGCTGCAGGAGTTCGAGCTGATCGTTGGGGATATGGGTCTGCGCGAGCCGGCCGAAACCGGTATTGACGCCGTAAGCGGGCTGACCGCGGCGGACGATTTCCGCGACGGCCGCGGCGCCGCGGTCGACGGCCGCCGCGGCGGCGGCGGTCAGTGACAGCCGGACCCCGCCGCGCGACAAATCGCGCAAGGTGGCGAATTTCAGGGGATTGCCGAGCTCCAGCATCGCGCGATGATGCCAGAGGGCCGATAGAATTACGGCATCACAATTTCCAGGTCGTACTCATGGCTCACATCCGACTCGCCGTGCTCGCCCTCCTCACCCTGACCGCCTGCAACATCCCCATGACACAAACTCCCGCCGCTGTTTCCGCCCCCGTGACCCACGCTGTCAACGACGCCCCGGCATTGCAACCGCCGGTTGCGGCGAAGAAGCCGTACCAGGTCACCTCGCCGAACGGCGCCCGCGAGGACGAGTACTACTGGCTGCGCGACGACAAGCGCGAGAACGCGGAGATGCTGGCGTACGTCAAGGCCGAGAATGACTACGCGGACAGGATGCTGGCGCACACCAAGGCGCTCGAAACGCGCGTGTACAACGAAATCATCGGGCGGCTCAAGCAGGACGATTCCACCGTGCCGTACCTCATGGACGGTTATTGGTACTACCGGCGCTTCGCCACCGGCCAGGAGTATCCGATCTTCGCGCGCCGCAAGGGCAGCAAGGACGCCCCCGAGGAAATCCTGCTCGACGTCAATGTCATGGCCAAGGGACACGACTTCTTCGAAGTCGGCGACATGGCCGTGAGTCCCGACGGCATGATGCTCGCGTGGGCCGAGGACACCGTCGGCCGCCGGCAGTACGTCGCGCGCGTCATGGACCTGCGCACCCACACCACCCTGCCCATCGCGCTGCCCAACCTCGAGAACAATCTCGTCTGGGCCGGCGACAACAAGACTTTCCTCTACGTGGAGAAAGATCCCGAGACGCTGCTCGGCTTCCGTGTGCGCAAGCATTCCATCGACAGCGCCAACCATACCGACGTGGCGGCGGACCCGATGGTGTGGGAACAGAAGGACACGAGTTTCTACACGTCGGTCTATCGCACCAAGGACGACTCCCACCTCGTCATCCAGACGCAGAGCACGGTGACGTCGGAAGCCTGGTATGCGGATGCCGCGTCGGCCAGGCTCGACTTCAAGCTGTTCCTGGCGCGCGAGCGCGACCACGAGTACCAGATCGAACATGCCAACGGCCGCTGGATCGTGCGTACCAACTGGCAGGCCAAGAATTTCCGCATCGTCGCGGTGAAGCCCGGCGACGAAGGCGATCGCACGAAGTGGCTCGACGTGGTCGCGCATCGCGACGACGCCTTCGTCGACGCCTATGACGTGTCGAAGCGGTTCCTCACCGTCGAGGAGCATTCCGGCGGCCTGCGCAAGTTGCGCATCCGCCCGTGGCCCATGAATGACACGCAGGACAAGGACGTGTTCGTCACGGCCGATGAGCCCAGCTACACCATGGCGCTCGGCACCAACCGCGAATTCGACAGCGACACGCTGCGCTATACCTACACGTCGATGGTGACGCCGCGGACCACGTACGACTATCACTTCAAGACCGCCGAGCGCGAGTTGCTCAAGCGCGAGCCGGTGCTGGGCGGATACGACCCGGCTAACTACGCCACCGAGTTCGCCTGGGCCACGGCGCGTGACGGCACGAAGGTGCCGGTCAGCATCGTGTACCGCAAGACCACGCCCAGGAATGGCACCGCGCCGCTGCTGCAGATCGGCTACGGCTCCTACGGCATTTCGTACGACCCCGAGTTCTCGTTCCTGCCGCCTTCGCTGCTGGATCGCGGCTTCATCGTCGCCATCGCGCACATCCGCGGCGGGCAGGAGATGGGCCGCAACTGGTACGAGACCGGCAAGCTGTTGAACAAGATCAACTCCTTCAACGACTTCATCGACGTCACGCGCTGGCTCGCGGCCAACAAGTACCACGACCCGAAGAAGGCCTTCGCGCTCGGTCGCTCGGCCGGTGGCCTGCTCATGGGCGCCATTGCCAACCTGGCGCCGCAGGACTATCGCGGCATCGTCTCCGGCGTGCCCTTCGTCGACGCGGTCACCACCATGCTCGATGAATCCATTCCGCTCACCACGAATGAATTCGACGAATGGGGCAATCCCAAGGAGAAGAAGTACTACGACTACATGCTGTCCTATTCGCCGTACGACAACCTCGGCAAACACGACTACCCGGCCATGTTCGTGCACTCGGGCCTGTGGGACAGCCAGGTGCAGTACTACGAGCCCACCAAGTACGTCGCGCGGCTGCGCGCGCGGCGCACCGGCGACAGCCTCGTGGTGTTGCGCACCAACATGGAAGCCGGTCACGGCGGCAAGTCGGGGCGCTTCGAGCATTACCGTGAATACGCCGAGCAGTACGCGTTCATCCTCGACCAGGCGGGCATCACGCAGTGATGAAGACGAACGTGTTGTGGGTGTTGATGGTCGCGTCAGCGGCGCTGTACGTATATTCGGCGATGTCCTGGCACAGGCATGGCTTCGGCTGGGAAGTCGCGACGGGCGAAGCGGTCGGCATGACGGGGCTTCTCGTCGGTGCGGCCTGGCTGGTGGTGCGGTTTGTCAGATCGCGCCGGTTGCCGCGCCGCTGAAAATCCGGACACTGTTCTACCCGATGGGCACTGCAAGACTCTGCGCGCTGCTGTTTTGCGTGGCGGTTGCCGGATGCGTGGGCCACCCGCGCAAGACAGGCGAGGTCGCGCCGACCGTGCGCTTCGAGCCGGTGAAGTGGTCGAAGCTTCCCGGGTGGAACGCCGACGACACGCTCGCCGCGTGGCCCGCGATCGCGAGCACCTGCGGCGTCATGGGAAAACGCGCCGAATGGCAGTCGTTCTGCGCGGCGGTCGTGGCGAGCAGTCCCATGGACGCCGCGTTCGCGCGCGGCTTCCTCGAGCAGCAGCTCACGCCCTACCGCGTGCTGCGCGTCACCGGCCGCAAGCGCGAAACGAAGGGAATGATCACCGGCTATTTCGAGCCGCTGCTGCACGGCGCACGCGAACGCAGCGAGCAATACGCGACGCCGCTCTACAGCCGGCCCGACGACCTGCTGATCGTCGATCTTGCGAGCCTGTTTCCCGAGCTCAAGGGCAAACGCGTGCGCGGACGCCTGGACGGCAACAAGGTCGTGCCTTACTACACGCGCGCCGGCACGCGCGAGGCGCCCGGGCTGGCCGGCCACGAAATCGTGTGGATAGACAACGCGCTCGACGCCTTCATGCTCGAGGTGCAGGGCTCGGGACGCGTGCAGCTGGCGGGTGGTGAGACCATCCGCCTGCAATACGCCGACCAGAACGGCCAGCCGTATCGATCGATCGGCCGCTACCTCGCCGACCAGGGCGTCATGACCATCGACCAGGTCAACATGCCGGCGATCCGCAACTGGCTGGCCGCGAACCCGGGCCGCGTGAACGAGGTGCTCGACAGCAATCCCAGCGTGGTGTTCTTCAGCGAGGAAGCGATCGCGGATCCGTCCATCGGCCCCAAGGGCGCGCAGGGCCTGCCGCTCACCACGGGCCGTTCCATCGCCATCGATCCCAAGTTCCTGCCGCTGGGCGCGCCGATGTTCCTCTCGACCACGCAGCCCGGAGGCAGCGAACTACCGCTGCAGCGGCTGGTGGTGGCGCAGGATACGGGCGGAGCCATTCGCGGGCCGGTGCGCGCGGACCTGTTCTTCGGCTTCGGCCCGGAGGCCGGCCACCAGGCAGGAATGATGAAGTACGACGGCGAGATGTGGGTGCTGTGGCCCAAGGACGCCCCACCGCCGTAATGGGGACATTCCTCGTTTCCTAGCAAACGGGGACAGTCATCCGCCGCTAAAGACTGTCCCCGTTTGCTAGGAAACGAGGAATGTCCCCATTACCCCGCGCGTACCCATCCACCGCAGCGCGCGGTCTTGTTCCACTGCCCGTCGATCTTGTCGAGCCTGAGCACGGCGCCGGTCTCGCCGTTCATGTCCACGGCGAGCCACGCCTGCTTCTGGTCGGGCGCGAAGATCACGCGCGAGACGAACAGGTAGCGGAATTTCGGCAGCTTCTTGTGCCCGATCTTGAGACCCGCGGGCCTGGCGAGCTCGTTGTTGAACTCCAGGGGCTTGGTCGTCGCCTCGGTGAGCTCGGTCACCAGCGCCTGCGCCTGCGGGCGCGTCAGCCCGCAGAATTCCGTGCGGTCGGGGTTCGACATGGAGCTCGCGATGTGCGGGCTGGCCGTGAAATCCGACTCGAAGTAGAGGAAGTCGTACGGCCCGGGTGCCTGCTTGTTGATGATCGTGGCCAGGGCCTGCACCACGGCCTGCTCTTCGGATGCCACGTTTTCCGCCGACCAAGCGGTACCGCATGCGGCTCCTAACATCACCCACATCGCACGCGTGAACGCCAAGCTCCGGTACGAAGATTTCGTCTGTGAATTCTTCATGGGGCGGAAGCTACGGCCCCGACTTGCCCCGTGCCACAGGGAACGCGCAGGTCTGCGAACTCCGTATGTTTCACGCGGTCGAGCCTAGGACCCCCAGCTAGGTGAAATCCTTGTTAGCGCTCCCGCGTCAGGCCGCCTCGACGTAGTGAGACTTGCGGTGCAGGAATTCCAGCACCGCCCCACGCGCGGCGATGTAGTTCGGATCTCCCAGCAACTCGAGACGGTTGCGCGGCCGCGGCAGCCGCACCTGGTGGATCTCGCCAATTTGCGCCGCCGGACCATTGGTCATCATCACGATGCGATCGGACAGCAGCACCGCCTCGTCGACGTCGTGCGTGATCATGAGCACGGTGTTGCCGAGCTCGGCGTGGATCTTCATCACCTCTTCCTGCAAGTGCGCGCGCGTGAGCGCGTCCAGCGCGCCGAAGGGCTCGTCGAGCAGCAGGACCTTGGGACTCATCGCCAGCGCACGCGCAATGCCGACGCGCTGCTTCATGCCTCCCGAGATCTCCGCCGGCCGCTTCTTCATCGCGTGCGTCATGTGCGTGAGCTCGAGATTGCGCAACGTCCACTCGTGGCGTTCGGCCTTGGTCTTCTTGCCCGCGAACACCTTGTCCACGGCCAGGCGCACGTTGTCGTACACCGTGAGCCAGGGCAGCAGCGAGTGATTCTGGAACACCACCGCGCGATCCGGCCCCGGCTGGTGCACCTCGCGTCCTTCGAGGAACACGTAGCCGCTGGACGCGTCGGTCAGGCCAGCGACGATGTTGAGCAATGTCGACTTGCCGCAGCCCGAGTGGCCGATGATGGCGAGGTACTCCCCCTTCGCCACCTCGAGCGAGATGTCGCGCAGCACTTCGCTGCGCGACTCGCCCTTGCCAAAGGTTTTGCAGATGTGCTCGATCTTCAGGTACTCGTTGGAGTTCATACACTCACCGTGCCGCGACCGACCAGCTTGCCCGACAAGGCAACGAGACGGTCCAGGAGGAAGCCGACGACGCCGACATACGCCAGCGCCAGGATGATGTCGCTGATCAGCGAGCTGTTCCACGCATCCCAGATGAAGAACCCGATGCCCACGCCCCCGATCAACATCTCGGCGGCGACGATGGCCAGCCACGAAAGGCCGATGCCGATGCGCAGGCCCGTGAAGATGTACGGCGCGGCGGCCGGCAGCATGATGGTGGTGAAGAATTCGGCTCCATTGAGCCGCAGCACGCGCGCGACGTTGCGGTAGTCCTGCGGGATATTCCGCACGCCCACGGCCGTGTTGATGATGATGGGCCAGATGGCGGTGATGAAGATCACGAAGATCGCCGACGGCTGGCCGTCCCGGAAGGCGGCCAGTGACAGCGGCAACCACGCCAGCGGCGGGATGGTGCGCAACACCTGGAACAGCGGATCCAGCGCGCGCAAGGCCCACTTGCTGCTGCCGATGAGCACGCCCAGCGCCACGCCCGCGCCCGCGGCCAGTAGATAGCCGAGCGCAACGCGCTTGAGCGACGCCAGCAGGTGCCAGAACAGCCCCTTGTCGTTGCCACCGTTGTCGTAGAACGGGTTCGTGATCAGCTCGTGCGTGTCGGACAGCACCTTGCTGGGCGGCGGCAGCGTCGAATCCGGCGACGAACACAGGAATTGCCAGACCAGGCCCAGCACGCCCAGCATGATTACCGGCGGCAACACCACACCCGCCGCGTGCGCGGCGCGCGATTTGAAGGCGCTCAAGCGCGGGTTCGCCGGCGTCAGACGCGCTTGATGGCCAGGCTCTTCAGGTACTCCTCGGGCTTCGCCGGATCGAACACTTTGCCATCGAAGAATTTTTCGGCGCCACGCGACGTCGTCTTTGGAATCTGCGCCGCCGGCACCTTGAGTTCCTTCGCCGCCGCCCGCCACAGGTCCTCGCGGTTGACCTTCGAGATCAGCGCCTTGAAGTCTTCCTTGCCCGTGAACTTGCCCCATCTGACATTCTCCGTGAGGAACCACAGCTCGTGGCTCTGGTAGGGATACGATGCGTTGTCGCGCCAGAACTTCATCAGGTGCGGACTGTTGTCGACGACCTTGCCGGTGCCGTAGTCGAACCGGCCCTGCAGCCGGGTGACGATGTCGTCGTAAGGCACGTTGAACCACGCGCGCTTGGAAACGATTTGCGCGACCTCTGCGCGGTTCTCGGGCTTGTCACAGAACATCTGCGCTTCCTGCACGGCCATGAGCAACGCCATGGTTGCCTTGGGATTCTTGTCGACCCAATCGGCGCGCATCGCGAAGGACTTCTCCGGGTGCTTGTTCCAGAGTTCGCCCGTGGTCAGCGCGGTGTAGCCAATCTTCTGGTTCTTGAGTTGCTCATTCCACGGCTCACCCACACAAAAGCAGTCCATCGTGCCCACTTTCATGTTCGCGACCATTTGTGGAGGGGGGACCACGATCGTTTCGATGTCCTTGTCGGGGTCGATCCCGCCGGCCGCGAGCCAGTAGCGAAGCCACACATCGTGAGTGCCGCCTGGAAAGGTCATCGCGGCCTTCACCGCGTTGCCCGCCGCCTTCTTCTTCTCGATCGCGGCCTTGAAGGGCTTGGCATCGAGGCCGACCTTCAGGTCGGCGTATTCCGCGCCGACCGAGATGCACTGGCTGTCGAGGTTGAGTCGCGCCAGGATATACATGGGCGTCGGCACGTTGTTTTGCGTCACCTTGCCGGTGCTGATGAGATACGGCATGGGCGTGAGGATGTGGGCGCCATCGATGCCATTGCCCGCCGAACCCAGCACCAGGTTGTCGCGCGTCGTGCCCCACGAGGCTTGTTTGACCACCTCCACGTCGGGCATGCCGTATTTGGCGTAGAAGCCCTTTTCCTTGGCGACGATCAGTGGCGCCGAATCCGTGAGCGCGATGAAGCCGAGCACCGCCTTGGTCGTCTCCGGTGTCGCGTTCGCCGCGTACAGCGGCCGTGGAATTGCGGCGATTCCGCCTGCGGCTGCCGCCGCGACCGCCGACTTGATCACGTCACGACGTGAAAACCTGCCCTTCAGCTGCTCGCTCATCGTTGTTTTGCTCCCGAGTGGATCACCCAGACTCGATAGAGCAAGTGCTGTGCCAGCGGCGAAATGCGCCAAAACGCGGAAAACAGGGCCCCGCGCGTGGGAGCGCGCACCAGATCGATTCAGGGAGGGAGGGGGGTGTGCGCGGTATGAGGACACCGCGTCGAGGCGCAACCCCTGTTGCTTGGAAATGGGGCGGTCCCGGATCGCCGCACGAATTGGGTGCGGCGCGAGAAGCTAGGCCGCGCGGCCGCCCTGCTCTTCGGCCTTGAGCAGCGTCATGACGTTCTTCTCGACCCAGCGGCCGAACAGCCCGGTGAGGCGCGCCAGCGAGCGGCCGAGCGGCGTCAGGCGGTACTCGACGCGCGGCGGCACTTCCGGGTAGCTGCGCCGGCTAACTAGTCCGAATCCCTCGAGCTTGCGCAGGGTCTGGATGAGCATCTTCTCGGAGACGCCGTCGACGCTGCGGCGGATCTCTGCGGTGCGCATCGGCCCGTTCGCGAGCTGCGACACGACCAGCAGGGTCCATTTCTCGGCGAGCACGGCCAATACGCGGCGCGATGGGCAGCGGCCGTTGAATACGTTGGGGACGGGGTGGTTCTTCGGCATGGCGGCAAAAATAGCACGTCGTCCGGGCGGTTCATACTTACCGAGAGGTAAGTACCCTCCTACGGTTAAGGCAGGGACACTTACCAGGAGGTAAGTACTTGTGTGTCCGACCGGACGCCTACAGAATCGCCGCCCGCTTCGGAAACACCGCAAAAGGAGTTCATCATGCAACTGTATTTCTCTCCCGGCGCCTGCTCGCTCGCTTCCCACATCACGCTGCGAGAAGCCGGCCTCAACGCCGACCTCAAGCGCGCGGACACCAAGACCAAGAAGCTCGAGGACGGCTCGGACTACTTCGCGGTGAATTCCAAGGGTTCGGTGCCGGCGCTGCGCCTCGACAACGGCCAGGTGCTGACCGAGGGCCCGGTGATCCTGCAGTACCTCGCGGACCAGAAGCCCGAGTCGAACCTGGTGCCGAAGGCCGGAACGCTCGAGCGTTATCGCCTGCAGGAGTGGCTCAACTTCATCACCAGCGAAGTGCACAAGAGCTTCTCGCCGCTGTTCAATCCGGCGTCCAACGACGCGGTCAAGGCGTTCGCGTTGCAGAACGTCGAGAAGCGCTTCGACTGGATCGACAAGCAGCTCGCCGGCAAGCAGTACCTGACCGGTGACACCTTCACCGTGGCGGATGCCTACCTGTTCGTGGTCGCGAACTGGTCGAACTTCGTCGGCATCGACCTCGGCAGGTGGCCCGCGCTCAAGGCGTTCCAGGCACGCGTCGCCGCGCGTCCCAAGGTGCAGGAAGCCATGGAAGCGGAAGGCCTGATCAAGAAGGCCGCCTGAACAATGCCGAAGACGGTGCCGGGATCAGAATCCGGCATTGTTTGGCACCAGCGTTCTTCCCTTCACGGACGCCCCCTTTTCGGGGGCGTTTTCCTTCGTGGCGCGTGAGCGCCTGGAAAGTCATGCCGGAATGCATGCTCCGGCACCGTCTACGCGATCATCCATGCCCCCGCGGCGATGGCCGCGGCCCCGGCGACCCGCGACAATGTCTGCGGCCACGGCAGTACTTTCTCCAGCAACACGAACACCATGAGCCCCGCGATCCACGTGAGGTTCATGACGCCGAACGCGAACAACAGCGTCATCACCACCCAGCAACAGCCGATGCAGTAACCGCCGTGCAGCAGTCCCAGCCGCAGCGACGCGCCCGCGCCCGGCTGGAAGCCGCCGTGCCGCTGCACGAACGACAGCGGCGCCTGGCAGGAAGCCAGGCAGGCCTGCTTCACCGGCAACCACTGGTAGAAGCCCGCGGCCACCAGCACCGCGCCGCCCACCGTCGAACTGGTCCCGGCCATCATCGGCGTCACCAGCGCCAGCGACTCGAGCCACCATTGCAACAGCGTCGCCGCCAGCGCGAACGCCACCCACGCCAGTAGATAGCCCGCGAAGAACCACCCTGGCGGCGCGAACGCCTGGCGCCCGGAGTTCTGCCGGGCGATGGCCGCGTACAACAGCACCATGGGCGCGACCGACGGCGTCATCATGCCGACCATCATCGCGATCCACATCACCAGCATGAACGCGAAGTAGCCGGCCGACCACGGCACGTACGCGGGCGACATCATCCCCGACATGTCGAAGCCGGTTGCCAGCCAGAAGGTGTAGCCGAGCGCGAGCGCGGTGATCGCGAGCAATGCGCCCACGACAATCCATCGATCGACCCGCAGCGCCATCGCCAGCGCCGACGTGCCCATCAGTGGATGATGCCGTCCTGGCAGAGATGCAGCTCGGCGAACTGCCCGTACGAATCGGTCAGCTCATATGCGATCGGCCCGCTGGTCTTCGTCCAGCCGCGCCCGATCTCCGCCTGCTTGAACTCGAAGCCACCCACCGGCTCGATGCGGATGCGATGTTCGGCGCCCGTCACCGGATTCACGATGGGCTCACCGCGCTGCTCGATGTATCCCGGCACGTTGAGCTTGGCGCGCCGCTTGTCGATATCCACCGCGAAGTCAATGTCGGCGAACACCGGGTCGTGCACCTTGCTCAGCATCGAGAAGAACACCGCGAACATGGTGGCGCCGGGCTTGGTGTCCTGGCCGCTCATGATGCGCAGCAGGGCGTCGCGCTGCACGGCGTCTGCGCGGCGATCCACAATCGGCACGGCCTCGCCGTTGCCCATGTGGATCGCGCCCGGGTACTTGAAGATGCCCGCGACCTTGAGGCCGTCGAGCGGCGTCCCGGCGTGGTATCCCTTGTCGATCTGGATGCCCACCACCGCCCAGCATTTGCCGTACGTAGGGGCCGCATTGAACTGACAAGGACAACCGTAGGAACAGTTGCAGTTGGCGAATTCCTTGCCGTGGATGGCCCACTTCGTGTCGGTCATGGCTGGACTCCATGTTGCGAAGGAAAGCGCGGCGGATTGAAACACCGCCGCGGCCGGCTTACAACTGACAGACGGTGCCGGGCCGGCAAACCGGCAAAACTGCCGATCCTGCGGTTCGCTGTGGCCATGGAAGTTTTGCCGGTTTGCCGGCCGGCACCTTCTAGGAGGTCGTCTTCTTCAGCGCCTCGCTGCGCAGCAGCGCGAAATCGATGGTGTTGAAGTTGTTAAGCGCCACCTCTTTATAGAGCTTCTGGGCCTCGTCCCCGGCGTTGGTCGCCTCCAGCGCCTGCGCCAGCTGGAACTTGTTGTGCAGCTGGGTGAGGTCCGCCTGGCGGAACTCGCTGACCGCGAGCTTCCAGTTCTTCTGGCGCAGCGCCACCAGGCCTAACAACTCGTGGTACGGCTCCATCTTGCGCGCGTTGTTCTCGCCCGCCACCAGCTCCGCCACCTTCTTCGCCTGCTGCTTCGCGCCCTTGAAGTCTCCACGCCAGGCGGCGAGCTGTCCGTCGAAGAAGGCAATCTGCGTTTCCTGGATGTTGCTGAAAGCGGGCGTGCCGACCACCTTCGCGTTCTCACGCATCAGCCCGGCGCGCCGCGCGAGGATGCGCTGCGCGTCGTCGTACAGCCCACGCCACATGGCGACCAACGCGGCGTTGGTCAGCGCGAACACCTTGGCGTTCAAGCGCTGCGCCGGCTCGGCGCCGAAGCCGTCGATGTCGGTGGCGAGTTTCTCCAGCGCCTTCACCGCCGTCGCGGCGTCTCCGGCATACACATAGGTATAAGCCTTGAACGGCGCCAGGAAACCCGCGTTCGCCGGGCCTGCCGCCGCAAGGCCGCGGTCGTAGTCGGCGCGTGCCTCGTCGAAATTGCCGAGGAAGGAATTCACGTGACCGAGCTTGATCGGCGAGGTGAGATCCTTGGGATCGAGCTTGAGCGCCAGTTGATAGTAGCGCCGTGCGTCCTGCAGCTTGTTGGAGCCGCGGTACACGTCGCCCAGCGACCAGTAATACATGTCCACGCCCGGCGAAAGCGCGATCGCCTTGCGGTAGTACTTCTCGGCCTTGGCGAAGTCGGTGGGCTCGTTGAACAGGTACGAGCCGCCGAGCGTGAACGCCGCGGGCGAGAACTCCGGCGCCAGCGTCATCACCTTCTCGAGCGTGGCGCGCTGATCCGCGAAGCGGTTGAGCGCGGCCTGCGCGCCCGCCAGCTGCATCCAGGCACGCACCGAATTCGGATACTTGCCCGTCAGCCTGGTCGCGAGCTCGAGCTGCGCGTTGAAGTTGTTGTCGAGAAACAGCTTGTTGAACTCGAGCAGCATGCGCTCGCCTTCGCTGGCCTGCGCGGCACCGAGCTCGCCACCCTTGAGCGCGGCGTTGAACTCCTCGGTCGAGAACGTGACGTTGCTCAGGTTGAACCAGGCATAGGTGAAGTTAGGATCCGCGGCGACCGCCGCGCGGAACAGGTCGTTGGCCTGCTGGCCGTCGCCGCGATCGAGCGCCGCCTGGCCCGCGTTGAATGCGAGGCGAGCCTCGGCCGATTGCGTGGTGACGGGAATTTCCTCGACGGCGGAAAAGGCCGCGAACGGCACGGCGAGGAATGCGAGCAGCGCCGCCGCGCGCTGCGTGAAGATGTTCATGGCTTGCTCCCTGCGTGGCACGAATGTGCGAATGGGAGCGGAGTGTCGCGCCGCTGCGAGCGCGCGGCGCATCGCCTGCGCCGAGGCGAAGGCCGAAGGCGCTGAAAGGAGCCGCGCGTGACGCGGAGCGACTGACTACCGCATCATTTCGGCGCGAAGCGTCGCAGCGTGTAGTAAGCCTCCAGCTGCGCCGGAGCCGCTGCATCGAACAGCGTCTGCGACGACAACTGCAGGTGATACACGCGCGGCGTCTGGTGCGGATGTAACGTCGGCAACTCGGTCGACGCGAGCTTGAGCAACACGCTCTTGCGGTCGGCACTCACGCTGATCGCCAGCAGCTCTTCCGGATGCAAATCGAGCTCCGGCGAGCCGTAATCCGGCGCGTCACGATACGTCCACGACTCCAGCGCCAGCGCGGACTTCAGGATGTTCTCGCTCGCACCGCCCGCCAGCGGCTGCGTGAACTCCACACGGAATCCATCCGGGGTCACACGCATGGCACTGATCGCGGGCGCGACCGTCTTCCCGTCCCAGCGCACATGTTGCAGGGCCGCGATCTTGCCGCCCTTGGCCTGCCAGCCGCGCCCGGTCTGGCCCAACAACAAGCTTCCATCCGGCAGGAACACGGGGCGCATCACGCCCGACTCCAGGCCAGCGATGAACGTCATCACGCTGCCCTGCTCGATGTCCCCGACTTTCTCGATGGCCACGCGCAGCAGGTTCGACTGCGTCTGGTCGCCGATCAGCACCTGCCCCTGGAAGGGTCCGAACTTCGGCTGGGTGATCCACGCGGGATTGCCGGGCGAGTTCGCGAGGCGGTTGTGCGGGAACATGATCACCGGCTGCGCGCGCTGATCCACCCACTTTTCGTAACGAATTTCAGGCGACGCCGGCGTCATGCCCGGCAGATCGACGAGGCCCGCGGGATGTCCGTAGAACCCATCCTTGCGCAGCTCGAACATCTTGGACGTCGCGACGAAGTCACCCTGGTTGTCGGTGTACCAGACGCGGCCATCGGGGCTCACACCCAGGCTCGCGGGACTGCGCAGGCCTTTCGCGAACAACTCGAACTTTCCGTCGGGCAGCACGTGCACGGCCCAGCCGTTGAAGCCGCCCCAGGTACCCATGACATGGCCGCCGGCGGTGTACGCGCTGCCGGTCCCGTCATGCACCAGGTTCAACGCGAAGTAGTAAGACCCGTCGCGGGTGCGCACCGGGCCATGCATGTAGCTGTGGTAGTTGGCGTGGTACGAATGCGCGTCGAACAGCGTCTCGTACTTGTCCGCGAGCCCGTCGCCGTTGGTGTCGGAGATGCGCGTCAGCTCGGCCTTCTGGCCCGCGACCACCACCAGGCCCTTGTTGTCTTCGACCACCACGCCGAGGCTGTCGAACAGGCCTTCCGCGAACAGCCGCCATTCGCCGTTGACGATGCGCCAGATCCCCGCTGTCCGGGTGCCCACCACGACAGTGCCGTCCTTCGCGACCGCGAGGCCCAGCGCCTCGAACAACTGCTCGCGTCCATAGTTGTCCTTGGGCGCGAAATAGTCTTCGATGTTGTAGCCCGCTGGTAATTGCGCCTGCGCCGGAGTCTTCGCAAGTGGCGCACGCAGATACGAATAGCTGGAATGCGGCGGACGCCACGCACTGGCAGCGACCGCGATCGTGCCGCGCAGCGTCGCGCGGATCTTGCCCGCGGGCAGCGTCCAGCGATCCTGGTCCAGCTTTCCGGCGCTCACCGCGGCATCACGCGCCAGCGCCGTGTTCAACGCGAACGACTGCGGCGTGGCGAACTCACCGCTCACGGTCACCGTGAGCGCGCCCTCCGCGGAAATCGTGGTCGAGGCCGCGATGACGTTCTTGCCAACGCGATAACGAAACACCGGCGACGCCAGCTTGTCGCGCGAATCGCGCGAGTAGCCGAGGAATTGCGCGTCCTGACCGGCGATGCGCGCGAGTTGATCCTCGCTGCTGTTCAACGCCGCCTTGAACGTCGCGAAGTCTCCGAACTTGCCTTCCTTGAACGAGAAGTCGATGGCGCCGCCCGCGGCATTGAGCGGCGCGAGCAGGTATTCGCGCTCGCCGAAGGCGATCTCGCGACTGTCGTAACCGAGCGCGAGTCCGCGGTTGCCGCGGTTCACCAGCTCGCCGGTCATGTCGAGGAAACCGCCCTGCCAGATCTTCACCACGGCGAGCAGCCGCGGATCGAAGCTGTAGTTCACGCCGCTCGGGTTGCCCACGTGGATGCTGCGGCCCGAAGTGCCGATCAGCGGTCCGCGCTGCAGGCGCACCCGATCGTCCACCAGCCACTGCAGGCCGTCGGCCATCGGGTCGTACAAGGGTGCCGGCGCCTGGTCCACGAGCTTCATGACCGGGCCGCGGCTCGCGGGCTCATTGAGCGTCGCGAGGTAGTCGCCGAGCGCGTCGATCTGCCGGTCGCTGAGGGTCTCGGCGGTGAATGCCGGCATCACGGGTAGATAGGGCTGGCCCTGCGTCTCGCCATGCTCGGCCACCGCGAGCTGCGCGCCGGGCATGCGGATCGAACGATGCAGGTACTCGCGATTTGCCTTCACCTGGAAACGGCGCGCGTCGGCGCCCTCCGCCACCTCGCGCATGCGCGGCTCGCGGCGGAACAGGCCGAAGACATTCGGCCCGGAGCTCACCGCGGTGCTGGAAGGCTCGACCTGGTGGCAGGCTTCGCATCCGACGGAGTGGAACAGTTCGCGCCCCAGCGCCACGGATTCCACCAGGTCCTTCTCGTTGGTCGCTCCGCCCGAGGCGGCGGGCACCTTCAGCGCCTCGAAGTCCGCGGGCTCGTGCGACAGGTTGCGAAACGCGAATTCGCCGTCGCGCACGTAGAAAAAGAGCGGGCCGCGGAAATCCTCGCCGTCCCAGCGGGCGCCAGGGCTCGCCTTGTCGAACACCACGTTGCGACGGGCGTCGTCGCCGACGCGCACTTCGAGCATCAGCGCATTGGCGACCTTGTTGAAGCCGGAGTCCATGCGCGGGGCGCGAAACCGGATGTATACGCGCTGCCAGTCGCCCGTGCCTTCGAGCGCGACGCCGTAGCGGCCTTGAACATAAAGGTCGGCATGCGCGCCCTTGGGCGAGCGGTATTCGAGGGAAGTCACGCTGTCAGCCAGCGCCTGGCGAGTGTTGAGCGGGTTGTCGCGCGAAGGCGCCGCGGCCAGTGCGATGACGCCGTCCTTCAGGCTCCAGGCCGCGTTGTCCCGAAACATGGGCCCGAGCCCGCCGGAATCCTGCGCCAGGCTGGCGGTGAAACTCGTAAGCGCAAAGACGGTCAATACCGCGAAGCCGCGGACGGGTAACTTCGACATGGAACCCCCTTCGAGGCGGCTACACTACCAAACCTTTTCACCTCCAACCTCTGCCAATTTCGTAATCACTCATGAGCCTTCTCTGGATGCTAGCGGCCGCCGGCGCCGCACCGACCACCGCCACTCCGCCCGACGAACAAATGGCGGAAGTCATCGTCGCCTGCTCGCGCCTGGCCACCCGGCCCGCCGATCTCGGCGCCAACGTCACGGTGCTGGAGCGCGCGGACTTCGACGCCGCCAAGCCCGGGCAACTCGCCGACGTGCTGCGCAACGTCGCGGGCGTGCATCTCGACCAGGTCGGTGGCCGCGGCGGCACCGGCTCGTTGTACCTGCGTGGCGCGGACCCTAACTACACGCTGGTGCTGGTCAACGGCGTGCGCGTCAACGACCCGACCAACGCGCGCGGCGGCTCGTTCGACTTCTCCACGTTCGATCTCGACGACATCGAGCGCGTCGAGGTGGCACGCGGCCCGTATTCGGCGGTGTTCGGCGGTGACGCCATGGCCGGCATCATCAATATCGTGACCCGCAGGGACCCGGGCGATGAGACGCACGCCTCGCTGGATGCCGCCGCGGGCGCCTACGACACGCGCGACCTGGCGCTGCGCGCCGGCGGCGCGCTCGGCTCGGGCGGCTGGACGCTCGGCGCCAGCGACACCCACGAGGGCGAAGTCACGCGGGGCAACGAGTTCGAGTCGCGGCGCATCTCGGGCAGCATCGACGGCCTGGAATTCGGCGACACGCGCGTCCAGTTCAACGCGCGTTACGCCGACAGCGAGCGCGCGTCTTTTCCGGACGACAGCGGCGGTTACGAGTTCGCCGAGATCCGCGACACCGAGCACCGCGATGCGCACGAGGCGGTGTTCGGCGCGAACGTCTCGCACTCCACCACGAACAACAGCATCGGCCTCACCCTCGGCTACTTCGACCGCGGCGAAACCACGGATTCGCCCGGCGTGGCGCCGGGCCTGCGCGATCCCTTCGGCGTGCCGCCGAGCGTGGTCGTGTCGGGCATCGAGCGATTCAGCGCCACGCTCAGCGGCACCCACAGCTTCCCCGACTACTTCGAGCTCGCCTACGGCGCCGAGTACCTGCACGAGGAAGGCCGCAGCGACGGCCAGCTCGATTTCGGCGGCGGCTTCGTCGTGCCGACGTCGTTCCGGCTGACGCGCAATTCCTGGGCGCCGTTCGCCGAGCTGCGGGCGCAGTCGGATTTCGGCCTGACGGCGCAGGCCGGCCTGCGCGTCGACGATCCGGACGGTTATTCCGCGGTCACCAGCCCGCGACTCCGCGTGGCGTACGAGATCTGGAACAACCGCTTCGTCGACAACGTCACCATCGCGGCGTCCTGGGGCAAGGCCTTCAAACTACCGTCGATGTACGCCCTCGGACACCCGCTGGTCGGCAACCCGGACCTGGTGCCCGAGCGCAGCGAGCAGTACGAGTTCGAACTGGCGCAGACCTTCCTCGATGGCGACGCCCACTGGAGCGTCACCTGGTTCGATGGTGAATTCCGCAATGCCATCGACTTCGACTCGGGTCCGCCGCCCATGCTGGTGAACCGCAATCGCGTCGACACACAGGGTTTCGAGCTCGCCGGCTGGTTGAACCTCGAAGAAGCCTGGCGTTTCGACGCCAGCGTCACGCAGGCGCGCAGCCGCATCGCCTCCACCGGCGGCGAAATGCGCAATCGGCCGGAGTGGCGCGCCGGCGCAAGCGCGCACTGGAAGCCGACCGCGTCGCTCACCTTCTCGGCCACGGCGAGCTACACGGGTTCGACCTTCGATTCGTCGATCCCGACCGGCGACGTGGATCTTCCGGCGTACACGCTGGTCGACCTCGCGGCGTCGTGGCGGATCTCCGAGAAGCTAGAAGCCTGGCTCGCCGTCGACAATCTCACCGACGAGCAATACCAGCAGTTCGTGGGATTCGAGATGCGCGGCATCATGCCGCGCCTCGGCGTGAAGTTCAGCCTCTAGTCGGCGTGCCGCGTTCGGTGCACTCGGCGCGCCGGATGCGGCCATCCGACTCGATGGACATCTGCGTACAGGTGCCGATGAAGGCGTGGCCGCGCGCGCCCTCGGCCGGGCGCCGCAGCAGGATTTTCTCCCCCTGCGCACTGAAGATGGCGACGTCGAGCACCTCGGAATACGGCGCGCTCGTGTCGCGGTACGCGATCATGTAGGGAATGCCGCGCCTGGCGGCGTCGCGCACGCAGCGCATCTGCGGCGCGCGCGGCTCGAGCGGGTGCGACTTGATCGTGCCGCAGTCGACACCCTCGGGCCCTAACAAGGTTCGCGCATCGATGCCCGCCCAGGTGCAGCAGGCCTCCTGCGGCGCACTGGCGCAACCGGCTGCCGCCACCGTGATGGCGGCCAGCAGCAGGTTGCGCAGTTGCTTGTTCACCGGAAGACCACTCCTGCAAGAGTCGCAAGTCGGCTCGAACGCCCCCCGTTTACCCGGAATCTATGCCGCTGTCCATGGCTCGCCAGCGTGCGACAGGCATGAAAAAGGGGGCGCACCGCGCGGGTGCGCCCCCTTCGACCGTCAGTATCGTCTTTCGATCTATTGCTTCAGCTCGAGCACCACCGGCTTGTAGCCGCCGCGGCTGCGGAACCACAGGATCAGGCCGAGATACACGATGAACATGATCATCGGCAGGATCGAGATGGTGCGCAGCGCGTCGTGCTTCGACTCGCGATCCGCCGCTTCGACCGCCGCCTTCTCGTCGCCGGCCAGCGCCGCGCGCTTGGAAGGATCGATCGCGACGTAGTCACCGAAGATGCCGGTACGCTCGGTCTTCAGGTTCTCCACGAGCGCCGTGTTGTTCTTCGCGTCGTACGCCGCGACACCGTGCACCATCTGGCGGTCGAGCACCTGGCCGATCAGCGGACCGCCGATCACGCCCGCGCCCAGCATGCCGATGCCGGCGACCACGTTGAGCGTGATGGCGCCGCCCTTCGGCGACTGTTCCGCGACCACGCCGAGCGACGTCGGCCAGAAGAACGCCTTGCCGAAGCTGTACACGGTCGCCGCAACGACAATGGCCGCGGCGCTGGAGGCCCCCGACAGCAGCAACAGTCCCGCCACCGCGATCAGCGCCGAGAGTGCCAGCAGCCCCAGGGGCGAGAACTTGTGCACGATCGGTCCGGCGAACAGGCGCAGCACCATCACGATGGTCATGGCATAGACCAGCACCCAGCCCGCGTTGACGCCAAGATCGGTCATCGCCGGCGTGAGCAACTCGGTGATCCAGCTGTCGGTGCCGAGCTCGGTGATCGCCAGCGGGATCATCACCAGGATCATCACGATGAACAGCGGCTTGCCGAGCGAACGCGACCACAGGCCATAACCGATGGTCATGGCCGCGATGAGACCCCACTTGAGGCCATCGCCGACGCCAAACACGCGAGCGAGCTCCGAAAACATCATGAACGCGACCACCAGCGCGCTGATGGCGCCGGCTTCGGCCAGCATCTCGCGGTAGGTGACGCCCGCGGACACGCGCTCGCTGGGCGGGAAGCTGCGCGGCAGCAGCATCACGATGTACGTGACCACCGGGATGAGGATCAGCGCCATCTGGTAGCGCCAGCCCATGCCGGCCGGGAACATCATGGCGAGAATGCCGCCGAGCACGAAGCCAGCGGGCCAGCCGGCGTGCAGGCGGTTCAGCCACGTGGTCTTGTCGTGGCGGAACTCGCGCGCGATCAGCGGATTGATGCCCGCCTCCACGGCGCCGTTGCCCAGCGACAGCACGAAGGTGCCCCAGTACAGCGACCAGTAGCCATTCGCCTGCAGGATCAGCACGAGGCCGAGCACGTGGCAGGCCGCGGCGAACCACAGCGTCATCTTGAAGCCGATCTTGTCGATGATCAGCGAGAGCAGCACGATGCTGATCGCGAAGGGCCACAGGCCCACACCCGCGAGTTCGCCCATCTGCGTCTGGCTGAGATCGAACTCCTTGCCCCACGCGCCGATCGAGAACGCGCGCAGGATGAAGCAGAACGACGTGGCGACCAGCGCGGCGAAACACACCGCGAAGGTCTTCTTGGCCTCGGCTGATGCCGGCAACGTGCCGGCGGTCATAGCGGCTTCTGTACTCATTGAACCCCCTCAAGCTCGATTTAGTTAGATCAAATCTTCGTCCAGGCGCTGTTGGCCTTGCCAGACTTCAGCACCGCCTCGATGAACGCCATCACGCGCGTGCCCGTCACCACGTCGGGCGCGAACAGCGACGCAGCCTTGGGCGCGCGCGACTCGAGTCGCGCGGTCACGCGCTCGGCGAAATCCGTGTAGAGCTGCGAGAACGCCTCGATGAAACCTTCCGGATGGCCACCCGGCAGGCCCACGGAGCTGGTCGGCGTGCCCGGATCGCCCCGGCGTACGAAGCGCGGTGCTTCGCCCGCCTCCACGATCATCAATTCCTCGGGCCGCTCCTGGAACCACTGGATCGAACCCTTCTCGCCGTACACCCGCAGCCGGTGCGAGTTGAGGTGACCGATGGCCACCTGGCTGGCCCACAGGCTGCCGCGCGCGCCGTTGGCGAAACGCAGCAGCACGTTGACGTTGTCGTCGATCGGCCGGCCCGGAACGATGGCCGTGACGTCGGCCGCGACTTCGGCGACCTTCGCGCCGGTGACGAACTCGACCAGCTGGAAGGAATGCGAGCCGATGTCGCCGAGCGCGCCCGCGCCCGCCTGCTTGGGGTCGGTGCGCCAGCTCGCCTGCTTCTGCCCGGTCTTCTCGATGGCCGTGGCGAGCCAGCCCTGCGGATATTCCGCCTGCACGACGCGCAGTTCGCCGATGAAGCCGTCGGCGATGAGCTGCTTGGCGTGCCGGATCATCGGGTAGCCGGTGTAGTTGAAGGTGACGCCTAACAACCGCTTCCGGTCGGCCGCGAGCTTCACCAGCTTTTCGGCATCGGGCAGGTTGGTGGTCAAGGGCTTGTCGCAGATCACGTCGAGGCCGGCCTCGAGGCAGGCCGCCGACTGCACGTAGTGGACGTGGTTGGGCGTGACGATGGACACCACTTCTATGCCATCCGCGCGCGCCTTCTCGCCCGCGATCATGGCGTCGACCGTCGGATACGCGCGCGCCGGGTCCACGCCCAGCGCCACCGCGGAGCGCTTGCACTTCTCGGCATCCGACGAGAACACGCCGGCGACCAGCTGGTAACGCCCATCGACGCGCGCGGCCATGCGGTGTACGCCGCCGATGAAAGCGCCCTCGCCGCCCCCGATCATCCCCCAGCGGAGCGGACGCATTACTTGAGTCCCAGCGTCTTCAATGCCACGGAATTGTCGCCACCCGCGGCGAAATCATCGAACGCCTTCTCGGTGACGCGGATGATGTGCTTCTTGATGAAGGGCGCCCCTTCGCGCGCGCCATCCTCGGGATGCTTGAGCGCGCATTCCCACTCGAGCACCGCCCAGCCTTCGAAGTCGTAGGCGGCGAACTTGGAGAAAATGCCGTTGAAATCGACCTGGCCGTCACCCAGCGAACGGAAGCGGCCGGCGCGGTCCTTCCACGACGCGTAACCCGAGTACACACCTTGTTTGCCCGTCGGACGGAACTCCGCGTCCTTGACGTGAAACATCTTGATGCGCTCGTGGTAGAAGTCGATGTACGCGAGGTAATCGAGCTGCTGCAGCACGAAGTGCGAAGGATCGAACAGGATTTGGCAGGCCTCGTGGCCCTTCACGCGCTCGAGGAACATCTCGAAGGTCGTGCCGTCGAAGATGTCCTCGCCGGGATGCACTTCGTAGCAGCAGTTCTGCCCGTTGTCCTTGAACACGTCGAGGATGGGCTTCCACCGCTTCGCGAGTTCGTCGAACGCGGCCTCGATGAGGCCCGGCGGACGCTGCGGCCAGGGATATAGATAGGGCCAGGCCAGTGCGCCCGGGAACGCCGCGACGTTCTTGAGGCCGAGGTTCTTGCTGGCCTTGGCGACCAGCTTCATCTGCTCCACGGCCCAGGCCTGGCGCTTCGACGGGTTGCCGTGCACTTCCTTCGGCGCGAAGTTGTCGAACTGCAGGTCGTAGGCGGGATGCACGGCCACCAGCTGGCCCTGCAGGTGCGCGGCGAGCTCGGTGATCTCGATGCCATGCTTCGCGGCGACGCCCTTGAGCTCGTCGCAGTAGGCCTTGCTGTCGGCGGCCTTGGCCAGATCCATGACGCGGCCGTCCCAGCTCGGGAGCTGCACGCCGACGAAGCCGCACTCCTTCGCCCACTTGCACATGTCGTTGAAGTTCTGCAGGTGCGGGCCGTTGCCCGCGAACTGCGCCAGGAAGATCGCCGGTCCCTTGATGGTTTTCATGAAGCGCCGCTGTAGTTGATTCAGACCTTGAGCTTCGAAAGGTAATCGCCGCTGATCTTCACCGAGTCGAGGATCGGTCGGGTGAACGGGGCCTCCTGCTCGTAGAAGAACGCCTTGGTGCCGTTCTTCTTCGCGGTGCCGATCACGCTCTTCCAGTCGATGACACCTTCGCCCAGCGCCACCGAGGCCGGTTCCTTGTCGGCCGACTCGCGCTTGGCCACGTCCTTGACGTGCAGCGCGATCACGCGGTCCTTGTACTTGTTCAGCAGCGCGATGGGGTCCTGCTGCGCGACCACCACCCAACCCACGTCGAGCTCGCTCTTCACCAGCTCGGGATCGGTGTTGGCGAACAGGTAGTCCAGCGCCGTCTGGCCCTCGAACTTTTTGAACTCGGCGCTGTGGTTGTGATAACCGAAGGTCATGCCGGCGTCCTTGACCTGCTTGCCGAACTTGTTGAACAGGTCGGCATTCCATTTCCAGTCGTTCAGGTCCACCGACTTCATGCGCTCTTCCCAGGGAAGCTTTTCCTTCTCGGGGCTCACGCCAGGCGAGGAGCAGACGATGTAGCGCAGGCCCAGGGTCTTCGCATCCGCGATGATCTGGTCGCCTTTCTTGGAAATGTCGCCGGCGCCGGCATGCATGCTGACCAGCGAGAAACCGATGCCCTTCATGAGGGCGCCGATCTCGGCGGCGGACTTGTTGTAGAAGCCCGCGAATTCGATTTCACGGAAGCCCGCGGCGTAGACCTTGCGCAGCGTGCCCTCGAGGTCCTTGGCCGCTTCGTCCTTCAC
>Ga0315910_10000639_pt1 | contig 34297 bp, 33 predicted proteins | sample EdamamesoilMG_FD_204470 | JGI IMG/M metagenome (GOLD analysis project Ga0315910, IMG submission 204470) | Garden soil microbial communities collected in Santa Monica, California, United States - Edamame soil | ecosystem: Environmental > Terrestrial > Soil > Garden | place: USA: California... | reverse complement strand
CAGCACCGGCGCCCGCCGGCGCCTTCGTCACGTAGTGGGCGCTCGCGCGCACGCGTTCATGCGCCTCGGCCGGCGCGCAGGCGAAGCCGCAGCGCCGCAGCACCGGCAGGTCCATGACCTCGTCGCCCATGAATCCGGTGTCCGCCACCGCGATGCCAAGCGTCCCTGCAAGCGCCTCGAAGGCGGCGCGCTTGTCCTCCACGCCCTGCAGCACGTGCGCAATGCCCAGCTCGGATGCGCGCCGCGTGACCGCCGCCGAGCTCCGGCCGCTGAGCAGGGCCACGGCGGTGCCGGTCTGGATCAGAAGTTTGATGCCGTGACCGTCGAGGACATGGAACGCCTTGAGCGCTTCGCCATCCGGGCCGTACCAGAGCTTGCCGTCGGTCAGCACGCCGTCGACATCGAACAGCATGAGACGGACCCGCCTCGCGCGCTCCAGTGCAGCGTGTCGCTCCAGAACGTCATTGCCATCACCGCCCACGTCAGATGACTTTGGCGCGGAACAGATCGTGCATGTTGAGCGCACCGACCAGCTCGCCGCGCGCATCGATCACCAGCAGCTGGCTGATCTTGTGGGTTTCCATGACCTGCACTGCTTCCGCGGCCAGCGCTTCGGGGCGGATGCTGCGCGGTCGAACCGACATCACGTCGGCAACGCATGCCGCGCCGATGTCGGTGATCTTCTCCAGCGCGCGCCGCAGATCGCCGTCGGTGAAAATCCCGCACACGTGGCCCGCGGTATCGAGCACCGCGGTCATGCCGATGCGGCCGCGCGACATCTCCAGGATCGCCTCCTTGAGCGTCGCGCGCTCGGAGACCTTGGGCACCTCGGCGCCGCTGCGCATCACGCCGGACACGTGCGTCAGCAGCCTGCGTCCCAGGGCACCGCCGGGATGCGAGCGCGCGAAATCTTCCGCCGAAAAACCGCGCGCCTGGAGCAGCGTCACCGCCAGCGCGTCGCCCAGGGCGAGGGCCGCCGTGGTGCTTGCGGTGGGCGCGAGATTGAGCGGACAAGCTTCCTGCGCGACGCCGGCATCGAGGAACACGTCCGCTTCGCGCGCAAGCGTCGACTGCGCGTTGCCTGCGATGGCGATCATCTTTGCCCCCTGGCGCCTGACCAGCGGCAGAATCTGCAGCAATTCGTCACTCTCGCCGGAGTACGAGACGCCGATGAACACGTCCTCGCGCTGGATCATGCCAAGATCGCCGTGGCTCGCTTCGGCGGAATGCACGAAATACGCCGGTGTGCCGGTGCTCGAAAACGTAGAAGCGATCTTGCGCGCAATGTGGCCGGATTTGCCGATTCCGCTCACGATCACGCGGCCCCGGCAGTCGCGGATCAGCGAAATCGCCGCGAGAAACCGCTCGTCCAACCGCGCAATCAGCGCGCGCACCGCGTCCGCTTCGATGGCGAGGACCCGGCTCGCGAGCTCCAGGGCGGAGCCGGTTGCATCCTTCGGTATCATGGGGCCGAGTATAGCCCAAGCCCTTCATTTTCTTGATCAATGGACATCGCGGATAGCTCGCTGCAACCGATCCTGATCCTGCTCGCCGCCGCGGTATTGGCGGTGGTGGGCTGCCGGCTGTTCGCGCTGCCGCCGATCCTCGGCTATCTGGCGGTGGGCCTTGCGCTTGGACCCAAGGCGCTGGGCGTTGTCGCGGACGACGCGCTGACGAGGCACCTCGCCGAGTTCGGCGTGGTGTTCCTCATGTTCTCCATCGGCCTGGAATTCAGCCTGTCGAAGCTGCGCGTCATGCAGCGCGAAGTATTCGGTTTGGGCTCTGCGCAGGTGTTGCTCACGATCGCGGCGTGCGTGGGCCTGTCGGTGCTGGTCGGCACTGGCGACTGGCGCTCGGGCCTGGCGGTCGGCGGCGTGCTGGCGATGTCCTCCACCGCGGTGATCACCAAGCTGCTCGTCGAGCGCATGGAGCTCGAAACCGCGCACGGCCGCGCCATCATGGGCGTGTTGCTGTTCCAGGACCTGGCGGTGGTGCCGCTGCTGATCCTCATTCCCGTACTGGCCCAGCCCGCCACGGGCATCGGCGCCGCAATTGCGGTGGCGCTCGCGAAGGCTGCTTTTGTGCTGGCCGCCCTGCTGCTGGCCGGGCCGCGCGTGATGCGGGCCTGGTTCGGGCTGGTCGCGCGCCGCAAGTCGACGGAGCTATTCTTCCTCAACGTGCTGCTGGTCATACTCGCGATGGCCTACCTCACGGGCCTCGCCGGGCTGTCGCTCGCGCTGGGCGCGTTCCTCGCGGGCATGCTGATCTCCGAAACCGAGTACCGCTACCGGGTCGAAGACGAGATCAAGCCGTTTCGCGACGTGCTGCTCGGCCTGTTCTTCGTGACCGTCGGCATGATGCTCGATCTCGGCCTGGTGGCCGAGCAGGCTTTGCTTGTGCTGGCGCTGCTCGCCATGCTGGTCTCGTTCAAGTTCACGCTGGTGGCCCTGCTGGCGCGCGCTTTCGGTGGTTCGCCGGGTGGGGCGCTGCGCACCGCGCTGGCCCTGGCGCAAGGCGGGGAGTTCGGCTTCGTGCTGCTCGCGCAGGCGAGTGCCGCCGGCGTGGTGGACCCTGCGCTCAGCCAGCCGCTGCTTGCCGCCATGGTGCTGTCGATGATCGCGACGCCGTTCATGATCGGCGCGAGCAACCGCATCGTGCTGCGCTTCGCCAGTTCGGAGTGGATGCTGCGCTCCCTGGCGATGCACCAGGTCGCGGTGCAGTCGTTCGGGACCGAGCGCCACGTGATCATTCTCGGCTACGGACGCAACGGTCAACACATCGCGCGCCTTCTCGATGCGGAGAACGTGCGCTACATCGCGCTTGACCTGGATCCGGAGCGGGTGCGCGAGGCCGCGATGGCCGGCGATACGGTGGTATACGCCGACAGCTCGAAGCGCGAGGCGCTGATCGCCGCGGGCGTCCTTCGTGCCTCGGCCGTGGTCGTCACGTTCGCGGAATCGGCCGAGGCGGTGCGCGCGATCGCGCATGTGCAATCGCTCAACCCGGCGGTGCCGGTGATCGCGCGCGCGCGCGACGAGGCCGATATCGCGCGCCTTACCGCGGTCGGCGCTTCCGAGATCGTGCCCGAGGCGCTCGAGTCCGGCCTGATGCTGGCCTCGCACACGCTGGTGTGGATGGGAGTCCCCCTGAGCCGCGTGGTGCGGCGCGTGCGCGCCGTGCGGGACGCGCAGTACGGCTTGCTGCGCGGCCTTTTCCACGGCGCGAGCGACGACGACGGTGCTTCCGGCTCGGCGCAGGCGCGCCTGCACGCAGTTACGCTGAGCGGCAATGCGCACGCGCTGGGCAAGCCGCTCGATACGCAGGCGCTGGAGGATCTGGGCGTCCAGGTGCGGGCGGTGCGCCGGCCGGGTTTGGCACAGCGGCTCACGCCGCAGGACGCCGGCGTGCTTGAGTCGGGCGATGTCGTGGTGCTGCTGGGCGAACCGGAACTGCTGGCGGCGGCGGAGATCCAGCTGCTGCAGGGTTGAGCGCGCAGGAGCGGAGAATGAAAAAGGCCGGCGCTAGGCCGGCCCTCTCCTACTCTGCTTACATCTGACGATTACAGCGAACGGCAGAGCGTGTAGACGTTAGTGCCTGACTCTTCGTAGCCTGCGGCTGCCGCCGCGGCGATGTTGGGATTGGGCCCAGCGGTATGCAGTTGGGCGCGTACCGTGCCGCTATTGGGCACGCCGTCGTCCATCTGCGTGTCCACCGCGGTGGCGATCTTGTCAGGCAGGTTCGCCGAGCACACAATTAGGCTGACGAAACCTCCCAGAGCGGCGGCAACCGGATCTGCGCCATTTCCCGTCTGCACGCCGAGCAGGCCGGTCACCGCGTTGAACGGCTGCGACTTGCCGTTGCCGGCGACGAACCCGGCGCGCCGAAGGTGATCCCACCACTGGCAAGACTCGTCCGCCGCAGTAGCGCAAGCCGCATTGTAGGCGCCGGCCACCACGCCGTTGCCATTGCCTTTCACGGCGGCGGTCGGCGTCGTCCAGCGAGTGTCCGCGTTCGGATCATCTCCCGGAATGGCACGGTAGCGATCCTGATAGCCGTAGTAGGCGGCCGAGATGCCGGAGAAATCGGCGACGATGTTCTTGATCTTTGCTTGCGTGATCATTTCCTGGCCCTTCAGGATGCCGCCCAGCAGCAACCCGATGATGACCAGCACGATGGCGATCTCAACCAGCGTAAAACCCTGTTGGGTCCGTTTCATTCCCCACCTCCACTCCGTGATTCAGGTGAGGAACCAACCGCAAGGCTCATGCCAGGCATAAATGCCGGAAAACCTGCGCGTCGGGTCCAAATCCCCCCAAAAGTGTCGATAGGCCGACACTCGTGACGAACTTCTAACGCTTGGCCCCGGCTTTCGGGCTCTTGAGCCGCCGCTCGATTTCCTCGAGGCGTCCCTGCAGGAAGCGCCTTTCCTCGGGGTCCAGGATGCGGCCGGTGGCCAGCAGGCCGCCCAGCATTACCTTGGCCGCCTGCAGTTCGTTCATGTCCTCGAGGATGAAGAGTTCCATCTGCCGCGCCCAGGACGGTATGGACGCATCGGTGGTCTGGCGCTGGATCGCGGCCGCGTAGCGGCGCGCAAGCGCAAGGTCGTTCAGGCGGTGCTTGGCGAGGAGCGCGGCATGCGCGAGCGCCGGCCAGCGCGCATTCGGATCGCGCGCGAATTCCTCGAACACAAAGTCGAACATGCGGCGTGCTTTTTTTGCATCCGCGTTCTCCGCGTACACGCGTGCGGCGGCAAACAGGGGATAGCCGCTGCGCGGGTCGGTGGCCAGAATTGCGCGCAGCCACAAGGTCAGGCGCTCGTAATCCAGGCGCTGGTAGGCAATGGCGTTGTCGCCGCGCGAATCGAATGCCTGCAGCCATACCATGGCGATCCGCGCAAGCGCCGCGGTCTCACCGAAGGCCGCGAGGCGCAGCGCCGCGGCCGAGGGCGCGGGGGGAAGGTCAGTGGCGACTGGCGCATCTGCCTGCCTGAGGGATTGCCAGCCGACCTGGGCCGCGGCCGCGCCTGCAAGCAGCAGCAGTACCCAGCGAGGAACGGCAGAAACCGGGCGCTCGGCGCGGGCCGAAATGCGCGCAAAGACAGGGTTCACAGGTTGCGGCGGCTGAAATCGAACAGCCCGGCCGCAGCCAGCAGCACGACATAGATCGCCATTCCTGCCAGCGCCGAGGCGAGCTCGCCGGCGGGCGGGGCGCCGTACAGCAACCAGTCGCCACGCGCCACCGCGTCCAGGCGCGGCAGCAGGAGCGCCAATGCATCCACCGCCCAGCGCGCCGCCTGTCCTCCAGCACTGTCGCCGGCAAGAGGACTGCCGGCAATCGCCTGGATCGCCGTGACCGAGCGTGCAAGGAGATAGAGGCCGGCGGTTGCCGCAATGGCCGACACCGTCTGCCCGAGCGCCGAGGCGAAGAACAGTGCTGCCGCCGCGACTAGGGCGGTTTCGACTGAAAGGGCGAGCCACCAGGCCGCGAGATCCGCAGGCTTCGCCCAGGCGAGCAGCGGCAGCGCGAACAGTGCGGCGATCACGGCGCCTGCGCAGGCGAAGCCCAGCAGCTTGCCAAGGTACCAAGCCGGGCGCGAAAGCGGCAGCGCGAGCGCGAGTTCCAGCCCTTTGTCGTTCGCTTCACGCACCACGCTTGATACGACATGCGCTGCCACCAGGAATATGGCGCAGGCGCGCAGCAGAGCCGCGCTGGCCGACGCCTGCAACGACACCGCCTCGGTAATCGCAACTTGCGACAGGAAGCCCGCGAGCGCCAGCGCGGCAAGCACGCCTGCGGCGGCAAGCCACGGCAGCGCGCTGCGGCGCGCTTCGACCAGCGCGTAGCGGGCAATGGTGGCGATGGCGCAGTTCATGGATGACGCGGTGACGGGTCGGGTGATCGGGTGCGCTAGACTAGTCAGAGGGCATCCCACATGCAAGCACCGAGCCCGCCACTATCCACGTCGTCGCGGCTTGCGAACGCCACCTGGAGCTTGAGCCGCCAGCATTGGCGCTTCGTGGTCATCATGATGCTCGTGCTGCTGCACTTTGCCGTGCTGCGCGGCACCGAGGACGAATGGGCGCGCGCGTTGCTGCTCGCGCACCTTGGCATGCTGCTGCTCTGGCAGCCGTTCGTGCCGGGCGAGCACCAGGTCAGCGCCGCGCAGGGACTGATGATCGGGCTGGCCGCCGTCGCCGTGATGTTCTGGGTCAGCTGGTGGCTGCTTGCGTTCTGGGTTGTGGTGCTCGCGGGCCTGGTCGGCGGCAAGGTATTCCTGCACCAGGCGCAGTGGCAGCGGCGCAGCTATCTCGTTGTGCTGGTCTATCTGCTCGCGCTGCTCGCGATTCTGATCCTTCCGGAAATCTCCCCGCACAGGGAAATATCCGAGGAAGTCCGCAGCGCGGCCCAATACGGCCTGCCGGTTCTACTGTTCGCGCTCGCATTGATGCCGGCGGAGCCGGAGTCGTCGGACGCGCCGCAGGTGATCGATTTCTTCTACAGCATATTTGTGATGCTGGTGCTTGGCGTGGTGATTCTGGGCAGCTTTACGCTGATGACCCTCAGGCGCGTGCCGTACCTGGAGGCGCTCACTATCACGGTGTTCCTGATCGCCGGCACGATCTTCGTTCTGGGCCTCGCATGGAACCCGCGCACCGGCTACGCCGGCCTGAACGTGTTCGTGTCGCGCTATCTGTTCTCGATCGGACTGCCGGTCGAGAAATGGCTTTACTTCCTCGCCGAGCTGTCGAAGACGGAAACGCGCCCGGAACGCTTCCTAAGTGAAGGCGTCGCCGGCCTGGCGCGCATGTCCTGGATTTCCGGCGCGGCGTGGGACGCGGGCGGCCAGCACGGCGAAGCCGGGACGCGCAGCGAGCACGCGGTGCCTTATGAGGGTCCCGAGTTGAAGATGACGATTTACTCGCGCTATCGCACCAGCCCGGCCCTGCAATGGCACATGCTGCTGCTCGGGCAGCTGCTGGGCGAGTTCTACGCTGCCAAGCTGCGCGAGCAAAAGCTCGGCCAGACGAGTTACCTGCAGGCGGTGCACGAGACCGGCGCGCGCCTGACGCACGACGTGAAGAACCTACTGCAGTCTCTGAGCGCGCTGTGTTCGGTGGCGGGCCAGGACGATTCGCCGGGGCTGCAGGCGCTGATTCGGCGCCAGCTGCCGGCAATCACGCAGCGCCTGTCGGCGACTCTGGACAAGCTACAGCGCCCGGGCGACGGTGAAGGGCAACAGGTTCTGCTGCGCGATTGGTGGGAAGCGCTGCAGCGCCAATACCAGGCGCAGGACGTGGAATTCCATGAAACAGGCCTGGATCCTGACATGCGCGTGCCGAAGGCGCTGTTCGACAGCGTGGCCGACAACCTGCTGCAGAACGCCATCGCCAAGCGCGCCGCGGGCGCGGACGTGCGGATCCGCGCATCGCTCCAGTGCCGCAGCGGGCCCGAGCTGCGCGTGCACGACAGCGGCCACGCGGTACCGGAGAACATTGCGGGCAGCCTATTGCTCGCGCCGGTCTCGTCGCGAGTGGGCCTCGGCATCGGCCTGTACCAGGCCGCGCGTCATGCGGAAAAAAGCGGCTATGCGCTGACGCTCGAGGAAAATCGCGACGGCGCGGTGTGCTTCGCCCTTGCGCCGACTCGCGCCTGACTCAGGGAAGGACGCCGGCGGAAATCAGCTTCGAATAGATCATGCCCATCGGAACGAAGATGAGGATGTCGTCATAGTAGGCACTGGCAGGGTCGCCGGGGGAATGTGGGTGGCTGACAAATACGGGGTCAGAGTCGGTGTTTTCCGACTCGTCAGTGCCGTATGTAGATGTGTTCGCGCCATTCTTGCCAGTGGAAAACACGACAAATCCCGCAGTTCTCGATGTCACCACCCGCGTTGCCGAATTGCATGACGTCGCGTTGGTGCCTGTCGATGTCACACAGATGTCGAGATCGTCGGGCTTGCAGCTTACGCCATATGTCTTCAGGTTCGCCTGTGACGTCCAGATGCGCGTGTTCGCCGGCGGAGCGGTCGTGCAACTGGAGCTGTAAAAGTCTCGCGCGATAGCGAAGCGCAGGCGGTTGCCCCACGCGTCTATCGCGAAGCCCGAACTGTCAGTCGGTGTGACGCCGACCGACTTCGCCGGCACATAGCCGTCGTAGAAATTGGAGCAATTGCCGTGAGTCTGTACCGTGAGCGTTTCCCCGCCGGCGCAAGTCCCCGTGGCGGCGACGCAGTAGCTCTCCTGCCCAGCACTGTTGCTCGCCGCGTTGGTGTATCTCGCCGGGCAGGGTAGTTTGCCGTTGACGATCGCGAAGGCGATCAGCGCATCGGCTGCCGCGTTCAGTCGGTGTTGCGTTTCGTCGTAGTTTCGCTGCTCGATTTGAGCAGAGAGTGTCATCATTGCGCCGCCGATGAGCAAGGCCACGATCGCAAACACAACAGCGAGTTCGGTCAGCGAGAACCCGCGGCTTGCGTTCATGCGACCACATGTGGAGTTCAATTGCATATGGTCAACACGCTGCCAGTTGCGGGTGTGTGCTGAAAAGGACAGGCTGCGGCTCTGTCGTTGAACGCTGCATTCGCCGTCTTAACGTCGTAAACGTTGTCGCCGGGCGTCGCATTGCCGCTTTCTAAGTAGTCGACGACACTCGTGCTCGGCCAAGTTTGAGTTGCGAGGTTGCGGCCCATATAGATCAGCACGAACCGCTTGTCGTTAGGGGTGCTCATGCCGTTTACAGTCAGGCACGCTGCATTTCCGGCCGCGGCGCAAACCCCAGACGGACTTGCCGTCGTGGCTGTCGATATGGCGTAGTACGTATACCGATCCCAGCCGTTGTTTAGGAACCATGCTGTCCTAGTGTCGGCCAACAGCGCATCCTTCGGGTGGGTGATCCGAACTTTGACGGTGTCAGCGATGCTCAGAGGAGGGAGATTGACCTGGAACGAGATGGTCGCAGTTCCCGTTCCTCCGTTTACCGATCCCGTAAGATTTTGCACGCTTGCGGCCGAATATGCGCCGCCATTCACGGATACAGTCACCTGAGTGCTAGGCTCGAACGAGCGGAACGCGTATGCAACGTTTGGCGCCGTAGCAGTGATCGTCGGCGTGAGCAAGCCGGCGGAAAGTACTGTGAATTCGCATTGCATACGTGTTGAGTTCAGGGTGCAGCCACTGAAAGTCAATGATCCGGGAATGCCGGGAGCACTTCCGCTCGTCCAGTTCGTATTGCAGGTGCCGGTGGAGACCGATGTGGCGGCGTCGATAGTCGGCGGCATGCCCTCCGTGACGCCAGAATTTCCGCACAAAGTGTTGGCCTGCGGCGCGCTGGTGGAAAAAGTGGACGCGTTCGGCATGAACGACTGCCCCCAACTAGAAACCGATGTCGTAGTGCGCCAATTGTCGAGTGCGGGTGCTACCTGTCGTTGCAGCCTGTCGGCGAGCGCACCCGCGATGGCGTCCATTACCTCCGCCGCCGTGATTGATATGGTCCGGTCGTTGCTCCAATCAATCTTGCGCTGGGGTGGGCCAGGATCAGACGTTGTTGGACCAACGGTTGTATAACTACCTGTGGCGTTTCCACACTCGAGAAAGTTTGTCGCTACAAGTGGTACGACATATCGATTGGTTGTTTGGTTAACTGCATTGCACGCCGCGGGTTTGGTGGAGCTCGTTTCTCCTAAATTATTCATTGCTGGACCAGGTGCAATGATCACCGCCACCACCGAATCTGCGACGCCGTTGTAGCTGATTGTGTTCGCGGTGCCAGGATTGATAATCAGGTTTGTCATGCTGTTGACAAGCGCCCACTTGTCAGTCGTGACTGCATACCAGAGAGGCTCACCGTAGCCATCTCGTAGTTGGTCGATACCTAGCGTTTCCCAAGGAAACCGACCGATCGCCGAGCACGTCGGAAATGACGGCGAGACAACGGGCGCGGCAACCCCTTCCGCCGTGGTTCCCATCTGGCCAAGGGATTCCGGGCACGGTAGGCGTCCGGGCGATTTTTCCGTCGAGTCCGCAGCTTTGAGGGCTACGTACGCGAGCAGCGCCCTTTTTGCGGCGCCCAGCGCAATACCCGTTCTGGCGTCTCGATCCGCTGCAGTGGGCGCTGCCTTGCCGAGCGCGCCAACTGTGAACCATGCCACGCCAAGGATCAGCACGGTTGCGAAGATAATGAGTGCGGCGCCGCTCTCCGTGCGCAGGCTGCGTCGTGGCGCCCTAGCGCGTCTTAGCACGACCCGAACCGACTTTGACTTCGCCCTTGCCGACGACGTCGCTCACTTCGCCGCTGCTGCGATTCAGCGATTCGCCCACGCGCAGGTCGGCGCCTTTGCTGCCTTCTCCCGATGGCACGGAGACGCGGCCCGCGCCGGCCGGTTGCGGCGCCCCTTGGCCGGCGGCCTGCGCGCTCTCCGGTATCGCTTCACCGTTCACGAAGACCGTGGATTTCCCGCCCGAACGTTGCACGATGCCGTTGACTCGGGTGACTGGTGATTCCACCTGGGGCGATGCTGCGGGCTTGTCTGGAGTGCGCGCCTTGCGCCGCACATCGAGTGCGGCGCGCTGCTCGGGCGTGAAAAAGAGCCGGCCGAGTTCCTGCGCTGCGGTACCGGTAACCGCGGTCGCGCCGAGCAGTCCGGCCAGGATTGCGGCGAGCGCGGCCGGCCTCATGCCTTGGACGCCCGGTCCATGATCGTGATCAGGTCAATGTCGCATTCGGCGCGCAGCCGCGGCACGAGCGAAGCGCCGGTGGGCGCGATGCCGGTGCGCGTGATTGCGCATCGCTTCACCGAATAATAGGCGTTGCCGGATTCGCGCAGATCGCGAAGGAATACGAACAGGTCGCCTTCGTGCAGCAGCGCGACCTCGACTTTCATGGTGCTGGAATAGAAATCGACGCTGGCCGGCTTGCCCGGGATGGAAGCGATCGCCTGCTGGCGCGCCACCGAGTAGCGCAGGTCGATGAGTTCGCGGGATTTGCGGATGCGCGTCATCGCGTCGGCCCACTCCAGGCGCTGCTCTTCGCCGAGGATGTGCAGGCTCTTGAGGCGGCGGTACACCTCGATCTTGTCGCCGACTTCCTTTTCCTCTTCGGCGATCCGTGTCAGGCGGTCGCGCGCCTGGTTGCGCTGTTCGCGCGCACCGGCGAGTTCCTGGCGCGTGGCGCGCTCCTCCTGCGCGGCCCAGTAAATCAGCCCCGCGCCCGCCGCCAGCAGCGCGACGAGGATCGCGAGCGGCGCGGTGAGTTTTCGGAGTTCCTCGGCGGAAAAGTTCATCGCAGGGCCCTGCCCACCGTGATCGAGAATTTCGGCGCCTCGGTGCCCTCCTGCAAGCCGATGTCGCCCGACAGCGTGCCTTCCGATGTGATGTCGAACGGCAGCACCGTCTGGAGGATGCGCCAGGACGGATCGCTGCGCAGCCCCTCGGCGAACTGTTGCACCTGCCCGGTGATGGCGCGGTAGTCCGATCGCCGCGTGGCATTGACGTGGCCCGATACCTGGATCATCTGCATCATCCCGGGCGCGGAACCGGCGCCCGCCTCGGGCGCCGTCGCCGCCGGTTTGGCTGATGTGCCCGGGGCTCCGCTCGCGTCGCGCGCTTCGGGCTTGCCGACGCGCCACTGGACGGATTCGATTTCGATCTGCGGGAACTTTTCCACGACCTGTGACAGATAGGCGAGCGCGGGCTCGGGCGAGGCGGATTGCGCAGCGATTTTGGTGAATTCGACCACCGTCGCCTTGAGGTTGTCGGTCGTGGTCTGCGTCACCGGAAACGACGCGGTCTTGCGCTCGTACTGCTGCGTCGCCGCCTGCGTTTCCTGGCGCAGCGCAGAGATCTGGTTTTTCTCGCTGAACAGGTCGTAGACCCGCGCTCCCGCGACGAGCAGGCATGCCGCGAAGCCAGCGACGCCCGCGTAGGCGATCCAGCGCTGCAGCCGCCACAGTAAGTAGCTGCGCGTGTCATTGCCGCGCGCGAACTGCTCGTTAGGGGTGCTGCGCACCGCCAGGTGCAGGAAAAGCTGCTCGCCCGCGGCATCGGTAGGCAGGCGTTTGATGCCGGCCTTCCTGGCCGCCTCGTTGATGTCCACCGTGCGGAACACCAGCCGGGCGTCCGAGACCAGCGCCTGCTCGAATGACGCCCGCAGGGCGGCGGGCGCAATGACCACGACCTGGGCCGGCGGACCTTCGCGCGGTATGGCGCGCAGCGTTGCCAGATACTGGACCAGGCGCAGCATTTCCGCGCGCAAGAATGGTCCCAGGGCCTGCGGCGCCACGTCGCCGATCCGCTCCAGGCGCGCGAAGCGAAGACGGCCCTCGTCGACGTAACACTGCCGCAAACCGGTGCTGTTCACGCTCACCACGAACGCGCGGCCGCTGCGCACGCCGAGGCGGGCGAGCAGCGCCGGCGCGAGCAGCGGCACGGAGTAGACGCCCGACAACCGCGCGCCGGATTCCGCAAGCGCATCCAGCCAGTCGGTGAACTGCTGGGCATTCGTGAACGAAGCAAGCAGCAAGCGCTCGCTGCGGCGCTCGCCTGACACGAGGCCGAGCGAAAGCGCGGCGGCAAGCCTGGTGTCGCGGTAGCGTTGCGCGAGGCGCCGGTCGATCACCGCCTGGCGGTCGCTGCCGCGCAGGTAGGGGATCTGGTCCTCGTGGAAATCCTCGCCCGCCAGATCGGCAAGCACGTACACCAGCGCGCCGCGGTGGCCCTTGAGGTGGGCGCGGAAATCGCCCAGACCCCGCTCGTCGGGCGCAAAGCGCGCCTCCAGCGCGAGCCCGCCGCCGCGCCAGCGATACAGCGCATGGCCGCTGGCAGTGAAATAGATGACGAGTTTGGCCGACATTGCGCTAGAACTTCATTTTCGAGATGGTGTCGTAGACCGGGCCGAGCACGGCCAGCATCACCCAGCCCAGGATCGCGCCCAGCACGATCGTCATGACAGGCTCGATCATGGCCTGGACCTTGCCGATGCTTTCGCGCACTTCGCGGTTGTAGAAATAGCTCACGTTGAGCAGGGCGCGGTCCAGCGCGCCGGTGTTCTCGCCGATCCTGAGCATGCGGATGACCAGCGGCGGAAACAGGCCGACATCGGTAAACGCCATCGTCAGGCCCTTGCCTTCGGCGATCTGCTGGCCGGCCGAGCGCAGCGCGTTCTCGAGAGGGCGGTTGCCGACGATTTCCTCCGAGGAGCGGATCGCATCCAGCACCGTAATGCCCGCGCTGTACATCATCGCGAAGCTGGAGGCGAAGCGCGACAGGATGATCTTGCGCAGGATCGGGCCGATGAACGGGACCTTCAGCTTCAGGTCGTCGATCGCATAGGCGACCTGGGGATAGGTTTTCGACGCCGCCTTGAGGCCGAACCACAGGACGAATGGCGCTGCGAGCACGGCCCACCAGAAATTGACAAAGAAATTCGAGACGTGGATCAGCACACGCGTCTCCAGCGGAATTGCCTGGCCCATGTTGCGGATGAAGCCGACCATCTGCGGCACCAGGTAAATCATCAGGAAAAACGTCACCAGCAGCACGATGCCGCCGACGAACGCCGGGTACATCATGATTTTCTTGGTCTGCGCGGCGAGCTCGTCTTCCCACTTCAGCGTTTCGGCGAGGCTTTTCAGCACCTCGGAGAGCTTGCCGGTCTGCTCCCCGGAGCGGATCAGGCTCACGACCACCTTGCTGAAGACCTCGGGATAGTCGGCGAGCGCCTGCGAGAGGCTCTTGCCGCCCTGGATGGTTTCAACCATGCCGCCGACGACCTCGCGGAAACGCAGGTTCTCGACGCTCTCGCGCAGGTCGATCAGGCCCTCGACGATCGGCACGCCGGCACTGGCGAGCTGCTCCAAATGGAAGCAGAAGTTGATCAGGTCCTGGCGCGCGATCCCGGAGCCGCCGACGAGGCGGCTTTTCTGCGCGCTCGGGGCGCCGCTGACCAGGTCCAGCCCCATGTGCGAAAGACGCTGCTCCAGGTCGAAAATATTGCCCGCGTCGAGGCGCCCGAGCACGGCTTTGCCCTGCGCGTCGATCGCCTTGTACGTGTACAGAGCCACGTGCGGATTCTCTTGCCTGGGCGAGTGCTGGGCGGTCTGCGCCGGGGCCGCTCAGGACATCCGGTCGGTCAGGTCGGCGACGCGCATGAGCTCGTCGACGCTGGTCATGCCGGCGCGCACCAGGCGGATGCCGTCTTCGGCGAGCGTGATGAAGCCCTTGGCGCGCGCCGCGGTGAGGATCTCGCGCGCAGTGGCGCGGCGCGCCACCAGTTCATCGATCGCGGGATCCATTTTGAGAATCTCGAGGATGCTGACGCGGCCGCGGTATCCCTGGTAGTCGCACTGCTCGCAGCCCACCGAGCGGAACAATCCTGCGGCCTCGGTCGGCGCGAGTCCGAGCAGGCGCCGTTCCTTGACGTCCGGATCGTAGGACTGGCGGCAGGTGCGGCACAGTTTGCGCACGAGGCGCTGCGCGATGATGCCGATGATATTGCCCGCCATGATGTCGGGCACGATGCCGATATCGAGCAGCCGCGGGATCGCGCCCACCGCGGAGTTGGTGTGCAGCGTGGTGTAGACCTGGTGGCCGGTCATCGCCGCGCGGAAGGCCATTTCCGCGGTTTCCTCGTCGCGCACCTCGCCCACCAGGATCACGTCGGGGTCCTGGCGCATCATCGCGCGGATGCCGTTGGCGAAGTCGAGCTTCACCGAGTCGGCGACCGAGGTCTGCCGGATCAGCGTCATCGGGTATTCGACCGGGTCTTCCAGCGTCATGATGTTGACGCCGTCGGAATTGATGTGGTTCAGGATCGAGTACAGCGTGGTCGTTTTGCCGCTGCCGGTCGGGCCGGTCACCATGATGATGCCTTCGGGCCGCGCGATCATGAGCTTGAGCAGCTCGAGCTGGCCCTCCGCGAGATTCAGGCGCTCCAGCGGCACGATACCCTTCTGGCGGTCGAGAATCCGCAGCACCACGTTCTCGCCATGCGTCGTGGGCAGGCTGGCGACGCGGAAATCGACCACGCGGCCCGCCATCGTGGCCGAGATGCGGCCGTCCTGCGGGGCGCGCGTCTCGGCGATGTTCATCTTGGCCATCACCTTCACGCGCACGGCCATTGCCGGCCAGTAAGTCTTGTGCAGCGAGCGGATCTGGCGCAGCACGCCGTCGATGCGGTAGCGGATGCGCAGAAAGTTCTGCTCCGGCTCGAAGTGAATGTCGGAAGCGCTCCGGTCGACCGCGTCGGCAAGCAAGGCTGATATCAGGCGAACGACCGGCTGCGAATATTCGTCGCCTTCGGAGATCGAGGTGTAGTCCACTTCGCCGGTTTCGATTTCGCGCAGGATGCCGTCGATGGAGAACTCGTGGCCGTAGTAATGCTCGATCGCGCGCTCGATTTCGGCGTCGCCCGCGAGCCGCAGCTCGATCTCCTGGTCTCCCTTCAGGTGCGCGCGTAGCTGGTCCACGGCGACGATATTGTTGGTGTCGGCGAGCGCGACGATGAACTTCTTCGCCTGGCGGTCCAGCGCCACCGGGAACATCCGGTAGCGGCGCGCGAGTTCGCGCGGCAGCATCTTCAACGCGGCCGGATCGACGATGATGTGCGCCAGATCCACCGACTGTAGTCCGAGCTTTTCCGAAAGCGCGTCGCGCAGCGTCGCCTCGGACACGAAACCGAGTTGCACCAGCAGGCGGCCGACCGGCAGGTGCGACTTCATCTGCTCGAGCAGGGCGATCCTCAGCTGGTCCTCAGTGAGGATGCCCTGGTCGATCAGAATCTGGCCGATATGCCGCTTGGCCTGGGGATTCGTGGGCGAATTCATCCAACCTCCATGATACCCGCCGCGCCAACGAGCAGGCTCGTTGCACTCGTTTGCCGCACTGCAAACATCTGTCAGCGGGAGAGCTGCTGCGCGCGCGTGCGCGCGGTCTCGGCGTCGAAGCTGGCGGCGCGCTTGCGCGCCAAATTGAGCGCGCGCTGGTAATACTCGAGCGCGAGCTTCGGCTGGTGCAGCTGGTCGAGGGCGACCGCGACGTTGAAGGCGAAATCGGGATTCTCGGGATCGGCGGAAAAGGCCTTGAAGTACGCCTGCTGCGCTTCCGCCCAGCGTCCCTGCTGCGCATACTGGTTGCCGAGCGTGAAATACAGGACGTTTGCTTCGCGGTCGGCGGCGAGCAGCGACTTCAGGCGGCTCTCGACCTGCACCGGGTCGAGTTGCTGGCCGCGCAATGCCACCATGCCCGCCTGCGCGTGCGCATCACGCGGATCAATCTGCAGCACGCGCTGGTAATAGCCGTTGGCGAGATCGTAGCGCTGCGCGCGCATTTCAACGCCCGCGAGCCCGAGCAGGGCATCCCGGTTGCCGGCCTCCTCGCGCAGCACCTGCTGGTAGTCCTCGCGCGCCTTCGGCAGGTCGCCTGCGATGTAGGCGGCGTAGCCGGAGGCCACCAGCGGATGGATCTGCGGCCCGCGCTGGCTCACCGTTACCTGCCGTTCGTCTTGCGACTCTCTCCTGCCAGGCGAAGTTCGCGGTGCGGCTGCGGGCGGTTTTGCCGTCGCCGCCGGCGCAACTGGCGCCGCGACGGGCGCTGCGGGGCTCGGCGCCGCTGCCGCAGGGGGGGCGGCTGCCGGCACGCTGCCGGGCAGGCCGGGAATGGCGCTGGCGGGCGGCGAAGCCAGCGCCGAGGGCAACGCTGCCGGCTTCAGCGCTGCGGGATCGATCGGTTTCTCATTAGCGGCGCGTTGCGGATCGGGGTTGACCAGCGGCGGCGCCGGGCGCAACTGGATCCAGAAATAAACCACCGTGCCAACCGCGAACGCGCCCAGCACTCCCATGCTGATGAGGAACGGCAGGCGCGGATTCGGTTCCCTGAACTTGGCCTCGAAAACGCGCTGCGCGGTCGCGCGCTCGGCGCCGGCCGCTGCGCTGTGCGCGCTTTGCGCGTTCTGTGACGCGGAAGCGGCTGCGGCGCGCGCGGGCTGGCGCGGTGGCGCAATCTTCGGTTCCGATGCGGGCGCTTCGCCGGCCAGCCTGAGTTCCAACGGCGCGGCCTTCGTTGCCGGGCGCAATTCGTCGGGCAGGATCTCCAGCGGCGTGGAAATGTCCGGGAGTTCGTTGCGCGTCGTGACGTGCCTGCCGTCGTCGAGCACCGTCGATTCAGGGTCGAACGCGGAAGACTGCGCAGGCGCATCCGCGCCCTTGGCGCGACGCTGGGCGTCCTCTTTTGCCTTTTCAGCCTTCTTGAGTGCCTCGAGCAGGAGGCTCATGTCACTGGAGCAGCGGCGGCTTGCTCGGGTTGGGGGTCGTCAGGAAGTCGTCGCCTGGCAGGAGTCTGCGAAAAATCGCGTAGTCACCGTCGATGCTGTCGTTGCGGATGACCGTCGAGCGCAGGAAGATCACCAGCTCTGTTTTCAGATTTATCGTCGTGCGCTGCGAGAGCAGCGAGCCGACACCCGGAATCTGGCTCGCCCCCGGAATGGCTTCCTGCACGTCGGTCGCCGAATCCTGCATCAGCCCGCCCAACACCGCGGTCTGGCCGCTTTGCAGGCGCATCAGCGACTCCATTTCCCTCGTCTGGATGACCGGAATCGGGCTCGCGATGGGCGGAATGCTGCAGGTAAAGGTCCCGGTAGAGCTGACATTGTTGGTCCCGCAAGGATTGGCGAGCGAGGGATTCGGGTCGTTGACGTCGCCCAGCTTGCGCGAAATCGTCGGCCGGATGTTGATCAGCACGATGTCGTTCTCGCTGATCTGCGGAGTGACGCTCATCATGAATCCCACCGGGACCGAATTGACCGTGGTGTTGAAGGTCGTGACCGACGGGCTGTTGGCCGCCGCGACGGTATTTGCCGTGACGGTGAAGTAGACGAGGTTGTCCACGACTTTCAATGTCGCGGTCTGGTTATTCACGACGCTCAGCTTAGGGCTGGACAGGACGCGCACATTGCCGAACGACTCGAGCAGTTTCAACGTGCCGTTGATATCGAGCCGGCCGCCGGTCGCAAAGCTGATGATGAACGAACCTGTGTTGACCGAAGGCTGGGCAGATCTCGGACTCTGGGAAAAGCCGAGGCCGGCGGCGCCCTGAATGAGCCGCGTCCAATCAATGCCGCGCTGGAAATTGTTGTTGAGCTGCACCTCGACGACGGTGGCCTCGATCAGCACCTGACGCTTGGCGCTTGTGCCCACCTGGTCGAGGAACTCCTGGACCTTCTCGTGCTGGCGCGATGTGGCCCGGATGCTTAGGACGCCGGTTTCCGCGTTGGCGATCACGGAGGCCGCCTCGCGGAATTCGGCTGTTGGCTGTGCTTGCTGCGTCCCCGGTGCGCCGCCTTGCGCAGGTGCCGCGGCCGGCGCGGCGCCCGCGGCCGGGATGATCTTGTCGGTCTCGCGCAGCAGGTCTTTGACGTTGCCGACGAGCGAATCCCAGAACTTGCTGACCGAGGTCGTTTTGACCACCGAGGTCGAGTTGTTGCCGGTCGCGCTGATGCCGCCGCCGCCGGTGCCGGCGCCACCGGTGACGGTGCCGCTGACCTGCGTGGACAGGTTTGCTTCGCTCTTGGAATCGCGGATCATGTTGAGGTAGTCCACGCGATAGACGCGCAGATAGGGCGTGTCGCGCATGACCGAGAGCGTCTGGCCGTCCATCTCGTAGCGCATGTCCACTTGCCTTGCGATGCGCCCCAGCAGCTGCGGCAGGGTCTGGTCGATGGCATTGAGGGTGACTGACCCGGCGACACCGGGATGAATGTCGACGTTCAGCTTGGCGTCGCGCGCCAGCGCGAACAGCAGGTCCTGCACCCGTACGTTGTTGACCACGACGCTGTAGGTTTCCGGGCGAACGGTCGGCGAGGGTGGTGGCACCAGGGGCACGACCTGTACCGGCGCCGGAATCGCGCCTTCGGGACGCGTCGCCTGTTCAATGCCCAGATGCGTCGAGGCGGGTTTGGCTGGTGGCTGGGCGCAACCGGCGATCGCCAAGGCCATTGCCGCGACTGCGACGGTCTTGATTGCGCGAGCGAACCCAGACACCCCTCCCATCGTTGCAGTATAGCGTGTTTACCCCGATAAACGCGCTAAGCAATTGTCGGCATGACGTTTTCTTACGTCGTGGACGGTCAGATCGAGGCCCGCAACAGCGCGACATCGCGCAGTTCGAACTTGAACGCGTTCTGGTATTTCGGCGGCAGCCGCTTGGCGGCCTCGGCGGCGGCCTGCTTGCTGTCGAACATCCCGTAGGCCACCACAAGCCGGTAGCGAGGACCCGAGGCGACGGGAACCACGAATATCTCGGCCAGAGGCACCAGGTCGCGCGCCTGCCGGAGGAACCGCTCGACGCGATGCGGGTCGCTGTTTTCAGCGACGAACAACTCGATGCTGTAGCCGCCGCCCGGTTCGCTATTGAAGCGCTCGCGGGCAGCCGCGAGGCGCTCGCGCAGCAGGGGGTTGCGTCCTGGAACGTATCCGTCAAAGCGCTGCAGTTGCTCTGCTGTAAGCAATGGCGATGGGGGAGCGGAGGGCTTTTCCCGGGGCGCCTCAGTCCGCACGGGTTCGGCGGCAGGCGGATGAGGCAGCGGCGCGCTGGCTGCTGGCCGCGCTTGACTGCGGTCAAGCCAGTAATACAGGCCGGCCCCGACGGTGGCGCCGCAGGCGAGCAGCGCGGCGGCGGCGATCGCGCGTCCGGTGCGGGATCCGGGACGGGCAACCGCGGCGAAATCGCTGTCGGCGACAGCCGCGCGCACCTCGCGCGCAGTCACCGCATGCGTGTTGGCGGCGAACGCGGCGAGCAGCGCCTTGTCGCACAACACATTGATGCGCCGCGACAGGCCGCTGGAGGCACGCGCAATCGCGGCGATCGCCGAAGCCGAGAATACGTCGGGCCCCTTGTAACCCGCCGCGCGCATGCGGAAAGCCACATACTTCGCCACCTCGTCGCCGGCGAGCGGGCGGGTGCGGAAACTGTGCGTGATGCGGTCCTTCAGCTGGCGCATGGATGGCTTGGCCAGCGCCTCGTCCAGTTCGGGCTGGCCGAACAGCACGATCTGCAGCAGCTTGTGGCGGCTCGATTCCAGGTTCGACAGCAGGCGCAGCTGCTCCAGCGTGTCATCGGGCATCGCGTGCGCCTCATCGATCATCACGACGACGCGCTTGCCTGCTGCGTAGAGTGCCAGCAGCTTTTCCTGCAGCGCGCGCAGTGTTGGCGTCGCCGGGTCGTCGCCGGCGGGCAGACCGAGTTCCTCGGCGATGGCGAGCAGGATCTCGGACCGCGAGTACGATGGGTTCACTAGGAACACCGTCACTACCTCGGCGGGCAGGCGCTCCATCAGCACCCGGCAAAGGGTCGTCTTGCCGCTGCCGATCTCGCCGCTCACCTTGACGATGCCCTCGTCGTGAAGGATCGCGTAAAGCAGCCCCTCGAGCGTCGCGCCGCGGTCGGCGCCATCGAAGAAGAAATCGGGATGCGGGGTGATGCGAAAGGGCGGTTCGCTGAGGCCGAAATGATCGAGGTACAGGGACATCGCTAGTCGTCTTTCTGTTCGCCGTCGTTCATCCTGCTGTAGAGCGTGGTGCGATTGACGCCCAGCAGTTTTGCCGCCTGGCTGACGTTGCCGCGCGTGAGCCGGAGCGCGGCCTCGATGTAGCCGCGCTCCAGCGCTTGCAGCATCCGGTCGAGCTGGATGCCGCGGCTGCGTTCGAGGTGGCGCACGGCCTGCGCGATCACGTCGCCATCGTCTGGCGCGTCCGCCGACGGGGCGCCGGATTCAAGATCGAATTCCAGCTCGAGGTCTTCCGGCGTCAGCCGGCGGCCTGCCTGCTTGACCGTCAGGCGGATGACGATGTTGCGCAACTCGCGCACGTTGCCGGGAAAGGTATAGGCGAGCCAGCGCTGCTCGGCTGCTTCATCAAGCGAGAACGGCTGCGCCCCCGATTGTTCCGCGTAGAAGCGCCGGAAATGCTCGAGCAGCAGCAGCTTGTCGTCGCCCAGGTCGCGCAGCGGCGGCACGCGCAGCGTGAACACCGAAAGCCGGTGGTAAAGATCGGCCCGGAAGGCGTTCTTCTTGATTTCCTGGCGCAGGTCCCGATTGCTCGCCGCAATCATGCGCGCGCGCGACACGCGGCTCGTGGTTTCACCGACGCGCTGATACTCCCCGTTTTCCAGCACGCGCAGCAGCTTGGCCTGCATTTCGAGCGGGAGTTCGCCGATTTCGTCCAGAAACAGCGTGCCCTCCCCGGCTTCCTCGAAAAAGCCCGCGTGCGCCGCTGTCGCGCCTGTGAATGCGCCCTTGGCGTGGCCGAACAAGGTGGGTTCGACCAGGGTCGGCGCGATGGCCGCGCAGTTGAGGGCGAAATAGGGCTTGCCTGCGCGTACCGATTGCCGGTGCAGGCTGCGCGCCACCAGCTCCTTGCCGCTGCCCGACTCCCCCTCGACCAGCACCGGGAACTGCGAATCGGCAAACTGCGCCAGCTGGCTTTTGAGCTTCTGCAGCGCCGGACTCAGGCCGATGAACTCTTCGGAACCACGCGCCCGGTCGCGGTCGGCGCGCATTTCCGCATTGCGCACCGAAAGCGCCCGGGAGAGGATGGCTTTGAGGGCCGCAGGATCGCAGGGCTTGGCGATGAATTCCGCCGCGCCCAGCGCCCGCGCGTGGCGCGCGTGCGCTGCGTCGTTCTGCCCCGACAGGACGAAGATGCGCATGTTCGGGGAATGCGCGAGCAGGTCTGCGATCAACCGGAATCCCTGGTCGGGTGCGTGCGGGGTCGGCGGCAGCCCCAGATCCACCAGCGCGAGCTCGGGCGGTTCGGGAAGCTGGCGCAACAGCTCGATCGCGTGCGGCCGCGATTCGCAGGCGAGCACCTCGAATTCGGCGCCCAGGGCAAAGGCAAGCGTATCGGTGATCAGCGCGTCGTCGTCGACGATCAGCAGGCGCGGGCGGCCTTCAGGCGCTGATTGCAGGGGCGTCTGCATCACTGCGTATGCAATTCAGGAAAGCCTGCTCGAGATTGTCTGCGCCATAGCGCAGCCGCAACTCGTCCGGCGTGCCGCGAAAGCGCAGCCTGCCGCGCTCCATGACCGCGATGTTCGAGCACAGCTCCTCGACATCCGCGAGCACGTGCGAGGTGAAAAACAGCGCTTTTCCGCTGCGATGCAGCCGCCGCAGCACCGACTTCACCGCGAGCCGTCCCGCCGGGTCGAGACCGCTCATCGGTTCGTCGAGCACGTACAGGTCGCGCTCGAGCAGAAAGCAGGCCGCCAGGCCGAGTTTCTGGGTCATGCCCTTGGAAAGCTGGCGCACCGGGAGCTCCAGCGCCTGCGGGTCGAGCTCGAGTTCGACCGCCAGCCGGGCGGCGCGCGCCGGTTCGTAGCGCGCGCCGGCCAGAGCGAGCGTCATCGCGACGAATTCGCGGCCGAGAAGATAGTGGGGCGGAACAAAGCGCTCGGGGAGGTAGGCCAGGCGCGCGCGCGCTGCCGCCTGCCGGCCGTCAAGGCCGAAAATCTCGACGCTTCCGGCATCAGGTCCGCACAGATCGAGAGCGCACTTGATGAGCGTCGTCTTGCCCGCGCCGTTGGCGCCGATCAGGCCGGTGGCGACGCCGGGCCCGACTTCCAGCGCTACCCCGTCCAACGCACGGCGTTTTGCGAACCGCTTGACAAGGCCCACCGCGCGCAATGCGGGCGCGCCTGCGTTGGCAGAGACGCTGCGTTCCTCGGTGCGGGTTGCCGTGACCTCGGCCATTCGGCCCATACTATAATCTGCGCTCCCGTTTCGCACTTTGACCTCCCGTGGCCGCAACACCCATCGTTGACATAGACAAGGTTTCGTTCGGCTACGACGCCAGGCGGCAGGTGCTCTCCGACGTCAGCCTGCGCATCGCGCCGGGCAGCGTGGTCGGCATCATGGGGCAGTCCGGCTGCGGCAAGACCACATTGCTGAGGATCATCGCCGGTTGGCTGCGCGCAGGTACGGGCAGCACGCGGGTACTGGGACAGGAGTTGTCGGGCCTGGATGGCCCCGGCATTTTCCGGCTGCGCCGCAAGATGGGCATGTTGTTCCAGTTCGGTGCCCTGTTTACCGACATGACGGTGTTTGACAACGTCGCTTTCCAGATGCGCGAGCACACGGATCTTCCTCCAGAGATGGTAGACGACCTGGTGTTGATGAAGCTGGAGGCAGTGGGCCTGCGCGGGGCCGCCCAGCTGATGCCTTCGGAACTCTCAGGCGGCATGGCCCGGCGCGTGGCGCTCGCGCGCGCCATCGCGCTGGACCCGCAGCTGATGCTCTACGACGAGCCATTCACCGGCCTGGATCCGATTTCGCTCGGGGTGATCGCGCGGTTGATCCGCACGCTCAACGATTCGCTGGGACAGACCTCGATCGTGGTCAGCCACGACGTCGAGGAATGTTTCGCCATCGTCGATTACGTCTATTTCGTGTCCGCCGGACGAATCGTCGCCGAGGGAAAGCCGGAAGACATGCGGCGCTCGGGCGAGGCATTTGTGAAACAGTTCGTCCGCGGCGAGACCGACGGGCCGATTCCATTTCATGTTCCTGCGCCGGCCTATGAAGCAGACCTCGCGGCGCTCGACCATGGCTGAGCGCAACCTGGCGGCCGGGGTGCTCAGGGGCCTGGAGCGTCTGGGCAATGGCGCGGCTGCGAAAATCTGGCGCCTGGGATTTGCCGCGCGTTTCTTCTTCTACATCCTGCTGCATTCGGGCACCGCGTTCCGGCGTTTCGGCCTGACGATCCGCGAAATCTACTTCGCGGGCGTGTTCTCAATGGTCATCATCCTGGTATCCGGACTGTTTGTTGGCATGGTGCTTGGCCTGCAGGGTTACGACACGCTGCAGCGCTATGGTTCGTCGGAGGCGCTCGGGATACTGGTCGCGCTGTCGCTGGTGCGGGAACTGGGCCCCGTCGTCGCGGGGCTGCTGTTCGCCAGCCGGGCCGGGTCGGCAATCACGGCCGAGATCGGGCTCATGAAGGCCACCGAGCAGATCGCCGCCATGGAGATGATGGCGGTCGACCCGATCGCCCGGGTGGTCGCGCCGCGTTTCTGGGCCGGGGTCATCTCGATGCCGCTGCTGGCAGCCCTGTTTTCCGCGATGGGCATCTTCGGCGGCTACCTGGTCGGGGTGCAGTTGATCGGCGTCGATGAGGGGGCGTTCTGGTCCCAGATGCAGGCCTCCGTCGATGTGCGCAACGATATCCTGAACGGTGTCATCAAAAGCGTGGTTTTCGGGGTCGCGGTGACCTGGATCGCGGTGTTCGAGGGTTACGATGCGACGCCCACCGCCGAGGGCGTTTCGGGCGCCACGACCCGCACCGTGGTGACCTCTTCCCTGGCCATTCTGGCTCTTGATTTTGTCCTTACGGCACTCATGTTTACCGGAGGTAGCGTGCAATGAAACGATCCACCATCGACATCTGGGTCGGCATCTTCGTCGCGGCGGGCTTCGCCGGACTGCTGTTTTTGGCGCTAAAGGTCGGAAACTTGGCATCTTTTTCGACCGACCAGACTTACCATGTGAAGGCCAAGTTTGCTAATATCGGCGGGCTGAAAGTGCGGGCTCCTATCAAGAGTGCGGGGGTGGTCGTCGGGCGGGTGTCGGAGGTCAATTTCGACAACGAAAGCTACGATGCCGTCGTGACATTGAGGGTGAATGGGCACTTCAAGTTTCCGCGCGACACGTCGGCGAAGATCCTGACGTCGGGCCTCCTCGGGGAGCAGTATGTTGGGCTGGAAGCGGGCGGCGACAGCGTGATGCTTAAGGATGGCGACCGTCTGCGGCTGACGCAGCCGGCGGTGGTGCTGGAGGATCTGATCGGTCAGTTCCTCATGAACAAGGCGGCGGACGGCAAGGACGACAAGGACGACAAGGGCGCGAAGAAATGAAACGCTGGCTCAACAATCTTGCACTGGTGTTGCTGGTCACCGGAGCGGCAGGCTGCGGAACGATCGGGCCTGACCCGCGCGATCCGTTCGAGGCCTGGAACCGCGGGGCCTACGAATTCAACGAAGGCCTGGATCGGGATCTGCTCAAGCCGGTTGCGACGGCCTACAAGGAAGTCGTCCCCGGGCCAATACGTACCTGGGTGCGCAATTTCTTCTCCAACCTCGGTGATCTCTGGATCGGGGCAAACAACCTGCTGCAGGGCAAACCCGGAGATATGGTCATCGATTGGGCGCGCTTTGCGTTCAATACGACCTTTGGCCTGCTGGGGATCAACGACGTAGCGACCGAGATGGGCCTCGAGAAGCACGATGAGGATTTCGGCCAGACCCTCGGCCGCTGGGGCATGGAGGACGGCAACTACCACGTGTGGCCCCTTCTCGGCTCCAGAACCTCGCGCGACACGCTGGGCACGGTTGTCGACTGGTTCGGTGATCCGGTGACCTACGTGGACAAGGGCGCGATTCGCTGGAGCGCGCGCGGCTTGCGCCTGGTCAGCAACCGGGCCGACCTCCTGGATGCGAGCCGCATCCTCGAAGAGGCGGCGCTCGACAAGTACGTGTTCCAGCGCGACGCTTACCTGCAGCGCCGGCGCAGCTTGATTTACGATGGCAATCCGCCGCGTGCTGCGCGCGAGCTGCCGCTCGCGGAGACGGAGGCGGAGCGATCGGCCGATGTGCGTGCTTCTACAGACGCGCAGCGCCGCGACGATGTGCCGCCCGCCGCGAACGCCCAGACGCCGGCCGTGCCGGTCGCTGATCCGCAGCCGGCCGCGCCTGAAGCGGTCGAAGCGGCAGCGCGGCTGCTCGAAGCGCCCGCCGCTGCCGTTCCTGCGACAAGCGGGGGCTAACATGCTCCGCAAGCTGGTTCTAATTGCGACCGCGGTTGCTGCGGTAGCCGTCTCGGTATCGGCGCAGGCGCAGTCAGATACAACGGCGCCCGATATCCTCGTGAAGAGCGTGACCCTGGAAGTGGTCGATATCATCCGCAAGGACGTCGACATCCAGTCGGGCGGCAGCGCAGCCAGGAAGAAAATGGTCGCACTGATCGAGACCAAGGTCCTGCCGCATTTCAACTTCCAGGCGATGACTGCGAGCGCGGTCGGGCGCAACTGGAGCAAGGCGAGCGCGGATCAGAAGGCGCGTCTGAACGACGAGTTCAAGACGCTGCTGGTGCGTACCTATGCGAGTGCGCTGACGGCGTACAGCAACCAGCAGTTCGATTTCCGGCCGCTGCGCGGCAAGCCGACCGATACCGACGTCACGGTCAATGTACGGGTGATCCAGTCAGGGACCCAGCCGGTGACGATCGATTACGATCTGGAGAAGCGTCCGAACGGCTGGAAGGTCTGGGATGTCCGGATCGCAGGCGTCAGCCTGGTCGCGAATTACCGTACCGAGTTCGACAATCTGGTCCGGGACAGCGGCGTCGACGGTCTGATCAAGGCACTGCAGACAAAGAACAGTTCGCTCGATCCGTCGGTCGCCGCGACGCCGGCGGCAGCGCAGAAGAAATGATCCGGCGCGACGGCGATCGCATGATGGTGAGCGGTCCGCTGACGCTGGCGCACGTCGCCGCCGCCCTGAGCGAGGGCAATCAGGCGATCGGCGAGGGTGTGCGCAGCGTCGATCTTGGCGAAGTCGAGGAACTCGACTCTTCGGCACTTGCGCTGCTGCTGGCCTGGCTGCGCGAGGCGAAGCGTCGCGACCGGAGCCTTGAGTTCAGCAATCTTCCGCAGGGCCTGACCACGATCGCCCGCTTGTACGGCGTCGCCGAACTGCTGTCCGGCGCGCCGGCGTCCGCCCACCACCACTGAGCTGATCGCCCGCGCGAACGTGCCCGCAGCACGTGCTCGCGGGCATGCCCCGCCATGACCATTGCCATTGAGGCCCTGAACGTCGAGAAGCGCTACGGCGCGCTGCAAGCGCTTGCCGGGGTCAGTCTCGCGGTCGCCGAGGGTGAATTCTTCGGCCTGCTCGGGCCGAACGGTGCCGGCAAGACCACGCTGATCAGCGTCATCGCGGGCCTCGCGCGCGCGAACGCGGGCACCGTGCGCGTGATGGGCGCCGACGTGATCCGCGATTACCGGCGCGCGCGCCGCATGCTGGGGGTGGTGCCGCAGGAACTGGTGTTCGATCCCTTCTTCAGCGTGCGCGAGACGCTGCGCATCCAGTCCGGCTACTTCGGGTTGCGCCGCAACGACGCCTGGATCGACGAAATCATGCACCACCTCGACCTCACGGCGAAGGCGGACGCCAACATGCGCACGCTGTCCGGCGGCATGAAGCGGCGCGTGCTGGTGGCGCAGGCGCTGGTGCACCGGCCGCCGGTGATCGTGCTGGACGAACCGACGGCCGGGGTGGACGTCGGGCTGCGCCAGGGCCTCTGGCAGTTCATCCGTCGCCTGAACCGGGACGGCCACACCATCGTGCTGACGACCCATTATCTGGAAGAGGCCGAAGAGCTGTGCGACCGCATCGCGATGCTCAAGGGCGGGCGCATCGTCGCGCTCGATTCGACCCGTAACCTGCTTGAGAATTTCTCGGGCCTGGTGCTGAAAATCCGTATTGACCGCGATTCGCTGCCCGAGGGCCTGGACGCCGCCCTGCTGAACGCGGAGGACGGGCGTTTCGCGCTGCGCCTGCGCGACTACAACGCGCTCGAGCAGGTGCTGCACCGCGTGCGCGAATCCGGCGCCCTGATCAAGGAGCTGGAACTGGAGCCGCCGGACCTCGAAGAGGTATTCCTCCGGGTGATGGCGAAGCACTGATGGGCGGTTTCCCGACGCTTCTGTACAAGGAACTGCTCCGCTTCTGGAAGGTGAGCTTCCAGACCGTTGCCGCGCCGATCCTCACCGCGCTGCTGTATCTCGTGGTGTTCGCCTACGCGCTCGGGGATCGCGTGCGCGTGTTCGAACAGATGAGCTACGCCCAGTTCCTGGTACCGGGCCTCGTGATGATGAGCGTGCTGCAGAACGCCTTCGCAAACAGTTCCTCCAGCCTGATCCAGTCGAAGATCTCCGGCAATCTCGTTTTCATGATGCTGCCGCCGATTTCCTACCTGGAATTTTTCGGCGCCTACGTGCTCGCCTCGATGTTCCGCGGGCTCGTGGTGGGCGGCGGGGTACTCGCGGTCACGGTGTGGTTCGTCGACCTGCGCGTGGCGGCCCCGCTCTGGGTGCTCGCGTTCGCGCTGCTGGGCTCGGCGATCCTCGGTGCGCTCGGCCTGGTCGCCGGCATCTGGGCCGACAAGTTCGAGCAGATCGCCGCATTCCAGAATTTCGTCATCCTGCCGCTGACCTTCCTGTCGGGCGTGTTCTACTCGATCCACTCGTTGCCGTCGATGTGGCAGGCGGCGTCGCACCTCAATCCGTTCTTCTACATGATCGACGGATTCCGCTACGGTTTTTTCGGCGTCTCGGACTTTCCGCCGATCGCGAGCCTGATGGTCATCGCGGTAAGCTTCGTCCTGCTGTCCGCGGCCTGCCTGCTGATGCTGCGCACTGGCTACAAACTGAGGCAATAGGAAGGAACATCCCCATGGTTACCCCGGAAAGCATCAGAAGCGGCATCGAGTCGGGCCTCGCCTGCGAGCGCGTCCAAGTCATCGGCGACGGCCAGCATTTCCAGGCGCTGATCGTGTCGGCCGCGTTCGCCGGCAAGAGCCGCGTGCAACGCCACCAGCTCGTCTACAAGGCACTGGGCGACCGCATGCGCGAGGAAATCCACGCACTGTCGATGCAAACGCTCACGCCTGAAGAAGCAAAACAGAATGGATAAGCTGTTGATCACTGGCGGCCGGCCGCTGCAGGGCGCAGTGCGGATTTCGGGCGCGAAGAACGCGGCGCTGCCGGTCATGGCGGCGACGCTGCTCGCGCCCGGGGTGCACCGGCTGCGCAACGTTCCGCGGCTGCGCGATACGCAGACCTTCGCGCGCGTGCTCGAGCTGCTGGGCGCGAACGTGGTCTTCGAGGATCACCTGCTCACGATCGATACGCAGGGCGTGAATTCGGTCGAAGCGCCGTACGAGCTGGTGAAGACCATGCGCGCCAGCATTTACGTTCTCGGCCCTTTGCTGGCGCGGTTCGGCCGGGCGAAGGTGTCGCTGCCCGGGGGTTGCGCCTGGGGGCCGCGTCCGGTCAACCTGCACCTGGCCGGGCTGCAGGCGATGGGTGCGGCGCTCGAAATCGAACACGGCTACATCGTCGGCAGCAACGTGAAGCTGAAGGGCGCGACTGTCGGTTTCGACGTGGTTTCGGTCGGTGCCACGGTCCAGCTCATGATGGCTGCGGTGCTTGCGCAAGGCCAGACCGTGCTTGAGAACGTCGCGCTCGAACCCGACGTGACCGCGCTCGGGGATGTGCTGGTCGCCTGCGGCGCGCGCATCGAGGGGCTGGGCACCCGCCGGCTGACGATTCAGGGAGTGAGCGCGTTGCGTCCGATCGACGCGACCATCATTCCCGACCGTATCGAAGCAGCGACCTTCGCCGCCGCCGCGGCGATGACTCGCGGCAAGATCCGCCTGGAGGGCGTGGTGCCGGACCATTTCGACGCTGCGCTGCGCAAGCTGGAAGAATCCGGCTGCGCCGTGCAGCGCGGTGCCGATTCTGTCGACGTGTCCGGCCCGGTGCGGCCGCAGGCGGTGAACGTGGTGACGCAGCCGTTTCCCGGTTTTCCGACCGACATGCAGGCACAGATGATCGCGGTTTGCGCGCTTGCCGGGGGTGCGAGCGTGGTCGAAGACACGATCTATTCCGATCGTTTTACGCACGTGCCGGAACTCGCGCGCATGGGCGCCCGCATCGAGCTGAAGGGCAATGTCGCCGTCGTCAAGGGCGTGGATCGCCTCTACGGCGCGCAGGTGATGGCGACGGACCTGCGCGCGTCGGCGAGCCTCGTGATTGCGGCGCTGGCGGCGGAGGGCGAGACCCTGATCGACCGCATCTATCACCTGGACCGCGGCTACGAGGCGCTGGAAAAGAAGCTGGGCGCGCTTGGCGCGCAGATTCAGCGGGTCAACTGACGCGGGTAAACTGGATCGCATGGGCATGATCAGCATCGCATTGTCGAAGGGCCGGATCCTCGAGGAGACCCTGCCGCTGCTCGCGCGCGCCGGCCTGCGGCCGACTGAGGATCCCGAGCGCTCGCGCAAGCTGATTGTCCCGACCGAGCGGCGCGGCGTGCGGCTGGTTCTGGTGCGCGCGTCGGACGTGCCCACCTATGTCGGCAACGGCGCCGCGGAGATCGGCATTGCCGGCGGCGACGTGGTCCTCGAGCATGGTGGCGCAGGCCTGTACCAGCCGATCGACCTCGGCATCGCGCGCTGCCGGCTGGTGGTGGCAACGCGCCGCGGATATGACTACTGGTCGGCGGTGCAGCAGGGCGCCCGGCTGCGCGTCGCCACCAAGTACGTGAACCTGACGCGCGAGCACTTTGCGGGCAAGGGCGTGCACGTCGACCTGATCCGGTTGTACGGCTCGATGGAACTCGCGCCGCTGCTCGGCCTGGCCGACGCCATCGTCGACCTGGTATCGAGCGGCAAGACGCTGCGCGCGAACAAGCTGGTCGCGGTGGAGGATATCCGTTCGATATCCGCGCGCCTGGTGGTCAATCAGGTGGCGTTGAAGACGCGCCGGGCCGAGTTGCAGCCCTTGATCGAAGCGTTTTCCACGGGCGTGCGCAAATGAAGCTGCGCCGCCTTTCGACCCGCTCGGCCGGCTTCGACGCGAAGCTGGCGGCCCTGACGCGCTACGAGGCTGCCCAGGACGCAGGCGTGCAGCGCGTCGTGCGCTCGATCATTGCGGCGGTACGCCGCCGCGGCGACGCCGCAGTGCTTGCCTACAGCCGCCGCTTCGACCGCGTGAAGGCGCGCTCGGTCGCCGCGCTGGAGATATCCGGGACGGATTTGCGCCTTTCGTTGAAAAATATCTCCAGCCGGCAGAAAAGCGCCCTGCACCAGGCGGCAGGCCGGATCCGGCGCTTCCACCAGCGCCAGCGCGCCAAGTCCTGGACCTATGCCGAGGCCGACGGCACTCGGCTCGGGCAACGCGTGTCGCCGCTCGAGCGCGTCGGCTTGTATGTGCCTGGCGGCAAAGCCGCGTATCCGTCCTCCGTGCTCATGAACGCGATTCCGGCAAAGGTGGCCGGCGTGCCGGAAGTGCTCATGGTGAGCCCCAATCCTGATCCGATGGTGCTCGCGGCGGCGGCGATCGCCGGCGTGGACCGCGTGTTCGTGCTGGGCGGCGCGCAGGCGGTGGCCGCGCTTGCCTACGGCACGGCGACCGTGCCGCGCGTGGACAAGATCGTCGGCCCGGGCAATGCCTACGTCGCCGAGGCCAAGCGCCAGGTGTTTGGCCAGGTCGGCATCGACATGATCGCGGGTCCCTCGGAGATCCTCATCATCGGCGACGGCAGCACCCGGGCCGACTGGGTGGCGATGGATCTGTTCTCCCAGGCCGAACACGACGAGCTCGCGCAGGCGATTTTGCTGTCGCCCAGTTCTTCTTATTTAAATGACGTTGAAGATGAAATCAAAAGACTGATTTATGAAATGCCAAGACAGAAGATCATTGCCGCCTCGCTGGCAGCGCGCGGCGCGCTGATACACACGCGCAGCCTTGCCGAGGCCTGCGAGATTTCGAACCGCATAGCACCCGAGCACCTGGAGCTTTCGGTCGCGAGGCCGGGCGCGCTGCTGCCGAAGCTGCGGCACGCCGGCGCGGTGTTTCTCGGCCGCTGGAGTTCGGAGGCGATCGGCGACTACTGCGCCGGGCCGAACCACGTGCTGCCGACTTCGGGCACGGCGCGCTATTCCTCGCCGCTGGGAGTCTACGATTTCCAGAAGCGCTCCAGCCTGATCGCGGTCTCGCGCCGCGGCGCGCGCCGGCTCGGGCGGTTGGCCTCGACGCTCGCGCGCGGCGAGGGCTTTTACGCGCACGCGGGCGCAGCAGAGATACGCACTGCAGGCCGGCGATGAGCACCGTCAAGGACATCGTCGCGAGCGTCGTGCGGCCGGAGATTCAGGCCATGCAGGCCTATCAGGTGTCGGACGCGACCGGCCTGGTGAAGCTCGACGTCATGGAGAGCCCGTATCGCCTGCCGCCGGAGCTCGCGGCCGAGGTCGGCAAAGCCGTATCCGGCGTGGCGATGAACCGCTACCCGGTGCCGACGGCAGCGGAGCTGCGCGCGCTGATCCGCGACGTGATGCAGGTTCCGGCGGGATGCGACGTGCTGCTCGGCAATGGTTCTGACGAGTGCATCCAGTACATCACCGCCACGGTCGCGCGCGAAGGCGCGGTGGTCATGGCGCCGGCGCCGTCATTTGCGATGTTCTCGATGCACGCGCTTTTCTACCGCCTGCGCTTCGTGGGCGTGCCGCTGCGCGAGGATTTCACGCTGGATGCGGAAGCGTTCCTCGCGGCCATCTCCAGCGAAAAGCCGTCCCTGGTGTGGATCGCTTTTCCGAACAATCCCACCGGCAACGCGTTTCCCGTCGCCGACATCGAGCGCATCATCCGCGCCGCGCCCGGCCTGGTGGTCATCGACGAGGCCTATCAGCCGTTTGCCGGCGCCACCTTCATGCCGAGACTGGCGCAGTTCGAGAACATGGTGGTGATGCGCACGGTCTCGAAGATCGGCATGGCGGGCCTGCGCCTGGGCTACGTCGCGGGGCGGCCGGAGTGGATCGAGGCGTTCATCAAGACGCGCTCGCCCTTCAATATCAACGTGCTGACCGAATCGGTGGCAATCAAGCTGCTGCAGAACAAGAAGACTCTGGACGCGCAGGCAGCCCAGGTGCTCGCCGAGCGCGAGCGCCTGCGGCCTGAGCTCGGGAAGTTGCGCGGCCTGACGGTGTATCCGTCGGCCGCCAACTTCCTTCTGGTGCGCGTGACCGGCTCTAAGGGCGCCGGCACGCGCGTATTCGAGAGCGTGAAGGCGCAGGGCGTGCTGGTGAAGGATTTTTCCGGCGGCCACCCGCTCATGGAGAACTGCCTGCGGCTGACGGTCGGCACACCGGAGGAAAACCGTATACTGCTTGCGGCGCTACGAGAGGCACTGAAATGATATGAAGGAAAGATCGGTGGAAGTCGAGCGCAATACCAAAGAGACGCAGATCCGCGTCCGGCTGAACCTGGACGGGAAGGGCGTGGCGAAGCTTTCCACGGGGATCCCGTTCCTCGAGCACATGCTCGACCAGGTCGCGCGCCATGGCATGGTCGATCTCGATATCGTCGCCAAGGGCGACCTGCACATCGATGCCCACCACACGGTGGAAGACATCGGCATCACGCTCGGCCAGGCCTTCGCCAAGGCCATCGGCGATAAGTCCGGCGTGCGCCGTTTCGGCCACGCCTATGTGCCGCTCGACGAGGCACTGTCGCGCGTGGTGATCGATTTTTCCGGGCGGCCGGGACTGTCCTACAACGTGAAGTTCACGCGCGCCCTGATCGGCGAGTTCGACGCCGACCTGGTGCACGAGTTCTTCCAGGGATTCGTCAACCACGCCCAGGTGACGATGCACGTGGACAATCTGCGCGGCGACAACGCCCACCATCAGTGCGAGACCATGTTCAAGGCGTTCGCGCGTGCGTTGCGCATGGCCGCCGAGCCCGACCCGCGCGCGGCGGGGACCGTGCCTTCGACCAAGGGTTCGCTCTAGTTGACAATCGCCGTCGTCGATTACGGCATGGGCAACCTGCGCTCCGTCTCCAAGGCGCTGGAACGCGTTGCGCCTCGCGACCAGGTGCTGGTGACCTCGGACCCGCAGGCGATTCGCGGCGCCGAGCGCGTGGTCGTTCCCGGCCAGGGCGCGATGCCGGACTGCATGCGCCAGCTCGCGGCCAGCGGCGCGCGCGAAGCGGTTGTCGAGGCGGCCGCCCGCAAGCCATTTCTGGGAATTTGCATCGGCCTGCAGATGCTGTTCGAGCGCGGCGAGGAGGGCGATACGCCGGGCCTCGGGCTGCTGCCCGGACGGGTGCCGCGGTTTTCGGTGAGCGGGCTGAAGATTCCCCACATGGGCTGGAACGAGGTCTGCCGGGAGCGCGACCATGCCATGTGGGAGGGCATCGCCGACCGCAGCCGCTTCTATTTCGTGCACAGCTATTACCCGCAGCCGGCTGAGCGGTCGTTGACGGCGGCGACCTGCGACTACGGCGTGCGCTTTACCTGCGCGGTCGCGCGCGATAACATCTTTGCCGTGCAGTTCCATCCAGAAAAAAGCCAGAACAGCGGCCTGCAGCTCCTGTCCAACTTTGTCCAGTGGCGGCCGTAGCCGACTTGGTGTAATTCCCCATACTGCGGTTCGCAGCACCCCGTGCTGATCATCCCGGCAATCGATCTGAAGGACGGCCACT
>Ga0315910_10000638_pt1 | contig 34298 bp, 22 predicted proteins | sample EdamamesoilMG_FD_204470 | JGI IMG/M metagenome (GOLD analysis project Ga0315910, IMG submission 204470) | Garden soil microbial communities collected in Santa Monica, California, United States - Edamame soil | ecosystem: Environmental > Terrestrial > Soil > Garden | place: USA: California... | reverse complement strand
GCGCGCGCGGATGGTCGCAGAGCCAGCAGGTCTCGCCGCGCGCGACGACGCCGCGCACGGCGGGCGGCAGCCTCGCGTCGCGCGCGGCGTCGGGCTCGCGCGTCACTTCACAGCCTTACGTACTCGAACTCGAACGGCTTGCCGTCGACGCCGCGCAGCGGGGCGGCGGTCCAGTTGGCGATCTGCCCGACCTGGTGGACCGGCACCATGATGCTGCGCAGGAACTCCATGTCGGACTCGCTCGGCAGCCACTTCGCGCGGTTCGCGGCGAACTGCTCGGCGCTGACCAGGTCGCCCTTCGGGTCGAAGGAGTGGCGCGAGTACTCGCCCTGGTGGCGGTGGAAGCGGCGGCTCGGCAGCGTGAGGCGCTCCTCGACGCCGAGCTTCTCGAGCTCGTGGTTCCAGCGGCGCAGCGCGCGCTCGCAGTCCTCGACGTAGTCGTCGCGCAGCACCTCGTTCAGCGCGTTGCGCAGCGGCACCTCCTTCGACGTGAGGCGCCCCTCCTCGACCACCGGCACCGACTTCACCTGGCCGAGCGCGGTGTGCTCGGCGCGGCGCTCCTCCTGGTAGCGGCCCTTGAGCGACGCCGCGAAGAAGTCGGCGGAGTTCGACGAGATCTCGCCGCCGAAGAGGTCGAGCGAGTAGGTGTACCAGAAGTTGATGATGCGCTGCAGCGTGGCGAGGTCGACGGCGCCGAGCGTGCGCACGTCCTTGCCGGGATGCTGCTTCATCAACTCGGCGGTGCGGCGCACGACGCGCATGAGGCCCGTCTCGCCGACCGAGAGGTGGTGAGCCTCCTCGGTCAGCATGAATCGGCAGGTGCGCGCGAGCGGGTCGAAGCCCGACTCGGCCAGCGACGCGAGCTGGTACTTGCCGTCGCGGTCCGTGAACATCGTGAAGGCGAAGAAGCTGACCCAGTCGTTGCACGGCTGGTTGAACGCGCCGAGGATGCGCGGCTTGTCGGGATCGCCGGAGCGGCGGCGCAGCAGCTCGTCGGCCTCCTCGCGCCCGTCCTTCCCGAAGAACGCGTGCAGGAGGTACACCATCGCCCAGAGGTGGCGCCCCTCCTCGACGTTCACCTGGAAGAGGTTCCGCATGTCGAGCAGGCTCGGCGCCGTGAAGGCGAGGCGGCGCTGCTGCTCGACGCTGGCCGGCTCGGTGTCGGCTTGCGTCACGATGATGCGGCGCAGGATGTTGCGGTACTCGCCGGGCACCTCGTTGAACGCCGGCTTCCCGACGTGGTCGCCGAAGTGGATCTTGCGGTCGGGCGTCGGGTCGGCCAGGAAGATGCCCCAGCGGTACTCGGGCATCTTCACGTAGTCGAAGTGGGCCCAGCCGTCGGTGTCGACCGAGATCGCGGTGCGCAGCCAGACGTCCTTGTCCTGCCCCATCGCCGGGCCCATCTCCTTCCACCAGTCGAGGTAGTCGGGGAGCCACGACTCGAGCGCGCGCTGCAGGCGCTTGTCGCTGTCGAGCGAGACGTTGTTGGGGATGCGGGAGAAGCGGTCGACGGTGGACATGCAGGTCCCTTTCGCGGATCGGGCGGGATCAGGTCCGGCGGTAGTCGAAGACGGGGCGCTCGGGCCGGCCGTAGAGCGACAGCGCGCCCTCGTCGCCGGTCGAGTTGGGGCGCGTGAAGATCCAGTTCTGCCACGCGGAGAGGCGGCCGAAGATCTTCGTCTCCATCGACTCGGGGCCGGCGAAGCGGAGGCTCGCCTCCATGCCGGTCAGCGCGTCGGGCGACATCGCGGCGCGCTCCTCGACGGCGACGCGCACCTCGTCGTCCCAGTCGATCTCGTCGGGCGCGAAGGTCACGAGGCCGAGCTCGTTCGCCTGCTCCGCGTCGATCGGCTCGCGCAACGCGGCGGCCTGCTTCGCCTTCTCGGGCGCGCCGAGGAAACGGCACTCGAGCCGCGTGAGGCCGTGGCTCATGCGCAGCGCGCCGCCGTTCATCGCGCTCAGCGACACGTGCACCGGCCGCGCCGGATCGTTCAGCATGTAGGAGCGGTCGGCGGCCAGCGCCAGCTCGAAGAGCGTGCCGGCGAAGCAGCTCCCCGGCTCGATCAGCGCGAAGAAGCTGCGGCCGGTGAGGTCGAGGCGGCGCAGCGCGCGGCCGATCAGGAGACGCGTCTCCTTCACCAGCCAGTGCGACGCGTGCTGGTCGAGCATCGCGTCGACCGCAGCCACCTTCGCCGCGTCGCCCGCCGTCTTGAGGATCACGAGCCCGACCTGGTCGAAGGCGAAGCGCAGCTGCAGCAGCGCGTCGTCGAGCTCGCGGAAGCACTGGATCGCCCACGCCTTGCAGCCGCGCGCCTGGAGCGCCTGCGGGTCGGCCGGCTCGGCGCCCTTCGGCGCGTGGACCGTCAGCGTCGCGACGCGCGCCTTCTCGTCGATCTGCAGCGTCACGTGCTCCCAGCGCAGCGTGTCGCCGTCGACCTTCGCGCGGATCGGGTCGAGCGTGATCCCGGGACCGCTGCGCTCCGACTTCTGCTGCGCGGCGATCTGCGCCACGCGCTCCTGCACCTTCGCCTCGAACCGGCTGCGCGAATGGACCGCGTCGACCAGCCCCGTCTTCAGCGCCTTCGCGCCGCGGAACCCCTCGGCGACGGTGCAGAAGACGTCGGCCACGTCACGCCGGATCTTCCGCTTGTCGACCAGCCGCGTGAGGCCGCCGGTGCCCGGCAGCACGGCCAGCAGCGGCGTCTCGGGGAAGCTCACCGCCGAGCTGCCGTCGTCGATCAGGTGGATCTCGTCGCACGCGATCGCGAGTTCGTAGCCGCCGCCCGACGCCGTGCCGTTCAGCGCGGCGAGCGTCCGCACGCCCGACTCGCGCGCGAACTCCTCGAGGCCGAGGCGCGTCTCGTTCGTGTACTTGCAGAAGTTGACCTTGAAGGGGTGCGTCGAGCTCTGGAGCATGTAGATGTTCGCGCCGGCGCAGAAGATCTTGTCGCGCGTCGACGTGACGACGAGGCAGCGCACCTGCGGCTGCTCGAAGCGCAGGCGCTGGATCGCGTCGGCCAGCTCCATGTCGACGCCGAGGTCGTAGCTGTTGAGCTTCAACGGATAGCCGGCGCGCCACGGCTTCTCCTCCTGCACCTCCATCACGAGGCGGGCGACCGCGCCGTCGACGGAGAGCTTCCAGTGGAGGTAGGAGGCGGGCGCGCGGTTGAAGTCGATCGTTTCCATGGGCGGGGCAACGTAGCGCGACCCCCTCCGGGCGGCAAGCAGTATGTTGCTCACGCCCCTTGCATCGCCCACGAGACGAGAGCAGCATAGTTCCCATGCCCCAGCGCCTCCGCCCCGCCAAGGCCCGTCGCCGCGCGAAGCCGGCCCGTCGCGCCGCGCGACCGGCCGACTTCGAGCCGATCGCCCGGCTGCTCGGCGACCGCGTCCGCGCGGCGCGCGCGGCGCAGGAGCTCACCGTCGCGCAGCTCGCCGCGCGCGCCGGCCTCTCGCGCCGCTTCCTCACCGACGTCGAGCTCGGCAAGGCGAACGTCTCGCTCCACGGCCTCGCGCGCATCGCCGCGGCCCTCTCCCTCCCGCTCGCGACGCTCGTCGCGCCCGCCGCGGCGCCCGCCGCGCGGCTGCGCGACCAGCTCGTCGCGCTGGCGCAGCGCCTCCCCGACCACGCGCTGCGCGACGGCGCCGCCCGCCTCGAGGAGCTCGCGTCGCGCCGGCCGGAGCCGCGCCGCATCGCGCTGATCGGGCTGCGCGGCGCCGGCAAGAGCTCGCTCGGCCGCGCGGTCGCGGCGAAGTGCGGGCTCGCCTTCGTCGAGCTCGACCACGAGGTCGAGGCGGCCGCCGGCATGCCGCTCGCCGACCTCTTCACGCTCCACGGCGAAGCGTCCTACCGCCAGCTCGAGCGCCGCGCGCTGCAGCGGCTGCTCGACGACGGACGCGGCCTCGTCGTCGCGACGGGCGGCGGCATCGTCGCGGCGCCCGAGACCTACGAGCTGCTCCGCGCCCGCTTCACCGTGATCTGGCTCAAGGCCTCGCCCGACGAGCACTGGAGCCGCGTCGTCGCGCAGGGCGACTCGCGGCCGATGGCGGGACAGCCCGCCGCGAAGGCGCGGTTGCGCGAGATCCTCGCCGAACGGGCGCCGCTCTACCGCCTCGCCCACGCGGTGGTCGACACGACGGCGCTCGGCGTCGCCGGCAGCGAGAAGGCGCTCGAGGAGCTGGTCCGCGCCGCCGCGCCGGAGGGCGCGCCGCGATGAGCCGGGGCGAGCGCTTCGCCCTCCTCGCGATCGCCGCGCTCGCGCTCGTGCTGCGCGGCTGGCTCGACAGCTCCGCGGTCGAGGGGCGCGCCTTCCTGCGCCACGACGAGCAGCACTACGTCGACCTCGCGCGCGAGATCCTGAACGGCCGCCTCGTCGGCGACTACTTCATCAACCCGCCGCTCTTCGGCTGGCTCGTCGCCGGCGCGAGCGCGGTGGCGGGGCAGGTCCGCGTGGCGCTGGGCGACGACCCGAGCTTCGCCCACTTCGTCGCGCGCGAGACGATGAGCCCCTGGTGGATCGTGCTGGTCGGCCGCGCGCTCTCGATCGCCGCGAGCGTCGCCGCCGTCGTCGCGGTCGCGCGCCTCGGCCGGCGCCTCTTCTCCCCGCCGGTCGGGCTGGCCGCGGCGCTGCTCCTCGCGCTCGACGGCCTCGCGATCGAGCGCGCGCCGCTGTGCGGCAACGAGAGCGTCACGACGCTCCTCGCGCTGCTGGCGGTCGACGCGGTCGCGGGGCGCGAGACGGCGACGATGTCGCGCGCGCGGCGGCTCGGCGCGGGGCTCCTGCTCGGCCTCGCGACCGCGACGAAGTACTCGGCCGGGGTCTTCGCGGTCGTCCACGTCGTCGCGCTGCGGAAGCGCGTCGGGCCGGCGCTGCTCGGCGCGGCGCTCGGCTTCGTCGTCGGCGCGCCGGCGACGCTGCTCAACTTCGGCGCGTTCGTCGACGGCTTCTCGACGCAGGCCGCCTTCCTCCACGACGGCTACCGGCCCGAGGACGCCGCGACCCGCGCGAGCGGCTGGCTCTGGTACGCGGACGACTTCGCCGCCTCCCACCACGGCCTCGCGCTCGCCGCCGCCGTCGCGCTCGGGATCGCCGGCTCGCTCGTCGCGGCGGCGCGGCGCGACGGCGCGGCCCACCGCGCGCTGCTCGCCGCCTCGCTGCCGCTCTGGCTCTACCTCGGCAGCGGCGTCTTCGTGAAGAACCGCTTCCTGCTGCCGGCCACGCCGTTCCTGCTGCTCCACGCCGCGTGGCTGCTCCACGGGTGCGTGCAGGTCGTGCTGCGCGCCTCGATCGACTCGCGCGCCGCGGGCCGCGAGCCGCGCCTCGCGACGGCGACCAGCGCCGCGCTCGTCGTCACGATCGCCGCGCTCGGCGCGCCCGCCGCCGTCGCGGAGCGCGCGAAGCTCGCGGCGATCTACGGCCGCCCGGACGACGCGAGCGGCCTCTTCGCCGAGCTGCGCGCGGCGCTGCGGCCCGACGAGCGCGTCTTCGAGCTCACCTTCCAGATCTCCGACGAGCTCCTGATCGACGCCGAGCCGTGGCGCGAGCTGCGCGTCGCCGAGCCGCCGCCCGCGCTGCGTGCCGCCGTCCGCGACGACCTCGCGCGCCGCTCGCTGCTGCCCGGCGCGGAGCCGCTGCGCGCGCGCCTCGCGACCGCCGGCTCGCTCGCGGAGCTGAAGCGCCAGCTCGCCGACGCGCACGCGACCGCGCTGGTCGTCGTGCTTCCGTCGGTCGCGTTCGGCGGCCCGGGCGGGCTCGCGAGCGCGCCGCGCAATCCCCCCTTCCGCGACTGCGCCTGGTGGGGCGACCTCGTCGAGTGGCTCGGCTCGCTGCCGCGCCGCGTCGAGACGGTGAGCCGCCACGGCGCGCTCGTCGCCTCGGTCGTCGACCTCCCGCGCTGAGGGCCGCGATGCTCTGGCTGATGGTCCACATCCCGAAGACGGCGGGGACCAGCTTCCGCAAGGCGATGCGGGAGCACTTCGGCGACGCGCTGCGGCTCGACTACGACGACCGGCCGATGAAGCTGGCGGCGTGGCGGCGGCTCTGGCGCGCGTGGTGGCACGGCGCCCGCTCGGCGCGGCTCGAGCTGCCCGACGAGGCGTGCCTCTTCGGCCACTACCTGCCGCTGAAGTACTGGGCGCTCGCGCGGCGCCGGCCGACGCGCCTCGTCACGTGGCTGCGCGAGCCGGTCGCGCGCCTCGTCTCGCACTACCACTTCATCTTCGAGCGCCACCAGCGGAAGCAGATCGGGCCGGGCCGCAATCCCGTCGTCGACGAGGCGTGGTCGCTCGAGCGCTTCCTCTTCAGCCGCGACTACCGCGACTTCGCCAGCCGCTTCCTCCGGGGCGTGCCGCTGCGCCGCTTCGACTTCGTCGGCGTCGTCGAGCACTACGCCGACGACCTCGCCGAGTTCGGCGCGCGCTTCCTCGGCCGGCCGCTGACGGTGCACGAGGAGAAGCGCGGCGACGCGCGCGCGCCCTGCCCCTTCCTCGACGACCCGGCGCTGCGCCGCCGCGTCGAGCAGTTCCACGCGCGCGACGTGGCGCTCTACCGCGAGGCGCTCGCGCGGCGCGACGCACGCCGCCGCGCGAGCGGATGAGGGCGGGCCGGCCCGCTCAGCTCCCGCCGGCGCCGGGCCCGGTGCCGCTCGTCACGCCCTTCGGCTCCGCGGCCGCGGGCGCCGCTTCGGTCGCGGCGGCCGGCGGCGTCGCCGACGCGCTGAGCCCCGGCTCGCCGCGCGGCTCGTCGAGGAAGCGGAGCGCCTCGGCCAGCAGCGCGCGACGGTCGTCGTCGCCCTTCACGTCGGCGAGGTAGAAGCCGAGCACGATCGCGCGGTACTCCTTGCCGCTCTCCGGATCGCGCCGCGCCACCTTCGCGCCGAGCCACTGCCCGTCGGGCAACTGCACGAACGGCTCGACGCCCGTCGCACCGTCGACCGGCGCGAGGAGCGTGATCTTGTCGCGCTTCGTCGCCGGCTCGATCGTGAAGCTCTTGTCGGCGGCGATCTTGCTGCCGCTGGCCGCCGCGACGCGGAACTCGAAGCTGCGGTCCCACGTCCGCGCGTAGCGCAGCCCGAGCGTGTCGCGGTAGAGCGGCGTGTCCCACACCGCCTGCGCGATGCCCGACGCGCCCAGCAGCATGCGGCCGCCCGCCTGCAGGTGGCGCATCACGTCGCGCCCCTCGGGCCCGACCGCCTTCTTCAGGCGCACGCGCTTGCCGCCGCCGCCGCCGCCGCCGGTGAACTGCTGGATCAGCGCCCAGACCTCGTCCATCGCCATGCCGCCGCCCGCCACCTCGCCGCCCGAGTGGTTGTCGAGGACGACGATCGACTCCTGGCAGTGGCGCAGCATCGCCGTCCAGTCGAGGCCGTAGAGCTTCGGGTCGCGGATCGAGTCGCACGGCTGCTCCAGCGCTGCGAAGTCGGCCGACAGCAGCGAGCCGTAGTCGAGCTTGCGCGCGCGCGCCTCGAGGTCCTCGAAGACGGTCGCCTTCGCGAGCTCGGCGCGCTGCCCCTTCGTCACGTGGTTCAGCCCCAGCAGCGCGATCGCCTTCGCCGGCTCGAGCTTGCGGAGCGGGAACTTGCGGACCAGCTCGGCCCACTGCGAGCCCTGCGCGAACTGGAGTCGCTCGTAGTCGGGATCGAACGCGAGGTAGGTCGGGAAGTAGATCGAGAGGCCGTGGCTGCGGTTGTTGCCGACGTTGTGCCCCTCGGCGAAGACGACCGAGTCGGGCGCGAAGTCGGCGGTGAAGAAGCTGTTCTGGAACTCCTTGATCGTCCGCTTCTCCCCCTCGCCCTCGAACTGCCAGTTGATCTCGGTCACGAACTCGAGCTTGCCGCTCTTCGCGTTCTTCAGCATCGCGGGGAAGGAGATGCGCGCCGTGAAGTCGCCCTTCTCGTCGGGGCCGACCAGCGGCGTCTTCGCGAGGCGCGAGTTGGAGACGAAGGGCGCGAGGCTGCGCGGCGGGGTCGCCCAGCCGTTGAAGCCCCAGATCACGTTGCCGGCCGTGCGCCGCTTGATGACCACCTCGTTGACCAGCGGATCCTTGCCGTCGTCGGGGTAGCCGATCAGGTCGAGCACGCGCTGCGCCGCCGCCTTCAGCGGCGCGTCGCCCTTCTCGCGCGCGACGACCTTCGCCAGGAAGTCGTGGAGGTCGACCAAGTTCCCGAAGGTGCGCGTCTCCTTCAGCAGCTCGTCGGCGACGTCGCCCAGCAGGTCCTGCTTGCCCTGCAGCAGCTTCGCCACCTCCTCGACGGCGTCGCGGCACGCCGCGACGCGAGCCAGGCGGATCGCCGACTTCGTCTCGCTGCCGGCCCAGAAGTCGCCGTCGACCTGCACGCCGCCCGGCGCGTAGGCACGCACGTAGCTCTCGACCATCGCCTTCGCCAACGACGCCGGCGGCGCCTCGGGGTAGGTGTTGAGCCAGCGGAGGTACTCGCCGTACGCCATGCCGTCGCCCGGCTCGGTCTCCTGCGAGCTCGCCAGGAAGTCGACGGTGTCGCGCAGCTCGTAGGCGACCTCGAGCGTCGCCATGAGGCAGGCGTCGAAGTCCAGCACGTCGAGCTTCGACTTGCCCTGCTTCTGGAGCGCCCGCTGCATCCCCTCGAGCGCGACGCGGACGTCGCCCATCTCGAGCGTGTGGTGGGTGTTCTCGTCGGCCGACACGCCGCTCCAGCCGGCGCCGTGGTTCCAGATCACCAGCGCGTAGTGGTCGGCCGGGAAGTTCTCGACCGCCCAGCGGCCGAAGTCGGCCAGCGGCTCGGGCCGCCCGCAGTCGGTCTCGCCGACGTTGCCGAGCATCACCGAGCGGACGCGCATCGGGTCCGAGTCCTTCAGCACGTAGTAGCGCCGCGTGCCCGGCACGTTGTCGAGGCCGAGGTAGTAGGGCTGCTCGACCTCGAGGAACGGGTTCGAGAGGTAGGCGGGGTTCGGGCGCACGCCCGGCTTCGCGCGGAAGCGGGCGCACTCGACGACGACGTTCACGTCGGCGCTCGAGCCGGCCGACTCCATCTCGTTCATGTCCTTGATGCCGAACGGCTCGAGGTTGTTGGCCGCGTTCAGGTAGACGAGCACCGTCCACTTCTTCTTCGGCATCGGCGCGCGGCTGCAGGTGAAGAGCGTCTGCAGCGGCTCGACGTCGCGCGCCGCGATCGTGTCGACGAAGCGGAGCTCCTCCGGCCCGCGGATGCCGCGCTTCGCGCGCTGGCGGAGGATCGCGTCGGCCGTGTCGCCCTCGACCTCGGGCACCTCGAGCAACTGCTCGCGCGTGGCGGTCGCGAGGTCGACGCGCGGGAAGTCGCCGACCTCGGGCACCGGCGCGAACTCGAAGCTGATCACCTCGCAGCTCGTGTCGAACCACGACGCGGGGAAGTCGTCGGGCTTCGTCTCCTTCCAGAGGTCCTTCGCGACCTCGAGGAAGTCGTGGCCCGCCGTCCCGCGGATCCGCTCCGCCTCGCCCAGCAGCCGCCGCCCCAGCGCGCGCGTCTCGTCGGAGTCGTCGAGCAGCCCCTTCTTCGCCGCCCAGCGCCAGTTGAGCTCGACCATCCCCATCAGGTCGGCCAGCGCGACCGACGCCGGGTAGTTCTTGCCCGCGACGATCTCCAGCAGGTCGGCGACGCCGCGGAACTTCTCGGCGCGCAGGTGGTTCAGCACGCGCTGCTCGCAGTTCGCGCCCTTCTCGACGAAGTGGTAGTCGAGCTCGTCGAAGCTGGTCTTCTTGTTCACCAGCGCCTGGATCGCGCCCGCCGACGCCGGATCGATCGCCTTGCCCAGCGCCTCGAGCGTCTCCTTGCTGTTCTTCAGCCAGTGGAGCGCCGTGCGCCGCTTGAAGACTTGCTCCAGCTGCCCGAGCTCGCTCTTCAGGTCGACCTTCCCGTCAGCGGCCGGCTTCGCGGCGGCGTCGGGCTTCTCCGGCTTGCCGGGCGGCGCGGTCGGAGGCGCCGACTGCGGCGCGAGGCCGAGCGCCAGCGCGCTCGCGACGGTCGCGAGGAGGAACGAGGCCGACGATCCAAGGCGAAGGTGCATGACGTCCTTCCGGATGGAGAGCGGTGGCGATCGGACCGTGCCGCCAGATCGGCGCGCACGGTAGCGGCGCTCCGACAGGCTGACGAGGCGAGCGGGTACGCTCCCGTCGCGGCGCGGTTCCCCCGCGCTCAAGATCGACCGGCTGCCGAGGAGCGTCGATGTCCTCCTCGAACCGCTCGCCCCTCGCCGCCGCGGCGATCGGCCTCCTGCTCGGCACTGCGGTCGGCGTGCTGATCGGCCGCCTGACCGGCGACGGCCCTGCGCTGGTGAAACTCGATCGCCGCGAGATCGAGGAGCGCGAAGCGACGCCGGCTGCCGATGCGACGCCGGCGGCGCAACGGACCGAGGAACATGGGGCGCGCGACGCGGCGAACGCAGTGCCGACGGGTTCCGCTGCGACCGCGCCGGCGCCCGGCGGCGCGACGACTCTCTTCATCGACGAACTGCGCGCGCGAGGACGCGAAGGCCTTGCGCGAGGCTGGCGTGTCGTGCGCGCCGACGAAATCCCAGCGGACCAGCTCGCATTCGGCCTCGCGGAGTTCGAGCGTGTCGTCGACACGCTGCCGGAATCGTGGGGCGAGGGGCTCGCGCGTGAAGCCAACGAGCGCGACGCGTCGCTGGCGCTCGGCACCGCCGCCGAACTGTTGAAGCGGATGGAGGAGGACCTCGCCGTCGATCCGCTCGTCGTCCGCGACGCCGCCCGCTTCGACGCCCTCTTCGAGCGGAAGTCGCAGGCCGGCACGACGGACGGTCGCGCGTTCGTCGCGGGCGCGACCGAGGAGAGTCCCGAGCTGCAGGACGGCATGACGCTCGTCTTTCCCGCGGGAGTCCATGACACGCGACTCCAGGAAGCGCTTCGATCGGCCAAGCACTTCCCGCGCGACCTCGTGATCGCAGGCGCCGGCATCGACCAGACGCTGCTCCACTTCGACGATCTCGACGCGGCCGGCAGCGTCGTCAACCTGACGCTGCGCGACTTCACGTTCTGGAACGACGGCCCGCTCTTCGGCCTGAGCGGGAATTCGCAGGCGACGATCACGCTCGAACGGGTGCGGCTCGCCGGCTTCGACAATGGCGCCGGCGGATCGAGCGCACTCGACCTGCCCGTGACAGCCTTCCGCGCGATCGACTGCGTCTTCGCCGGCGGCTACGGCAGCGATCCCTACAAAGGGACTCTCTTCGACGTCCGCGGCGACGGCCTGCTCGCCCGATTCGACCGCTGCCGCTTCGAACACGTCACTATCTGGAGCAGGGCCCGCGACTCTTGGCGCCTGGTCTTCGCCGGCTGCACGTTCGACCACGTCGCCCACTCGTGGCAGAACCTTGCGCCGCTGCCGTCCGGCGTCGAGTTCCTCGGCAACACGCCGACGTTCGCCGACCCCGCGCCTCCCGGCGAGAACCCGCCTGGTCGCGACCTCAACGCGCTCTTCCCCGGCTGGCGCGAGAAGCTGCGCTGACGAGGAAGTGCGAGGCCCCCTTCGCATCCGGCGGGCGCCGGCGCGGAGAGGGCCTCTCGTTCGTTCACTGCGACCCGGTTGGGGAACTTGGTGCGCCGCAGGGATTCACTTCTTCAGGAGCAGCAGCAGTTGTCCGTCCTCGACGGTGTTCGGCGCGGGCGTTCCGGTCGGGCGATGGGCCTGCACGTCGAAGAGGAAGGAGCCGTCGCCGAAGAGGCCGTCGGTCGCGATGACGCCGCTCGTCTCCCAGATGCCGGGGCCGACCGCGACGCCGTCGCGACCGGGCGGGTCGAGCTCGACGACGCGTTGCGCGGAGAGCGGGTCGGCGCCGAGCGTGCCCGTCAGCGCGAAGCGCCAGATCGAGCCGTCGCGCCCCTTCGCTCCCATCACGAGGCGCGACTCGGTCGTGCCGTCCTCGCAGACCATCAGATAGTCGTCGCTGCAGCAGACGTTGTCGGGGCTGATGGCGGTGTCGCCGCCCGCGGCGACGATCGCGTCGGCGTTGACGACGAGGGTCAGCAGCGCGTGGCCGGTCGGCACCTTGCCGAGCCGCAGCGAGTAGATGCGGCCGAGCTCGTTCTGCCCCTTCGCGCCGCCGGTCGTGACGAAGAAGCAGTTGCGCGCGTTGCGCGGGTTGAAGGCGGCGTCCTCGGGACGGGCGAAGGTCATCGCGCCCGCCGCGTCGGCCGCCGCCTCGACCTGCACGTCGCTCATCGCGCCGGCGCCGACGAGCTCGACCCACTCGCCCTCGAGCGTGCCCGCGGTGAAGGTCGCCTCGCTGTTCCTCGCCGCGTCGACCGAGCGGAAGACGTAGACCTTGCCGCCGACCAGGCCGTTCTGCTGCAGGAGCGTCGCGCCCGGCGTGCGGTCGCGCGTGCCGACGTAGAGGTAGAGCTGGCTGTTGTCGCGCGCCGGGTCGAGGTCGAAGGGGCCGTCCTCCATGCAGAGGATCACGGTGCGGTCGTCGCTGCGCGGCTGCGCCAGCGCGTTCTCCCACGCGAAGTTCGGCAGCGCGGAGAGCACGTGGGCGCCGTCGTCGATGAAGGCGACGAGCTGGCCGCCGGCGCCGCCGAACGTCCCGGCGCCGGCCGACTCCTCGCCGGCGAGGTAGATCGACGTGGTGAAGCCGTCGCGCGAGTCGACGTGCGAGCCGGAGCAGAGGCGCGCGAAGCCGGGCGTCGCGTTCGTCGAGTCGGCCGCCGGGCCGAAGAAGGCGTCGTCGACGAAGACCGAGTCGTGGGCGCGCCTCGCGGAGAGGGCGACGCCGGACGGCGTGAGGACCACGCGCGACACGAACGCGCCGCGGTTCAGCGCCTCGCCGACGTAAGGCTCGGAGAGCTGGCCCTGCGTCAGCTCGTGGTTCATGAACACGATCGCGTCGCCCTTCTTGTTGGCGCGCGCGCCGAGGCCGTCGGGGATCCCGACCATCTGCCACGTGCGCGTCGCGTCGCCCGTCACGGGCAGCGCGTCGCCGGCGCTCAGCAGCGCGACGGCGTCGTACTCGGCGCTCAGCGAGACCGCGTAGGGCGGGATCGAAGTGAACCAGCGGGCGAGCGGACCGGCGGAGGCCAGCCCGGCGGCGGCGGCCGCCCACGTCAGCGCGGCGGCATGAGCCCGGGTGAATCGCATCGTCGTCTCCTCGTCGTTCGGGGGTTGGGAACGCGCCGGATCGCGGCGCGCACGAGGAGACTCGCGCACCACGATGAAGGGATCGCGAACGGCCGGCGAAGGCGACGGGCACGCGCGAGAAGGAACGGCGCGCGCGCTACTCGAAGCGGATCTCGTCGACCTCGAGCTCGCACGGGCCGAAGCCCGCCTTGCCGCCCGGCGCGACGCGCGCCGTCAGCGTGACGCCGATCAAGTCCTTCCACGCGCGCGCGACCTTCGCGCCGAAGCCGGTCTGCTTGAACGAGTCGAGCGGGAGCCGGACTTCGCTCCACTCCTCGGTCACGGAGAAGGACGCGGCGTAGACGTCGTAGTCGACGATCGCGGCGCGGTCGAGCGCGAGCGTCCAGCTCCGCGGCGTGCCGCGCACCCGCAGCACGACGGCGCGCGCGTCGCCGAGGTCGATGTGCTCCGGATTCGCCGGATCGAACTGGAGCGTCGCGCCAGCGAACGAGCCGTACGGCGAACCCTGCGCGAGCTCGGCCTTCACCAGCAGCACGCCCGAGCCGCCGCTCTCCGACGGCTCGACCGTCGCCTTCGACTTGCCGCCCGGGATCATCGAGTCGTCGCTGGCGACGAACTCGCCGCCCCAGCGCGAGCGGAGGTCGCCGTCGTCGAAGTCGTCGAGCGTCGGCTCGACGTCGGTGCCGAGGCGCCGCACGCGCGGGCCGCGCGTCGGGGCGAGCTGCCGCTCGCGCACGGCGGCGCGATCGACGGGGTGGCCCGCCTTGAGCACGCCCTCGATCCGCCAGAGCGCGTCGAGGTCGCTCGTCGGGTCGCCGCGCACGACGACGACGTCGGCCACCTTGCCCGGCGCCAGCGAGCCGAAGTCGCGGTTGCAACGCAGCACGCGCGCCGCCTCGATCGTCGCCGACTGGAGCGCCTGCGCCGGCTTCAGCCCCGCCTCCGCGAAGAGCGCGATCTCCTGCAGCAGCCCCGGCCCGTGCGGCGTCAGCGGGTTGCCCGCGTCGGTGCCGGTCGCGCAGCGGATCCCCGCCGCGTGGAGCTTCGCGAGGTTGCGCAGGAAGAGGCTGTCGTCGGCCTCGCGCCAGTTCGAGACCCAGCTCTGCGCAGCCGGGTCGTTCAGCCGCTCGATCAGCCACGGCGCCAGCAGGTCGGCCAACCGCTCGCGCGTGTAGGGCGAGCGGCCCGCGCCGACGCGCCGCGCGCCGACGACGACCGAGAGCGTCGGCACGTACGCCGTGCCGCGCGCCTTCATCAGGTCGATCAGCTCTGCGTCGACCTCGCCGACGAAGACGCCGTGGACCAGCGCGTCGGCGCCCGCGCGCACCGCCTGCTTCGCCTCGTCGAGCGTCCAGATGTGGCAGAAGAGCGGCACGTTCGCGCGATGGGCGCGCGCCGCGATGAGCGTCAGCGTCGCCTCGTCGAGCGTCGGCATCGGCGGCAGCGTGCTCCAGCCGCCGTGCTCGACGACGGCCTTGATGACGTCGGGCCGCGACGGCAGCAGCGCCTCGAAGCGCGCGTCGACGTCGGCCGGCGCCTTGATCACGTTCGCCTCGAAGCCGAACTGCGTGCAGTGGCCGCCCGGCACCGTGAAGGCCGCGCCCGCCGCCGCGACGCGCGCCAGCGACGGATCGGCCGCGACGCGGTCGCGCAGCGCGAAGACGTAGCCGGGCTCGTTGTGGAGGTCGGCCGCGTGCAGCACGCCGAACGCCGCGTGCGTCGCGAGGTTGAGCTCCGCGTCGGGCGCCATGCGGTCGGTCATCCCGCCGCCCGCGACCATGAGATGGGTGTGGAGGTCGAAGAACGCCGGCAGCACCGTGCAGCCGTCGGCGTCGATCAGCTCGGCCCCGTCCGGCAGCGGCGCGTCGAGCGGCGCGAAGCCGGCGATCCGCTCGCCCGCGATCAGGAGCTGGCCGAGCGGGCGCGTGGTGCCGTTCTCCGAGTCGAAGAGCGTGCCGCCGCGGATCACGCGGGTGATGGCGGGGGCTGCGGGGCGCGCTTGCTGCGTCGCACTCGCCGGGAGCGCGGACGGGAGGACGAGCGCGAGCGACACGGCCGGCAGGGCGAGGCGGATGCGATGGATGCGCTGCATGACGGATCCCGGCGACGAGGAGCGTCGCACGCTACCGCGGAGTCATCCCGTCGGTTCCCACCCCGTCCGCTGCAGCCCGCCGAGCCGCGCCAGCACCTTCTCGCGGTCGGCGTGGGCGAGCAGAATCAGCAGGTCGCCGCGGCGCGCCCACGCGAGCGCGCGCTCGACGGCGTCGAGCTCCGAGGGCGCGTGGTCGATCCGGTCGCGCGGGACGCCGCCGGCGACGAACGCGTCGGCGAGCATCGCGGGGATGACGCCGGGCTCGCGGCCGCGCAGGTACTTCTCCATCTCCTTGATCACGACGCGATCGGGCGCGAACGGGGCGGCGGCGGCGGCGTAGGCGCGGATCGAGTCGTCGTCGCGGTCGCCCGCCTGGCCGATGACGAGGAGGCGCCGCTTCGCCGGCAGCGCGGCGGCCATCTCCATCACGACGCGCATGCCGTCGGGGTTGTGGGCGAAGTCGACGATCGCCGTGACGCCGCCGAGCTCGACGACGTTGAGCCGTCCGGGGTTCTCCTCGGGCGAGCCCTTGAAGGCGCGCAGCCCGTCGGCGAGCGCCGCGTCGCCGAGCCGCAGCCGCGACGCGACCAGCAGCGCCGCGAGCGCGTTCGCGACGTTGTGCTTCGCCGCGCCGCCGAGCGTGATCGGCGCGTCGGCGACGGCGGCGATCGCGGTGCGCACGCCGCCGCGATGGAGGACGAACGAGCCGCCCTCGACGGTCGCGCCGTCGCCGCCGCGCTCGACGTGGGCGCGGAGCAGCGCGTTCGCGGGATCGAGCGAGAACCAGGCGAGCGGCTGCGGGAGCTGCGGCGCGCGCGCGACCAGCCGCCGGTCGTCGGCGTTCAGCACGAGGCGGCCGTCGCCCCCCACCGCGCGCCGCACGATCAGCTTCGCGTCGACGAGGTCGTCCATGCCGGCGACGCCGAATTCGCCGAGATGGTCGGGCGTCACGTTGGTCACGAGCGCCGCGTCGACGCGCGCCAGCGCGAGCCCGCGCCGCAGCATCCCGCCGCGCGCCGTCTCGAGCAGCGCGACCTCGACGCGCCGATCGCGCAGCACCATCCGCGCGCCCGACGGCCCCGACCAGTCGCCCGAGTCGAGCTGCTCGTCGCCGACCTTCACCCAGTCGGTCGTCGCGAGGCCCGCGACCTTGCCCGCCGCCTTCGCCATCGCGGCGAGCAGGCGCACCGTCGTCGACTTGCCGTTCGTTCCCGTGACCATCGCCACGGGCACGTCGCGCACCGCGCGCCAGTCGATCGCCGCCGGATCGGGCAGCTCGCCGCGCCGGAAAAGGAGCGACCCCGCCCCCGTCCCGAGCGACACCTCGCCGTCGTCGGGCACGAACGCGACGCCCCGCGCCGCGCAGGCGTCCCGCAGCGCCACCAGCCGCGGCTGCCGCTCCGCCGCGATCTTTCCCGCCAGGATGATGATCCGTTCCTGGAACGGATCATCAGCGAGCGGCGACGCGCCAGCGAGCCCGGCCATCGCGTCGTCGAAGGCCGCCTCGTTCACCTCGGTGGCGGCGTAGAGCGCGTCGAGCGGCGCGGCGAACGCGACGTTCGCGCCGCAGTTCCCCTCGCCGCCGAACACGCGCGTCGCGATCGGCGCGTCGCCCCACCTGACGGCCGCGAGCCACCGCTTCACGCGCTCGCGCCAGAGCTCGACGACGCGCGCCACCTGCTCCGGCGGGCCCGCGACGTCGAGGATGACGGCGGGCCCGTCGAAGAAGAGGTTCCGGCCCGGCAGCCGGCGCGAGTCGACCTGCGTCAGCGTCGCGGAACGGTAGGTCGGCGTGGTCACGCGCTCGCTCTCACGGGTCGCTCAGTCCTCGCCCTCTTCGCGGGCGAGGCGCACGCCGCGCTCGTCGCGGATCACCTTCTCGTAGCCAGGGCGCAGCTCCTCGCGCAGCTGCTGGCGCAGCTCCATCCGCACGGGCGCCGGCAGCGGCTCGACCGCCTTCGGCCGCGCGTCGCCGAACTCGGGGCGGAAGCGCGTGATCTGGTTCCAGCAGCGGTTGATCTGGTCGCCGAACGCGAGGAGCAGGTCGTCCTTGCGCGCCATCGCCAGCGCGGCGGCCAGCGCCTCCTGCTCGTCGGGGATCACGGTGATCCGCGACTCGTCGACCCCCTTCGCGCGCAGCGTCGCGGCCAGCAGCTTCGGGATCTCGTCGGGCCCGCGGCCGCGCGGGTTGTCGTCGCGCCGGCAGAAGTAGTGGTCGAAGCGGCCGGAGCAGATCGCCGCGATCTCGCGCACGTCCTCGTCGCGCCGGTCGCCCGGCGCCGCGACGACCAGCAGCTTCCGCCCCTTCGGCTCCATCCGCTCGACCAGCTCGACCATCGCCTTGATGGCGTGCGGGTTGTGGCCGTAGTCGAGGATCACCTTGAAGGGGTGCTCGTGGCAGACGTTCATCCGGCCCGGCGCCTGGAAGAAGGTCGTGTCGAACGTCTGCAGCGCGTGGCGGATCTCCTCGAGCTTGATCCCCATGCAGAAGGAGATCGCCGCCGCGAACATCGCGTTCTGGACGTTGTGCATGGCCCGGCCGTCGAGCGTCGCCGGGATCAGGTGGGTCCAGAGCAGCGGCAGGTGGGCGCCCTTGTCGTAGAGCGTGATCATCTGGCCGTTGATGCCCGCCTCGAGCACGGCGGCGCGCCCGCCCGCCTGGATGTGCTCCTTCACGAGGCCGTGGCCTGGATCCATCGTGACGTAGCAGATCTTCGCCTTGGTGTGGTCGGCCATCCGGAGGCAGTGCGGGTCGTCGGCGTTCAGCACGGCGTAGTCGCGCGCGACCTCGACGATGATCCGCTTGACGCGCGCCAGCTCCTCGAGCGTGTTCACGCCCTTCAGCCCGAGGTGGTCGGCGGCGATGTTCGTGACCGCCGCGACGTTGCACCGCTTGTAGCCCATGCCGCGGCGCAGCAGCCCGCCGCGCGCCGTCTCCAGCACGGCGACGTCGACGGTCGGGTCGCGCAGCACCATGCGCGCCGCGGTCGGGCCGGTCATGTCGCCCGAGATCGTCAGGTGGCCGTTGATGTAGACGCCGTCGGTCGTCGTGAGGCCGGGGTGCCAGCCGTTCATCTTGAAGACGTGCGCGACCATGCGCGCGGTCGTCGTCTTGCCGTTGGTGCCGGTGATCGCCGCGATCGGGATGCGCGACGGCGTGCCGGGCGGGAAGAGCATCTCCATCACCGGCGCCGCGACGTCGCGCGCCTTGCCCTCGGTCGGCGCGACGTGCATGCGGAAGCCGGGCGCCGCGTTCACCTCGCAGATCGCGCCGCCGACCTCGCGGTAGCTCTTCGCGAGGTCGGGCGTCAGGAAGTCGACGCCGCCGACGTCGAGGCCGATCGCCTTGATCGCGCGCACCGCCATCTCGCGGTTGTCGGGATGGATCTGGTCGGTGAGGTCGATCGAGGTGCCGCCGGTCGAGAGGTTGCCGGTCGAGCGGAGGAAGACCTCCTCGCCCTTCGGCGGCACCGACTCCCTCGTGAGCCCCTTCTTCTCCAGCAGCCGCAGCGCCTGCGCGTCGAACTCGAGCTTGGTCAGCACCTTCTCGTGGCCGACGCCGCGCCGCGGGTCCTGGTTCACCAGCTCGACCAGCTGCTCGATCGTGTGGACGCCGTCGCCGACGACGTGTCCCGGTTTGCGCAGCGCGGCGGCGATCAGCTCGCCGTTCACGACGAGCAGGCGATGGTCGACGCCCTCGATGAAGCTCTCGACGATGACGCCGCGGCTGTGCTCGCGCGCGCCGGCGAACGCGGCAGCGACCTGCTCCGCGCTCGTGAGGCGGATCGCGACGCCGCGGCCGTGGTTCGCGTCGAGCGGCTTCACGACGACGGGCCAGCCGATCCGCTCCGCCGCGCGCACCGCCTCGCGCTCCGAGTAGACGAGCGACTGCTTCGGCACCGGCAGCCCGAGGTCGCCGAGGATGCGGACCGTCTCCTCCTTGTCGGAGGCGATCTCGACCGCGATGTGGCGCGTCTCGCTGGTGATGGTCGCCTGGATCCGCTTCTGCCACTTGCCGTGGCCGAACTGGATCAGGCTGTAGCGGTTGAGCCGCAGCCACGGGATGTCGCGCGCCTCGGCCGCCTTCACCAGCGAATGGGTCGACGGGCCGAGCGCGAGGCGCTGCGCGACGCGGATGAACTCGTCGCGCTTCTCCTCCCACTTCCAGTCGCCGCCGATCGTGCCGCTGGGGCGAAGCGGCGCGGGCAGCAGCGAGTGGAGCAGCGTCAGCGCGAGGCGCCCCGCTTCGAGGCCGACCTCCTCCGCTTCGTACTCGTAGACGACGTGGTAGAGGCCGGGCGAGCCGGCGCTGCGCGTCTTGCCGAAGGTCACGTCCTCGCCGGTGATGTTCTGCAGCTCGATCGCGACGTGCTCCAGCACGTGCCCGAGCCACGTCCCGTCGCCCTCGCGCATGCGGCGCAGGAAGCCGCCCTTCTCCTCGTAGCTGCAGCCGTGCTGCGCGAGTCCCGGCAGCGCGGCGAGCAGCGCTTCGACGAACGCCGGCCCGAGCTTGCCGGTCGGCCACTGCTCGAGCTCGCCGAGGTCGAGCGTGAGCCGGATGACCGGGAAGGTCGCGTAGAGGTTGGGCCCGACGTAGACGCTCGTCTCGACGATCTTCATGGGGCAGGTTCCTTCGGCCGCGTGGCGGTCGCGGCCTCGCGTCTCAGCCTTGCAGCGGCTTCGGCGCCGGCGGCGTCGCCGTCCGCCTCTTGAGGTCGAAGTGGCCGCGGTCGGTCAGCACGTGGAGCCGCAGGTTCACGACCGACAGCGGCGCGTGCGGCGGCGCGTCGTCGATCGAGGTGAAGGTCATCTCGGACGGGTCGATGACCGTCACGGCGCCGCTGCCGACGACGAGGAGATCATCGTCCGGCCCGATGAAGGCCGCGGTGTCCTCGTCGAGCCCGATCCCGAGCGCCTGCGGGACGGCGGCGATCGCGCTGATCAGCCGCCCCATCCGGTCGCGCTGGCGGAAGTGCTGGTCGACGATCACCTTCGCCACGACGCCGAGCCCGCTGGCGAGCTGCACCATCCCCTCGTGGGGCGTCGGCCCCTCGTCGCCGCTGGCGATCATGTGCTCCGACATGAAGGCGGCGCCCGCCGAGGTGCCGGCGAGGTGGAGCCCCTCGCGGCGGTTGCGCTCGCGCAGCAGCTCCGTCACTTCCGTGCCGCCCAGCACGCGCGTGAGGCGGATCTGGTTGCCGCCCGTGACGAAGACGCCGTCGACGTCGCGCAGGATCTGGAGCCAGTCGCGCCGCTCGGCGTCGCGCCGCTCGAGGTAGTTGAGCACGTGCACCTCGCCGACGTGGCAGACGTCGTGGAAGACGTGCTCGTAGGCGGGGCCGGTGGTCTTCAACTGCGACGCGGTCGGGATCACCGCGAGCTTCGCCCGCTTGCCGCCGCACAGCTCGGCGAACCGTTCGAGGATGCGCGGGTGGTGCTCGCGCTCCTCGGCGCCGCCGATCGGGATGACGAAGCCGCGGCGTGCCTTGGAGCTCATGCGGTGGGAATCCTCGCGGTGGCGGGAAGGCGCGCCGCGACGGCGACGGCGCCGCGGTCCGACCACCCCCGTCGCGGCAGCGCGCCGTCGGTGCGCGCGACCGCGATCGCGGCACGGCCTCCGCCGGAGCGGCGCCGCGCGCGACGACCCGTCAGGAGCCCGCGCGCTCGAAGGTCCCGAGCACTCGCGCGCGGCCGTCCCGGACGTGCCACATCCCCCGCGCCATGACGTCGGTCACGCGTCCCTGCTCGTCGAGGACGCAGAGGTCGGCGTCATGGCCCGCGTCGATATAGCCCTTCGCCGGAAGGCGGAGAAGGTCGGCGGCGTTCGACGTGAAGGCGGGCAGCACCCGCGCGAGCGGCTGGCCGCGCGCGAGGAGCGACGCGAGGCACGCCGCGAGCGCGCCCGGATCGCCGACGCCCATGCCGACGCAGCAGCCGTCGCCGTCGAACTCGGGCAGGCTCCCGCCCGAATCAGAGCTGACCGTGATCCGGTCGGCGGGCAGGCCCGCGTCGAGCCAGCGCACCAGCGCCTCGTCGGCCGCCACCGCTCCATCACCCGGCGCGACCGGGAACGCGGTGAGATCGACGTGCCACGCGCGGCCCGCGACGCCGCGGCGCGCCTCCTCGGCGAACTGGCCCGCCAGCGTGAACGTCTCGCGCAGCAGCTCGGCGCGGCGGTTGACGTGGGTCGGATGGAAGACGCGCGCCGGCAGCTCGCTCGCCGCGATCGCGCGCGCCACGAGCTCGAGGCCGCGCGAGCCGTCGCCGAGGTGGAGGTGGAGCGTGCCCGCCTTCTTCGCGAGCAGCCCCGCGACGTGGACGTCGGCCGCGAGCTTCAGGAGTTCGTCGAGCGTCGGCTGGCTCGAACGATGGTCCGAGAGCGCGAGCTCCCCGAACCCGACGATCGCGTCGACGTGGACGACGTCGCCGCGCACGCTGCCGGTCAGCGTCGCGGGCGGCAGGTGGTAGCCGCCCGTCATGCACCACGCGGAGAGCCCCTCCTCGCGCAGCGCGCGCGTCGCCGCGACGAGCCCCGCCGTCCCGCGCGTCACGTCGTCGGTGCCGAGCAGCCCCACCACCGTCGTGATCCCGCCGCGCGTGAACTTCGAGAGCGGGACGGGCGGCACGCGGTTCTTGAAACCGCCTTCGCCGCCGCCGCCCGTGAGATGGACGTGGCCGTCGACGAGGCCGGGGATGACGCGCCGGCCGCGGAGCTCGACGACGTCGACGGCGAGCTCGCGCGGCAACGGCGGCAGCGACGGGCCGACCCACGCGATCCGCTCGCCCGCGACGAGGAGCGAGCAGCGGCCGCGCGGCGCGGGCGAGTGGACGTCGGCGTCGTGGAGGAGCGTGAGGCGCGGCGCGTCCATCGGGCGGATCTCGTCGGCGAAATGGGCGGGCGATGGTAGCCCGCGGAACGACGCGGCAAGCTGCGCCCGCGAGGAGCCCCGCCCGATGAAACCCTCGCTGCGGGTCGCGCTCGTCCTCGCCGCCGCGGTCTCGCTCCTGCGCGCCGCAGCGGGACAGGAGGAGACACGCCCCGCCGTCGACGGCGTGCCGATCCCGAAGATCTGGGACGAGAAGGAGCTCGCCGACTGGGCGACTCCGATCGCGGCGCTCGGCGTGGCGCCGGGCCACGTGAGCGAGGCGGAGTACTACGCGGCTCCGGTCGACAACCTGCGCACGTATCCGGTCTACCGGCCGGGCCGCGAGCCGCCTGGCTACCGCGACCAGCTGAGGGCGCTCGGGCCGCAGCCGCTGATCGACGAGCTCTCGCTGAAGTCGAAGGCCGACTGGATCGCGGCGGGCGCGCGCGTCTTCGAGGAGCTCGACACGGCGATCGCGCGGACCGCCGATCCCGAGGCGATCGCCCACTTCGACGACGCGAAGCGATTCGACGCGACACGCGGGCCGCGGCTCGACGCCGTGACGAAGGACGGGGTCGTGCTCGACTACCGCTGGGTGGTCGCGCGCGACGGCGCGCTGCAGCTCGGGATCTCGAGCTGCGCCGGTTGCCACACGCGCCTCATGGACGACGGCACGCTGCTGCGCGGCGCGCCGTCGAACTACGACCTCGCCGGCTCGCCGGCCGAGAGCGCGCTGACCGACGCCTTCGAGCCGCGGCCGCGCCTGCCGCGCGGGCTCCGGCTCTGGAACTTCCACGGCGTGCCGTGGCTCGCCGACGACGTCCACGCGAAGTACCGCTCGATGCCCGACGAGCTCTGGCCGGCGGCGCGGCCGCGCGAGTCGGGCGCGCCGCCGGGCGCGACCTTCGACCGCTTCAACGGCAGCCCCTTCTTCAAGACGCGCATGGCCGACCTGATCGGCGTCGGCCAGCGTCGCTACCTCGACGCGACCGGCACCCACGTGAACCGCGGCCCCGCCGACCTCGCGCGCTACGCGATCCTGGTCGAGTTCGCCGACAGCGGCGTCTTCGGCGCGCACCGCTTCGTGACCGAGCGCAACACGCAGCTCGTCGTGCGGCCGCCCGACTCGGCGATGTACGCGCTCGGGCTCTATCTCGCGGCGCTGGAGCACCCGAAGAGCCCGCACGCGTACGACGAGCGGGCGCGCGCCGGCCACGACGTCTTCGAGGCGGAAGGCTGCGCCGAATGCCACCCATCCCCGCTCTACACCAGCAACGAGCTGATCGCGGTCGCCGACTTCGAGCCGCGCCGGAGCGACCCGGCGACCGCGCGGCTCCACGTCGCCGACCCGAAGATCGACACCGATCCCGGCCTCGCGCTGCGCACGCGCAAGGGGACCGGCTACTACCGCGTGCCGACGCTGCGCGGCCTCTGGTACCGCGAGCTGCTGGAGCACTCGGGCTCGATCGCGTCGCTCGAGGAGTGGTTCGACCGCGCGCGCCTCGAACCCGACCACGTGCCGGGCGGCTGGCGCGGGCCGGGCGTCGCGAAGCGCGCCGTGCCGGGCCACGAGTTCGGCCTCGACCTGAGCGACGAGGAGAAGGCGGCGCTGATCGCGTTCCTGCGGACGCTCTGAGCGCGGCGCGGCGGCGCGCGCCTACTGGCCGAGGTACGCCTCGAGCCCCTCGCTGAAGGAGATCCCGCGGCTCGCGGCCGGGTCGAACTGGAGCGCCTGCGCGAAGACGCTGGCGCCGACGAGCGGCTCGTCGAGCGGCAGGTCGCAGTCGATCGTCTCGCCTTGCGGATAGACGAAGAGCACCATCAGCGACGCCGGATCGACCAGCAGCGTGCCGCCGAGCCGCGTCGGGACCGCGATCGCGTCCATGCCGCAGTAGAGGAAGGTGATCGCGGGGAAGCCGGCCGCGTTGCCGATCTCGAGGCCGACCGTCGTGCCGAGCACCGGGTCGCGGTCGAGCGTCAGCGACGGGACGCCGAGGTTGCCGGGCCAGCCGACGCCGTAGTTGCTCCACGTCGCCTCGGGGTCGGGGATCGTCCGGTCGCGCACGAGCAGGTCGAAGAAGCCGTTCGCGTCGCCGCCGATGAGGTCGAAGCTGTCGGAGTAGATCACCGCGATCGCGCCGCCGTCGGAGATCGCGAGGCCGGACGAGCGCGCGTCGCCCTCGACGCCGGTGGCGTGGACGCTCAGCTTGATCAGGTGGCCGCTGGCGATCTCGCGCAGGAAGACGTCGACGGTCTGGTTGGTCTCGATCCCGGCGAGGTTGCGCGAGTCGCTGACGAAGAGGAGCCACTCGCCGTCCGCCGAGAGGAACGCGTCGGTCGAGGCGCGGTCGCCCTCGACCCCCTCGTCGGAGACGGAGGCGCGCACCGTCGTCCCGGCCGCGCGGTCGCGCAGGAAGACGTCGGGCACGTTGTTGCCGTCGCCCGCGACGAGGTTGGCGGACCAGCTCTCCCACGCGAAGCGCTGCCCGTCGCGCGCCATCGCGAACTTGTTGGCGTCGTGGGTCCCCTCGGCGCCCGCCTCGCCGATCGAGACGCGCTCGGTCGTGCCGGCGGTCCGGTCGCGCAGGTAGACGTCGCGCGCGCCGTTGGCGTCGCCCGGCGCGAGGTTGGTCGCGGCCGTGGAGAACGCGACGTAGCGGCCGTCGCGGCTGATGCGCGCCGTGTCGGCGTAGCGGTCCGACTCGGCGCCCGCCGACGAGACGTCGACGCGCTCGGTCGTGCCGGCGACGAGGTCGCGCACGAAGACGTCGGTGAAGTGGTTGCCGTCGCCGGCGACGAGGTTGCTGGCCTCGCTCTCGAACGCCACGAACCGTCCGTCGGAGCTGATCGAGCCGGCGATGCTCCGCCCGTTCGGCTGCTGGCCGGAGTTGCCGAGGCTGGCGCGCACGATCGTCGCGTTGCCCTCGTCGAAGAGGCCGTTCGCGTCGGGGTCGCGGTCGCAGACGTAGGCGTCGTAGTCGAGGTTGGTGTCGCCGGCGACGAAGTCGGTGGCGTGGCTGCTGAAGAGGACGAAGCGGCCGTCCTCGGAGAGGTCGGCGACGTCGCTGCGGCCGTTGCCGCTCTTGCCCGCCGGCGTCGCGCTGATCAGGACGGTGGTGCCGGCGACGCGGTCGCGCACGAAGACGTCGAGGTTGTTGTTGGCGTCGTTCGGCGCGAGGTTGGTCGCGTTGCTCGAGTACGCGACGTGACGGCCGTCGGCCGAGACGAACGCGGGGCCGCTGTTGTGGCGGTTCGCCTCGGCGCCGTCGGTCGCGACGGTGATCCGCTGGAAGCGCTCCTGCGCCTGGACGGTCGCGGTCGCGGACACGGCGAACGCGGCGGCGATCAGCGACGCCGCGGGACGAATGGACCGTGGGATCGACGGCATCGGAGGCGCTCCATGCGGATCGGGACCGCGAGTATCGGCCCGATCCGCACGAGCGCCAGGGGTCGGCCGCTCATCCTCCCGGCACGCGGCAGCTGCCGCCGTGCTTCAGGTGGTAGTCCTGGTGGTAGTCCTCGGCCGGCCAGAACTTCTTCGCCGGCTCGACGATCGTGACGATGCGGCGCTTCTCGTACTTCGGCAGCTTCGCGAGCTGCTCGATCACCGCTTTCGCGTCGGCCGCCTGCTTCTCGTCCGTCGTGAAGATCGCGGAGCGGTACTGGTCGCCGACGTCGGGGCCCTGGCGGTTCATCGTGGTCGGGTCGTGGATCGTGAAGAAGAACTCGGCGAGCTTGCGGAAGGTCGCCTTGCGCGTGTCGAAGACGACCTTCACCGCCTCGGCGTGGCCGGTGTCGTGGTTGCAGACCTGCTTGTAGGTCGGCGCCTCGGTCTTGCCGTTCATGTAGCCCGACTCGGCGTCGATCACGCCGTCGACGGCCGAGAAGACGTCCTCGACGCCCCAAAAGCAGCCGCCGGCGAAGTAGGCCGTCTCCATCGGGACGGGCTGGCTCTCGGCGGGGAGCGTCTCGCCCTTCGCGAAGAAGCGCAGCGACGCGGAGTTGAGGCAGAAGCGCTTGCCGGTCGGCGGCGGGCCGTCGTCGAAGACGTGGCCGAGGTGGGCGCCGTCGCGGCCGCAGACGATTTCCTCGCGGACCATGCCGTGGCTGCGGTCGACGTGCGTGACGACGTGCTCGGGCGCGACCGGGTCGAAGAACGACGGCCAGCCGGTGCCCGATTCGAACTTCGCGCCCGCGTTGAAGAGCGGCAGCCCGCAGACGACGCAGCAGAAGAGGCCGTCGCGCTTCTCCTTCAGCAGGAGGCCGCAGCCCGGCGGCTCGGTGCCGGCGTTCTGCGTCACGCGCACCTGCTCGGGGGTGAGCTCTTTCAGCCGCGCGGCCTTCGCCTCGGCGCTCGGCGGCGTCAGGTCGTAGCCGAGCTTCGAGTAGCGCGGCGCCTTCGTCTCGCTCTTCACCTCGTCCTCCTCCGGCAGGCAGGCGCCCGTCGTGATGCCGAGCAGCGCCAGCAGCGACAGGAACCGACGATCACGCCCGCTCATCGTTCGCTCCTCAGGAGACCCGGACCATCGCGGGTCGGCGCTCCGATGCCGCGATCATGGCCTCGGGGTCGCGCCTGCGGGAGCGGCCCGGGGCGCCGCGACGCGCGCTACCAGATCGGGCCGAAGAAATCGCGCCCGGTCGCGAGCAGGGTCCCGCCGGGGCCGACGCCGAACGCCTGGTACTCGACGTGGTGGGAGTTGGAGAAGGCGTGCGCGAAGGTGATCTCCGCGGTGCCGTCGGCCGCCGCGACCGCGGACGCCACCTTCGAGATCCACGGCGTCCCGTCGATCGAGACGATCGCGAGCGAGACGCGCGCGCCGGGAGCGAAGCCGGCGACCCACGCGACCTCGAGGTAGCTCGGCAGCGAGTCGGTCGACGGGCCGCCGGACGGGCCGGCCCTCCGGTGCCAGTCGACGCCTTGGGACGAGAGCTTCGGCACCGTCAGGAAGACCGGCCCCGACCGCTCGACCCGCGCGATCCCCTGCTCGTAGTGGTCGGAATAGGGGAAGCCGTGTCTCGGCGCGAGCGAGTCGCCCCAGACGAGCTCGTCGTCGCCGTCGCCGTCGATGTCGGGAGCCGAGGCGATCGCGGTCACGGTCTGGTCGTTCACCGCGATCCCGCGCAGCCGGACCTTCGCGCCGGTCGACCAGATCCACTCGATCGTGTTGGCGTAGTCGTGGTACTCGCGCAGCGCGACGTCGTCGCGACCGTCGCCGTCGACGTCGCCGAGCGAGCGGGTCGACCACCAGCGCACGCCGTCCGGCGGTTCGAGGCGGTCGAGCTCGGCGAAGCCGGCGCACGACCAGAAGTGGACGACGCCCGTGCCGAGGCCCGAAGCCGACTTCTCGCCGGCGGAGAAGACGAGGAGGTCGGCGAGGCCGTCGCCGTCGACGTCGTCGTGCAGCCGCACCTGCGCGCCGAGCTCGTCGGCGTTGGAGCCGAAGACCTCGGCCAGCAGCGTCTTGCTCGCCGGCGAGTAGAGGCCGATCCAGCCCGAGGCGCCGCCGCTGCCGCGGCCCGAGTCGCCGACGACGAGGTCGACCTGGCCGTCGCCGTCGACGTCGGGGATCGCCGCCATCGTCGTCGCGAACTTCTTCGAGGCCGGGCCCGGCGCGAGGATCCAGCCGACCCAGAGCCCGGTCGCGCCCGAATAGAACTGGACCGGGAAGCCGGGGCTGACGCCGGCCGAGCCGACGGCGATCTCGCGGATGCCGTCGCCGTCGAGGTCGTCGACGACGATCGGGACCTTGTTGACGATGCGGCGCGAGCCCCAGAGCGCGGCGCCGGTCGCGCTCGAACGGGCGCGCAGCTCGAGGTTCGACCCGACGTACTCGACGAAGTCGACCTTCCCGTCGCCGTCGAGATCGTCGAACGGGAAGGCGAACTGGACCCCCTCGCCCGCCGCCCGGCCGCGGATCGTCAGCAGTTCCGCGCCGTCGACGGCGTCGTGGATCGTCCACGCGCCGGCGTCGGCGAAGGCCGTGTCGTCGCCGGGCGTCGAGACGACGAGGTCGTCGATGCCGTCGCCGTTCCAGTCAGGAATGCGGTCGACCCGGTGGCCGACGCCGTCGCCCTTGCTCGCGCCGATCCGCTGCCAGACGATCTCCTGCGCCGCCGCGCCGCCGCTCGTCGCCGCCGCGCACGCTCCAGCGACGATCAGCAGCCTCGGGATCCAGCGGCCGTTGCGCGCGCTCGCGTGGCTCGACATGCCCGCACTCCCAGCACCCCGGTCGCCGACTCGAGCCGCTCCGACGCGTCCGAACGGCGGGAATACCGGCGGTTCATTCCCGCATCGGTACGCCGGCATTTCACCCGCCGCCGCCGAATCCCGCCACGGTCCGGGCGCCCGAACCTCCCACCACCCCGTGACGGAGCGCCGAGGCTGCAGATGCGAGGAGGAGCGCGGGCTGCGAAGCGCTGCCCGCGCGCGTTGGTCGCAGATGCGGCCTCGCCGCCCGTCACTCGTCGGTGAAGGCGGCGTGTCCGTCCTCTTCCATCCCGTGCAGCTTGCGGCAGCCCGCCTTCGCGGCCTCGCGGTCGCCGTCGAGCAGCGCTTGCTCGAGCGTGGCGAACTCGATCAGGAGCTGCGCCATCGTCTTGCGGTACTCGGCGAGGAACTTCGGCCGGTCGGCCTCGGGGACGTTGGCGGCCATCTTCGGGTGGAGCAGCTTCGCGGCGCAGATGGCGCGTTGCGCGAGGTCGATCTGCTGCAGCGACTCGACGTCCTTCGTGGCGTCGCCGCTGTGCTTCCGCAGGAAGTGCTCGGCGTGCTCGATCTTCTCCATCTCGACCATCAGCGGGGTGTCGGCCTCCTCGTGCTTCGCGCCGGCGGCGGGAGGCTTCGGCGCCTCCTGCGGCGGCGGCGCGAAGGCCGCGAGGGCGGCGACGAGGAGCGACGACGGGACGACGGCTCGCAGCAGTTTCATGTCGAGGCGACTCCACCGGGCCGCGCGATCTTGTAGCGGCCGTTCGCGTCGGGCAGCGACTTCGGGTTCGCGTTCCAGTCGAGGACGTCGGGGAAGAGGTTCTCCTCCGACGCGAGCGCCGCGTCCCACGCGATCTCGCGGCCGCTGTAGGTCGCCATGCGGCCGAGGATCGCCGTCATCGTCGCCTGCGCGCCGCGCACCGACTCGTCGTGCGGCTTGTCGTTGCGGATCGCGTCGAAGAGCACGTCGTGCTCGCGCTGGTAGGGGCTGATCGGCTCCTCGCCGCGCGCCCGCTCGAACTTCCACGCCTTCGCCCCGTCGATCCGGTAGCCCGCGAGGTCGGCGTAGCCCTTCGTGCCGTGCGCGTGCTCGCTCACGCTGCTCCACGCGCCCGACCAGTGGTGGCAGTAGCTGAAGACCTTCGAGCCGTCGGCGTAGTCGAACTCGACCTGGTGGTGGTCGAAGATCTCGCCGTCGTCGATGCCGTTGCGGACCTGCCGCCCGCCGTGGCCGCGCGCGCGCACCGGCGTCGCGTCCTTCACCCAGTTCGCGACGTCGAGGTTGTGGATGTGCTGCTCGACGATGTGGTCGCCGCAGAGCCAGTTGAAGTAGTACCAGTTGCGCATCTGGTACTGCATCTCGCTCCAGCCCGGCTGGCGCGGCTGGTGCCAGACGCCGCCGTCGCACCAGTAGACACGCTGGAACATGACGTCGCCGATCGCGCCGTCCTGCACGCGCCGCACCGCCTCGAGGTAGCCCGGATCGTGGTGGCGCTGCAGCCCGACGCCGATCTTGAGGTTCTTCTTCTTCGCCTCGGCGGCGGCGGCCAGCACGCGCCGCACGCCCGGCGCGTCGGTCGCGACCGGCTTCTCCATGAAGACGTGCTTCCCCTTCGCCACCGCGTACTCGAAGTGCGACGGCCGGAAGCCGGGCGGCGTCGTCAGGATCGCGACGTCGCACTGGTCGATCGCGTGCTGGTAGGCGTCGAAGCCGACGAAGACGCGGTCGGCCGGCACGTCGATCTTCGCCGCGTGGTCGGTCATCAGCCCGCGCAGCGTCCCCTCGGCGCGATCGCGGAACGCGTCGGCGACCGCGACGAGCTTCACCGGCCCCGCGGTCGAGAGCGCCTGCGCCGCCGCGCCGCCGCCGCGGCCGCCGCAGCCGACGAGCGCGACCTTCAGCGTCTCGTCGCCCTTCAGGAACGCGCCGGGCGCGATGCGGCGCGCCGCCGCATGCGCGACCCGGTCGAGCAGCGTCGACGAGAGGAGCGCCGCTCCCGACGCCTTGAGGAAGCTGCGACGCGACGGACCGTGCGGGTCGTTCGAGGCGTTCATCGGCTCTCCTTCTCCGTTCCGCGGACTCGGTTCAGCGGCCGCCGAAGCGCTGCCGCTCGAGGATCTCGGCGATCGACTTCACTCCCGGCTCCCACCACTGCTCGCGCTCCTGCGCCGTCGGCTCGCGCAGCGGCCGGACGACGCGGAAGCCGACGAAGCGCGCGTCGGTGAGATACCAGATCGACTTCGGGAGCTGCGGGTCCTGCACCTTCCACGCCTTGCTCGACGGGCGCCGCGCCGCGCTGCGCAGCCGGTCGGCGTCGTCGTCCCAGCTCCCGCCGCGCGCGACGTGCGGGTACTCGGCGGTCGACCAGCTGACCGGATCGAGGAGCTTCCCGCCGCCCCCCGCCGCGATCGCGGCCGCGTAGCCGCCCTTGTCGTGCGCGTCGAGCGTCCACTCGGCGACATTGCCGTGCAGGTCGAAGAGGCCCCACGGGTTCGCCTTCTTCAGGCCGACCGGATGGGGCTTCGCGTCGCTGTTGTCGAAGAACCACGCGTGGTCGCCGAGCGCGGCCTTGTCGTCGCCGAACGAGTAGGCCGTCGTCGTCCCGGCGCGGCAGCAGTGCTCCCACTCCGCCTCGGTCGGCAGCCGGTAGTTGCGCCCCGTCTTCATGCTGAGCCACTTCGTGTAGTGGCGCGCGGCGAAGTGGGTCATGCAGATCGCGGGGTAGCCCTTCACGCCGTAGCCGAAGTCCATCGGCACGTAGGGCGGCGTCGGCCGGCTGACCGCGTCGGCCCAGTCGTCGGCCGGCTCCTTCGCCGCGCCGCCGCGCCGCGCCTGCAGGTCGAGCTTCGACATGAACTGCAGGTACTCGTCCCACGTCACTTCGCACGCGCCGATCCAGAAGGGCGAGAGCTCGACCTCGTGCGCCGGCCCCTCGTCGGCCTTGCGATCGGCCTCGCCTTCCGGGCTCCCCATCACGAACGTCCCGCCCGTGATCGGCACCATCTCGAAACCGACGTCGCTGCCGGGGAGCCGCTCGCGGTAGCGCTTCATCTCCGCGGCGCTCGTCGCCTTCGCGTCGGCGATCTCGGCGACCGGCGGCGCGCCGGCCGGCGCCGCGGGATAGACGGGCACCGGCGCCTGCGGTGCAGCGCCGCCCTCCTGCGAGATCGCGACGAGCAGGTTGCAGAGCAGCGCGGCGCAGGCCACCTCGTCCTCCCGTCGTCGGGTCGCGGGCCGGGCGGCCGCGGGGCGCCTCCTATACTCCCGCGCCTCCACGACGCGAAGGGCGCGATGGAACCGGCGACTCGTCTCCTCCCTCCGCTCCGGGCCGTCGCCTCGCGGCTCCTGGCGCTCGCGCTGCTCGTCGCGTGCAGCGGCTGCAGCGCGCTGCGCCGCCACGAGTTCGAGCGCGGCGCGATGGGGACGACCTTCCGCATCGTCCTCTACGCGGAAGACCCCGCGGCCGCGACGGCTGCCGCCGACGCCGCGTTCGAGCGGGTCGCGGAGCTCGACGCCCGCCTCTCCGACTGGAGCGCGACGAGCGAGCTCTCGACCGCGACGCGCGCCGCGTGCGCGAATCCGGGAACGCCGGTGGCGATCGGCCCCGATCTCGCGCGCGTGCTGGCGCGCGCGCAGGAGGTCGCGGCCGCGTCGCTCGGCGCCTTCGACCCGACGATCGGGCCGTGCGTGCAGCTCTGGCGCCGCTGCCGCCGCCGCGCCGAGCTGCCCGACTCCGCCGCGCTGGCCGCCGCGCGCGCGGCCGTCGGCTGGCGCAAGCTCGCGGTCGATCGCGAGCGGTCGACGATGACGCTCGCCGCGCGCGACGTGGCGCTCGACCTCGGCGCGATCGCGAAGGGCGACGCGCTCGACGCGATGCTGGCCGTCCTCTCCGAGCGCGGCATCGAGCGGGCGCTCGTCGGCGACGGCGGCGGCCTCGCGGCCTCCGGCCCTCCTCCCGGCCGCGACGGCTGGACCGTCGCGCTCGCCGAGATCGGCGCCGACCCCGACTCGCCGCCGCCCGCCCGCGCCGCCGTGCTCCTCGTCCACGGCTCGATCGCGACGTCGGGCGACACCTTCCGCTCGTTCGAGGTCGACGGGACGCGCTACAGCCACATCGTCGACCCGCGCACCGGGCTCGGCCTCACCCGCCGCGTCCTCGTCTCCGCCTTCGCGCGCGACGGCGCCACCGCCGACGCCCTCGCGACCGCGCTCTCGGTCGTCGGGCCGGAGGGCGCGGCATTGCTGCTGGCCCGCTTCCCGGGCGCGAGCGCGCGCCTCGTCACGGTCGACGCGGCGGGAGCTACGACTTGCACCTTCGCCGGCGGACCGCCGATGATCGCGGCCCCGACCGGACCGGACGACGAAGCCGCGCACGAAGAAGAGGAGCCGACCCATGACGAGCCGCGTGCCGCCGACCCGCCGTGATTTCCTGAAGACGTCGGGCGCCGCGCTCGGCGGCCTCGCCTTCGCGCCGATGGCGGGCGCGCTGCCCAACCTCGCGCTCCACTCGCAGGGCGCGGCGACGATCAAGGTCGGGCTGATCGGCTGCGGCGGCCGCGGCTCGGGCGCGGCCTACAACGCGCTCGCCGCCGATCCGGGCGTCGAGCTCGTCGCGGTCGGCGACGTCTTCCGCGACATGGCCGAGAACGCGGTGAAGTCGCTGGCCGAGTCGGACAAGGGCTCGCAGGTGAAGGTGACGCCCGACCGCGTCTTCTCCGGCCTCGCCGCCTACAAGGACGTGATCGCGGCGAGCGACGTCGTGCTGCTCGCCACGACGCCCGCGTTCCGGCCGCTCCACCTGCGGGCGTGCGTCGACGCGGGCAAGCACACCTTCGTCGAGAAGCCGGTCGCCGTCGACGGGCCGGGCGTGCGCGACGTCCTCGAGTCGTGCCGCCTCGCGAAGCAGAAGAACCTGATGGTGATGTCGGGCCTCTGCTACCGCTACGAGCGCAAGAAGCAGCAGACGATCCAGCGCATCCAGGACGGCGCGCTCGGCACGATCCACGCGATGCAGTGCACCTACAACACGGGCGGGCTGTGGCATCGCGGCCGCCAGCCGGGCTGGACCGAGATGGAGTACCAGCTCCGCAACTGGCTCTACTTCACCTGGCTCTCGGCCGACCACCTCGCCGAGCAGCACATCCACAGCCTCGACAAGATCGCGTGGGCGATGAAGGACGAGTACCCGGTGAAGTGCGTCGCCAGCGGCGGCCGCGCGTCGCGCACCGACGAGAAGTACGGCGACGCCTACGACCACTTCAACACCGTCTACGAGTGGAAGAGCGGGCTGCGGCTCTTCAGCTCGTGCCGCCAGTGGGAAGGGGCGCCGTCGCGCGACGTCTCCGACTGGCTCTTCGGCACGAAGGGGCGCGCCAACGTGCAGGGCCACGAGATCTGGGGCGAGAACGCCTGGCGCTGGCGCGACGACGGGACGCCCGACGACATGTACCAGAACGAGCACGACGTCTTCTTCGCGCGGCTGCGCAAGGGCGACATCGTCAACAACGGCCAGTACATGTGCGACTCGACGCTGATGGCGATCATGGGCCGCATGGCCGCCTACACCGGCAGCGAGGTGACCTACGACGCGGCGCTCCACAGCCAGGAGAAGCTCGGCCCCGAGATCGCGACGCTGACGCTCGACCAGGCGCCGCCGCGGCCGGTGGTGGCGGTGCCGGGGATCACGAAGTTCAGCTGACGGCGTCCAGCGGACGCCGTTCAGCGGACGCCGTTCAGCGAGCCGCGCGCTCCGGCGCGTCGTCGCGGCGCCATGCCAGCTCGACGAGGCCGGCGCCGAAGGTGAAGGCGGCCAGCGCCGCGGCGGCGGCGACGTTCCAGAGCGCGCCGAGCGTGCCGGCGAGCTGTTCGCCGCGCGCCATCGGCGGGCCGCCGTCGCCGACGGTCTCCGGCCCGAGCGACAGCGGCCAGGCGTGGCGCCACGCGAAGTCGTGCGCCGCGAGGTTCCACGCGATCCCGAGCGAGAGCGCCGCGACCAGCCACGCCACGTGACGGCGACGCGAGTTGCCC
>Ga0315910_10000637_pt1 | contig 34308 bp, 23 predicted proteins | sample EdamamesoilMG_FD_204470 | JGI IMG/M metagenome (GOLD analysis project Ga0315910, IMG submission 204470) | Garden soil microbial communities collected in Santa Monica, California, United States - Edamame soil | ecosystem: Environmental > Terrestrial > Soil > Garden | place: USA: California... | reverse complement strand
GGGCGCGAAGCCGGACCCGTGCAGCGTGAGCGTGCCGGTCCCGGGGTCGGCGAGGGAGGCCGTGATGCGCGGCTTCGCCGGCGCGGCGACGCCGTAGACGCACTGGAGCCCTGCCATGTCGTCTGCCTCGAGCGAGCGCGCCGCCACGCCGCTCGTCCCGGCGGCCATGGTCGCCCCCGTGACCGCGGAGTGCCCGAGCCCGAGCGCATGCCCGTACTCGTGCGTGAACACGCCCTGGATGTCGAAGGCGCCCGGGATCGGCGCGCCCGGGCCGTCGTCCCACAGCCACTCGTCGCAGAAGCGCATGCGCCAGCCGCCGGAGGGCGGGAGCTCGGTGAAGGCCACCGTGCCGCCGCCACCGCACAGGAGCGCCGAGACGATGTTGTCGCCGCTGGCGCCCACGCCCGTGGCGTTGCCGGCCCAGAAGGCGTCGAAGTTCGCCCCGCCGCTGCCGAGCTGGTTCCCGCCGAGCGGGTCGCCGCTGCCGTCGCCGTGCAGCGTGCTGCCCCACTCGACGGCACCCTTCCAGATCGCCACCTCGACCCCGAGGAAGCCCGGGAACATCGCCGCCGGGGTGAGGTTGTCGTTGGCGCTCGGGTCCGCGAAGTTGTCGAGCACGCGCACGTCGCGCTGGCCCGGGCCCAGGCTGAGGCCGGTCTTGGAGAAGGCGCGCGTGGTCGGGAGCGGGGCGAGCAGTGCCGAGGCGAGTGCGAGGGCCAGGGCCGGCCCGGCGAGCAGGCGGAGCTTCATGGCGAGGTCCCCGTGGGGAGTTCCACCCTCCACCTTGCCGGGGCGCGCGCGTCGTTCCCGGGAAAGCGGCGCGCGGGAGCGCGAGTAGAGTAGGCGCGTGCTCGGAGCCCGAGGAACGATTCCCGGGGCGCGCGGGGGACGCGCGCCCGCAGCGATCCACAGAGCCTGGCAGGGCGCCGCCACGGCCCTGCTGCTGGCGGCCGCCTGCAACGCTCCGCCGTCGCCCCCGCGCGCCGCGTCCGGTGTCGTCCTGCCGTTCGACGGCGCGACGCTGGCCGACTGGGAGGGCGATCCGCGCTTCTGGCGCGTCGAGGACGGCGTGATCGTGGGCGAGAGCACGCCCGCGAACCCCTGCGCCGAGACGACCTACCTCGTGTGGCGCGGCGGCCAGGTGGTGGACTTCGAGCTCGAGCTCGAGTGGCGCTTCGCGACGCCCGAGGGTGCCAACTCGGGCGTGCAGTTCCGCAGCCGCGCGAGCGCGCCGGGCGACGTGACCGGCTACCAGGCCGATCTCGAGACGGGTCCGGACTGGACCGGCGGGCTCTACGAGCAGGGCGGGCGCGGGGTCGTGACGCGGCGCGGCGAGCGCGTCGTGCTCGACGCGGCCGGCGGACGGTCGGTCGAGCGCTTCCAGGACGCCGGTGAGCTCCTGTCGCACGTGCAACCCGGCGCCTGGAACCGTCTCTGCATCACGGCCTTCGGCCCGCGGCTCAGCTTCGAGGTGAACGACGAGCTCTTCTCCGAGACGATCGACCTCGATCCGGCGCGCGCGGCGCGCCACGGGAGCCTGGCGCTGCAGCTCCACGCCGGCCCGCCGATGCGGGTCGAGTTCCGCGCCCTGCGGCTGCGCCTGCTGTCGGCGCCGCCCTCGGCCGAGGCCGCGGCGAGCGCGGGCCCCGAGTGGATCTGGCCGACCCACGCCGTCGCCGACGGCCAGCGCGCCTGGTTCCGGCGGCGCTTCGAGCTGCCGGGCGAGCCCGTGCGCGCGGAGCTGTGGCTCAGCGGAGACAACTTCGTCGACGCCTGGCTCGGTGGACAGGGCGTCGCCACGAGCGACGACTGGGCGCTCCCCGTGCGCGTCGACGTGCGCCCGTGGCTCGCCGTGGGCGAGAACGAGCTGCTCGTGCACGTCGAGAACCGCGAGGAGGAGGCCGGGCTGCTCCTGACGCTCGACGTCGAGCTGGCGGACGGCCAGCGGATCGCACTGCGGAGCGACGCGGGCTTCGAGGCCTGCCTGGAGCCGCCGGAGGGCATCCCCGAGGCCGCCCGCGGCGCCTGGCTCGGCCGGGACGCTCCGTGGGGCGCGCCGGTGAGCTTCGGCGCGCACGGTGTCGACCCGTGGGGCACTCTCGGCGAGGCGATCAGCGACGACGGCGAGGCGCCGGCGGCCGAGACGATCACCGTGCCGCCCGGCTTCGTCGTCGAGCGGCTCTACTCGGTGCCGCGCGCCTCGCAGGGCTCGTGGGTTGCGCTCGCGGTCGATCCATGGGGGCGCTTCTACGCCAGCGACCAGTACGGCGGCCTCTTCCGCATCACCGTGCCGGCGCGCGGCGAGGAGGGCACGGCGGTGGCCGAGCCGCTCCCGATCCCGCTCGGCGAGGCCCACGGGCTCCTGTGGGCCTTCGACTCGCTCTACGCGGTCGTCGCGGGCGCCGGCGAGTTCCAGAGCGGCCTCCACCGCGCGCGCGACACCGACGGCGACGGCGAGCTCGATCACGTCGAGCTGCTGCGCGCCTTCGACGGCGACGGCGAGCACGGCCCGCACGGGATCGTGCTCCATCCCGACGGCCGCTCGCTCGTGATCGTCGGCGGCAACCACACGAAGCTGCCGGAGCCGCTCGATCGTTCCCGGGTGCCGCGGCACTGGGCCGAGGACGTGCTGCTCCCGCCCCTCGACGACCCGGGCGGGCACGCGGTGGGGATCGCGGCGCCCGGCGGCTGGGTCGTGCGCACGGATCTCGACGGCAAGGTGTGGGAGCTCGTCGCCGTCGGCCTGCGCAACCCCTACGACCTCGCCTTCGACCCGCGCGGCGAGCTCTTCACCTTCGACTCCGACATGGAGTGGGACCTCGGCCTCCCCTGGTACCGCCCGACGCGCATCCTGCACGTCGTCAGCGGCGCCGACTTCGGCTGGCGCGCCGGCTCGGCCAAGTGGCCGGCGGACAGCTTCGACTCGTTGCCGTCGGTGGTCGACGTCGGGCTCGCCTCGCCGACCGGGATCGTGTTCGGGAGCGGGACGCGCTTCCCGGAGCCGTGGCGCAGCGCGCTCTTCGCCTGCGACTGGGCCTACGGGAGGATCTACGCGGTGCACCTCGAGCCGGACGGCGCGAGCTTCCGCGGGCGGGCCGAGGTCTTCGCGAGCGGCGAGCCCTTCCCGGTGACCGACGCGGTGGTCGGGCCCGACGGGGCGCTCTACGTGACGATCGGGGGGCGCCAGGTGCAGTCGGGGCTGTATCGCATCGCGTGGGGCGGGGGCAAGGTCGAGGAGCGCTCGCGCGTGCGCGACTACGCCGGGGAGGAGGCGGCGGCCGAGCTGCGCGACCTGCGGCGCTCGCTCGAGCGCATGCACGTGCCGCCGGAGCCATCCGAGCACTTCGCGACGCTCTCCTGGCGCTCGAGCTCCTGGCCCTCGAGCGAGCACGCGCATCCCGACCGCTTCGTGCGCCACGCGGCACGGGTCGCGCTCGAGCATTCGAACGTGGGCGCGGTCCTCTTCGGCCTGCGCAGCCGCGACCCGCGCGTCGCCCTGGGGACCACCCTGGCACAGGTGCGCATGGATCCATCGACGCCGGCGCCCGAACTGCTGAGGGAGGTCTACCGCCTCTTCGACCTGGGAACGGGGACGGAGCGCCTCGACGCCCTGCGCCTGCTCGAGCTCGTGCTGCTGCGGCTAGACGTGGGCCCGGAGGAGCGCGCGCTCCTGCGCCTGAAGCTCGACCCGCACTACCCGAGCGGCGACGCGCGCCTCGACCGCACCCTGCTCGGCCTGCTCGTCACGCTCCAAGCCGACGTGGCCGAGCGCGCCCTGGCCCAGCTCGCGCGCGCGGCGACGCAGGAGGAGCGCATCGCGATCCTCTACGCCCTGCGCGCGCTCGAGGGGCCCTGGGATCCGGCGCTGGCGGAGCGCTTCCTCGCGGCGCTCGAGCGCGAGCTCGCGCAGGCCACCGGCGGCGCCAGCGTGCGCGGCTACCTCGAGCGCATCCGTGACGAGGCCCGCGAGCGCACGGGGGCCGCGGGCGAGGCGCTGGGGTTCTCCGCGGCCTCCGCCGCGGCCGTCGCGAGCCTCGCGCCGCGGCTCGTCGGGACCGGCGCGAGCACCGCCATTCGCCCCTGGACGATGGCCGAGCTCGAGCCGCGCCTGGCGGAGCTCGGCGCCGGCCGCGACCTCGCGCGCGGGCGCGCGGCCTACGAGGCGGCGAGCTGCACGCGCTGCCACCGCCTCGCGGGCGCGGGCGAGAACCGCGGCCCCGACCTGACCGGCGCCGCCGGGCGCTACTCGCCGCGCGACCTCCTGCGGGCGATCCTCGAGCCCTCGCGCGAGGTCCCCGACGTGTGGCGCGACACCGAGCTGTGGAGCGGCGAGCGGCTGGCCGCCGTCGGGCGGATCGTGCGCGACGCGCCGGACGAGCTCGTCGTGCTCGACGCCGCGGGCGTGGCCTCGCACCTCGATCCGGCCGCGATCGACGAGCGCCGCCCGCACCGCCTCTCGAGCATGCCCGAGGGGCTGCTCGACGCGCTCACGGCCGAGGAGATCCTCGATCTCCTGGCCTACGTGCTCGCCGGAGGCTGAGCGCGCGCGCCGATCACGTGCCCCACCAGGGCCAGGGGACGCCCGCGAGCGAGTTCGCGAGCGCCAGGACGAGCACCAGCCAGGCCAGCGGATCGGCGCGGAAGGAGCCGCGCTCGCGGCGCGCGACCAGGGCCGCGACGAGCAGCGTCTGCAGGACCGTGAGTGCGAGGTAGTAGTGCCAGTTGTCGACGAAGGTCGACTGGCGGTGTCCGGTCACGTCCTCGGCCGTCGCCTCGAAGACCTGCTGCACGCTCCAGCCGCCGGCGAGGACCCACCAGGCCAGCGGGACGGTCGCCAGGAAGACGAGCGAGGCGCCGTCGACGATCCACTCGAGGAACACCGCCACGAGCTGCACGAGCGTCGCGAGCAGCCCGGCCAGTGCGACGAGGCCCGTCGCCTGGGCCAGGCGGCCGGCGAAGCTCGCCGCGCGCGGCCGGCGCAGGAGGCGCCAGAGGCACCACGCGAGCAGCGCCGCCGGCGCGAGCCCGAGGAGCAGCAGCGCGAGCTCCATGGGCTCAGCCCGGCGCCCCGGGCACGATCCCGGAGGTCCCGTCGTCCGCGGCCAGCTCGGCGATCGTCTCCGCCGGGTGCAGCGCGCCGCGCCCGAGGCCGGGGCAACCGCGCGCCGCCTCGGCCCAGTGCGTGGGGCTGGCGAGGTTGCGGCGCCAGAAGGGCCAGGTGCGGCACTGGCGCGGGCGCAGGGCGTAGACCGTGCAGCCGTCGCGCGCGCTCCAGAAGACGCAATCGAAGTTCGCCTTCTCGGTCAGGCTGGTCGCGCCGTCGGGCGTGTGGCGCGTGAAGCGCTCGTGGAAGTCCGCCAGGTCGACGCCGAGGTGCGCCGCCAGCGCCTCCGCCTCGGCCTCGCTCACGCGCACCTCGCCCGGCTGGCCCGTGCAGCAGTTCCCGCAGCGCGTGCACGCGAAGGAGAGGCCGGCCTCGTACCAGGGAGCGTCGCTCATCGCCTCAGCACATGAAGCGCCCGATCGGGAGCCCGCCCGCCGCCAGCATCAGCGGCACGTCCGCCAGGCACGAGATCACGATCCCGCCGCCGCGCCAGGCGCGTCCGGTGCGGTCGGTGCCGCCCAGGAAGCGGCCGAGGAAGCGGCCCGCGGACGGCGCGGGAGCGCGCAGCAGGAGCTCGACGATGCCCCACTCGATCCAGCGCACCGGCACGTACACGCCGAGGTAGGCGAGCCCCATCGCGAGCGTCGGGCTCGCGCCGGCCTCGTCGAGCCCGGCGACGGCGAAGGCCGAGCCGAGGAAGATCGCCACGCCGAAGAGGAGCCCGAGCAGGAGCCGCAGGGCGCCCAGGCCCAGCGCGAGGCCCAGCACGTTCGTCGCCGCCGGCCGGAAGAGCCGCGCGCCGAGCCCGCACCAGCCGCAGTAGGCCGCGCCCTTGGCGGCGAAGTAGAACGCGAGCACCGGGACCGAGGCGTCCATGGCTGGGCCGGATCCTACCCGCGCCGGCGGCGCGCTCCTCCTGACCTTCGCGCCTCGGTTCGGCAGGATGGGGCGCCCGCCGGCCGCTGGAACCCCTGCCATGCCGAACGATCGTCGCCGCTTCCTCCTCCGCACGGGCGCGCTGGCCGGCGGCGCGCTGCTCCCGGCCGGCTGCGCCGCGCGCCGCGGCGCGCCGGCGGAGCTGGCGCGCGCCGTCAGCCTCGACGATCTCGCGGCGGTCGCCGAGCGGCGCATGAGCCACATGGCCTGGGAATACGTCGAGGGCGGCGCCGCCGACGGCATCACGCTGCGCTGGAACCGCGAGGCCTACGAGCGCCTGCGGCTCGATCCGCGCATGCTGCGCGACGTCGGCACGATCGACACGCGCACACGGCTCCTCGATCAGGACCTCGCGCACCCGATCCTGCTGGCGCCGACCGCGCTGCACAAGCTGGCGCACCCCGAGGGCGAGCTCGCCACCGCGCGCGGCGCGGGCGCCGGCCAGGCGCTGATGACGCTCTCGACGCTCTCCAGCCAGACGCTCGAGGACGTGGCCCGCGCCGCCACCGGGCCGCTGTGGTTCCAGCTCTACGTGCAGAAGGACCTCGGCTACACGGCCGAGCTGGTGCAGCGCGCCGAGGCCGCCGGCTACCGCGCGCTGGTGCTGACGGTCGACACGCCGACCGACGGCGCGCGCTACCGCCAGCAGCGCGTCGGCTTCCACCTGCCGGAGGGCGTCGAGATGGCCAACCTGCGCGGCCTCGCGACGGCCGGCAAGAAGCTCGACACCGAGCACGGCACCTTCCAGAACATCCTGCCGCAGCGCCTGACCTGGAAGGAGGTCGAGTGGCTGCGGTCCAGGACGCGCCTTCCGCTGCTGCTCAAGGGCATCCTGCACCCCGACGATGCCCGTCTGGCGCGCGCGCAGGGTGTCTCCGGCGTGATCGTCTCGAACCACGGCGCGCGCAACCTCGACACGGCCCCGGCCACGATCGAGGCCCTGCCGCGCATCGCCGACGCGGTGGGGGGCGAGCTGACGCTGCTCGTCGACGGCGGCGTGCGGCGCGGGACGGACGTGCTCAAGGCCCTGGCCCTGGGCGCGCGCGCCGTGCTCGTCGGGCGCCCGATCTTCCACGGGCTCGCGGCGGGCGGCGCCGAGGGCGTCGCGCGCATGCTGACGATCCTGCGCACCGAGCTCGAGATGGCCATGGCCCTGTGCGGGCGCGCGCGCATCGCGGAGGTGGGGCGCTCGGTGCTATGGCCATGAGCGCGCGCCTCCATCGGATCTGCACCCCGGGCAGCCTGGTCAGCCAGGTGCATGGCCGTCTCCGCCATGCGCCAGCCGCAGCACGGCCGCTGAGGCCGACTCTCGGGAAATCCGCGTTCCGCTCCTACCGGCCCACGAAGGCGTCGATGGGTCCAGCCGGCAGCGTCTTCGTCGCGCGCGCGCGTAGCTTCGCCTCGCAGCGACCGTTGCCCGGGAGCGAGACCCACGGCGTCGCGGGGAGGAGCGGGTTCCCGGTGCGCACGCGGACCCTCCAGCGGTGCGGGCTGCCGGGCTCGAGGTCGGTGGCGAGCTCGTCGAGCTCGAGCGGGACACTCGTCAGCGGCGTGAGCATGCCGGCGCGGATCCCGAGGCCGTCGAAGGAGCCGCCGAGGCTCGGCTCGAGCTCCCACTCGAGCCGCGCGCGGACCGGCAGCGGCGTCGCCCAGGCGAAGCCCGCCAGGCTCCGAGCGAGCGTCGCGCGCAGGTGGAATCCGTCGCGCTCGGGAGCGCGACCCAGCAGCGCGATCGGAGCCGCGCTGCCCGCTCGACCCTGGCGCACGGCGCGCAGCCAGCCACCCCGCCCCTCGTTGCCGAGGTGCAGGAAGGCCGCTCCCTCGTTGGAGTCGCCGTTGGAGTACCCTGCGGCCCCGGCGATCACGTCGCCGTAGCCGTCGCCGTTCACGTCCCCGGCGCTGGCGACGGAGCGCCCGAGACCGGCACCGATACGGTTGCTCTCGAAGGTCCAGCTCGAACTCGTCGCCGGACCGAGGGCCGATCCCGGGTACAGCAGCACCCTCCCACCGTTCCCGTAGGCGTTGGACCCGACGAGCACGTCGCCGTAGCCGTCGCCGTCGACGTCGTTCACCCCGAGCGCCGCACCGAAGCCCGTCTGGATCTGGCTCCCGGTCACGACCCAGGCAGGGCTGTCGCCCAGCCCCATGGCGGAGCCGAGGTAGGCGGCCACCTGGCCCGTGCCGGCGCCCGAGCTCACGATCACGTCGCCGAACCCGTCTCCGTCGAGGTCGTACCCGGCCACGGCGAAGCCGAAGTAGCCGTACCCCTGCGTGCCCTCGAGCACCCAGTCGGCCGTGGCGGAGGGCCCGTGCGGGGATCCGCGGTGGAGCTCGACGCGGCCCAGATCCGTCATGGGCCCGTCCCAGAACGGTGTCGCGACGACGAAGTCGCCGAAGCCGTCGCCATCCACGTCGCCCGCCGAGGCGAGGGCGAAGCCGAGAAGCTCCTGGGTCTCGTCGCCCGCGCTCGTCCAGGCGGGCGCGGAGCCCAGCCCGGCGGGGGATCCGAGGAAGAGCTCGACGCGACCCGAGTCCATCGCGAGACCGTCGTGCCTGGTGGCGGCGATCAGGACGTCCCCGAAGCCATCCCCGTTCACGTCCCCGGCGCTGGTCAGCGCGTCCCCGAAGGAGCTCTGGACCTGGTTCCCCTCGCGCGTCCAGGCGGCGACCGTGGCGAGCCCGGTCGGCGAGCCCAGGTACAGGAACGCGCGGCCCTCGTCGCTCTCTCCGTTCTCGTAGTCGGGCGCGCCGACGAGGACGTCGTCGTAGCCGTCGCCGTTCACGTCGCCGGCGCTGGACAGGGTCGCGCCGAAGCGTGCGAAGTTCCGATTGCTCTCGCGCGCCCAGGCCGGCGTCGGGGCGAGGCCGGTCTGTGAGCCGAGGAACAGGAGCGCCCGTCCCTCGCTGGTCTGACCGTTCCGGTAGCCCGGTGCGCCGACCAGCACGTCGCCGTACCCGTCGCCGTTCACGTCCCGGGCCGAGGCCACCGCGGTTCCGAGCAGGCTCCCGAACGCCTCGCCCTCCAGGACCCAGGCCGGATCCGTGGGCAGGCCGCCAGCGGCGCCGGAATAGAGGAAGGCCCGCCCCTCGTCGCTCTCTCCGGCGTCGAACCGGCTCGCTCCGACCAGGAAGTCGCCATACCCGTCGCCGTTCACGTCGCCCGCGGCGGCGACGGCGTGGCCGTAGCGGCACTGGACCTGCTCGCCCTCGCCGCGCCAGGCGGGTGTCGCGGAGAGGCCGGCGCCCGAGCCCAGGTAGAGGAAGACCGCGCCCTCCGCGAGCAGGGGGTCGGCGAACTGCGGCGCACCGACGAGGACGTCGCCGAACCCATCGCCGTTCACGTCGCCCGCCGGGGCCACCGAGGCCCCGAAGTTGGCGTTGAAGAGGTCGCCCTCGGCCGTCCATGCCGCGGTGGTCGCGAGCCCTGCGGCCGAGCCGAGGAACAGGAAGGCCAGGCCCTCGCCGATGGATGGGTTGGCGTAGCTCCGCGCGCCGACCAGGAGGTCGGCGAAGCCGTCGCCATCGACGTCGCCCGCCGGCGCGACCGAGCTACCGAAGAGCGCACCGGGCTCGCCATCCCCGCTCCAGGCCGGAGTGCCTGCGAGACCCGTGGGGCTCCCCAGGTAGACCCATGCGCGGCCCGCGTCGCTCAACCCGACGTCGTACAGGCTCGCCGCAACGACCACGTCGCAGGCTCCATCGCCGTTCACGTCGCCCGCCGTCGCCAGCGCCGCGCCGAGCTGCGCACCGACCTGCTCGCCCTCTACGGACCAGCTCGGGCTCGTGGCGAGGCCCAGGGCAGAGCCGAGGTAGAGCAGCGCCCGTCCCTCGTCCGCCTGACCGTTGTCGAACCCGCTGGCGCCGACGAGCACGTCGCTGTAGCCGTCGGCGTTCACGTCGCCGGCCGTCGCCACGGCCGTGCCGAGCTGGGCGCCCGCCTGTCCGCCGACGCTCTTCCAGCTGGCGCCGGGTGCGAGACCGCTGGGCGAGCCCAGGTACAGGAACGCCGCGCCCTCGTCGGTCAGGTCGTCGTCGAACCCGCTGGAGCCGACGAGCACATCGCTGAACCAATCCGCGTTCACGTCCCCGGCCGTCGCCACGAAGCTGCCGAAGCGTGCGCCTTCCTGTCCGCCCCAGGCCGTCCAGGCCGGTGTGTCGGAGAGCCCGCCGGCCGAGCCCAGGAACAGGAGCACCTTGCCTTCGTCGGTCCAGATCCCGTCGAGCAGGCTGGCGCCGATGAGCACGTCGCTGAAGCCATCCCCGTTCACGTCGCCGGCGCAGGCGAGGGTGGCGCCGAGCTGGGCGTCCTGCTGGTCGCCCTCGGTCGACCAGCCCCAGGTGCTCGCTCCCACGCCGAGGGCCTCGATGGGGGGCTCGTCCCGCGGAGCGAGATCCACCCGCGTCACCGCGGGCGTGGCTTGTGCGCGTGGAAACGTGAGGGCGACGAGAACGAGCAGCGCCTTCATCCGGTGAGCCTCCCTGAGCGTCCACCATGGTCGTCCCTCGGAACTCGCCTGGGTAGTCTCGCAGGGCGGAAAAAAAGACCCGCCATCGACGTTCGCCTGGCGCCGCACGGCCTCGCGGATCAGGGCGCTCGAAGCGCTCGGAGTGCGGACCGACCGAGCGCGCCAGCCCCCACCAGGCGGTGGCGAACTGCGGGTCCAGCTTCACGCACCAGAAGGTCCATGTGCGGCACGGCGGCGCACGGCGCGGGACGGACTTGGTCAAGGCCTTGGCCCTGGGCGCGCGCGCCGTGCTCGTCGGGCGCCCGATCTTCCACGGGCTCGCGGCCGGCGGGGCCGAGGGCGTCGCGCGCATGCTGACGATCCTGCGCACAGATGGCCCTGGCCCCGTGCGGGCGCGCGCGCATCGCGGAGCTGGGGCCATCCGTTTTGTGGCCTTGAGCTGAGCGCCGAGCGCCTTCAACGCGGAGCCAGCACCAGCTCGAGCGGCGGGAGCGCGAGGCCCAGGGGCGGCAGCTCGAGCTCGAGCTCGCCGTACAGGTTGCCCGCGCCGCCCGCGACGAGGCGGTAGCTCCCCGGCGGGGCCGCGACGCGCACGAGCGGCGGCTCCTGGGCCACGTCCGCGTTCCCGCCCCACACGCGCTGGCCGGCGGCGTCGTGCAGGGTGCAGGCGATCCAGGCCGGCGCCAGGCTCGACTCCGGCCAGGCGAAGCGCACCACGCGCGTGCCGCAGGGCTCGAGCGTCACGGTCAGCTCGGTCTCGGCCCCGGCCGTGATCGCGAAGCGCGCGCGCACCTCGCGCACGCCCTCGCCGCCCAGCACGAGCTCGTGCTCGCCCGGCGCCAGCGGGCCGGCCGTCAGGAGGCCCGGCGCGAGGCGCGGCACGCCGCTCTCGCGGTTGGCGGCGTCCACGAGCGTCGCCCTGAGCGTCGCGTGGCGCTCCTCCGGGAGACCGAGCAGGCGCACGCGCAGGCGACCCGACGGCTCCAGGGCGATGCGCCCGAGGTCCAGCGTGGCGCCGGCCTCGACGCGCTGCGTGCCGAGCGCCTTCCAGGGGTGCTCGGGGTGGCGCAGCTCGAGCTGGAGCGAGCCCGGCGGCACGTGCTCGGCGCGGATCGCGGCGCTCTCCCCGCCGCTCGCGAAGGAGCGCCACAGGCGCTGCTCGACGTGCCAAACGTGCAGCTCGGCGCCGGGGAGCGGCGTGCCGTCGGGCGCGGCGACCTCGAGCTGGAGCCGCCCGCGCTCGTCCTCGGCCGCGACCCGCAGCTCGAGCGGTGCATCGCCCGGGCGCACGCCCTGGGCCTCGGCCAGCGGGAAGTCGCGCCAGCCCTGGGGCGCCTGCACCCACACGAGGTGCGCGCGGTCCGCGAGCCCGCTCACGGCGAAGCGCCCCTCGGCGTCGCTCGCGTCGGAGCGCGTGCGCAGGTCGCGCTCGTCCTCGGCCACCGCGATCACCACCAGGCCCGCCAGCGGGCGCCCGTGGGCGTCGACGAGGCGGCCCACGATGCGGTCCTCGGGCGCCAGCACGGCCTGCCATTCCTCGCGCTCGCCGGGCGCGAAGAGGAGCTCGCGCCGGGCCGTGCCGTGCTCGGCATGGCTGGCCTCCACGAGCTGGCGGCCGGCCGGGATCGACGCGAGCTCGAAGCTCCCGTCGAGGCCGGAGAAGGTCCAGGGGCTGGCGAAGAGCTCGGGCTCGCCGATCCGCACCTGCACGCCGAAGAGCGGCCGGCCGGAAGGGTCCTGCACGCGGCCCACCAGGCGCGCCTCGCGCTCCAGCACGACGCGCAAGTCGCGCGCGCCGCCCGGGAGGACCTCGAACGTGTCGGTGGAAGGCGCGAAGCCCGGCGCACGCGCCTGGAACGGCTGCAACCCGAGCGCGACGGCGGGGAGCTCGAAGCGGCCTTCTGCATCGGCCTGCGCGCGCTGCGGTGGCGCGGCCGGTGCGAAGGAGCCGTCCTCGAGCCGCACGGAGGCCGGACGCTCGGAGCCGACCAGCACCCAGGCTTCCGGGACGGGCTGGCCCGCGCGATCGACCACCGTGCCGGAGAGCGCTGCGCCCGCCTCCACCAGGAGGAGCTCGAGCCCCAGGCGATCGCCCGGCGCGCCGCGCACGCTGCGCAGGCCGCTGGGCGCGAAGCCGGGCTTGCGCGCGCCGACGTAGTGGTCGGCCCCGAGCGCGTCCAGGGCGAAGGCGCCCTCCTCGTCGCTGCGCGTCAGGACGTGGCCGAGGTTGTTCCGGTAGCGCTCCGAGACCCAGATCTCGGCCCCGGGCACCGGCGCGCCGTCGCCGTCGCGCACGCGCCCCGCGACGATCACGCCGGAGCGCAGTTCGAGCGTGACCTCGGTCTCCCGGCCGGTGCGCAGCGTCGCCGAGGCCTCCGCGCCGCGCAGGAGGCGCACGCGGACCGGGCCGGGAGGCAGATCCTCGAGGCGCACGCTGCCGTCGCTCCCGGTCGTGAGCGCGCGCGACTCGTCCGTGCGCGCGTCGCGCGTGGCGACCAGCACGACCTCGCCCGCGACCGGCGTCCCGTCGGCCCAGCGCGCGTGCACGCGCAGGGCCGCGCCGCTCGGGGCGGGCGCAGGCGAGCTCGCCGCGGGGGCCGGAGCGACCGGGGCTGCCGTGCGCGCGGCGAGGGGCGTGGCGGGCGCGGGCGGAGCCTCCTCGAGGGGAGCCGCGAGAGCCGCCGGCACCGGCTGCGGAGGGTCCGTGCGCGCCAGGGCGGGCTCGCGCCCGGTGCGCGCGACGTTCCAGAGGAGGACGCCGCCGGCGAGGGCGGCCGCGAGCACGAGCAGCTTCTTCATGGCGAGGCCTCCGAGGGCCGTGACGGCGGTCTGCGATCCGACGGTCAGGGAGCCATGGAGAGCCGCCTCCTCGACGACCGCCGCGCGCACGGCCTCGAGGCCGCGCGTCGGGGCCTCGAGCGCGACCAGGGCGCGCGCGAGGCCGGCCGGGAGCGTGCGCCGCAGCTGCTCGCTCCCGCGCGCGAGCTGAGAGCGCACCGTGCCGGGCGAGCGCCCGAGGGCCGCGGCGATCTCCGTCACCGTCAGCCCGTGGCAGAGGTGCAGCACCAGCACCGGCCGGAAGGCCGCGGGGACGCGCGCCAGGCCCGCGTCGAGGTGCGCGCGCAGCTCGGCGCGCTCGGCAGCGTCCGCCGGGTCGTCGACGGGGCCCGGCGCGAGCCGCGCCGGGTCCGGCCGCCGCGCCGCGCGCGCGCGCGCCTTGCGGGCCTCGTGCCCGAGGATCCCGACCAGCCAGGGCAGCACGCGCCGACCCTCCTCGAAGCGTCCGGCCTGCTCGATCGCCGCCACGAAGGTCGCCTGCAGCACGTCCTCGGCCTCGGCCGCGTCGCGCGCGAGGCGCAGGGCGAGCCGCAAGAGCTCGGGGGCGAGCTCGTCGTAGAGCCTCCCCAGCGCGCGCGGGTCGCCCGTGCGCCGGAACTCGGCGAACAGGCGCTCGGGCGCGGGGGACGGGCTCTCCATGACGGGAACCCTCCCGGCGAGGGGCGCGGGCATCTCCCGGATTCTGGCAGAAGTTCGCGCGACCGTCGGCCCGCTGCGCCAGGAACCAGGAGAGAGCGCGCAGGGGCGCAGGAACGCGGAGGGGCATGCCGGAAAGAGATCTGCCCTCCGCGAGACTCTGCGTTCCTCCGCGCCTCTGCGGTTCTCCTGCCTACAGCCGGCGCACGAAGACGTGCCGGAACGACACCATCGGCTCGTCGCTGGGCGTCTCGGCCCCGTGGTGCTGCAGGCCGATGAAGCCGCGCGCGGCGCGCTGCGCGAAGGGCTCGCCCTGCTCGGGCGCGAGGGCGTGCGTGTCGACGTCGTACAGCGTGCGCCCGTTGAGGGCCACGGCCAGGCGCGCGCCCCGGTAGAGCACCTCGCAGGTGTTCCACGCGCCCAGCGGACGCAGGGCGCGCTCCGGGCTCGGGACGGCGCCGTAGAGGCTGCCGGTGAACTGCCAGGGCTTCAGGGTCGTGCCCGTGACGCTCTCCCAGTGGAAGTCGTCGAGGATCTGCAGCTCGCAGCCGGAGAAGGCCGGGTTCGAGCCGTCGCGCGCGGCGCGCAGGAAGAGGCCCGAGTTCGCCATGCGCGCGAGCCTGAAGTCGAGGCGCAGCTCGAAGTCCTGGAAGTCCTCGCTGCTGGCCAGGTGCCCGCCGCCGCCCTGGGACAGGAACTCGAGCACGCCGTCGGTGATGCGGTAGCGCTCGGCCGGGCCCTCCACGCTCCAGCCGTCGAGCGAGCGGCCGTCGAAGAGCGCGCGCCAGCCGCGCTCGGCCGCGCCGGGGGTCAGGAGGTCGCCGGTCGGGGCGCCGGGCTCGCTCCGGAAGTCGTCGGCGAAGAGCGGGAGCTCGCGCAGGCGCACGTCGCGGAAACGCGCGGCGCCGGTGTCGCCGCGCTCGCCGTGCACCTGCAGGCCGATCCGGCCGCGCGGCGCGAACTCGAAGGGGTTCGCGGGGCGCGCCTGGAAGTCCGTCAGCGGCTCGCCGTTCAGCCAGACCTGGAGGTGCGCGTCGAAGCCGGTGCAGCGCACGACGAGGTCGTTCCACGCGTCGCGGCGGAAGCGCCCCGCGCCGGCCTGGTTGTGCTGCAGGAAGCCGTCGGCGTAGATCGCGCCGATCTCGCCGCCCTCGCGCCAGTCGAGCGTCACCTGGGCGCCCTTCTGGCCGCGCTCGGGCGGGACCATGCGCAGGAAGACGCCGGAGTCGAAGGGGTGGTCGAGCTTCACCGCCAGGCGCAGCTCGAAGCTCGCGTACTCGCGCTCGGTGTAGAGCAGGCCGCCCTCGCCCTTCGGGCCCTGGCGGCCGACGATGCAGCCCTCCTCGACGCGCCAGTCGGCGTCGCCGTCGTAGCGCCCGCCGCGCTCGGTCCAGCCGGTCAGCGTGCGGCCGTCGAAGAGGGGCGTGAAGCCGGGCTCGGGGGCCTGGGCCGCGAGGAGGAGCACGAGGAGCGGGAGCATCGTGCGCGCAGCCTACTCCGACCGCGCCTCCCGCGCGGCACCGCGCTGCGCCAGCTCGTCCAGGATGCGGAAGCAGCGCGCCGCCTTGCTGGGGGCCGATTCGAAGGGGATGCCGAGCTCGGCGCACAGCGCCTGGAGCGCATCGGCCAGCGCCGCGGGGTCGGCGCCCTCCGGCAGCTCGAGCTCCAGCTCGTGCTCGAGCGTGCCGTCGGGGAAGCGCGTGCGGTCGAGCTCGAGCACGACCGGCGCCGCGCCCGCCGGGAACGGGCGCGGACCGAGCCGCAGGCGCTCGTTCTCGAACCCGCCGATGCGCAAGAGCGGCTGGCCGGCGACGCGCGCGCGCGCCTCCGCGACCAGCGCTCCGCCCTCCTCCGCGAGCAGGTCCAGTGCCGCCCGCTCGCCCGCGAGGACCGCGCGCGCCTCGGCCGCGCCCAGCGCGCGCTCCACCTCCGCGCGCACGGCCAGCCCGCCCGCGGCCGGGAGCTCGGGCCCCTTGAGGGCGAGCGCGAAGCGCCCGTCCTCCTCGCGCAGGCGCAGGGCGAGGCGCGCCGCGCGCAGGGCGCCTCCCGCGGTATCGAAGAAGTGGTTCGTCTGGCGCACGCGCGCCGCCGGCCAGTCGGCGAAGCGCCGCGCCACCGCCGCGTGGGCCGCGCCCGGGAGGCGCAGCTTGAACTCGCGCTCCAGGCCGCTCACGCGCGCGAGCATAGCGGCTCCCGCGGGCCTCCCGTGGCGGCCCGGGAGGCGAATCTTCACGACCGCTTGATGGGGCCCCGGGCTATCGTGGCAAGCTACGGAGCGTCGCGGCGCGGCCCCATGTCCCAGCTCTCGGATCCTGGCCTCTTCCTGAACCGCGAGCTGGCCCTGCTCGAGTTCAACCGGCGCGTCCTGGCCCAGGCGCGCGACGAGCGCCTGCCGCCGCTCGAGCGCCTGCGCTTCCTGACGATCTGCAGCACGAACCTGGACGAGTTCTTCGAGATCCGCGTGGCGGGCCTGAAGGAGCAGGTGACCCACGGCGTGCCGGCCTTCCCCTCGGACGGGCGCTCGCCGCAGGAGACGCTGCGACGGGTCTCGCTGGCGGCCCACGAGATCGTGGCCGAGCAGTACCGCGTGCTGCGCGAGGAGCTCCTGCCGGCCCTGGCCGTGGAGGGCATCCACCTGCACGGGCGCGAGGACTGGACCGAGGACGACCGGCGCTGGCTCAAGCGCCACTTCCTGAGCGAGGTCCTGCCGGTCCTGACGCCGGTCGGGCTCGACCCGGCGCACCCCTTCCCGCGCGTCCTGAACAAGGGCCTGTGCCTGGCGCTGACGGTCGAGGGCAAGGACGCCTTCCACCGCCAGAGCGGGGTCGCGATCGTGCAGGTGCCGCGCTCGCTGCCGCGCCTGATCGAGCTGCCGCGCGAGACCGGCGACGAGCACGCCTTCGTGCTGCTCTCGGCCGTGGTGCACGAGCACGCGGCCGAGCTCTTCCCGGGCATGGCCGTGACCGGCTGCTACCCCTTCCGCGTCACGCGCAACAGCGACCTGTGGGTCGACGAGGAGGAGGTCGACAACCTGCTGCAGGCCCTCAAGGGCGAGCTCCCCAACCGCAAGTTCGGCGAGGCCGTGCGCCTGGAGGTGTCCGACACGACGCCCCCCGAGATGGCCCAGTTCCTGCTCCAGAACGTGGGTCTCGCCGCCGACGACCTGTACCGCGTCGGCGAGCCGGTCAACCTGAACCGCGTGTCGCGGATCCACGCCCTGGTCGAGCGCCCCGACCTCAAGTTCCCGCTCTTCGTGCCCGGCACGCAGGCGCGCCTGAAGAGCGCCACCGACCTGTTCGAGGCGATCCGCGCGGGCGACCTCCTGCTGCACCACCCCTACGAGTCCTTCGCGCCGGTGGTGCAGCTCCTGGCCCAGGCCGCGGCCGACCCGCAGGTCCTGGCGATCAAGATGACGCTCTACCGCACCGAGACCGGCTCGCCGATCGTCACGGCGCTGCTCGACGCGGCCCAGGCCGGCAAGGAGGTCACGGCGGTGGTCGAGCTGCGCGCGCGCTTCGACGAGGCCGCCAACATCGACCTCGCCACGCGCCTGCAGGAGGCCGGGGCCAACGTCGTGTACGGGATCGTCGGCTACAAGGCGCACGCCAAGATGCTCCTGATCGTTCGTCGCGAGGGCCGCCGCCTGCGCCGCTACGTGCACCTCGGCACGGGCAACTACCACCCGGGCACGGCGCGCTCCTACACCGACGTCGGGCTGCTGACGGCGCGGGCCGAGATCGGGACCGACGTCCACAAGCTGTTCCAGGAGCTGACCGGCCTCGGGCACGTGGCGCGCCTGAAGTGCCTGCTGCGCTCGCCCTTCACGCTGCGCAGCGGGCTGATGGAGCGCATCGGGGTCGAGATGGACGAGGCCCGCGCCGGGCGCAAGGCGCGCATCGTCGCGCGCCTCAACGCGCTGACCGAGCCGGGCATCATCCAGGCCCTGTACGAGGCCTCGCAGGCCGGCGTCGAGGTCGAGCTGCTCGTGCGCGGCGCCTGCTGCCTGCGCCCGGGCGTGCGCGGGGTCTCGGAGCGCATCAAGGTGCGCTCGGTCGTCGGGCGCTTCCTGGAGCACTCGCGCGTCTACTACTTCTTCGCCGGCGGGGCCGAGGAGGTGTGGTGCTCCAGCGCCGACTGGATGGAGCGCAACTTCTTCCGCCGCTTCGAGGTGTGCTTCCCGATCCTCGACGAGGAGCTGCGCTCACGCGTCCTGGCCGAGGCGCTCGAGCTGCCGCTCGCCGACAACCAGCAGGCCTGGGAGCTGCGCCAGGACGGAACCTACGCGCGCGTCGCGCCCGGGCGGCGCCAGCCGCTGGCGAGCCAGCAGGCGCTGCTCGACACCCACGCCGAGCGCCTGCGCGCGCGGCCCGAGCGCCCGGCACCGAAGCGCGCGGCCCGCGGCGGCCGCGACGCCGAGCCCGGCACCGAGCGCCAGACGCGCCGGGCCTGAGCCGTTCCCGCCTGTCTTCTTCTTCTCCGCGAGCTCCGCGCTCCTCTCTTCTTCAGAGCGGAATCAGAGGAGCGCGGAGACGCGCAGGGAAGACGCGGTGCACGCGGAGAGGAGCGGGAGGAGCGGCAGGAACAGGGGGCCCACGCGCGCCGCTCTTGATGCCGCGGCCAGGGACCGAAATAGTGTCCGCGGCCGCTCCCCCCCGCGCGAGTGCTCTTCAACTCCCTCCACTTCCTGGCCTTCTTCCCGGTCGCGGTCGGGATCTACTTCCTGCTGGCGCACCGCTGGCGCTGGGCCTGGCTGCTCCTGGCCAGCTACTACTTCTACATGTGGTGGCGGCCGTCGTACCTCGTGCTGCTGGTCGCCATCACGGTGGTCGACTATGCCGTCGGGCTGGCGCTGGCCGGCGCGAAGGGGCCCGGCGCACGGCGCGCGCTGCTCGTGCTGAGCCTGCTCTCGAACCTCGGGCTGCTCGGGTTCTTCAAGTACTTCAACTTCCTGAGCCAGGCCCTGACCGACGCCTGCGGGCTGGTCGGGTTCGGATACCAGGCGCCGCTGGTGGACGTGATCCTGCCCGTCGGGCTCTCGTTCCACACCTTCCAGGCGATGGCCTACACGGTCGACGTGTACCGCGGGCTGCAGACTCCGGAGCGGCACCTGGGATACTTCGCCGTGTACGTGGCCTTCTTCCCGCAGCTCGTGGCCGGGCCGATCGAGCGTGCCGGGCACCTCCTGCCGCAGTTCCACGTGCCGCACCGCTTCGAGGCCGCGCGCGCGGCGGACGGGCTGCGCCTGGTGCTGTGGGGCTTCTTCAAGAAGGTCGTGGTCGCCGACCGGCTGGCGGTGCTGGTGAACGAGGTCTACGGCCAGCCGGAGGCCTTCGGCGGCGCGCAGCTCCTGCTGGCGACCTACTTCTTCACCTACCAGCTCTACTGCGACTTCTCGGGCTACAGCGACATCGCCGTGGGCTCGGCGCGCCTGATGGGCTTCGACCTGTCGCAGAACTTCGCGCGGCCCTTCGCGGCGCGCTCGATCGCCGAGCTGTGGGGCCGCTGGCACATCTCGCTCTCGACCTGGTTCCGCGACTACGTGTACATCCCACTGGGCGGCAGCCGCGTCGGGCCGGGGCGTCACGCCCTCAACCTGATGATCGTGTTCCTGGTCAGCGGCCTGTGGCACGGGGCGAACTGGACCTTCGTGGTGTGGGGCGCGCTGCACGGGCTGTTCGTGGTCGTGCCGCTGCTCCTGCGGTCGCTCGGGCTGGGCGGCGGTGACGCGCGCCGCGCGCCCTGGCGCACGGGCCTTTCCGTGCTGGTCACCTTCCACCTGTTCGCCTTCGCGCTGATCTTCTTCCGCGCCCAGAGCCTGGGTGAGGCCCTGGCCGTGGTGCGCGGCATCGCCGGTGGCCTGGGCTCGGGGCCGCTCCTGGCGGGCGTCACCGGCTTCGACGGGCTCGAGCTCGCGATCGCGCTCGTCTCGATCGCCGTGCTGGAGCTCGTGCAGTTCGCGGGCGCACGCCGCTCGCTGGGAGCACTGGTCGCGGCGCGCCCGCTGTGGACGCGCTGGGGCTTCTACTACGCGACGCTCGTCGTGCTGCTCCTGTTCGGCAAGTTCGACGAGCGCGAGTTCATCTACTTCCAGTTCTGAGGTCCGCGTGCCCGCCCCGCTCCCCACCCCCTCCAGCCCCGGCCCCGCGGCCGTGCGTGGCTCGTGGAAGCGCGCGGCGCTGTTCGTGCTGGGCTTCGCGGCGCTCCTGGCGCTGCTCGGGCGGGCCGATCCGCTGACGGATGTGCCCGTCGTCGGCGAGAAGCTGGCGCACTTCCGCCAGCACGTTGCGCGCTACGACACGCTGTTCATCGGCTCGAGCCTGGTGCACCGGCAGGTCTCGCCCGCGGTCTACGACGCCGAGCTGGCGGCGCGCGGGCTGGAGTCGTGCTCGTTCAACTTCGGGGTCCTGGGCATGGTCCCGCCCGAGTCCTACTACCTGCTCGAGCGCATCCTCGACGAGCGGCCGCCGCGCCTGCGCACGGTGTTCCTCGAGCTCTCGTCGCTGCAGCTGCGGGTCAAGCGCGAGCACACGCGGCGCTTCGACTACTGGCACTCGCCGCGCACCACGCTCGACGTCGTGCGCGCGATCCGGGGTGCGGGCTGGGACCGGGCCGTGGAGGCGCACCAGGTCCTGCGGCACCTGGAGGCCTCGCTGCGCAAGGTCTTCCACTGCGGCCAGGGACCGGCCCTGCTGCGCACCCTGATCGGCCCGCACGATCCGGCGGCCCTCGGCCCCGACGGCGACGGCTGGCTCTCGACCGAGGACGACACCTCGAACCGCATCGAGCTGCGGCGCGAGCTGGGCGAGCTGGAGGAGGAGGAGCTCGGCGCGCGACTCGGCGCCCTGCGCGCGAGCACCGGTGCCGCACGGCGCGAGGGCGAGGTGGGCCTGGCGCTGCTGGCGCGTACGCTCGCGCGCGTGCGCGCGGCCGGGGCGACGCCGATCCTGCTCGTTCCGCCGCGCCACCAGGTGAGGAGCTCCCTGGCCGCCCACGTGCGCGAGCGCCTGGACGTCGAGATCCTCGAGTTCGACGACCCCGCGCGCTATCCCGAGCTGTACGCGCCGGAGCTGCGCTTCGACCTCAACCACCTGAACCGGGACGGCGCGGCGCTCTTCTCGAGGCTGCTCGCGCAGCGCTTCGCCGAGCTGCAGGGGCGGTAGGCTGCGGGCGGATCAGCCCTGCGTGCTCGCCAGCGCCGTCAGCACGTCGGCCGGGAACAGCCAGACGATCCGGCCCGTCCCCGGCGCCACGTCCTTCCAGCGTGCAACGGTCAGGTCGACGCGCGCGCAGGCGGCGGTCGGGAAGTCCGGCTCGGCGCCCGTCAGCTCGGCGATCAGGAGCGAGAGCCCGGGCTGGTGTCCGACCAGCAGCACGCGCTCTGCGTCCTCCGGGAGGCTCGCGACCTGGTCGAGCAGGGTGCGCGCGCTGGCCTCGTAGACCTCGCGCCGCTGCTCCAGCTCCGCCGCGCCGCCGCTGGCCTCGAGCACCAGCTCGGCCGTCTCCCGCGCGCGCGCGGCGGTCGAGGTGAGCACCAGGTCCGGCAGCTCCTCCAGCCGCGCCAGGGCCCGCCCGATCCCCTTCGCCGCCTTGCGTCCGCGCCCGCGCAGCACGCGCTCGTGGTCGCCGCCGGCGGCGACGTCCTCGGCCTTGGCGTGACGCAGGACGTAGAGCGTGAGGGGCATGGAGCGAGGCTCGTTCGAACCAGACTAGCGCCCGGAGGGATCGCGCGGATGGGGAGATGCGTCGAGATCGAGCGAGGCTCGCAGCGCCATCGCTGACGAGGGTCTGGACCCGGCACGCGGTCGAGCCCGGCGGAAGCCCGCGCGAGCGAGCGCGCTACTCCGCCACGATCCGCAGGCGCACGCCGCAGTCGGCGAGGAACTCGTCCTCCTCCTCCAGGTCGGCGCTCGTCAGCGGGTGCTTCTCGAGCCAGCGCACGGGGAAGCGCAGCTCGAGCCCGTCGCTGCTGGCCTTGATGCGGAAGGCCGGCAGGGGGCGCGGCGAGCGCGTGCGGTGCAGGCGCGCGGCGATGCGCAGCAGCACGCACAGGCGCAGGAGCGTCTTCTCGCCCGGCGCGGCGAAGTCGAAGGCCGCGCGCGGGAGCTTGCGGCGGTGTCCGCGCACCAGGGCCGCCAGGCGCAGCTGGTCCTGGCGCGAGAAGCCGGGCATGTCCGAGTTCTCCAGGATGTAGCCGCCGTGCTTGTGATAGCCGGAGTGCGAGAGCGCCAGGCCCACCTCGTGCATGCGCGCGGCCCAGGAGAGGGCCTGGGCCGAGTCCTCGCGCGCGAGCTCCCAGGTCTCGGCCACCTGCTCCAGGCAGCGCAGCACCGTGCGCTCGACGCGCTCGGCCTGGTCCGGGTCCACGTGGTAGCGCTCGGACAGCGCGCGGATCGTGCGGTCGCGCACGTCCTCGTGCCGGATGCGCCCGAGCAGGTCGTAGAGCACGCCCTCGCGCAGCGCGGCCTTCGAGGCCCGCAGGCGCTCGATCTCCAGCGTCTCGAAGGCCGCCTTGACGATCGCGAGGCCGCCGGCGAGCACCTGGGCCCGCTCGTGCGAGAGCTCCGGGAGGTCGAGCTTGTCGAGCGTGCCCGCGGCCAGGAGCGCGCGCCGCAGGCGCTTGACCTCGCTCAAGGTCAGGGTCCCGTCGGACCAGCCGCTGGCGCGCGCCAGGTCGCACAGCGCCACCATCGTGCCCGAGGCCCCGACGCACTCCTCCCAGCCGGACTCCTGGTAGCGCCGCTGCAGCGGCTCGAGCTCGAGCGCGGCCGCGATCTCGGCCTTGCGGAAGGCCTTGCGCGTGAACTCGCCGCCCCCGAAGTAGCGCTGGGTGAAGCCGACGCAGCCCATCGCCAGGCTGTCCTTGAGCAGCGGCGTGAAGCGCTTCCCGACGATGCACTCGGTGCTGCCGCCGCCCACGTCGATCACCAGGCGCCGCCCGGCGATGGCCGGCTCCTCGTGGGCCACGCCGAGGTAGATCAGGCGCGCCTCCTCGCCCCCCGGCAGGACCTCGATCGGCGTGCCGAGGGTCGTGCTCGCGCGCGCGATCAGGTCCTTCGGCAGCTTGACCTTGCGGAAGGTGTCCGTGGCCACCGCGCGCACGCGCGTCTCCGGCAGGTGCCCCAGGCGCTCGCGGAAGCGCTTGAGGGCCGCCAGCATGCGCTCCAGGGCCTCGCCCGAGAGGGTGCCGTCCGCGTCGAGCCCGGCCGCCAGCCGCACCGGCTCGCGCAGGCGGTCCAGGACCGTGAGCTGGTCCCCCAGGACGCGCGCGATCACCAGGTGGAAGCTGTTCGAGCCCAGGTCCACCGCCGCGACCGGCTGCTGGCCATTCGTGCTCGCGGACATCGCGGCCCAATCGTGCAGGAGCCGTGCGGGGCGATCCAGGGAGTGGACCCCGCCAGTGAAGGAATTCCCGCGAGCCGTGCATCCGGCCGGCGGCCCCCCCGTACCCCTTGCACAGACGCGACTCTTCTCCTCCGATCCCCCCCTGGTGTGCTCTGCTTGCTCCGGTGGCTCGGCCTGCGCTTCCCCTCCAGGATGGCTGCTGGTCCGGACGCCGCCAGGGGGGGAGTTTCTCCTCAGCGAGAGCCGGGGAAGACGGGTTCGGCCAGGTGCCAGTCTCCGCCGCTCAGCAGGAGCCCGCGCGGCCCGTGCTCGAGGCGGCCGGTGACGTAGAGGTAGTTCTGGCGGAACTCCCCGGTCGAGGCGCGCAGGAGCGGCTCGAGCGCCGCGCGCTCGGCGGCGGGGATCGCGGCGCGCAGGGACGTGTCGCGGTCGCCGGAGCGCAGGAGGGCGGTCAGGGAGCCGTCCGGCTCGTCGTAGAAGCGCTCGATCGCGCCGAAGACGGTCACGCGGAGGGTCGGGTCCTGCCGGCCGCGCTCGAAGGCGCGCGCCAGGCCCTCGGGGTCCTCGTGCGAGACCAGGGCCTCGTCCCCGGCCGCGACGCGGGCACGAAAACCGTCGATGGCCGCCGCGCGCGCGTCCCACCAGGGCAGGAGCTCGGCGTAGGGCCGCAGGGCCGAGGGCGCGCCGGGCGTCTTCGCGCGGTTCGTGGCCGGATCCCAGATGCCGAGGCCTTGGTCACGCGCGGCGGCCTGGGCGCGGACGAAGTCGGCGTGCAGCGCGCGGTCGTTGCCGTACTTGTTGAAGTAGGGCGACTTGCCGAGCTCGACCAGCAGGAGGTTGAAGTTGCGCCCGTCCGGGAGCAGCACGTGGGCGAGGAGCCGCCCGTAGGCGTCGCGCCGGCGCCCCTCGGGAAAGGCCAGGCCCACGCGCGGCGGCTGGCCGAGGCCCGCGAAGAGCGCGCGCGCCCACTCGGCCGTCTCCTGGCCGAAGACCGTCTGGGGCTTGGTGGGGGAGGCGAGCGGGCGGCCGCTGATCTTCTCCTCGGTGTCGACCGAGAGGAGCCGCAGGGTCACGACTTCGCCTTCCAGGCGCACGTCGAGCGTGTCGCCGTCGACGACCTTCACGACCTCGGCCGTGGCCTCGGGGGCGAGCCGCGCGGGCGGGGCCTCGACGGTCTGGACGAAGATCAGGGGGAGCGCGGCGAGGAGTCGCATGCGTGCGGAGCGGATCGGTCGGCCTCGAACGGAGCTTGACGGCGCCTTCATCCGCCATTGACGCACGCCGCCGAAGCTGGTGACACATCGTGCAGCGGCTCGCGGGACGCGCAGGGGCGTAGCCCGGGGCCGCCAAAGCGGTAGGAGTGTCCTGCCGAGGGCCGAAAAGCCCTCGTGCAGGCCTCCAGTTGCCGCGCCGGGTCCGCGGTCCGTTTCGCACCGACTCCAGGGCTCCACGACGGCAGGGCGCCCGTGGTCCTGGGCCGGCCGGGCTCGCTCCCCGACACGACGACTGCGGGCCCGGTCGGCTCTTTCCCCACCCTCGCGAGCCGGGAAATCCGCATTTCGCGGCCACACGCGCGGGCCGGGGCGCATCCTGAACGCCAGGAGGTGCCGCATGAACCGTCTGTCGCCGCGCCGGCTGATCTTCCGCTCCTCCTCGTTATCCTGGGCCCTGTTCCTGGCGAGCGCGCTGGCCGCCCAGCAGGAGGACGGACTCGCCGGGTCGTCCTCAGGCGCTCCGCGGACGTCCGAGCGAGCGACCGTGTCGCTCGAAGGCCTTGTGCTGGCGCTGGATGGCAGTCCGGCCGAAGGCGTGTCGGTCCAGACCAGCGCAGGTGGGCACGCCGTGACCGACGCACGGGGGGTCTTCCGGCTCGCGCTGGGCGTTCCGCCCGCGGCGACGAGCGTCCAGCTCACGGCCTTCGGGCCGAACGGTGCGAACCTCGTCGCGCGCGCGAGCGTCGGCCTCTCTGGTGCGTCGGGACGGCTGCAAGTCGATCCCCTGCAGCTCGCCCAGGGTGCGGCCTGCGCGCCGGACTGGCGCGCGACGTTCGGCGCAGCCCAGGGGGTGGACAGCTGGGTCTACGCGCTTGCGGTCCACGATGCGGGCAACGGCCCGGAGCTCGTCGTCGGAGGCGAATTCCGGGTCGCCGGCGGTGTGTCGGTGAGCGGGATCGCGAGCTGGGATGGAGAGCGGTGGTCGCCGGTCGGGCCACTCCGGAGCGGCTTCCAGATCGTGGTCGACCTCGTCAGCTTCGACGACGGGAGCGGCCCCGCCCTCTACGCAGCGCTCGTCGGCGGCGGCTCCCCGAACCCGTACCGCCTGGAGAAGTGGGACGGCGTGAGCTGGTCCACCCTCGGCGGCCAGCCGGACGGGGAGATCCTCACGCTCGCCGTGCACGATGACGGGAGCGGCCCGTCACTGTACGCCGCCGGGGCATTCACCACGATCGGGGGCGTGACCGTCCACCACGTTGCGCGCTGGGATGGCCTCGCCTGGACGGCGCTCGGCGGCGGGACGAGCGGCGAGGTCCACGCGCTGATCGAGCACGACGACGGCTCGGGGCCGGCCCTGTATGCGGGTGGTCGCTTCGCGACGGCTGGGGGCGTGGCTGTCCAGCGCATCGCGCGGTGGCAGGGGGGGGCCTGGTCGGCCCTTGGCAGCGGCGTCGATCGCGTGGTGCGGTCCCTCGGCGTGCACGACGACGGCAGCGGCCCCGTGCTGGTCGCGGGTGGAGAGTTCACGCAGGCCGGGGGCACGTCTGCTCTGCGCGTCGCGACCTGGGATGGGGCGAGCTGGTCCGCGCTCGGCGCCGGCGTTCCCGAGATCCCGGTGGCCCTCGCGGACTTCGACGACGGCACCGGCTCGGCACTCTTCGTCGCTTGCGAGCGGAGGCTCTTCAGGTGGGCGGGCTCCGCTTGGACGGAGCCCGGTGGCGGCCTCTCGTTTCTCGGGCCGGAGGACCTGGCGACGTACGACGATGGTGACGGCGCCAAGCTCTTCGCCGGCGGCCGGTTCACGAGCGCGGGCGGCCAGCCGGCCGATGGCATCGTGGGCTGGGACGGGTCGGCCTGGTCCACGCTGGGTCGCGGGCTGCGCGGGAATGTTCCCGCCGTGTACGCCCTGGCCTCCGTTGAAGGGACGGCGTCGGGTCTGTACGCCGGGGGCACCTTCACTCATGCCGGCGATCGGATCCTGAACCATGTCGCGCGCTGGGACAGCTCGGGCTGGTCCGCACTCGGCACCGGCCTGGACGGGCCGGTCGAGGCCCTCGTGGCACACGACGACGGCAGCGGTCCGGCGCTGTACGCCGGTGGTCACTTCATTCGGGCGAACGGGGCTCCGGCGCGCCGCATCGCGCGCTGGGATGGGACGAGCTGGTCGAGGCTTGGCACCGGGATGGACGACGACGTGCTCGCTCTGGCCGTGCACGACGACGGCGGAGGCCCGGCGCTCTTCGCGGCGGGCCGGTTCACGAAGTCCGGTGGCGTGTTCACGAACCGGGTGGCGAAGTGGGATGGCCTGGGCTGGTCGGCCCTGGGCAGCGGAGTGGACCTGGTGACCTCCGACCGCGTGACGGCCCTGGCGTCGTACGACGACGGCAACGGCCCGGCGCTCTACATCGGCGGCCACTTCTTCGAGGTGGGGGGCGTGGCCGCGGTGAGCGTCGCGCGCTGGGACGGCATCGGCTGGTCCGCGCTGGGCGGCGGGCCCGGCTACACGGTCGAGGCCCTGGCGGTCTTCGACGACGGCACGGGGCCGGTGCTCTTCGCGGGGCTCGGCCTCAACCAGGGATTGGCGCGCTGGGATGGCACGGCCTGGCTGCCGCGCGTGTCGGCCAACAGTGCGATCGAGGCCCTCGTCACCCACGACGACGGGAGCGGGCTCGCGCTGTACGTCGGTGGGAGCTTCACCGTGCTCGACGGGTTGGCCACGAACCGCATCGCCCGCTGGGACGGGACGAGCTGGTCGGCCCTGGCGGGCGGCCTCGGTTCCTACCGCACCCTGGCCCTGGCGATGCACGAGGTGGAGGGAGCTCCGTCGCTGATCGTGGGCGGCGACTTCCGCGTCGCGACCGGCGACGGCGACTCGTACGTCGCGCGCTGGGGCTGCCCGGACGGGCTGCCGCCGGTGCTGACCTGTCCTGCCTCGATCGTGGCGCTCGACCGCTTCGCCGACGGGCTCGGCGAGAGCGTCTTCTTCGAGGTCTCGGCCAGCGACGGGCTCGATCCGGAACCGGTCGTGACCTGCGTGCCGCCCTCCGGCAGCCACTTCCCGCCCGGGACGACCCTGGTGACGTGCACGGCCGTGGATGCCTCGGGGAACCAGAGCTCGTGCCAGTTCCCGGTCACGGTCGAGCCGAAGGCGCGCCGGCGCTGATGACGGCTACTTGTCCGCGACGTCCTCGAAGTCGAAGGCGTTCTTCGGGTCGGCGGGGACGATCTTGAAGACGTAGGGGGGCTTCTTGGGGGCCTCGGGCTTCGCCTCGGGCTTGTTCTGGGCCTTGGAAGCGGGCTCGGGCTCGCTCGGCTTCTTGTCGTCGGGCATGGCGGGTCTCCGGGGATCGTTGGGCGGTGGGTCAGACGAGCAGGCCGGCGCGGGCGATGTCGTGCACGCAGCGCTCGGCCTCGCGGCGCACGGGCTCGGGGAAGACCTCGACGACCTCGGCCAGGGTGCGCGAGCCGTCGCAGCGCGCCAGGACCTCGGCCGCGGCGGGGGAGAGGCACTGCACCTCGCCCGTGGCGGGGTCGTAGACCAGGCGCGAGGGCCCGGGCGCGAGCGGAGCGAGCTCGCGGTCGAAGCGCGCCAGGTCCTCGGGCTCGAAGAGATCCGACTGGTAGCGCGGGCGCACGGTGGCGGAGTCGATCGAGGCCACGACGCGGTCGATCTCGCCGCGGTCGTAGGCGAGCTCGCGCTCGACCAGGCGCTGCTTCTTCTGCGGCTGCGGGCGCGGGTCCGCGGCGGTCGAGCTGGCCGCCAGCACCTCGCGCTCCAGCGCCGCCCAGCTCCCGTGCTTCACCAGGTACAGGAAGTAGTGCGACTTCAGCTCGTGGTAGAGCATGTTCGTGTTCTGGAACACGGGGAAGTGCGAGCGCAGCGCGGCCGTGAACTCGAGGTAGGTCTGGCGCGCCTCGGGGCGGCTCATGCCGCTGGCGCACTTGAAGTCGTAGTAGACCTGCAGGTCGGCCTCGGGGTCGGGGTAGATCTCGACGATGTCGAACTCGCTGCGGCGGCGGAAGATCTCGGAGCTTTCATCGAGATAGAAGACGCGCACCGAGACCTCCTGGATGTAGCGCTGGTTGGCCAGGATCGTGCGCAGCGTGGCGCGCGCCTCCTCGCGCGTCTCGGTCGGGAAGCCGACCATGGCGTAGAGCGTGACCGAGATGCCGGCCTCGTGCGTGTTCTTGATCAGCTCCAGGCTCTTCTCGGGGTCGATGCCCTTGCACATCGCCGTCAGCACGCGCTGCGAGGAGCTCTCGTAGCCGTAGGCGATGCGCTTGCAGCCCGACTCGGCCAGCTTCCGGCACGTCTCGGCCGTGAACACGTCGTGCTCGAGGCGCGCGTCGCACCACCAGTTGACCTCGAGGCCCGCCTCGAGGATCGCCTCGGGGAAGCGCTTGGCCATGTTCGGCGGCAGGTCCTCGATCGCGAGGTAGAAGCTGCTCGCCCCGTACTTCTCCTGCAGCACGCGCATGTCCTCGACCGTCTGCTCGATCGTGCGCCCGCGGTAGCCGGGCCCGATCACGGTGTAGAGCGTGCAGAAGACGCACTTGCCCCAGTAGCAGCCGCGCGTGGCCGCCAGCGGCAGCACGAGCTCGGGCGAGAAGTACTTGTCGAGCGGCAGGCCGTCGAAGTCCGGCGTCGGCAGGGTCTTGATGTCGAGCGGGTCGAGGTGCGGGGTCTTGACGACCTCGCCGCTCTGGGCGTCGCGGTAGATCAGGTTCGAGACGTCGGCCAGCTTGCGGCGGCCCTCGACGACCTCGCACAGGTGCAGCAGCGGCCGCTCGCCCTCCAGCAGCACGATGCTGTCGATCAGCGTCCACAGCTCCGGGCGCCTCGCGAGCTTGTCGGCCACGTAGGCCATCAGCCCGCCGCCGACGGTGATGTGCACCGACGGCTTCCACTGCTTGATCAGGCGCGCCAGGGTCAGGGCCGGGATCGCCTGGCTCGGGAAGGTGATCGAGATCCCGACCAGGTCCGGGTCGATCGCCTGCAGGCGCGGGAGCGTGTGCTCGCGGAAGAACTCGAGGTAGGGGTTCTCCTGCTCGTCGGAGAGGGCCGCGACGATCTCGGCGCTGCGCTCGACCCGGTGGCGCATCACGAAGCCGTGGGCCGTCAGGCGCGTGGGCGAGAACTCCTGGCTGAAGAGGCGCAGGGCCTGCTCGACCGTGCGCCCGGCCCAGAGGTAGCGCTCGTAGTCGTAGAAGTCCGCCTTCGAGCGCAGCACGCCCTTGGCCTCGTCGATCGAGCGCGCGACCTCGTCCCCGATCAGCGCGATCTCCGAGAGGCGCTGGTACTCCTCCATCTGCGAGAAGACGAGCTCGGGGAGCCGCTCCAGCTCCGCCAGCCGTTCCGGCGCGCGGATCCGGCCCAGCGAGCGCTCCAGCCGCTCGCGCGAAAGGAAGTGGTCGTAGGCCGCGATGTTCTCGTCCAGCTGCCACACGTCCGGGACCCCGTTCGCGCGCAGGTAGGCCGACAGCGAGGGCAGCGAGAGGTACGGCTGGGTGAAGTGTCCCTGGGGCGGGAAGACGAGCGCGACCTTCATCGGGTGGGGGAGGCGTCGAGGGGAGAGGCCCCGCCTACGGCCGGGGCGCGCCATAGATAGTGCCGGGTCGTGCCGCCTGGGTCACTCGGCCCAGCTGATTCATGGAGGCCTCGAGCGACACGTCACGTGGACTCGAACAGGCGCCGGGGGAGCCCCGACTGCCGGACGATCGAGAGCAGCGTGCCGGTTTTCAGCTCGGCGTGCAGCGGGACGGGCACGGTGGTCGTGCGCGACCCCTCGCGCCGCTGGAGCACAGCGTGGCTGCCCCGCTGGCGCACCTGAACGAAGCCGTGCTCCTCCAAGATCCGGCAGGCCTCGCGACCCGAGATCCGGCGCAACCTACCCAACGCGGACCTCGACGCGAGTCACGAAGACCTCCTTCTGGAGGCGCTCCTGGATCTCGGTCGGGTCGGCGGTCTCGAAGAAGAGCTCCAGGGCCTCGACGAGGTTGGCGCGGGCCTCCTCGACCGTGGAACCCTGGCTGGCGACGTCCACCTCGGGGCATAGGCTCACGAACCCCTCGCCCTCTCGCAGGAGGATGGCCGTGAGCTGGTGGGTGGTCGCCACGGGCACAGTGTACCGCTGCGGAGAGGCCGGCTCGGACCGCTGACGCGGGCGCTTTCCAGGCTTGCGTTCCATCGCGGCGTGGACCACCGCTAGCGGGGAGCGGTGGCGGGAAATCTTGGTTCTCGGGCACTGCGTCCAAGGCACGGGCCACCCTTGGGCCGATCCGGACCGTCCGGGACGCGAGGCCGATGGGCCTCGCCGCCGCGTGGATCAGCGCGCCCCGTCCACGCGCTCGACGACGCGGTGGTAGCGGTCGATCGGGACGAAGGTCTCGACCTGCAGGTTGCCGCTGGGCCACTGGATGCGCACGGAATCGACGCGCTCGGCCTCGCCCAGGCCCACCAGGACGCGGCGGTCGTGCGAGGAGTAGAGCCCGCTCGCGCCGCGCACCTCGCGCGTCCAGGTCTTCCCGCCGGCCTGGATCTGGACGCGGGCGCCGTAGCCGTCGCGGTTGCCGTGCTTCGAGACGAGCTCGAGGCCCAGCCAGTGGCCGCGCTTCGGCGTGTCGTTGCGCAGGAAGCGCACGCGCTCGTCCAGGTCGATCACCAGCACGTCGTGGTCGCCGTCGTCGTCCGGGTCGCCGAGGGCCACGCCGCGCGCCGAGCGCAGCAGGGCCAGGCCCGGGCCGGCCTCGGCCGTGACCTCTTCCCAGACGGTGCCGTAGCGCGCGTGCGGGACGCCCTCGAAGAGCTGCGTGGGCTGCAGCCAGGCGTGCAGGCCGACCTGCTCGGCCTGCGGGTAGACGTGCCCGTTGGCGATCAGGAGCTCGAGGTCGCCGTCGCGGTCGGCGTCGAAGAAGGCCCCGTCCCAGCCGAGCTTGTCGAGGCTCGGCGCCGCCAGGCCGTAGGCGGCTGCGCGCTCGGCGAAGTGGCCCTGGCCGTCGTTCAGGTGCAGGCAGTTCGGCTCCAGGTCGAAGTTCGTGCGCAGCACGTCGAGGTCCGAGTCGCCGTCCACGTCCTCGACCAGGAGCCCCATGGCGCTGGTCGGCTTGCCCTCGGCGTTGAAGGCGAAGCCGCGCTCGACGGCCTCGTCGCGGAAGCGCCCCTGGCCCTGGTTCACGAACAGGTTCGAGGGCTGCAGGTCGTTCGCCACCAGCAGGTCCGGCCAGCCGTCGCCGGTGACGTCGCTCCACACCGCGCCGTAGGAGCACAGCGCCTTCTCGAGCGCGAAGCCGGCCTGCGCCGTGCGCTCGAGGAAGCGCCCCTTGCCGTCGTTCAGGAAGTAGGCGTCGGGCGCGCCCGGGTTGATTCCCTGCTGGTTCTCGCCCTCTGGGCCCCAGGCGACCTCGACGCCCTCGATCACGTGGCGCTGGCCGCCGGCGGGGGGATGCTCGAGGTCGAACTCGCAGTAGTTGGCCACGTACAGGTCGAGGAACCCGTCGCGATTGGCGTCGCCGAAGGCGGCACTCGCGCCCCAGCGCTCGTTCCGGAGGCCGCTCGCGGTCGTGGCCTCGACGAAGCGGCTGCCCTCCTTGCGCAGCAGCACGTCCGGCCCGAAGCAGGCGAGGTAGAGGTCCGGGTCGCCGTCGTTGTCCACGTCGCCGACCGCCACGCCGTTGACCCAGTCCTCGCGCTCGGCGCCGCTCTCCTTGGACACGTCCTGGAAGCGCAGCAGGCCCTGGTTGGCGTAGAGCCGGCTCTTGGCCACGCGCTGGATCGCCAGGCGTGCGCCGTCGTCCAGGTACTCCAGGCGCTGGCCGTTGCCCACGAAGAGGTCCAGGTCCCCGTCGCCCTCGAAGTCGAGCCAGGCGGCCCCGCTGCCGTTGCTCTCGGGGATGTACCAGCGCCGGGGGTCCCCGCACACGACCGTGGCGTCCAGGCCGGCCTCGGCCGCCACGTCCACGAAGTGGAAGCGCCCCATGCCCGCCTCCGCCGTCCGGGGCGGGCGCAGGAACACGTAGAGCAGCAGGCCGATCAGGGCCAGCGCCAGGAGCAGGAGGGGGCGCAAGGGAAAGTCCTTCAAGGCTACGGGCACCCCGCCGGATCCGGCAAGGCCGGGGGCCCGCGCGGGGGTCTGCGGGGCGGTGCGCCGCTACCCTGGCGCCCCCATGCGAGCCCCCCGAGCCCTCTCGCTGCTCCTGGGCGTGACCGTGCTCGCCTGCGCCGGACCCAGGCCCGCACCGGCCTCGCCCGAGCCCGCGCACCCCTCCGAGCCCGTCGCGCGGCCGGAGCCCGAGCCGGTCCCGCCCTCGGGCCCGGTCTACGTGCCCGAGCTGGTGCGAGCCGGCCTGGCGGACGCGCGCGCCTTCGCGCTGCTCGAGGAGCTCTGCACGGTGGCGCCGCACCGCCTGTCGGGCTCCGAGGGCGCGGGGCGCGCGGTCGAGTGGGGGCGCGCGACGATGCTCGCCCTCGGGCTCGAGAACGTGCGCCTCGAGCCGGTGCTGGTGCCGCACTGGGAGCGCGGGGAGCTCGAGGAGCTGATCGTGGTCGAGCCCGCGGCCCATGCCGGCGAGCGCCTCCCGATCCTGGCCCTGGGCGGCAGCGTGGCGACGCCGGAGGGCGGCACCGAGGCCGAGGTGATCGCCGTGACGAGCTTCGAGGAACTCGCCGAGCGCGCGTCCGAGGCGGCCGGCAAGCTCGTGCTCTTCCGGCGGCCGATGGACCGGACCCAGCTCGAGCCCTTCGGCGCCTACGGCGGTGCGGTCAACCAGCGCAGCTCGGGCGCGGTCGAGGCGGCGCGCGTCGGCGCCCTCGGAGCGCTCGTGCGCTCGATGACGATGCTGCAGGACGACGAGCCCCACACCGGGGCGCTGCGCTACGCCGCGGGCGTCGCCCAGGTCCCGGGCGTGGCCGTGAGCACGAACGCGAGCGACCGGATCGGGGCCTGGCTCGACGCCGGCCAGCGCGTCGTGCTGCGCCTCTCCCTCGCCTGCCGCACGCTGCCCGACGCGCCCTCCCACAACGTGGTGGGCGAGGTCGTCGGGCGCGAGCGTCCGGGGGAGATCGTGCTGATCGGCGGACACCTGGACGCCTGGGACGTGGGCCAGGGCGCGCACGACGACGGGGCCGGCTGCGTGCACGCGCTGGAGGCGGCGCGGCTGCTCGCCAGCTCGCCCCTCGGCCGCCCGCGCCGCACGGTGCGCGTCGTGCTCTACATGAACGAGGAGAACGGCGTGCGCGGCGGGGCCGCCTACCGCGACGCGCACCGCGACGCGCTCGACCGCCACGTGCTGGCGATCGAGTCCGACCGCGGCGGCTTCGTGCCGCTCGGCTACACGAGCGACGCCCACGGGCCGGCGGCGGAGCTCCTGGCACGCCTCTTCGGCGGCGGGCCGGCGCGCAGAGGCAGCGGGGTCGACATCGCGCCCCTGGCGGAGGGCGGCGTGCCGCTGGCGGGCTTCCTGCCGGACGCGCAGCGCTACTTCGACGTGCACCACTCGCGCCACGACGTGCTGGCGGCCGTGCACCCGCGCGAGCTGCAGCTCGGCGCGATCTCGCTGGCCTCGATGGCCTGGCTGGCGGCCGAGCACCCGGAGGACTGGCCGCGCAGCGACCCCGCTCCGGACGCGCGCCGCTGAGCGGGGGGCGGACCGGAGCGAGCCGACCGCGGAGCCGCGGAGGGCGCGGGACGCGGAGAGGATCAGGGCAAGCAGGAGGATCAGGGGAAGCAGGAAGAGCGGGGCATCCTGCCGTCCACGCCCGTCCGCACCCTTGCCC